>Ga0306922_10005997_pt1 | contig 11625 bp, 8 predicted proteins | sample sta12Cox44000082_FD_203758 | JGI IMG/M metagenome (GOLD analysis project Ga0306922, IMG submission 203758) | Lab enrichment of tropical soil microbial communities from Luquillo Experimental Forest, Puerto Rico - statoxic.12C.oxic.44.000.082 (v2)... | ecosystem: Environmental > Terrestrial > Soil... | reverse complement strand
GGAGGCCAGGGCGCGCTTGGCCCGGCGAATCCGTCCCTTTCTGCTGCGTAGAACCAAGGAGGAAGTTGCCCGGGAACTTCCGCCCAAGATTGAGGAAGACATTCGGGTTTCGATGGATCGCGAGCAAGAAGACCTTTATCGAGCGGAACTTAAGGTTGCCCGCCAACATCTTCTTCAGATCTCGCAAGAAACTCAACTCGACAGGCAACGGTTCAATCTATTGGCGGCCCTGTTGCGCCTGCGCCAGATCTGTTGTCATCCGGCGCTGGCTGGATCGAAGAGCAGTACGGCAACCGGGGCAAAGCTGGAAGCGCTGCATGATCTTCTCGAGCCGCTGGTCGAGGAAGGGAACAAGATTTTGGTATTCAGCCAATTTGTTGAAATGTTGAATCTGATCGAGGAGCGGATCAAAGAATTGGCTTGCCCGATCTTCAAGCTCACGGGAAAGACGGAGAATCGCGGAGAGCTGATCAAAAATTTCCAACGGCAGCAGGGCGCGTCGATATTCCTCATTTCACTCAAAGCGGGCGGCACAGGACTGAATCTGGCGACTGCGTCCTACGTCATTCTGTTTGATCCCTGGTGGAATCCGGCCGTCGAGAGCCAGGCGGTAGATCGCGTCCATCGCATCGGCCAGACCAGAACCGTTTTCGCGTATCGCCTGCTGATCCGTGATTCGATCGAAGACAAGATCCGGCAACTGCAAGTCCGCAAAACTGAACTCGCCAAAGAAGTCCTGGGCGAAGAGGGGTTTGGTCGTGCGCTGACATTGGAAGATTTTCGCTATTTGCTGGAATGAGATGAGACGCTTCGCGCATTGCCGGCGATCCCCGAATACAGAATACAAAAGACAGAGGTTGGAAGGTTGTAACTTCTCCGTGGTTTGCGGCACAAGGGCGAGCCTTCGGCAAGCCGCTTTTTTGCGGTCATTCGGCGGCGTCTCAGCAGAGCTACTACCCTACCATATGCTGTCAGAGATCCCTAACTACGAAGGTCAGCCGCCGGCCATCGCGCCAACGATAAGAAATGGCTCCGCACCGTTGACGACTGCGGCGGGTAACTGGGTCTGAGGCGGCTCGTGGGACAAATCCTCCTCGCAGGCGTAGAATCGCACGAACGGCCTTCGAATCAAAGTGACTTGGTCCCGAATCGCCCCGCGCAACACCGGATGCCGCGCTTCGAGCGCGTCAAGAACCGACCCCAGCGTGGCGGGTCCTTCGATTTCAAGGTGCACATCGCCATCCACACGCGCCAGCGTGCGAAGGTGAAACGGGAGTACGACGTGTATCATGGCAAACTCTGAACCTCCACCGAGAGAACTGCCGGGAGATCATGCACGATGGGGATCCACGTTTCCCCACTGTCGGGAGACATGTAAACCTGCCCGCCGGTGGTTCCGAAATACACCCCACACGGCTCCAGCGAGTCAACGGCCATCGCGTCGCGCAGCACGTTGACGTAGCAGTCCTTCTGCGGCAGACCCCTCGTGAGCGCTTCCCATTCGTTTCCGCCTGTGCGACTACGATACACGCGCAGCTTTCCCTCCGGCGGAAAATGTTCCGAATCGCTTTTAATGGGAACGACATAGATGGTCTCCGGCTCGTGCGCGTGAACCTCAATGGGAAAGCCAAAGTCTGAGGGCAGGTTACCGCTGACTTCGCTCCAGGATTCTCCGGCGTCATTGGTACGCATGACGTCCCAGTGCTTCTGCATGAACAGCACATCCGGATGCGACGGATGCATGGCGATCCGGTGAACGCAGTGGCCGACTTCCGCATCCGGATCGGGCAACTCGTAGGGTGATTTCAATCCGCGGTTTGCCGGCTTCCAAGTTTTCCCGGTGTCATCGGTACGGAAGACGCCTGCTGCGGAGATGGCAATGAAAATTCGCTCGGGCCGTTTGGGATCGAGAATGATCGTGTGGAGGCACATGCCGCCTGCTCCGGGTTGCCAGAGGTGGCCCTTGGCGCTGCGCAATCCGGGAAGCTCCTGCCAGGTACGACCGCCATCTACTGCCTTAAACAGAGCCGCGTCCTCCGCGCCCGCGTACACAATGTCCGGATCGGTAGGCGAGGGTTCGAGATGCCAGATACGTTTGAACTCCCAGGGATGTTGCGTGCCGTCATACCACTGATGAGTGCCTGGAACCCCGTCGTACTTGAACTCATTGCTGATGGCTTCCCAAGTCTTTCCGCCATCGTCAGAACGCTGCATCACCTGCCCAAACCAGCCGCTGGTCTGCGATGCATAGAGGCGATCGGGTTGAGCGGCTGAGCCTTTGAGGTGATATATCTCCCAACCCCCGAAGTGCGGTCCATTGACCTCCCACTGTTCGCGCCGGCCATCGGCGGTTAGGATGAAAGCTCCTTTCTTTGTACCAACCAATACTCGTACGCGGCTCATAATCTTGTTCGTTCAACAGTGCGACGAACGATCGGGGCTTTTCCAGGACATTTTTCAGCGTAAATTCTAACGAGGCCAGCCCTCGGACCAGCGAGAGCAGGGTGCCATGGTCGGTTGAGAGCAGCGTCCACCTGGTGAAGCGGCCTCGCTAGTTGCGCCGGAATGCCTCTTCATCAAGGGACGCCTTCACCGCCCCTTCAATTTCGTCATATAAGGATTGCTCCGCGCGAAGAACTTCCTTTGCTGCATCCCGACCTTGGGCCAGTTGTTGGCCTTTGAAAGAGATCCAGGAGCCCCGTTTCTCCAGAACATTCTTTTCTAACGCCAGATCGAGCAGCGCTCCGACATTGGAGATTCCTTCGTTGTACATGATATCGAACTCCGCTTCGGTGAAAGGTGGCGCAACTTTGTTCTTCACCACTTTAATCTTTGTTCGATTTCCCACGACCGTGCCGTCTGTCATTTTAATCGCGCTGATGCGACGGATATCGACGCGCACGCTGGAATAAAATTTCAGAGCCTTGCCGCCCGGCGTGGTCTCGGGATTGCCAAACATCACACCGATCTTTTCACGGATCTGGTTGGTGAACACACATATTGTCCTGGCTTTGGCAATCAGCGCGGTAAGCTTCCGGAGCGCGGCACTCATCAGTCGCGCCTGCGCCCCAACGGTGGCGTCCCCAATTTCCCCTTCAAGTTCTGCCTTGGTCACGAGCGCGGCGACGGAATCGATCACGATCACATCAAGGGCATTCGAACGTACCAGAGTCTCGCAAATGCGCAGCGCTTCTTCCCCCGAACTTGGTTGCGAAACCAGAAGATCGTCGAGATTCACGCCTAGCCGTCGAGCGTATTGAGGGTCAAGCGCGTGCTCGACATCAATAAAACCTGCCAAGCCGCCTCGCTTTTGCGCCTGCGCAATGACCGTAAGCGTCAGAGTCGTTTTCCCGGAAGATTCGGGCCCGAAAATCTCAATGATTCGTCCCCTCGGAAAACCGCCGACTCCAAGGGCGCGATCGATCAGGACGTTGCCGGTCGGAATGACTTCAACCGGAGCCACCTTGTCGTCTCCCAGACGCATGATTGCCCCCTCGCCGTAATCTTTGGCGATTTGCTGAAGCGCGAGATCCAAATTCTTTCTGCGCGCGGCGTGTGCGGGGTCCGGAGCGCCTGACTCGGAATTCTTGGCTGCCATGATCCGGTCAGATTACTGAGGAACCTGAGGAACGAAAGGAGAAAGAAGGGCACAGAGGACGGAAAAGAGGATTTCACCACTGAGGCACGGAGAACGCAAAGGAAAGAATGGATTTTTATTTGGGTCAGGTTGATGGCGAGCCAGTGGCCGCCTCGTCACCTCCTCACACACAGATTTTCTGATAGGCTCACTTAAAGTAAACGGCCCACACACGGAAAAGCTGATTCCCTTTGTGTCCTCTGTGCCTCTGTGGTGAGTCCCCTTTTCTCTGCGTTCTCTGCCTTCCTCTTTTACTCCAGCTCGATCACCAGTTTTCCCGTTGTCCTTCTTCCCTCCAGTTCACGATAGGCTTGAACGATCTCCGTCAGCGGGTAGACGTGCCCGATTCGGAGTTTTAGCGTGCCCGTTGCGACCCAATTCAAGACCTTCTTGGATCGCTCCTGGAAACTTGCTGCATCGGCGACGTAGTGGGCGAGGCTCGGTCTGGTAAGAAAAAGTGAGCCCTTTTGCGTTAAAACGAGGGGATCGATTGGCGGGACCGGACCGCTCGACTGGCCAAAGAGCACAAGCATACCCAATGGCCGCAAGACATTAAGGCTCCCCTCGTAGGTCGCCTTGCCGACGGAGTCATACACAACATGAACTCCTCCGCCGCCTGTGAAGTTCCTGACCGCTTCAACGAAGTCCAATTTGTTGTAAAGAATCGTTTCGTCGGCTCCGGCGCTCCGCGCCAGAGCAGCCTTTTCCTCCGATGAAACCGTCGTGTAAACAGTGGCCCCTTTCTGCTTTAATAGTTGAAGGAGTAATAATCCGACTCCGCCCGCACCGGCGTGCACCAAAGCGGTTTCACCTGGCCGAATTGGATAGGTCGTTTCGCAAAGATACTGTGCTGTCATTCCCTGGAGCAATGCTGCCGCGGCCGAACGATCGTCGATGCCGTCAGGCACGGTGGCTACCTTCCAGGCGGGCACCGCTGCATAATCCGCAAACGCCCCGGGGTGTTGCGTCCAGGCCACGCGAACGCCAGGCTTCAGTGCGGTCCCTGCTTCCGCTTTTTCCACCACGCCTGCTCCCTCCATTCCCAATGTGAAGGGGAGGGAAATCTTGTACAGCCCCGTACGCTGATAAATATCGAGAAAGTTCACGCCCGCAGCGCGAACACGTATCAGAACTTCGCCGGGCGCAATCTCTGGCATCGGGATTTCTTCAAGCTTCAAAACCTCAGGACCGCCGTGCGAATGAATTCGGATCGCTTTCATGAATTAACAAAGGATCTAAGAATACAGTAACCCTTGGGTCAACAGTCCCGCTTCTTAGAATCCTTGAAAAGCAAAAAGCGCCTAACGATACGGCTACGGGAAAAACCTGGCTCACGGCTTTTGTTTTGTGCGCGCATTTACAAGTGGTGTGGGAATCCGGTACCTTTGGGTTCCGCGGTCCCGAATCCGGTATAAATGTCTGCGTGCTCCCGGAATGAAGCTCGGCAAGAAACCACCCACGATAAAAGATGTGGCCAATGTGGCCGGAGTTTCCACCATGACGGTTTCTCGCGTGCTCAATCGGCCAGGGTTAGTAAGCAAAAATACGCTCAAACGGGTAAGAACGGCCATTCGTAACCTCGACTACGTAGCCAACGAAATGGCTCGCCAGATTGGCACCGGAAGACGTCCCTGCATCGGCATTCTTTCATTGAATTTGGCAACAACTCCGTATGCGGTCAGCATAACGCTGACGATCGAGCAGGTGGCCCGCGAACATGGCTGGCGGACCTCAATTGTTAACACATTTTCCGCGGATCCTTCAGCGAACACTCTGGATACCCTTTTCGCTTTGAGGCCCGAGGGTGTCATCTTTGCGACCATGGGTCATCGGATCGTCAAAGTTAGTGATCGGCTGATACGTGCCGGTGTTGTTCTGGCGAACTGTCAGACCAGCCAAAAGGGGGTCGCGTGCTATGTTCCCGATGATGAGCAAGGACAATACGAAGGCGTCCGGAGACTTCTTGATAAAGGGTATCGACGGCCGATTTGCATCCATTTGCCAAAAGGAGCTGTCGCGACACCCTTGAGGCGAAGGGGGATGCTGCGGGCGTTTAAGGAATTTCAGATACCTGGGAAGGATCAAACTCATTTTCTGTTGAAGGATCGACCCTCCGAGCCCCGTCTCGCCCAGGTAGACAAAGAGGCGGACTATCTGGAGACTGCTCAATTCATCAACAAAGCCCTTGGGAAACGTCCCAGACCCGATTGCATCATCTGCGCCAACGATCGAGTGGCCTTTGTCGCTTATCAGCACATCCTCTCTTTGGGCTTACGGATCCCCAAAGACATCGGTATTCTGGGATTCGATAACATGGCAGGTGTTGCGGACCTCTTTCTACCGCCGCTTTCCACGATCGGATTGCCGCACGAAGAAATCGGCAGAGCCGCGGCTCTGCACATTATCCGTAAGCAAGATCGACCCTCCATTTGTCAGATTCCCTGCTCCTTCATCGGCAGGTCGTCGTTCTAGCCCGCAAAAATCACGCGCTGTAAAAAGCGGCGCGCTCATTGCGGGCTAGAGAGCCGGCGCCTGGCGAAAATTTTGCGTTTTAGCTTGCATTGTCCAAGGGGAAAGAAAATTGTCCAAAAAGAAAAGAATATAGAAGTTAGTTGTTATCGCTAACACTTGGCTTTGATTTTTTAACCCCCCGACAAAGCTTCATGAAAATGTCTCGGCAGGTTGGCTGTTTGCCAGCCCGAATGCTGCCATAGTTTCTCACGAGTACCATGAGCAAAAACCTCCTGTGTGGAATATTCGTACTGCTTTCCGCGATCCGCGCGCTGGCATGGACCGACGGTGAACTGCTTGTTTGGATTAGCGGCGATAAGGGTTGGCACGGGCTTGCTGATTTGGGCAAGAATTTTGAAAAGGATCTCGGGGTCCCGGTCAAAGTAGAGACCCCGGATGGAGTCACCGACAAATTTCAAGCCGCTGCTCAGAGCGGCAAAGGACCTGACATTTTCATTTGGGCTCACGACCGAATTGGGGAATGGGCCGATGCCGGTTTGCTTAAGCCGCTTGAAATCAAAGATGATTTCAAGGCGGCTTTTCTCCCGATGACCTGGGAGGCCGTCACGCACAACAAACAGATCTGGGGTTATCCGCTTGCCCTGGAAGCTGTTTCGTTGATTTACAATAAAAAGTTCGTCACAGGCAAACCGCCGGCCCAACTCTCCGATGTCCCGGTTTTCGCGAAAGAGCTCAAGGAAAAGAATCCGAAGATCATTCCAATAATGTGGGATTACGCCACTCCCTATTTCAGCTGGCCTTTCCTTGCAAGTGCCGGCGGTTATGCATTTAAGAAGGTTGAGGGCGTGTATGATACGAAAGATATCGGAGTGAACAACGCCGGTGCAGTAAAGGGCCTGCAGGCGATCGTCGATCTTATCAATGCAGGCATCATGCCCAAAGGGGCTTCCTACAGTGTGACGATGCAGAAGATGGGCAGCGGTGATTTGGCCATGATGGTCAATGGACCATGGGCATGGGCGGACCTGCGCAAAAGTGGCATCGATTTTGATCTCGCGCCTGTGCCCGGGGTGGACGGCAATCCGGGTCGGCCTTTTGTCGGCGTGTTATCTGCGTATATCAATCGGGGGACGCCGAATGCTGATCTGGCCGTGCAATATCTGGAGAAATATGTCTGCACCGCAGACGGCTTGAAGACGATCAACAACGATGTCCCTCTCGGGGTCCCGGCTCTGAAGGCTCTCATGGATGAAATGGCCGCCAGTAATCGCTTTATCAAGATCACCTTCGAGAACGCTCAAAATGGGGTTGTCATGCCCAATATTCCTCAGATCGGCAAATTCTGGAGTGCAATGGCAGCGGCGTTCCAAATCGCTACCAATGGTCAGGCTACACCGCAGGCTGCTCTGGATGATGCCAAGAAGAATATGGAAAAATAGTGATGAGCCGTCCCCTTCCAATCCGGCACATCCTGGTAGCGCTGATTCTTCTGCCGGCGCTTTATCTTAATTTTGTCATTTACCGAACCGGGAATGTGTGGGTTGCCCTGGCGATGTTGATCGTGCTTGCGCTCGGGGCTTTCGTTTACCTGAGTGAGTCGGCTTACACGTTTCGGTATCTTTTCCCGGGATTTCTCGGATTTGGGCTCTTCGTGATTTTTCCGATCGCGTACATGGTGTTTCTCAGCTTCACCAAGTACAGCTCACTGAACCTTCTGGACTTCGACCGCGTTGTGGGACTGTTTCACCAGGAGACTGTCCCTGCTGGAAAGACGTCCTTCAAGTACAAGCTCTATGCCCAGGACGACGGGCAGTACATTCTCTACCTCGAGGACGAAAAAGATCCGACCAGGCGGTTCGCATCCGATCCTTTTGAGCTTACGCCCGGTGTGCAGCCAAAAGTCGCGCAGGAACCGGTGAAGTTAACCGCTTTGGGCCCGGCCGATGAAGTGAAGGGCAACCCATTGGAAATGGGTCAAATCACCCGTGGAAAGCTCCTCGTTCCAATGAGAGGCCGCCAATTTGCGCTTCCGGACGATACGCTGGTCGCGATGGAAGGCTTACTGAAATTCGGGTCCAGACAGCGGGTCTGGACGATCAACCAGGATGGTTCACTGACTAACAAAAAAGATGGCAGCGTTATTAGGCCGGATTTCGAGCAAGGGTTTTTCGTCAATGATAAAGGTCAAAAGGTTGGGGTCGGTTTCAGGACGTTTGCGGGATTCGATAACTATATCAGAATTCTCTCTGATCCCCGAATTCAGGGGCCGTTCCTCAGAATATTTCTTTGGACGGTGGCCTTCTCCGGGTTTTCAGTTATCCTGACGTTTGCTGTGGGCATTTTGCTGGCAGTTACTCTTGAACGGAAAGACCTGGAATTTCGGAAAGGGTATCGGACGCTGCTTATCCTGCCTTATGCCGTTCCGGCTGTGCTCTCAATTCTGATTTTCAAAGGGATGTTCAATCAGGAGTTTGGCGCGGTGAACACGTTTCTGAAGGCGATTTTCGGCTTCGCGCCGGAGTGGGAGACAAATCCATGGGGAGCGCGGGCGATGATTCTGATAGTCAATATCTGGCTGGGCTATCCTTACATGATGCTGATCTGCACTGGGATGCTACAATCGATTCCCTCCACGATTTACGAGGCGAGTTCGATCGATGGGAGCAACCCGATAACCGATTTTTTTGAGTTAACGCTGCCGCTCGTCATTTCTCCCATGATCCCGATTTTGATATCCAGCTTTGCGTTTAACTTCAATAATTTCAACCTTATTTACCTTCTTACTGGCGGGGGGCCGAAGATGGTAGGGGGTGGGATTGCCGGTGAGACGGATTTACTGGTGAATTACACTTTCAATATCGCTTTTCGCGATTCCGGGACGAACTATGGCCTTGCCAGCGCGATCGCAACGGTCCTGTTCTTTATCGTGGGTTTCCTTGCCTGGATCAATTTAAAGATGACGGGCAGAATGGTTAAAATATAGATCGATGACTGCGGAGCAAAAAGCTATTGCTGGTAAGGTTGGGGCGCACGCTTTCCTGATTCTATTTGTCTGCCTGGTGCTTGTGCCCTTCATTATGGTCATTTCTGCCTCCTTGCGCCAGGGGAATTTCGCTCCCAGCCGGTTAGTTCCGGACAAGGTTAGTTTTGACCACTGGAAATTTGTTCTGGGCATACCTTATCAGGAAATCGTCAATCCGGCGACTGGTGAGACGCGTCTGATTAAAGCAACGACGCCACCCTTGCTCTGGTTTTGGAACTCCATCAAAGTCTCGATGGTTGCGTCTGCTGGGATTATTTGCCTTTCCGGGACGGCTGCCTATGCCTTTGCCAGGCTTCGTTTCAAGTTCAGAGGTGTGACGCTGAACACGCTGCTTATTTTGCAGATGTTTCCAATGGTTCTTTCATTAGTTGCGTTCTATGTGATTCTGGATTTTGTCGGACGATATGCCAGATGGCTTGGACTCAACACGCAGAGCGGTCTCATCATGGTCTATCTCGGTGGTATCTCGGGTTATATTTGGATGATCAAAGGTTACTTCGACACTATTCCCGCCAGTATGGAAGAATCGGCTCGAATCGATGGAGCTTCTCAGTTCCAAACGTTCCTTCACATCTTACTTCCGATCAGCCTCCCAATTTTTGCAGTCGTCTTTGTTCTATCGTTTATTTCGTACATGTCTGAATATCCTGTCGCTTCCGTTGTTCTTCAGTCGAGTGATAACTGGACGCTGGCAGTAGGAGCTAACTCTTTTTTATTCGAGCAGGAGAAGCTTTGGGGTCGATTTGCTGCGTTAGCCGTCTTGAGCGGCATTCCAATTACAACGGTATTCTTGATGTGCCAGAAATTCATTGTTGGCGGGCTAACGTCTGGCGGTGTGAAGGAATAGGAATGCCCGCGGATTTAGACTAATTGTGCCGGCCCGAGGCGTGGCCGCGCTAGAATCCTTGAAAAGCAAAATCGATTGCAAATGAGTCAAGTTTTTCCGTTTCGTGCATCGATCATCAAAATGGGCGTTGCTTTTCAAGGATTCTAAATCGAGGCCGCTTCACCCAAGCGATGCTGCTCCCGCGTGGCCTTGCTAACCGCTAGACCTCGCCGGTCTGAGGCGCGGCCTCGCTAGAATTTTGTCTACGTTTTGTTGATTCATTTACTGAAATGACTGGACGCTCCATTTACCCGCTGTATAACGAACCTTTTCGTCCGCAATATCATTTTACGCCGCCTGTCGGTTTCATGAACGACCCAGCCGGCCTCGTCTACTGGAACGGATGGCAACTTTACTATCAATATAACCCTTTCAATATGAAGGCGGGCTGTCCAAGTTGGGGACACGCATTCAGCCGTGACCTTTTGCATTGGCAGAATCTGCCGATCGCGATTCCAAACGGGCCGGAGGGACAAATTTTTACCGGTAGCACCGTTGCTGACACAGAGAACACCAGCGGGTTTTTCCGCAGCGCCGGTCTTGTAGCGATTTATACTTTGAGTAAACCATACAAAGAGGTTCAGGAAATCGCCTATAGTCGGAACGGAGGTGTGACCTTCACAAAATATGACAGTAACCCTGTCCTTGACCTGGATTACCCTAATTGCCGGGATCCGAAGGTATTTTGGCATGCTCCCTCCGGCCGCTGGGTTATGGCGGTAGCGCTTCCCCAATCGCGTCAGGTTCTCTTTTATGGATCGTCCGATCTGAAGAATTGGAGCTTCTTAAGCCGCTTTGGTCCTGTCGGCATTGAGCAATGCGAGTGGGAGTGTCCGAACGTGCTGGAACTCCCCGTGGAGGGCAGCCACGAGAAAAAGTGGGTGCTTTTACTTGGAATCAATCCCGGCGCGCCTCTGGGAGGAAGCATCAATGTCTATTATGTCGGCGATTTTGACGGGACTTCTTTCCGAGCCGACGACACAACAACCCGGGTGATGGATTTTGGTAAGGATTACTATGCGGTTCAGACGTTTAACAACGCTCCGGGAAACGAGACAATTGCAATTGGCTGGGCCAGTAATTGGCAATACACGCAAGCGGTTCCGACCTATCCCTGGCGTGGAGCGTTCAGCATCCCGCGCATTCTCAGCCTGTGCAGAAACAGAGGTCCAGGTGGCCCGCTTCTCGCGCAGAATCCCATATCGCTCGAAACCCTGCGCGACAAAATTTTGTATCAAGGTTCTGCGCTCCTTGGGAGCAATCCGCTTTCTATTTCCCTCCAGGGAAACGCGAGTTTCGAATTCAGCACGACGTTGGTTGCCCGGCCCAATCGAGAGGGAGTGCGGTCCTGGTTTGCGGTCGATCTTCTGAATTCAGCCGCAGAAAAGGTCACGATCGGATACGATTGGTCGACGGCGGAGATCTTCGTGAATCGCGGTCAAACCCTCGGCTTTTCTGATGCGCTGTTTTCGCCTTGCTTTGAGACAACGTGCGCAGAGGCGGGCGATTCGCTTAAACTCCATGTTCTTGTGGACCGCACGATGCTGGAAGTTTTCGTCAACGATGGCATCCATGTGTGCACGTCCG
>Ga0306922_10005996_pt1 | contig 11625 bp, 10 predicted proteins | sample sta12Cox44000082_FD_203758 | JGI IMG/M metagenome (GOLD analysis project Ga0306922, IMG submission 203758) | Lab enrichment of tropical soil microbial communities from Luquillo Experimental Forest, Puerto Rico - statoxic.12C.oxic.44.000.082 (v2)... | ecosystem: Environmental > Terrestrial >... | reverse complement strand
TCCTTGACCGAAACGTCCAGTCCCGCAAAATAGTCCATGCTGCGCTTCTCCTACTGATGCTTGAGGCCGCATCCGCGGACCTCGTTTCACCATCAGCCTGAAGCGCAGCACCCCAAATCTTTAGCTATCCACAAGAACGCCGGCCGATTACCCCATCTTTTGACCCAAAGCGGACATTGCTAAGCCAACCTAGCCACTTCCTGTCTCCCAGTTTGAACCCGCTACGATTGTCGCCGCTGCCAAGGTTGCCGTCTCAAAGCGTTAAGGGCATGCCGCGTCGCAGCGACGGAAACAGTGAAGGATCTTGTGTCAAGATTATCCTTCAGTGGGCTTCCGTGCTGCCTCGGGCAATAAGCTTGCTTGTACATGCGGCCTATCCATTCGATGGAGGTGTTGTCATGCCCGACAATAAAAACCCGGCTGATTTGCATTCCGTATACGAAAAAATCCACGAGGAGCGACGACGACGAGTTGAGGAACATAAAAGAAGTGTTGCTTTAAAAAAGGCTGAAGCTGGACGCCAGCTTAACATCTTAGCTGATGGGGATTCGTGGTTTAGTTATCCGCTATCATGGGACGTAATCGATTACGTCAGGCAGGACGGTAATCCCACGCCCATTGTCCTCGACCTAGCAGTGGCCGGCGATCCGACGACCGCAACGCTTGGTGTTGAAAAGCGCGAGCAAATTATCAACACATTAAGCGACCCTGAGCAGGGTGAGTTTGATGCGTTGCTTTTCTCTGGAGGCGGCGATGACGTAGCTGGTGACCAGTTCTGCTTGTGGATTACGGATAACACCGGGAGCGACAGGGGTATCAATCAGAAAGCCTTTTCGGACATCCTGGGAGTGGTCGAGACGGCTTACAGAGACCTCTTTGCAATTTGTGGAGACATTCAGCCCAACTGCAAAATTTTTATTCATTCGTATGACTTTGCCCGACCAACAGGGGTAGGCGCCTGCCCCCTCCTCACGGGTGGATATGCAAGAGGTCCGTGGTTGAAGCCATCCCTCGATTACCGGCAATGGACAGACTTCACGAGTGCATCTGCACTCGTTGAAGCCCTTTTGCGAGAATTGGATACGCTATTCTTGGCGCTTGAGGGCGAATATAAGCCGCGAGTTGTTTATGTAAAAACGCAAGGTACGTTGATTCCCCCGCAATCCATTGACGACAAAACATCCGACTGGGCAAACGAACTACATCCGACTGAACCTGGTTTCGAGAAGATCGCGACAAAATTTCTGGCTGCACTGCGAAATTCCTTCCCCGGCCGAATTTAGGCGGTGCGCTCCAAGGCGGCTATTAATTGCACGCTTTGAAATGCTGAAGACCGAGTGCTTGGGCCGTTCCCGATGCAATCACGGCAAGTTGACGACGATTTTCTACCGGCCGACGCTCTCTGGAAATCGCCCGAGTGAGGAGTTGCCTCCCGCAAAGGCGCACCCATTGCGACCGATAAGAGGCCCTTACGGCATTTGGCGCGATTCATCCTGATCGGCTTGTACACAGGTACGCGCGCTAGTGCGGTTGCGTCGGCGTCGCCATACCGCGGGCTCGGTCACTCGTTCGTTGATCTCGACCAGGGCATTTTTTACCGGCTGGCAGTGGGCCGCCGACCGACGACCAAGCGGCAGACGCCAGCGCCGATTCCACCACGTCTGCTTGCCCACATGCGCCGGTGGGTTCGGCGTGGCCTAGTCACCTCGCATTTTGTCGAATGGCACGGCGCGCCGGTCAAGTCGGTCAAGACCGGCTTCAGACACGCGGTCAAACTTGGCGGGCTATGGGGCTGGGTCACGCCGCATACGTTGCGGCACACCGCGGCAACGTGGCTGATGCAGCGGGGCGTGCCGATCTGGCAGGCGGCCGGGTATTTGGGCATGTCGGCTGCGATGATCGAGCGGACCTACGGTCACCACCACCCAGACTACATGCGCGGCGCCGCCCAGGCGATCACTTCGAAACAATCACAGAACGTTTCTTTGGTCGTACCATTGGTCCAGTCGGAAATCGCAAAGGCGAAGCGGCAAAAATCTCAATAATTTGGTGGTGGGGTTGGGAGGACTCGAACTTCCAACCAAACGATTATCAGCTGTGAGCATTGCACGGACCCGCTTGTGCGATTTCCTGCCTGCGTGCGAACGGCCTGGAAGTGAGCGCCTTGCGTGTACGAGCACGTTTTTCTGTCGCAAAAATTGCGTTTCTTCGCACGGAGACCATTACCGCCGAGACCCTGTTCGAGTCTGCTGTGCGATTATTGCGCCGGAAAGCCGAGTATCTGGTGCTGGCGGGACCACTCCGCCGGCAAGTCGGTGAGGCGAGCAACGCCCATGCCTTGGGGAAGCCGACCATCGATTGCGGCCTTGACGAGATCGGGGGCGAGGAAAGCCAGCGAGATTGTCATGTTGATCTTTCGCGCGCTGCAACGCTCCCGCCTCGCGATGTTCTCAGCACTTGCTGTTTGGTCAGCGACGAGTTCATCAAGCCAACGGCGGCCACGGGCAATCACTGCCACCAATCGCGCACGTGTTTCAGAACGCATCGGTCGCGCCTGCTCCGGGCAAATCCCCTCGGGCAGAAGGATTTCACGGCGCCGCCTTGCCGGTGTCTTCTGCCAAGGCACCTGAAGAGTGCTTGGTGGCTCGGCAAGATGAATGACCAACTGGTCTGGCCGGACCTCGATGCGCGCGACGTGAGTATGGACGAGACTGCGGTCATCAATGGGCTCTGACGGTTTGAGATGGTCCCGAACCGCTTTGATAACCAGCGCCTCGATCTCACTGGCCGGCACGCGACGCACTGACCCGGCATGCGCGGCGGTACCCTGGAGCAGGGCAGCCGACAGGTAGTATCGGTATTTGACATGACCCTTGCGGGCATGGCTCGGGCTCATGCGGTTGCCGCGGTCATCGAACAGGCGGCCGATCAATAGACCCTCGGATTTGGTCCATTTGGCGTTGTGATTGTTGACCTGTTCATTCAGCTTGGCCTGGACAGCCTCAAACAAGGCCTTATCGAGAATGGCAGGTTGCTCACCTTTGAGGACTTCGCCCTTGAAGGCGACTTCACCGATATAGAAGCGATTGCGAAGTAGATGCGCCAGCGACCCCCGCGTGAACGGAATGCCGCCGACGGTCTCGCCGGTCTTGAGCGTGCGGACCTTGGTGACAATGCCCCGCTCACGTAGATCAGCCATCAACGGGTTGAGACTGCCGAGCTCGAGATAGCGGCGGAAGATCGTCCGAACCCACTCCGCCTCCGCCTCATTGACCGTGATCTTTCGCCCTTTTGTATCGTAACCGAGCGGGGCCATGCCTCCGACCCACAGCCCCTTGCGCTTGGATGCCGAGATTTTGTCGCGGATGCGCTCGGCGGTGACCTCGCGCTCGAATTGGGCAAAGGACAGCAAGACGTTGAGGGTCAGCCGGCCCATCGAGGTCGTGGTGTTGAACTGCTGGGTGACCGACACAAACGACACATTATGTTGGTCGAATAATTCGACGAGTTTGGCAAAATCCGCCAACGAGCGGGTCAGCCGGTCGACTTTGTAGACAACAATGACATCGATCTTGCCGGCCCGCACATCGCCTAATAGCCGCTGCAGGGCTGGCCGATCGGTGGTGCCGCCGGAGAAGCCGCCGTCATCATATTTAGCGCGCAGCAGCGTCCATCCCGCATGGGCTTGGCTGCGGATATAGGCTTGCGAGGCATCGTATTGAGCGTCGAGGGAATTAAAGTCCTGCTCCAGCCCCTGGTCAGTCGAGACCCGGGTATAGATCGCGCAGCGAACCGTCTTTGCCGCTCTGGGCTTCATGCTGTGGAGCGCTTTGATGGCTTGTCGCGCAGGCCAAAGAACCGCGGCCCATTCCAACGGGTGCCGGTAATCGCGAAGGCGACCTGAGACAAACTGGAATAGGCGTTGCCGTTCCAGGCAAAGCCATCAGCGAGCACCGTCACCCGGTGCAGGTGCCCGTTCCATTCGCGGCCCAAGCTAGTGCCGGGCCGGACATCGGCGATGCGCCGCACCAAGTTCGCGGCGTTCTGCCCGGCCTTCTCAGGCGAGCCCGAAGCATCAAGCAGCCGCCGGCTCGCACCATCGAGGTCACCCCACCGGTCGGCCTGCAGCCGGTAAGCCAGGATTCGAAACAGCAGATGACGGGGCAGATGCCCGGGTGGTCGGCGCCCGTACACGGTATGCCAGCGGCTGCGCAGCGCTGCGATGTCGAGATCGCGCAGGCGCGCAATCTCGACATCAAGTGCCTCTCGGTCCGGCAACGCCGGACCGATCCTGACCCGCGACATCGCGATTTCAGGCGACCTGACGGACGCTGACCTTGGCGCCGTCTTCGCTTGTGATCTGGTAGATCCGGCTGCCGTTGACCTTCTTCGAGGTGAGCGTGAGCGTGAGGCGCTTGCGCACCACCCCGGCAAGAAAGCCGCGGACCGAATGTGGCTGCCATCCGGTGGCTTTCATGATGGCGGCGATCGTGGTGCCTGTCGGCGATCGCAGCATCGCGATGACGCGCGCTTGCTTCGAGCGCGCGTCGGTCTTGTTGGTCTTCGGCTCGTCAGCAGACCTGTGGGCGGGCTTTGCCGCCTTAGCAGACAATGGTGATTTTGTAAGCTTCTTGACAGACTTTGACATTGAGATCCTCCATTCGGCTCGACGACGTCGACGTCGCACCACCGAAGCCCCGCATCGACGATAACGCCGGCGGGGCAGGATCTCGGAGCACTCAGGGCGCCCAAGTCTGACGACAGTACCGCTCTATTCGCGGGCGAATGCCAGTCCTTTGTGCCGACCCGGTCCGGACCGAACGCCTCGGGATCGGTGCGAAATATCGCATGGCTTGGGTTCCCCCCAGTGCCCTGCATGCTCTGAAGTGGCGATATTGCCACCGCCTGGTGGGCGGTCCTTGGCGCCCTAGCAGCTACGAGTTGCTATGCGCAGATAGCCTACATCGGCCTCAGTCATAGCCCATCCACCGATAAGGATTTGGATCGCCGAAATATCTACGCGGCTTTGTTACAATAATTGGCGCAACCCAGCGGGTTTGAGTTTGACGGTGCCGCGCAATCCAACTGAGGGCTTGCGTAACAGAATCGACCTGGTCGTCATGCTTTACGTTTGGAAATCCAAGAAGCTCGGCCTTAAGGTTATCTAGCCAGGGGGCACTTTTGGGAAAAAATACGGAACCCGCCTCAAACTGAGCCGAGATTGCCGAGCAACGTGTGATTTTGTCCCCTTCCGGATTGATTGCAATGACCCCAACATCGCCGGAACGCAGCTCTTGGATCAGGCTCGTTCCAGAACCCTTGTCCTCGATCAGCAGCGAAGCCTGCGGGTATTTTGCCCGAAGTCGAGTTATGGCGTGTTTGAGGTTGGGGTAATCGACGCGTTCGCGCCAGAGATCGATCAGAAAACTGTGCTCGCCACGAACTAGCCAAACCGTAGCGACGGAGAAATCCGCAAGCTGCTCACCTTTCATAGCCGTATCGATGCTGATGGCGAGCTTGTCGTTGTGAGTATAAGTGGGCGCGACCTCATATTCTTTGAACCATTCCAGCTTGATGAGATTACCTTCAAGTGGAATGGGTTCTTGCTGGTACTGGGCAGAAAAGTGAAGCGCACCCATGCTCTGCCTGAGACTATCGAGGGCTTCTAACGACTCGCGACGCGCGTCGATGACCGTGCCGGTCTTACGGCGAATAGTCCGGCGAGGCCCGACTCGGACCCGCTCATCTTGTTGTGCAATGGCCGGGATTTTTAGGTGATGCCAACCGCCTTTTTCGAGCAGGCGCCCCGCCAAATCATCTTCATGAAGACGCTGCATAACAAGGATAACGGCGCCGTCGGCTTTGGAATCAAGACGCGACAACAGCGTCGTATCGAACCATTGCGCGGCGTGATTGCGACTAGCCTCTGACAGCGCCTCTTCGGGCTTCTGTGGGTCATCCATGACGATCAGGTCTGCGCCTCGACCGGTTAGGGTCCCGCCCAGCGATGTTGCTAGGCGATAGCCGCGTGATGTTGTCAGAGTCTCGTTTTGCGTATCCTTCTCGCGGCTAATTTTGGCGTCAGGGAAAATGCGGCGATACCAGCTCGAACTCAAAACCGCACGAAAGTCATTTGCATGTTTAGTAGCCAAGTCATTTGAATAACTTACGCATATGATGCGCTGCGTCGGATCATGCCCGAGCAGAAAGGCAGGCAAGGCGACTGAGAAAATGATGGATTTCAAATGTCGCGGCGGCACAGTGACGATCAACCGCTTGAGCTTTCCATCGATTACCCGCTGCCCCGCATAGGTCATTGCATCGATGTGCCAATTCGACAGGAATACGTTCCCGCCCGAGACTGTCTCGAAAACCTTCATCACGAAGGCAGGGAAATCATTCGCTAGCTGCAGTTCAAAGAATCTGCGTCGAGCTGCCGGGCTCAATTGGGCGAACAAACGCTCCGCAGAGGGATGATCGATTTGTCCATAAGGCTTGCGCTTGCTCATCGGCGTTTTCCTCCGCGGCGAGCCATGAGTTCCTGCAAAATACGTTCGTCAGTGGCACTCAGTGTGGCCTCGCCCTGGTTGCCATCGGCGACGTCGTCGAGGAAGCCCAATTGAACCGCCATCCTGATAACCGCCATCGCCGAGCGGTCATTCCCTTTGAGCGCATTTTGCAGCTGTCGCAGCACGACGCCTTCGATCTTGCTAACCTGCCTGTTGCTCGAACCCTCTTGGATCACGATCCGTGCTGTCATCGCTTGCCGGATTAGTGTTTTGAGGTTTTTGTGGCCCTTGGGTCGACCCTTAGCGTTGCCCGTCTGCCCGGGCCTGAACCGCGACGTGACGGGCGGCTTGCCATAACCAACGGCGTAACCGTGATCGCTGACCAGCGTCCTTTGACGTGAGTTTCTTACCTTCATTTGCCAGTGCTCCGTCGAGATTTGGTATTATCGAACGGCTGCCCAGTGCTGCCGTGCAAAGCCGGTTTCCCCGTCAGCTTTTGCCAGCGGCGAACAATTTGATCGCAGTAGACGGGGTCAAGCTCGATAAGCCGACCGTTACGATGTGTGCGCTCGCAAGCGATCAGGGTTGTGCCGCTGCCACCAAAACTGTCCAGTACGATGTCGCCGCGGCACGAACAGTCGCGAATGGCATCGGTGACAAGGGCAACCGGCTTGACGGTCGGATGCATGGCGAGTTCGTCCAGACGGTCTGCCCCAAAGGCATTGACGCCCGCATAAGTCCAGACATTGCTGCGGTTGCGACCATATCGCCCAAGTTCAATGTTATTGACATGCTTGCCGCGGCCGTTCTTCCAAACGAAAATCAATTCGTGCTGGCTCCGATAAAACGAGCCCATTCCGGCATTGGTTTTGTTCCAGACGACGAGGTTTTTCAGTTCGTAATAAATACGCCGACCGGCTGCCAGCATTTCGCCCACGTGCCGCCAGTCACAGCAGATGAAATGAATGGCGCCATCGACGGAGTGTTCGGCGAGCAAATCCAGCGATTCCTCGAGGAATTTCGTAAACTGAGCGGACGTCTTTTCACCGCTGGCCTGCATGAATTCGCGATGTTGGACCCGGCCGTTGCCCGAGACGTGACCGCGGATTTTTACGTTGTAAGGCGGATCGACGAATGCAAGCTGGGCTGTCTCCCCAGAGAGCAGAGCCTCAAACGATTCCCGTCGGCGCGCCTCGCCGCAGAAGAGCCGGTGGTCACCGAGAATCCATAAATCGCCGGGCCTAGTGATGACCTTGCCTGAAGCAAGGCTCGGAAGCACGTCATCGGTCGCGGCATTGCACGTGTTTGGCGTCACCGCGTCGAAAATCATTTCGATTTCCGGAATTTCAAAACCAGTCGTCGTCAGATCAATACCTTCGTCCTGCAGAAATTCGATCTCCTTTGCCAAGAGCTGAAAATCCCACTTGGCCTCCTCGGTTATTCGATTGTCGAGAATTATGAATGTGCGCTTCTGGGTTTCGGTTAAATGACTGGCCCGAACGCAAGGAACACAAGGCAGCGAAAGTTGGTCGGCTGCCTCAAGCCTGGCATGGCCGGCGAGAACGTTGTTTTGGCTGTCGATGAGGACCGGGATTAGAAATCCAAACTCATCTATAGCGCGGACGAGCTTGTCGATTTGTGCTTTCGGGTGGAGGCGAGGGTTATTCTGGTAACGCCGCAGATCTTTGACTGGGAGATTCTCAATCGTCAGCGCGCCCGCAAGGGACGGGCGAAAGCTTTCGGGCACGGTCGGCATCTGGCCGCGGCGGCGGGACTGCAGGGCGCGATTTTTCATCATCCTGCCTTGCTACAGCACTGAGTGCCGACACCGCATTGACGGAATTGGACGCCAATTTTTTATGCAGCATGTCCCCTCGGGTTTTTGATCGCCGTTTTACAAAACCTCTCATAATTACAAGGATTTGTCGCGCACGGTCGGCCTGCCAAAAGGGCAGAAAAGTCGTGGCACGAATCGAGTGGGAAAACTCACAATGTTCGTCAGACCAAGACGACTCAGGGAGCATTGCCTCAACGGCTGAAGTAACAAAGCGACCGGCTTCGGTTTCGGTGCGCTGGGTATATTCGAGCTTGATCATTCCATGAGCTGTCACCGGGCGACCGGTTTCACATTCCCAGAACTCGCAAAGCTGCTCGACCAAAAGCTTTAGTGACACGCGGTCTTCCGCACCGCCCCTTTCATTGAGCCGGCAGAGTGTTTGGTCGACTACATTCCAATAGGCACTTAACCACTGCTCAGCGTCCGCCAAACCGAAATCAGGGGGACACGTTTGCAATGGGTCAAAGCGATGCTGAAGGGTGGTCAGCAAGATTTCGCCATCCGCGTTGGTATCAAGGGATTGGCCCTGCGCCATCGTTGTCTCAGCGCAGGTCTTAATTCTTGCTGCCCAGTCGATATGTCGATTAGACGCGCCAGCAATCCGCAAATCGCGTTCGAAATCGCCAGCAGCCTCGTAAATCCGCTCTAGCGTTGCAGCCGAACGGTCACCGCCACTGCGCAGCGTTGCATCGAACTGCTGTCTTTGTGAGGGTGCACCTTTGGCTAGCTGCCGTTGCAGTGTTTGGAGCGACTTCTTAAGGGCGCTAAGCGCGGCAGTCTGTTGCCTGCGGGTCGGCCCGAATTCATCCTGATGCAACCATCGTTGAAAGCGCGCGCGTAAGTCGACGAGGAAAGCTAAAATCTGTTCATCGGAAGACTGTTTGGCGGCCAGCATTGCCAGAAGCGGCCTAAGATCGGTTTGTTCCGAGAAATTTAATGCCTCGGCACCACTCCATGACCAGCATGGTTTGCTTTGGAATTTTCGTTTGTGTTCAGCACGTTCCATCATGACTGAGTGATTTCAGAGTCGCAATCCAGCGTCAACTAGACCGATAGACGACAGAGGTTCCAGATTCGCGATCCAGACCAGCTTGAGGATCTCTCCAGCTATGGGCATCACACCGACCAGTAAGGCGAACGTTATGGCGACCGATCCGACCGAAGCTAAGCTCGCGGCGAGAACAGCCACGTTCCCACGAATATCGGCGTTATGGTCGAATCGGCGCCAGCTCTTAGAATGCGACTTGCTTAGCAAATGCGCTTTTCGGGGCTTTGATTCCCGCTTGAAGGTGAATGATTATATTATTTGTTCTGTTTGCTCGGGCTAGCGATGAGCACAACTGGCGCGGCTTCGGGGAGGCCGGTGTCCTTCGCGGCGCCTTTCCGTCAAGCCGCTTTCGCGGTCATCTGGACGGCGACGCTCATTTCCAACATCGGCGGCTGGATGTATAGCGCCGCCTCGGGTTGGCTCATGACAAGCCTCAACCCCGATCCCTTCATCGTAGCGCTGGTGCAGGCAGCCGACACTTTGCCGATTTGTCTGCTGGCACTACCCGCAGGAGCACTCGCGGACATTTTTGACAAGCGCAAGTTCCTGATCGTCGTTGAGACGCTGACGACGATAGTTTCCGCGATCTATGCGGTGATCGTAGGCCTTGGTTGGGCTACGCCCGGAAATCTGCTGCTGTTCACGTTCCTTGTCGGCGCCGCCGGAGCCTTGACCGTACCGGCGTGGCAGTCTGTCGTGCCGCAACTCGTTCCCAAGGAGAACTTGCCTGCCGCCATCGCCGCCAACAGCGTTGGTGTGAATATTTCGCGCGCGCTCGGTCCCGCGCTCGGCGGAGTGACGATCTCCGGCTTCGGCATCGTCGCGCCATTCTGGATCAACGCCATCTCCAATCTCGGCATTCTCGGGGCATTGCTGTGGTGGCGCGAGGCGAGAAGGTCCAGAACGCTGCTGCCCCCGGAACGTTTCGGTCAAGCAGTCTCGGCCGGTCTGCGCTACGCCAGATATAGTCCGGCTCTCCTTGCAACGATGGTGCGGGCCGCCGGGTTTTTTCTGTTCGCAAGCGCCTATTGGGCGTTGCTGCCACTGGTCGCCCGCGAGCAGATCGCCAGTGGCCCAGAGATCTACGGCGTGCTCCTCGGCGTTATCGGGGCGAGTGCCGTGTGCGGCGCATTCTTCCTGCCATGGCTGAAGCCAAAGCTAGGCCCAGATTGGCTGATGGCCGTGGGAGCATTAGCCCAGGCTGTTGCGATGGTGCTCTACGGTCTTGCCCGAGTGCCCGCGACGGCGATCCTCGCCAGTGTGGTGGCTGGGGCATCCTGGATCGGGGTGGTGGCGATGCTCACAGTGTCGGCGCAGGTTGCCCTGCCGGATTGGGTACGCGCGCGCGGACTTGCGTTGTACACGACGGTGCTTTTCGGTTGCCTGACGATTGGCAGCGCAATCTGGGGCGAGGTTGCCGCCTTCGTCGGACCGCCCGCCGCACTTATTATTGCGGCTCTTGGTGCGGCTCTAGCCATCCCGCTGACGTGGCGCTGGAAGCTGCAAATCGCGGCGAGCGTCGACCTGACGCCATCGATGCACTGGCCCGCACCTCTCACCACACAGGATATCGAGGAGGATCGCGGACCGGTCCTGGTGACGGTCGAATACTGCATCCGTCCGCTGGATCGCGAAGCGTTTTTGTTGGCGCTGGAAAAAGTCGGCAGGGAGCGGCGTCGCGACGGCGCCTATCGGTGGGGCGTGTACGAGGATACCGCCGAGGAAGGACGCTTTGTCGAAACATTCCTGGTAGCGTCCTGGATGGAGCACCTACGCCAACACGAACGTGTTACGAACGCCGATCGTTTGCAGCAGGAGGCGGTTCTCCGCTTCCAGTTGACTGGCGAGGCCAAAGTCACGCACTTCATCGCAGCCGAGCCGGAAACCAATTAAGCGGATCAGCGTCAATCCAACTGCTGCGGCATAAAGTTGGGTGCCGGAGTCAACGGGAGAAATTCCCTGTTCTGAAAATAGTTTTCCCTGTTCCCTCTCCCAAAATTCCCTGTTCCGATCTGCATGGAATCTGATCGAAAGTGGCCGAATTATCGGCTAATTCCAGCGGTGATCCATGCTGCAGCGGGCGGATTCTGATGAAATTCCCTGTATTTTTCCCTGTTTAGCAGGGAATCTCGAAGCTGAGACCGGTTCGACTGCGACTGCGTCCGCCACCACGCAGTCCTGCACAAACGGAGATTTCCCAGTTCAATGCGAATCGCCCCGAATTGGCGGCG
>Ga0306922_10005991_pt1 | contig 11629 bp, 9 predicted proteins | sample sta12Cox44000082_FD_203758 | JGI IMG/M metagenome (GOLD analysis project Ga0306922, IMG submission 203758) | Lab enrichment of tropical soil microbial communities from Luquillo Experimental Forest, Puerto Rico - statoxic.12C.oxic.44.000.082 (v2)... | ecosystem: Environmental > Terrestrial > Soil... | reverse complement strand
AACCTCATCACGGCGGCGCTGCGGGTCATATCCTTCGGGTCCCTTGGCAGCAGGACGAAAGTGGGGGTGACGATCGGCCAGCTCGCCGCACCATCGGTGTCAACCAGGTTGACGGCGAAGTTGGGTGTATTCCAGTCGGCCGATGCAGCGGCGGCGGTGAAACTTGCGGTGGTCGGCTCGACAAAGACGCCCGACCGGTTGCGGAGCTGGGCGGTGGTCAGGTGGTTCTCCGCCGCGTAGGTGCTTTCGACATACGCGATTGCGCCGCGGGTGATGTTGACCGCGGTGGCCGCGCCGTCGCTGCCCCTGGCGCCGACGCCCGCGGGCCAGTTCACCTTAGTGCCAGTGCCTACGCTGCTCTTCCACTCCAGACTAACCGCGGAGAGATAGGAGGTGAACGCGAAGGACGTGCCGGACGGCTCGTAGCGGTGGATCGGCTCTATGGGGAGGTTCGGCAGGGTGACATCGGGATTCACCTGCTTCAGCCGGGGATCGTTCCATTTGTCGATCTTGCCGGCGAAGATGGCGGCCAGCGTCTCGCCCGTCAGTTTCAGTTCGCCTTCGCGCACGCGCGGCAGGTTCACGATCACCACTACAGCGCCGATGACTGTGGGGAACTGCAGCAGTTTGGCGGCGCTGAGCCTGGCGTCATCCATCGGTGCGTCGGAAGCACCAAAATCGACGCTGCGGCTGATGATCTGGTCCTGACCCGAGCCGGAGCCGATTGCATTGTAGGTCACGTCGACGCCAATCGCGGAACGCGCTGTATCGGCCCATTTGGCGTAGACTGGGGCCGGGAAGGTGCCGCCGGTGCCGCTGATCTGTTCGGTCGGGACGGTCGCGGCGCTGGCCGACGCAGGCGGCGTCGCCGGCGTGGAGACCGCGTCGGCGCCCTTCGCCTGAAGCGACGGCAAGGCCATGAATATCAGAGCAAAAAGCACGCGCAACAGTTGGATCCCCCGCATGCGACGAAACCACCCGCGACATCCGATATCGATATAGGCCTGTGCGGCTGAGAGGAACGGAAATGTGGCATAAGGCAGTTTGTTCCATAACTCCTGTAGCCTAATTTAGGTTCGGTGGGCGTGACGCTGTCGGCGGCGATTTCGTTAGCGTGCTGGAGATAGCAGGTGATATCGACGATATCATCGAACCTGTCACACGGGTCCGCTGCTACCTCGAATTGTCGGTTCGGGAACAAGCATTGCTCGAACCGCGCCGCCCTCCTTCGCCTAGCGTCCTCAGGCGTCTCCAGCTATGTGACGTCGAGTCCGAGATCGAGGATTGGGGTGCTGTGCGTGATCCAGCCGCTGGAAATCAGATCGACGCCAGTAGCGGCGACGATCGGGGCAGTCTCGAGGTTGATGCGGCCGGAGGCTTCGGTGATCGCGCGGCCATCGACCAGCGCGACAGCCCGGCGCATCGTTTCCGGTGACATGTTGTCGAGCAACACGGCGTCAATGCCGACCTCGAGGGACTCGGCGAGCTGGTCGAGCGTGTCGACCTCGAGTTCGATCTTGACGAGGTGTCCGGCGTGGCGCCGCGCGCGCTCGAGCGCTGGTCGCACGCCACCGGCGATGGCGATGTGGTTGTCCTTGATCAGCATCGCGTCGTCGAGCCCGAAGCGGTGGTTGGCGCCGCCGCCGAGGCGCACGGCTTCTTTTTCGAGCGTCCGCAGACCGGGTGTCGTCTTTCGGGTGCAGACGATCTTGGCCTTGCTGCCTGCGATTGCGTCGGCAAGCGCTCGGGTCGCCGTTGCAACTCCCGACATTCGCGACAATAGGTTGAGTGCGGTGCGCTCGGCGGCGAGCACGCCGCGCGCCCGGCCGCTGATCCGCGCGACCACCTCGCCGCGCGAAATTCGAGTGCCATCGTCGCAGATGCGCTCGATGCGCAAAGTCGGATCGCCGAGCTCGAAGGCCAGCAGCGCGGCATCGAGCCCGGCGAGGACACCCGGCTGGCGGGCCGCGATCACTGCCTCGACGGTGGCGTCATCGGGGACGATGGCGTCTGTCGTGATGTCGCCGGCGCGGCCGAGATCCTCGAGCAATGCGGCGCGGACGATCGGTTCGATGATCAGCCGCATCACCATAATCCGCCTCCGGCTCAGCCGAGCGCGAGCATGCGTTCGACGGTGCGGCGCGCCCGCTCGGCGATCGCCGGATCGACCGTGACCTCGTGGGTCATGGTTTCGAGCGTGCGACGGATTTTCGGCAAGGTTATCCGCTTCATGTGCGGGCAGAGGTTGCAGGGCCGCACGAATTCGAGATCGGGATATTGGATCGCGACATTGTCGCTCATCGAGCACTCGGTCAGCAGCACAACGCGGCTTGGCCGCTCCTTGCCGACATAGTCGGCCATCGCGGCGGTCGAGCCGGTAAAATCGCATTCGGCAATGACCTCCGGCGGGCATTCCGGATGAGCCAGCACGGTAATCCCGGGATGGCTCTCGCGCAGGCTCCTGATGTCCTCCGGGGTGAAGCGCTCATGCACTTCGCAGTGACCTTTCCAGGCGATGATCTCGACCTTGGTCTGCGCCGCAGTGTTGCGCGCAAGGTACTCGTCCGGGAGCATGATCACCCGCGGCACACCCAGTGCCTCGATGATTTTCTTGGCATTGCCCGAGGTGCAGCAGACATCCGACTCCGCCTTCACCGCAGCCGATGTATTGACATAGGTGACAATCGGCACATCGGGGTGACGTTCGCGCAACAGCCGGATATCGGCCGCTGTGATCGAGGCGGCGAGCGAGCAACCGGCCTCGAGGTCCGGGATCAGCACGGTCTTCTCCGGGTTCAAGAGCTTGGCGGTCTCGGCCATGAAATGAACGCCGGCCAGCACGATCACATCGGCATCGGTGCGCACCGCTTCACGGGCCAATGCCAAGCTGTCGCCGACGATATCGGCAACCGTGTGGAAGATGTCCGGGGTTTGGTAGTTGTGCGCCAGCACCACGGCATTGCGTTCCCGCTTGAGCTGCAGGATCGCGCCGATGTCATCGGCCAGGATCGGCCATTCGAAGGGGGGAATATGCCGTTGGACGCGTGCATAGAGATCGGGGAACGGGAGCGCGGCCTTGGGGGTTGGGGAAGCGGTCTGCAGCACCGTAGATCCTCCTATTATACTCATATTGAGCATTTTGTGGTTCCGGAAAAGCCGGGCGGAATCTGCCCGGCATCCCGTTATGCTCCAACTAAGGATAAGGCGGGGACGACCGCTGTCAAGGCCTCGCTGTCAAGTTATTGTCACACGCCGTCCGGCGCGTAACCGCAGGCCTGGCGCCGGGCGTTCGAGCAGGACTTCACGCCGGAAACGCACGAGGCGTGCCGGGCGGCCGCCGGTCGCGGCGCTGATCCCGCCGGTTTCTTCGACCAAGCCTTGCTGTTCGACCAGGCGGCGGAAATTTTGCTTATGCAGCCGCACGCCGGACAATGCTTCGACCGTGCGTTGCAGCTGCAGCAAGGTAAAGGCCGGGGGCATCAGCTCGAACACGACCGGCCGGTATTTGATCTTGCCGCGCAAGCGCCCGATCGCCGTGGCGAGGATGCGGCGGTGATCGGCCGCCATCGGCACTCCGAAGACTGGGCCATCCTGTGGCGGTATCGGGCGGTTGAGATCGCGCCAGCGCTCGGCGATCATCCCAGCCTCGTAGAGCAATTCGTATCGCTCGAGAACTAGCTCCTCGTTCCACGAAGCAGCAAAGGCTAGGCCGACCCTTTCCTCGCGCAGCATTCGTCCTGCTTCGGTCGCGGCCTGCCGCGCCCATCGGCTCAGATGCTCCTCGAGCGGGGCAAGCGCTGCCGGCTTGCCGCAGCGCCAATCTTCCCACGGGAAAAAGCGATACCAATTCTGCCAAACCGCGTCGGCCGCTCCGCCTGGCCTGGCCTCGCGCACCAGGGCGAGATACGCAACTGTCAGAGCACGGCCTGGCAAAGCCTCGCCGGTCTCGACGCGATCGCGGTCGCCGAACGTATAGAGTTGCTCTACATAGCCCAGTTTCTGGCTGGTTTGCCTCTCGACCCAGGCGCGCAGGCCGACCTCGAGGGTGCGGTGCTCGACCTCCAACGGGCCGGATGGCAGTGCCTCGATCGGCTGAGGGCCGATCCGAAGCGTCAACACGCGCGGCACGTCGATGGTGGCGGTGATGATGACCGCGCTCAGGCGAATCGACAGCGATGCACCGCGACCGGTCCCGGGAGCGATTGCTCCCGGCTTCGAGACACCTCCGTCGGCCAGAACCCCTTCCATGCGTTTGGATCGCCGCTGAGCTGCACCGTACGCATTGTAGCAGATCTAGTGCGTTCGTGGATCGCGTAGCGCGGCGTGTGCTGGGGCTTTGCCAATTTCTACAATTTCGGTCGAGCACAGCGGTGACTTCGATGCCGTCCGTCATCTGGTTGGGAGCGAAGCTCGAGGCGAGTACACGACGCACAAGCACGCCTTATCGGTCGGCCATGTCGTCTACATCAATCGCACCGAGAGAAGCCACGGCTCGACCGGTGAGCGGGATCACGGCTTCGTGATGTGTGAACTACTTCACACACGCATACCGTGTGACCGGGTTATAAGAGCGCATGCATCGCCGTTCTCGAGGTCTCATGGTCGGTGGCCACGATGATCACTTCTTGATCATCGACAGGGTCGGGGCAGACTACGTTCTCGGGGTGAGATCCCATAACGGGGACGTGTTGAGTGTTTATCTGAGAACTGACGACATCGTCGAGGTCATGAAATTTCTAACGGAAAAATCCGGCCAGAATTGAGATCGAGACAATAGCCGTTCAGCGCCGCCAGTCGAACTGCGCATCCGCTGCGGTCAACAGTTCGGGCATGCAGCGCCGAGCGGTTTGCGAATGCTGGACACCCGAGACTTCGACCCGATAACGCTGGGAGAGACGCGTGACCAACGCCGGGTCGGCCGTCGCGAACCGTCGAGTGATCAGCTCTGCGACCGCGCGCGAGAACGGACCAGTTTGCTGCTCGATGTAGATAACCCGCAAGGCCCCCGGCCGCCGCGGCTCCTGCTGGAACCGCTCGCCAAGCCATCGATCGACGACCTCCAGACCTTGCATCGGGTTACCGCCGGCGGGATCCCGGCCGTAGAGTCCGTCGAACACATAAAATTCATCGGGCGGGCGGCGCGCGCCGGCGATGACGTCGACGGCCGGCATGCCGCCTCCGGAATGCGCCGATAAAATAAAGCGATCCAATGCGGGGGCCTCTCGTCCATCGGACGACGCAGAGCCCATTGCCCGGGCGAGGCACTGCAGACCATAGTCGATCAACCGGTCGATACCGCCAGCCAGCAGCGCTGGGAAGTCGTAGTAATAATGCCTGATCCAATTGCCGCGCGGCAATATCGCGAGGGTCGGGCGCATTCTGCCAGAGAGATCGAGGCCGCTGCGCGCTACCTTCTCGGCAATCGGCATCGCACGCCCTTCCTGCGAAAACCCGTGGAGATGGACAACCGCGTCCACCGATGCGGCCGACAGCGGGATGTGGTTCCAACTCAGATAGAGGTCGGGCTGGGTACCCGCGTGAGACCGCAGCACCGGAGTGTCGCTGAGATAGGCCTCACCGGGTGCGCCGGTCATCTGGCGCCGCCGCGCGGACTACTGCATTTGCCGGATCAAATTGGCCCAGCGGTCCAGTACAGGCAGGACTTCGTCCGGCTTCCCCGCCTCCAGCGTGACAACGGCGCGCACTGCGCCGAGATCTCGGAACCGCTTCAACCGGTCGGTGTCTGCGGGCGCACCGCCCAACGTCACCGGCAAAGACTCCGGATCGCGCCCGGCCTCCGAGGCCATCTCGCGGAAGCGGGGTAGATACTCCTCCGGGTCGCCGCTCGAAGCGTTCGGGTACCAGCCGTCGCCATAGCGCACCGCCCGCCTCGCCGCCCAAGGGAAAGCGCCGCCGACAATGACCGGCGGATAGGGCTTCTGCACCGGCTTGGGCCAGGTCATCATGGTCGGGAAATCGACTAGATCGCCATGATATTCCGCGGTCGATTTGGTCCAGATCTCCTTCATCGCCTCGATCTGCTCGCGCATCTTCTTCATGCGGGTGGGAAAGGCGGTGCCGTGGTCCTCGATCTCCTCGGCATTCCAGCCGCCGCCGATGCCGAAGAGGAAACGCCCGCCCGAGACTTGATCGATCGACGCGACGAGCTTGGCGGTCTGGATCGTATCGCGCTGGATCACGAGGCAAATGCCGGTCGCGAGTTTCAGCCGCTTGGTCGCCGCCGCGGCCATCGTCAGCGTGACGAAGGGGTCCATGACATCGTAGTACCGTTTCGCGAGCTCGCCGCCGCCTGGCGCCGGGGTGCGCCGCGGCACCGGGATATGCGAGTGCTCGGCGGCCCACAGCGACTCGAACCCGCGTTCCTCCAGCGCCACCGCCAGATAGGCGGGCGAGATCGAATAATCGGTGAAAAAGATCGAAGCGCCGAATTCCATTGGCTTGTCCCCGCAATCGGTGATCCGTATCGCGATCCTAGGTCACCGCGCCGTTCCCGACAACATCGCCGCCCTCACCCCTCGATGGGGCCGGTCAATTCGCGGTTTTTCCCGTTCAAACGGGAAATTCATCGATTTGCCCGATACAGCCGGCCTTCGGTCGTGAGAAGAACAAGCCAAATCATACGCTTGTAGGCCAATTCCCGTAGCGTGCCTAACCGGGAATTTTTGCCGGCCGAATCGGGAATTAAATCCGCCGAACCGGGAACTACGGGAATTGTCGGCAATGACTTCCCACCGCGAGGCCGAACACCACAAGAGAACCAAAAGAAGACCCATTCGTCGAAATCCGATAAAATCTAATCGAAGTAATAGCGACTACCTTAGCCTCAAACTTGGCCCTTTATATGGCGGATTGCCCAGGCGCGGCGGGCCACGCAGCGTTCTCGTCGAGCCGGCCCACTTAGCCGCTGGGGGGACGGAAGCAGATGGTCCCGGCGTAGCGCAAAGTTATCTGACCCAGATTGAGATCAACCGCACCAAACACAGAAGAGAGGTGGCCGGTTGCGCCGTCAAAACGCCCCGTTCCGCCGGTGATATCGACCCCGTCGAGGTAATCTGCCAGCACCCGCTTTGGGTCCGACGCGGGTCTCCCGACTCGGTCACCCAATGATGCCGGACGTGGTAAACATTTCCATTGACCCCGAGGACTCGCGCCCCGTAGATCTCCGGTCACAGGACCGTCAGTGCAAAGACCTACTGGTGACGCACACTGGGTTGGGTCGAGAAAGTTGGTCAAAACGCCTCCACCGATGTCCTGGCAATGTCTGCCGCCGGCGGCTAATCCCGGGCTAACGCAAAGGCCCATCACTACGCCTGAGACCAAAAGTATCTGCGCTGTGGTTTTGATCACCTCGAATCCTCCCGATTTTCTCCCGCCTAGCGGGAGGTCAGAATGATCGGCGGTTCGCGTTAAGCAACGAATCCGCGATAAAATCTTCCGAAATGCCGCAAAATCCGCGGGTTAGAAACGCAGACCGAAGGCGAAGCCTTGTTTCGTCGCAAGCCTGCGGCGCACGGAGGAGACTGCGCCTGAGGAGTGACGTGCCGACCGAGGCTGACCCCTCAGCCACCCACTCGCAAAATAACGCCACCCTGGATCGCGGCGAATGCCGCGAGGATCGACGGCACGAGCGGTCTCAGATCCTGAATACGGTTGGACGGGGCGCGAACGAGGACGATACCGAAAGGCAATACGGCTATGCGCTGTTGGAACCCGATATTCCGGTCCATTGTAACGAGGACATCATAGTAACCCCTCATGCGGCGCAGCAGTTCGCCGTTCTTGATGCCTGCCCAGCCGCGGCCGGCCACAGTGTCTACGGTATGACCGCGCAGTTCCGTTGCGAGGTCGACGGGTAGCTGCTCGTCAAGCAGCACCCGCATCGCTCAAAACGGATTCGCGCGCAAGGTCAAGCAAAGCGATGGCTTGCTCGCGTCGCACTGACGGGAATTGGCGCAAGAACTCGTCTAGAGTGTCGCCACCTTCCAAGTAGTCGAATAGCGTTCGGATCGGCACCCGCGTGCCCAGAAAGACCGGGGTTCCACTCAGGATGTCAGGATCCCGGTGCACGATTTGGTCAAGTTGCATCGTCGTGATTGTTCTTTCCTTGCGTTTCTTCAGGACATGTATGGTGGCCTAGATACACGGAGACGGGGAACTTTTACCATTATAGATAGCAATTAGTCAGGAGAGTACGGTCTCAGATTGTACGACCCCGTAGCTCATTGTTGGTGCGGCGGTCGCCGGAGAGCCAGCGCGCGAGCTCGCTGTGGGCGTCGGCGCGGCGGATAGAGTCGATCTCGGCCACATCCTCCGGGTCTTGGGTGAACTCGACGATCAGCCCGTCGGGGGAGTTCACGTAGATCGATTTGCAATAGCCGTGGTTGGTCTCGCGGTATTTCTCGCCGGCCCGCTGGAGCCGCTGCTTCAGCTCCTCATAGGTGTCGGGTTCGGCCTTGAACGCGATGTGATAGTGGCGGCCGATCTTCGGAGGCTTCTCAGCCTGGGTCAGCGCGTACATTTCCGGGTCGGCGAACTGGAAGAAGGCCAGCGCGCCGCCATCCGCCATACCGAAGAAGGTGTGACAGAACTCGATCTCCCGCCCCAAATCGGCGCTGTAGTTCTTCTCGCACCAGGTCGCGACCAACGGAATCCCAAGAAGATCCTCGAAGAAGCGGCGGTTGACCTCATGGTCGCGGACCACGAAGGCGTTATGATGCAGCCGCGACGGCAGCCGGTGCAGCAGCCTGGTCGTCTTGCTTTCAGCTGTCTTGCTCTCGATCGTATCCATCTTCGCCTCCCATCCCTCGTCATGCCCGGGCTCGACCCGGGCATCCACGCCCGAGCGCGGCAACCCGTAGATTGCCGGGTCAAGCCCGGCAATGACGATTATGGCGCGCGTCGGATGCCAATAACTACCACAAAACGCCGACGGCTTGACAGCGGGAGCGGTCGGCGCATGCTGCGGACGGCGTTTTCGATTTGCCGGGAGGCCTTCTCATGATCAGTGCGGATCTCGCGCGAAAGGCCGTGCTCGTCACCGGCGCCGCATCCGGCATTGGCCTCGCCACGGCCGAGGCTTTTGCGCGCTGCGGCGCGAGCGTCGCGCTGAACCATCTGCCGGATGATCCGCGCGGGCCGTCGCAGGCCGAGCGCCTCAAATCCGAGGGCGCGCGGGTGATCGCCGCGCCGGGCGACGTCTCGCAGCCGGGACAGGCGGAGCGGATGGTGACGCGAGCGATCGATGCGCTGGGCCGGCTCGACTTTCTCGTCAACAATGCGGGGACGCCCAACACCCCGGCGCCGATCCCATTTTCGGATCTCGACGCGCTGACCGAGGAGTTCTGGTCGAGGATCCTGACGACCAACCTGATCGGCCCGTTCCGCTGCGCCCACGCCGCGGTCCCGGCGCTTAAGGCCGCGCACGGCGCCATCTGCAATACCGCCTCGATCGCCGGCGTGCAGGGTTCCGGCAGCAGCATCCCCTATGCGACGAGCAAAGCGGGCCTCATCAATCTGACGCACAGCCTGGCGCGCACCTTGGCGCCGGAGATCCGCGTCAACGCGGTGGCGCCGGGCTTTGTCGACAGCCCATGGAACAAGGATTGGCCAGCGGACCGCAAACTCGCCTCGATCGAGCGGACGCCGCTCAAGCGCGCGTGCAAGCCCGAGGATATCGCCGAAACGATCTTTTTCCTCTGCGCCAGTGGCGCGATGATCACCGGCCAGACGATCATCGTCGATGGCGGCCTGACGTTGTGATACGAGATCGTCGCCCCCGCGGAAGCGGGAGCCAGGGCGAGCGATGGAACCTGGGAGCCCCGGGGTTCCCGCTTTCGCGGGAATGACAAAAGGAAGTTGGCAAGCTAGGAGAAACCCGCATGGACGAGCCGATCAAGCTGGAGATCTTTACCGACTACGTCTGACCCTGGTGCTATCTCAGTACCGTGCGTAGGGGTCCCGTCGTATCGCCTTGTCCCGGCTAATATCAGAATGTGTCGAATTCCCTGACTTTTCGCAGTTCTGAATCGTTTTTTGTGCCATCGTGTACTGCCGAGTTCGGTAGCAATTTCGGTAGCACGCGTTCGCGAATGGTTCCTGCCCGGCCAGGGGGCGGGGCGCCCCATGTACGGGCGCGCTCGGATCCACCCGCCCGCTGAAATTTTTCGCCTTGCTGTGGGGAAAGCCGGCGATTCACATGCGCGCGCGAGCCGCTTACCTCAGCATCGAGCGCCCGCCACATATGCGGGCATGGCAGGTTCTCCGCTCAAGCGACAGCCCCCATAGGCCGCCGTACCCACCCATTGGGCCGCTTTTCCCCGTACAACGCGCCGTCTTCTGCGAACCGGCTCGCGCGCGTACGCGTGTGTCTCGGAGATGGGAGGCGCGTTCTCGGACAGGCTCGTTGTAGCCGTAGCCGGTGTTACCGTATCCGCTGTACCCGTATGGAGCCGCGCACGCCGACAGGCCCCGCTAGGCCAAAAACTATCGTCAGGTTTTTGAGCATCGGAGAGTTCCGTTCTGCAAAAGTAACTCGTCGCATCGGATTGCGGACGCAATTGCCCGCGAACATCGTCTTACCGGCGTACGTCAGCTCATCCCTTTGGTTCCGGCCAGCGCTGGACCCTATTGCGGGCCAACAGCCGATGGGAGCAGCGCCTGACGACGGCCTCGCAAATTGAGCGGCTCACCCCAGCTCATCCAGCAGCGCCTTCGCCTCTTTCAGATCGGGCGTGTCGAAACCTTCGCTGAACCAGCCATAGATCGGGGCGAGGAGGTCGCGGGCTTCGTCGGGGCGACCCTGGTCCCTACGGAGGCGGGCGAGGCTCGCGGCGGCGCGCAATTCCCAGAGTTTGGCCTCCTGCTCCCGGGCTATGCTAAGGGCCTTGCAATACAAGTCCTCGGCGGCCTCGGCATGCCCCTGCCGCAGCAGCAGCTGGCCTTTGTGCCTATTCAGCTCCGCTGCGAACCACCGCTCTCCCGTCCTCTCGACCATCTGCAACGCGTCGTCCAAATGGGCCAAACTCCGTTCAATTTGCCCTGCGATCTCATATGCCGTAGCTCCGAGAGCTATATAATAGGGCATCCAGACCGATGTTCCGGGGGCGCGGAAAGCCGCCGAACCGCTGCGCAGGAGCGATATTCCTTCGGCCACATCCCCATTTTTGACCCTGACCCAGCCCTGATAGATTGTCCCCTGCGCTCGGAAGAAGGGAAAACCTTGCTGGGTCGCGACCGCAACCAGGTGACCCGCCCGCTCAGCCAGGGCCGCGTCGTCTCCAATGAGCGAAAGCAGCGCGGTGGCTAACGACAAGCTCATCGCGAAAGACGGCGGGTGAGCCAGTCTCCGAGCTTCAGCGATGGCCACGTTGCTCCGTGCCAGTGCTTGGTCGCTGAACCCGAGACAGAGCAGGACAATTCCCAACTGCGCCTGCGATACCACTTGGGGGCCGAACCCGGCCACATGGACAAGCGAGCGGTGGGAGATCGGATCATAGAGTGCAAGCGCCGCTTCGAGATGCGATCGGGACGACGCAAGCCTGCCGGTAAACATCAAGGTCCGACCGGAGGAAAAGTGAGCCAGAACGAGTCCGGAGGAATCGTTGCGCTG
>Ga0306922_10005989_pt1 | contig 11631 bp, 12 predicted proteins | sample sta12Cox44000082_FD_203758 | JGI IMG/M metagenome (GOLD analysis project Ga0306922, IMG submission 203758) | Lab enrichment of tropical soil microbial communities from Luquillo Experimental Forest, Puerto Rico - statoxic.12C.oxic.44.000.082 (v2)... | ecosystem: Environmental > Terrestrial >... | reverse complement strand
TTCCTGATTACGCACTATCCTCAGCTATCAAGTCATGGTACAAAACAGGAACGTACGGCTGTTTCTGCGGGTTTGAACGATGGCGCGCAACAAGGTGCAATTTCAAAAGGGGCTCAGCGAGGCCCAGTTTGCTGTTCTTTACGGAACAGAGGATCAGTGCCGGGAGGCGGTGATGCGCTGGCGCTGGCCATCCGGCTTTGTCTGCCCGGTTTGCGCAGGGGAGCATCACAGCTTCATCAAGACCCGGGCGCTTTACCAGTGTACCGGCTGTCGACGGCAGACATCCGTGATCGCCGGAACGATTTTCGCGGCGACCAAGGTGCCGCTGTGCACGTGGTTTCGCGCCATGTACCACCTCACTCAGAGCAAAGGCGGCATCTCCAGCATTGAGTTGGGCCGCCGGCTTGGCGTCACCCAGACCACCGCCTGGAAGATCAAGCACAAGCTCATGCAGGCGATGATGGAGCGGGATGCCACAAAGCGCCTGACGGGACGGATCGAGATCGACGACGCCTATCTCGGCGGGGAGCGCAACGGCGGCAAGCGGGGCCGCGGTGCGCCTGGCAAGACGCCGATCGTGGCCTCGGTCGAAACCACACCAGAGGGCAAGCCCATCCGCTTGAAGTTGCGCCGCGTGAAGGGCTTCCGCCGTGCCGAAATCGCGACCTTGGCGCAGCGCAATTTCCATCCCGCCAGCACCGTTGTCAGTGACGGCCTGCACTGCTTCACTGGGGTCGGCAACGCCGGCTGCGTCCACCAGCCGATCATCACTGGATCCGGTCGCAAGGCCGCCCTGAACCCTGCCTTCAAGTGGGTCAACACCACCCTCGGCAACATCAAGAGCGCCATCACTGGCACTTACCGCGCCATCCGCGACAAGCATGTACCCCGCTACCTCGCCGAATTCGAGTACCGCTTTAATCGCCGATACGATCTCGCCGCCATGATGCCACGCCTCGGCTATGTCGCAGTCCGAACCCCGCCGATGCCATACCGCCTCCTCAAATTGGCTGAGGATCATGCGTAATCAGGTTCCACTATGAGCCTACCGCGCGTGCCGCGTGATCGGGGCGGAGCTTGCCGGTGTGGCGAAAGCCGGCCGGAAGCGATGACGCAGCGCGAGGTGCCCGCCTGCTACGAGTGCATGCTCGCGGATCTCGGCCGGAAGCGTACCGAGGGTCACCATCCCTTCGGCCGCAATAATCCGGCCTTTGCCGAGACCGTCGTCGAGATCCCCGGCAACTGGCACCGTGTGCTTGACGCCCGTCGCGCCCGACGCCCTGAAATTTTGAAGCGGCCGGGCGACAACCCGCTCCATCAGATCGCGGCGGTTGTCGCGACGCTCGGAGAAGCCGCCGACGCTCTCGCCGATTTCGCCCGACGGGAGGAGTGGCCGAAGTGGGTCGCCTTCCTCACTGATCTCTTCGCCAAGACGGCCAGCGCCGTCACCGACTGGCTCCTTATCCTTGCCGGCAAGCTCGACGAGAGGCTCGACGCGGAATGGGCTAGAGATCTGGACATGCCGCCATGGCACCCGTGACACCGGCGGCGGAAACCCTGCCGATTGCCACACTGCCAGTCGCGACCCGCGCATGGTGCATTCGCGATCCGCGTAAATCTTCTGACGAGTCCGCTGTGCCGAAGCCGACACGGCGGTCGGGACCAACGCCTCGCCCGGAGAAATTCATTGCGCTTGTCACCGAATGCGTGGGCTCAACGACCGCGTCTATGCCCGACTTTGAGGGCGAACGCTGGGCAGGGCAGAGCCAAGCACTCCTCTTCGGGTGGGCCGTCATCGGCCGAACGCGCGACTGGATCATTGAGCGCGAGATACTCTTCTACCCGGACGACCTGCCAGAGAGCGGCCTTGCGGTTCTTCGGCAATATGTCGAGGGCCGGACCTATCGCCGTGGCGCCCAGCCACGGAAGGCCGGCGAGCCAGAGCCTGACCTGATCTGGCGCGACGAGCGCAGTGTTATCGTCGAGCTTCTGCCGCTTTCCCGGTTTCTCAAGCTTTTCTACTGGGTGGTCTACAAGGATCGCGCGTTCGTCGTCGGCCACAACCTCGCGTTCGTCCTTACTCGCCTCGCTGCGTTCTGGCGGCACGTCAAAAAGGGACGCAATCTCGGCGGATGGCATCTCGACGTTTGGACGTACAAAGACCCGGCGACGGGTGAGGAGCGGCCGAGCGCTGGTTGGCGGCCGAGCATCATAATTAAGCGCGCCGCGCCGGATGTCGTGTTCATCGAGTTCACCGGCCGCCGTGCCGATCGAGAGGGCGCCAGGGGCTCGCGCTACCGCGGTGAGTTTCTCGACGTGTTCAACCTAGCCCATGCCCTAACCGGCCGTCATTGGACGCTCGCGGAGGCACTCGGCGTTTTTACCGGCAAGGTTCTCGACGAAGACATCGATCACGGCCGGATCACCCTTGACTCCATTGCCCATCGCCGAGCCGAAGTGCGCGCCACCGTCTCGCTCGCCAAGACGCTCATAGGGCTTTTCGACTTCCTCCATCCAGTCAGCCGCGGCGCAGGCGGTCACCTTTCAGAGACTCGGCTGTATTCGCCTGGCGGTCTCGCGCGAGCGTACCTCGCCGCGGCGGGTTTCTCGCCGCCACTCGTCCAAGAAGACCGCCTCGGACCATGCGTCTCCGCCTTCTTCGGCGGCTGGGCAGAAGTCCAGTTGCGCGGCCGGGCCCCGGTGGTTCACGTCGATTTCCGGCGCCAATATCAAACTGTCTTTCTGCTTCAGGGACTGCAGGATCTCCTCGCGGCGGAGCGGCTCGCCTTCGTAGAGGACACCGCAGCCGTTCGGGCTTTTGTCGAGAGCGTCACCCTCAACGACCTGCTGCGCCCGGAGACCTGGCCCAAGCTCAATGTGCTTTGCTGGATCAAGCCTGATGGCGAGATCCTCCCACTCCGCGCGGCGTTCAACAAAAACGCAGCCGGCGCAGACCACTTCATCTTGGGGATGGTTCCGCGCCACAGCGAGGAGCTCATCGTCGTCTATCTCGCGGACGTTATCGCCGCGAAGCTCCTGGCGGGGTCGCGCACCCGAGATCGTTCGCGCCGAGCGCATCGTGCCGATCGGCCGACAACGTCTCCGTAAATCCCACCTCTTCGGCTGCGCTGTCTTCGATCCGAGCAAGGACCAATTTTTCAAGATCCTGGTCGATGAGGGTGAGCGGCTCAACCGCGGCGAGGGCTCCTATGCTGAAATTCCCGCCTCGGTGCGCGAGGCGATCCTCCCCGGCGTCAAGGGGATCGGCAACAACGGCTGTTTCGGCGTGCCGATTGAAACGCGGCAAGCAGACCTTCTCCCTGGTCGCCGCGAGGAAGTGACACTCCTCAGTGACGGCGAGCCGCTCCGCGCGACAGTTGCGCATCCAGAAGATCCCGGCCCGTTCGCCTGCCCGCCGATCGCCGGGCTGGTCGCGGCGGGCGGACGGCTGCTGCTCGCGATGGTGCATCGGCTCGTCGCCGATCGCGGCGGTATCGTCGCGGCGTGTGACACCGACGGCACACACATTGTCGCCACGGCCGAAGGCGGAACCGTTCCCATCGAAAGCCGTGGCGCCGATTTTCATGAAGGTGGGCCGGCCGAGCCCGTCCATGCCTTGTCATGGGCAGAAGTCGAGGAGATCGCTGCCCGCTTCGAACCGCTTAACCCCTTTGACCGCAAGCTTCTCCCCGGTTCACCGCTTCGCGTGCAGCGGGTGAATTTCGACAGTGCTGCCCGTCAGATCCCGCTCGAAGGGCACTTCATCTCGGCCAAGCGGTACAGTCTCCGTCGGCCGGACGGCAGCTTTGCCGACTTCAAGGAGTCGATTCTTGGCATGCTGTCATCTCCGTCAGAGGGCTGGATTGAGGAGGCGTGGCACACCTTGGGCGAGATGTGGGACTTCCGCCTTCCGACACAGCGGCCATGGTTCGACTTACCGGCCGTGCGCGCACTTTCAGCGACAAGCCCCGCTTTTGTAGACGAAATCAAAGGACTGCCCGGCTTGCGGCCGTGGAACTCCTTCCTGGTGGCAACGGCGATTGGGCAGAAACCCGGCGACCGGGAGCGGCTAACCGCCGTTGCGATCGCCCCATTTGAACGCGATCACAGAAGCTGGCTGGGCCTCCTCTGGCGATTCGCTGAGAGCGGTGAGCCCGTATCGTTCAACAGGCCCGATAGCCAAGGGTTCGTGTGGCGGCTCCGGACGTTACGCGACTTTCTGTCGGACTACGCCCGCCACCCAATTCCGGAGATGCTGGCGCCCGACGGCTCGCGCTGCGGCCACTACACGCGTGGCGTATTGCGGCGCCGTCCGGTGCGGGACGGTGAGCGGTGGCTGGTGCTCAAGGAGGCCGCTGTCTATGGCGACAACCCGCGCCGTGCCTTCTCGGTCCCGCCGACAGAAACAGTCCGCCAGCCGAACTCGGCCGATCGCGACGGCGCTTCCGCGGCTTGGGATTGCGCGATCAAGCCCGCCCTCTCCATCGTTGGCCCTGCCGCGGTCGCGCGAGAGATGGGGCTCGCCGCACGGACAACGCGAGCCTGGGCGGCGGAAGCGCGCCGGCCCGAAAAACCGCGCGAAGTAGCTGGCGCGATCGGTGCCGTCGCTCGCGAGGCCGGGCTCGGCTTGCCTAGCGACGAGCATCTCCGGGCGGAGCAGATCTGCGGTGAATTGTCGGGCCGAGTCGCCGCGGTTCAATGCTTCATCTCCGTCATGGTCGCGATGCTTGCCGAACGTCGCGGCGGCATCCGCGCGCTGGCCCGCGTGATGGCGGGAGAAAGCGAGACCGATCTTGAAGCGACCGTGCGCCGCTGGCTCGCTCTTGCCAACGCCGCGCCGCGCCCCATCGGCGACCAGAACGCCATCGTCGCGCGCCTCGCCAAGTTCAGCCGCTCCGAGATCCGCAAGATAAGGCGGCGCATCGTCACAGAGCCCGGCCCGGCCGGCGAGCGACAAGCGATAGTCGCGTATCTGTCCTTAGCTCACGGCACCGAAAAGCCCGTAATTCTGGCGCCGGACGAAACTCTCGCTTTTCCAGCCGTGCTGGCGCTCGCCGGTTTCGCCGCGCTCATTTGCCAGGCGATGCGCGGAACACTCGAAGCCTCTCGCCGAGCGGTGACTTGAGGGGATCCAGGTACCGCGCACCCATTGAGGCCGTCAACGGGTCGTTTTCCTCTGTCGGGTAACAGAGATCTTGGAAAATCTGCTGACGCCGAGGCCCGCGCCCCATGTTTCTACATGAGGGGGGAAACACACATTAAACCGACTTTCTTCCTACTATGACAAGGATGTGTCCCCTGTCTTTCGGCCAGTTTTCGGGCCAAGGAGCCCGTCGGATCTCGATATGCGCTCGATCAAATATTTTTACTAAGGTCTCCACGTTTGACAACACTGTCTGTTCTGCTTGAAGGGGCGGAGGGATGAGGTAATAGAGGCCAGTTAGAGTCGGCTTTAGCATCGCCTCTTTACCCCATGACGAATCCCACTCATGGCTACTAAAATCTGTTGCTAAGTCGGCAGCAAACGTTTCCGATTGAGAGTTTCCAAGCATCGCAACGAATTCGACTGTAAATCTGTTCTCCGCTTTTATTTCACTCAAGGCCACGTCCAAAAGCGTTTTTTGCTGTTCTGTCGGGTGCCAATCGGGGCTGAGGTTGTTGGTGGTTCCATAAATTTCCGAAAGAATAGTCTCGAAACTCCTTTCAACTTTCGTGGGAGGAGCGATTAACCCCCACAAATACGGCAAGACGAACGCGCTAAACACTGCACTAGACACTATCCCCACGAACGCGACGGTGAGGCGAAGCGGAAATCTCCGATGTTGGTAGCAAAACCACCGCCCGTGTTGTGCTGGGTTCATGCAACGAAAGGCGGTTAGTTTTTTTCCAAAGGCCCAGCATCGCCGCGCCTGACTTTGGCCCTGCGCCGCTGCTGATAGAGGTTTTATCTCGTTCATCGAATAATTGTACTATACCTTAGCGTTGCGCGCCGCATGGTGGATATGCTGCGGTCAATGGCTTACTAGCGGTGCACCCCGACCCAGGGCCAAAAAGGTTCCCTTTTGTCCAACTGAGCGCCACAATGATGAAAAAGGAAATCCGCTCGGCAAGCTGGGGGTGAGTTCTGTGCATGTCTTTATCTCGTACAGCCATGCCAACGGAGATTTTGCAGAGATCCTGAGGACTAGGCTTGAGGGAAGCGGGTTCAATGTTTGGACCGATGAAGACAGGCTTCTAGCCGGGGAAGATTGGCGGAACGGCATCGATAAAGCTATCAGAAGTGCCTGTGCATTGATCGTCGTTATGACGCCTTCGGCGAAAGCTTCGGAGTACGTGACCTATGAGTGGGCTTTTGCCTGGGGTGTCGGCGTAAAAGTGATACCGATCCTACTCGAACCTACTCCGCTTCACCCACGTCTGGAGGTGCTGCAGTATCTGGATTTTTCGATTCGTTCGGCACGCCCATGGGACAAACTACTAGCACTTCTAAAAGAAGTATCTGCTAATTCTCGCGCTGTATTGCTGCGAGGTCAGGACGATTTAGTATCAAGTATTTCAGGAATTGTTCGGAATGCGCTCTCCAATCTAGACAATGTTGATCGCGATATTAGGCAGAAAGCCGTTGAAATGTTGGCCTCAATGCAGGATCCAGTGGCACGCGATGCGGTCGTAAGTGCATTGAAGCACCCGATCCGCGACGTGCGCGAGGCGGCTGCGAGGGCGCTTGTAGAGATCAAATATCCGGCGGCGGTGCCGGCCCTGATCGAGGCTCTGCGCGACGAAGACAGCAATGTGCGCGAGGCGGCGGAGGCGGCGCTCAGGGAGATCAAGGATCCGGATCCGGCAGCGGTGCCGGCTCTGATCGAGGCTCTGCGCGACGCACAGAGCAACGTGTGCATATTTGCGGCAGCGATGCTCGGGAGGATCAAGGATCCGGCGGTGGTGCCGGCCCTAATCGAGGCTCTGCGCGACAAAGACAGAAGTATGTACCTGAGGAGGGCGGCGGCGGAGGCGCTCCGGTGGATCAAAGATCCGGCAGCGGTGCCCGCCCTGATCGAGGCTCTGCGCGACGAAGAGAGCTATGTGCGCGAGATGGCGGCGGCGGCGCTCGGGGAGATCAAAGATCCGGCGGCTGTGCCGGCCCTGATCGAGGCTCTGCGCGACGAAGACAGCAATGTGCGCGAGATGGCGGCGGCGGCGCTCGGGAAGATCAAAGATCCGGCGGCAGTGCCGGCCTTAATCGAGGCTCTGCGCGACGAAGGCAGCGTTATGCGCGGGGTGGAGGCATGGGCGCTCCGGGAGATCAAGGATCCGGCGGCGGTGCCGGCCCTGATCAAGGCTTTGCGCGACGAAATCAGCAGAGTGCGCGAGGCGGCGGCAGCGACGCTCGGGGAGATCAAAGATCCGGCGGCAGTGCCGGCCCTGATCGAGGCTCTGCGCGACGAACACTTCAATGTGCGTAGTCGGCGGCGGAGGCGCTCGGGAAGATCAACGATCCGGCAGCGGTGCCGGCCCTGATCGAGGCTCTGCGCGACGAAGACAGCAATGTGCGCGAGTTGGCAGCGGGGGCGCTCGGGAAGATCAAAGATCCGGCGGCAGTGCCGGCCCTGATCGAGGCTCTGCGCGACGAAAACTTCCATGTGCGCGCGTCGGCGGCGGCGGCGCTCGGGAAGATCAACGATCCGGCAGCGGTGCCGGCCCTGACCGAGGCTCTGCGCGACGAAGACAGCAATGTGCGCAGGCAGACGGCGCAGGCGCTCGGGGAGATCAAGGACCCGGCGGCAGTACCGCCCCTAATCGAGGCTCTGCGCGATGAAGACAGCAACGTGCGCGCGGCGGCGACGCGGGCGCTAGGGAGGATCAAGAAATGAACCGGCTAACCGGAGTGTTGTGTGTTATGTTTTCGCGCCGGATTTGTGGGCGCTGCGCGAGTCGTATAAAGGCCCATTCTGGAAAGCAAGATTTTGCAAAGTCGCCAACCGAGCTGATAAGTATTCGGGCGCAGGCCTGTGAAACCGAAGTGAAAGCGCGAAGCCCGTCGCTTTTCGCGGCAATTTCACCAGATCGCGCGGTGCCTAACCGCTCGGTTGCGCTGTGCGCTTGGTGATCCGATTTCCATGATTGGGTCTGTGCCGGCTCCGTTAACATCAGAACTAGAGAAGGAATTCGCGCCGTGAACTCGCCACACAGTTGTACCGAAGCGCAACCACAACCGGTGCGTCACGAAACGGCACACCAAGCCCCTTTCCCCGCCTCCCGCCTTCTGTTTTGAGGCGGCGATCTTGTCGCGGATGCGCTCGCCGGTCACCTCGCGCTCGAACTGGGCAAACGACAGCAGCACATTGAGAGTCAGCCGTCCCATCGAGCTCGTCGTGTTGAATTGCTGGGTCACCGAGACGAACGACACACCCTGGGCATCAAAGGTCTCGACCAGCCGGGCAAAATCGGCCAGCGACCGGGTCAGCCGGTCGACCTTGTAGACCACGACAATGTCAATCCGCCCGGCGCGGATATCGGCGAGCAAAGCTTGCAGCGCCGGCCGCTCCATATTGCCACCCGAGAAACCGCCGTCGTCGTAACGGGTTTTCGCTGATACCCACCCTTCGTGCTGCTGGCTGCAGATATAGGCCTCACAAGCCTCGCGCTGCGCTGCGAGTGAGTTGAATTCCTGTTCGAGCCCTTCCTCGGAAGATTTGCGGGTGTAGATCGCGCAGCGCCGATTGCGAGGATCAGCCCTCGGCATCGCAAACTTCCCTCAGCAGGTCGACCGGACCCGACGCTGGCGAGGGCGAGGGAGTAGCCGACCGGTTTGACCTCAGCCCAAAGAACAGTGGGCCCGACCACGCCGTCCCGGTGATCTTACGCGCAATCGCCGACAGCGAGCCGTAGTGTGTGCCCTGCCACGAGAAGCCATCATCGAGCACCAGCACCTCGTAGCTCCGGCCCTGCCACTCGCGCATTAACCGGGTGCCGGGTTTCGGCAGAGGGCGTATCCTGAGCCGTCCGGTTTGCTGCAGCTCAAGCCCGATCTGGCGGAGTTGGCGCTGCAGCTCCAGACGCGGCCCACCCGAGGCGACTTCCTGCATCCGGTAGGCGACGGCACGCACCAGCAGCTCACGACTGAGGCGCGGCGCCGCTTCGCTGTTGTAGAGGCGGCACCACAGCTCGCGAAGTTCGCCGAGGTCGAGTTGGGCGAGGCGTGAGAGCGCCTCCCTGCTGCGTTCGGGGTGTCGACCTGACATAGCAGATTACCGCTGGCTGGCAGGTTCGAGGGGAGCGAGCCGATAGACGGACCGGTCATCAGCATCCTTGCTGCGCGTCACCTCGCGGCCGGTCTTGCGCAGTCCGGTAATGGCGGCACGTACGGTGTGCGGCAGCCAGCCGAGCCGCTGCCCGATCTGGGCGACTGAAGCGCCCTCGGATCGCTCGAGCATCGCGATGAGCTTGGCGCGCTTTGTGCTGGCCGGTGGCTGATCAGCGCTGCGCACAGGCGCCGCCCGCAAATCGGTGCGCCCCGAAGTAAGTTTTGAACGTGAGCCAGTCTGCTCGGGTTTGTTGTGAACTACCACACCGTCAGCCACCGCCGCCGTTGCTCCTGCTTGATCGATCCGGGCCGCCGCAGAGCGTGGCCTTGCCCGTGGACTGCGACGTTCCGGATCGGGTTTGCGGTTGCCGACCGGCTTTTTGATGACCGCGGTTTCGACCTTAGCCTCAGCCTTGGTCTTCGCATGCTTGCTGGTTTGTCTGGTGGCCATGACCTCGTTCTCCATCTTCGCACCGCGCCCGTCGCGATGCTTGCACCACCACAAGCCCGGCGCTTGGAGCCGGGCGGGGCGGCGACCTAGGAAAAGAGGCCGTCAACACCGACACCAATGCTCGCTTTGGCCGCGAAGTCGAGTGGAATGTGAGCGGTACAACGAATTTTTTCGGGACGCCTCCTCTCGAGGGCGATTGGCACCCAGCGGGCGTAATGTCATCCCGTAAACCGGTTACAGGTGACCCAGATTTGTTAGCGTAAAGGCGCAAAACCGAACTATCGTCTCAGCCTGTCCGGTGACCGTCGGCGCTTCGACATGTCCGCTATCTGGGGCAATTCGGAGTATATAGGCTCACTGCGAGTTTTACTGGCTTTGACCCAAAGCAGAAATTACGCTCCAATCGAGCGGGTCGCTGTGCTCTAGCCATGTACCAGCTCTTCCATGCGCTGGCGCACGGTCTTGGGACTGCCGGCAACGATGTACCCCCCGGTCGTTCAGCTCTCCCCCGGAGAGGCTCGCCGCCTGGCCGAGATTGGGCCGAGCCACCTGGCTCAGGAACTCCGCCTGCAATGTTTTCATTGTGCGGTAGCTAGGTGTATCGACAAAGCCGGGATAGATATGCAGACAGCGCTTGAATAAATAGGAGACGTGTAGACCGTAAAGCCGCTCCGCCTCGGCTTCGGTTTCGGCAACACAGATGAATTGCGCGAAGGTAGTGCGATAGGGCGAATCGTCCTTGCCCATTTCGGCTACGCGCTGCCAATACCCCTCCATCAGCTTGCGCGCCCGCTGATAGCCGAAAAGCTCAGATAAGAATAGTTGTAGTCGTTCTCGACGCAGAAATCCCAGTTCTCGATCGAGCCGCCGCCAGGGATCCAGATCGGCGCATGCGGCTTCTGCATCGGCTTTGGCCAACAATTGGCATAGCGCAAATTGGTGTGCCGGCCATTGAAGACAAATGGATCCTCTGCCGCCCAGGCGCGTCGGGTGAGCTCGTGTGCCTCGGCGTAACGCTCACGCAGGGTCCCCGGCACCCGGCCATAGGCATAATTCGTGTCCATTGAGGTGCCAACCGGGTAGCCTGCGACCAGCCGGCCCCCGACATCACGTCGAGCATCGCAAATTCCTCGGCGACGCGAATTGGCGGGTCGTAGGGCGCAATCGAGCTGCCGAGCACAACCAGGGCCGCGCGCGAGATGCGGTGCGCCAATGCCGCCATCAGGCAGGGCGACGGATCAGCCCGTAAGTATTGGCGTGGTGCTCATTGACGCCGAGCCCGTCATAGCCAACCTTCTCGGCGATTCGAGCTGATCGAGGTAGGTGTTCTGGACCTGGTGCCCGCGCACCGGGCCGTAGAGTTCGCTCGGGATATCGACCCACACTGAGCGATATTTCTCGCGAAAATCGTCCGCCAGATAGGGCCACGGCATCAGATTGAACCAGACAAAGCGCCTTCCCGCTCCTCCTGTGGCCCCGGTGATAATAGATTACGTTCGTGCTGCCGAGGCCTTGACGCGCTCAACAAGGTCGGGGTCGCGAAGGACGCTCTGCGGTTTGAGAAGGTGCAAGACCTCGACAAAGAGTTTATGCACGGCTGCGTCCCGGGAAGCGAGCCGAAACAATCCCTCGGTGAATTCGAGCGCCTGGTCCAGATCCTCCGGACGCTGTCCCTCGGCCTTGGGGTGCGCCAAATCAGGAGTTGCAGCCAAGGCCCACGGCGTCTCGGTCAGTGTTGCAGCTTCGGCAAAAAAGGCTGGGGCGAGCCCGGCGAGCGGTTCTGGTTCGGCGGCATGGCGCTGGAGAACCTCGTTTAGCAACCGAGCTTCCTGGGCCGCGACGCTCATACCCTGGCCGTAGACGGGGTTGAACCGGC
>Ga0306922_10005984_pt1 | contig 11635 bp, 10 predicted proteins | sample sta12Cox44000082_FD_203758 | JGI IMG/M metagenome (GOLD analysis project Ga0306922, IMG submission 203758) | Lab enrichment of tropical soil microbial communities from Luquillo Experimental Forest, Puerto Rico - statoxic.12C.oxic.44.000.082 (v2)... | ecosystem: Environmental > Terrestrial >... | reverse complement strand
CGCTCTCGGGTCCCGTCTCGACCGAGCGCTATCGAATCAGCGTGAAGATCGAGCCGAATGGGGCGGCGGGAACCTACCTGCGGAAACATGTCCGGGTGGGCGATGTTCTCGACGTTAGCTCGCCGCGTGGAAGCTTCATTTTGCAGTCAGGAGAGCGGCCAGTGGTGTTGCTCAGCGCGGGAATCGGGGCGACGCCCGTTCTGGCGATGCTGCACGCGCTGGCGGCAGCCCGCTCCACACGCGAGGTCTTTTGGCTGCACGGGGCTCACGATCGGCAGCATCATCCATTCGCCGCCGAAGTCCGCCGCCTCCTGCTCGCCCTCCCGCACAGCCACGGCCATGTTTGTTACAGCAGGCCGAGCTCGCGTGACAAGTTAGGTGAGGACTTCGATGCCCCCGGCCACCTGTCGCGATCAGTCTTCAACGAGGTCGGGGTTCCACGCGAGGCGGATGTGTACCTCTGTGGGCCGACTCGCTTCATGGGGGAGATGAAACACGCGCTGGCCACCTTAGGCATGCCGCCGCAGCGGATTCACATCGAAATCTTCAACGGCAGCGAGCCGATGACTCCTGGTGTTGTCGGCGCAGCGACGCGAGCGCCGCATCTGCCCGAGGGCGACGCCAACACCGGCCCGCTGGTGTCTTTCGCGCGCAGCGGGGTCGTCGCACACTGGAACGCCTCGGCCTACCAGAGCATCTTGGAGCTGGCCGAGGCCTGTGACGTCCCGGCCCGTTGGTCGTGCCGGACCGGTGTCTGTCATAACTGTGAGAGCGGCCTGGTTTCCGGGGCGGTCGCCTACGGACCTGAGCCACTCGATAAGCCCGCCGACGGCAATCTTCTCACATGCTGTTCGCAGCCAATTCGTGACGTTGTCATCGATTTGTGAAGCCTGACCGGGATCGATTCATGGAGAACTGCAAGCAACGATCTGACCTCGCCCGCTGGGCCATCCATCCCCTGCGCCTTCTTGTCGACTATGGCTTCATCGCACATGGCTTCGCTGAGTTATCGAAAGGACCGGATGCATTTGCGACAAGTGGGCGTGCCGCTGACACCTAGCTCGTCGGGGATCGCTGAATTCACCGCGAAACTAAATCTATAGTAAGGAGAAGAACCCATGTCGGAAAAAATTCACAAACTGCTCCTCCGTAACCTACAGGAGGTTTTCGGAGAGGGTGATCCCACCAAGCGATACTCCGCCATCAAAGAGCTCTATACTGATGATTGTGTGGTCTATGTGCCCCCAGGTATTCTTCATGGACGCGATGAACTCGATAAATTTGCAGGCGATTTGCGAGCAACGCATCCTCAGTCTTTTTGTCCTGCCTTCTGATACCGGTCACAAGCCGCTTGCAGATACTCTCGTCGTCCCTTCATTTTGCCTACGTGCCCCAAGGCCCTTCATAATGCTGGGCGTCTGGCGTGGGGCTCCGGTCCTCGCGGCGGAGTGCCTACACAGGAATTGACGTGATTGTTGTCCGCGATCAAAACGATCGCCGCGCTCTACGTTTTTCTTAATTCTGATCCCGTGTCAAAGGAATGGTCGGCCAGGGCGCCGTGCGGGAACAACATTTGCACTCCCCGCGTAGAATGAGAAAGCTGCCGTCAGCACGGCCAGTGTGGCGGGGCCATAGCTCACCTCACGCCGCCACGGCGGTCTCCACGGCTTGTCGGGCCGTGGTCCATTCAACGCCGGATGGCATACTTCCGGTTGTAACCAGCGTTGGCGCAGAACTCGCTCAAGATCGCTCTCTTGTGCCCCAAGCTGGACCTCCCCAAATGCCTTTTGGTTGGGTTACATCTTAAATGGCGCAACGTTTCAACCTGCGGTCACATTTTAGGCGGCGCGATACGGATCGTTGGCTGATGCACATCCAGCCCAAAATACTTGGCATCCTTCATGAGGGCGGAGAAAAACCCTGATCGCCTGTGTCGAGAGGGCCCGATTCGAAGAACGTGGCGGTTAGACACTAGCTCGACGCCTATGCCGCAGTTGTCATCACCGTGTCATTTTTTCAAAAGAAAGAGTTTACTTTCCGCAAGGGGCGATTCCTCATAAAGTGCTTCGGGAAGATGGGCGTGGTTAGGGAAGTAGCGCGGTACTGGCCACCTATTCTTTTGAGTCGCACGAAAAGTGTTAAGCGACCACGGTCCTTAATCCCAACTCAGATGGGGCCCGAGATTTCTAAGGTGCAGACATGAAAACCACTTCACGACGTACCATCGTGGCGATGGTCTGGGCGTGCCTGATTTTACCGGCGAAGGCAAGCCCTGGCGCACGGCGGATTGATGGCGACCATTCTTCTATTCACGTTCATGTGCATAAGTCTGGTTTGTTCTCAGCTTTTGGCCACGATCATGACATCGAAGCTACGATTGAATCTGGTGAAATGACTGAGGCAGGTGCCGCCTCCGTAGAGATAAGGGTAGACGCACGCAAACTTCACGTTCTCGATCAAGACGACTCCGCAGACACGCGTGCGGAGGTCCAAAAGACCATGCTGGGACCACGAGTCCTAGATGCCGAACGGTATCCTGAGATTCACTTCCGTTCGACGGCGGTTAAGCCAGAAGGAACCGATCATTGGCTCGTGACCGGTGATTTAGATCTGCATGGGCAAACACACCCAGTCACAGTCGATGTGACGTTGAAAAATGGGCTTTATAACGGGACCGCAATTCTGAAACAAACAATGTTTGGCATCACTCCAGTGACCATTGCGGGCGGAGCCGTCCGGGTGAAAGACGACCTTAAAATCGACTTTCAGATTGCGGTAGACAAATAACCAAAGGCACGTACGCCCTGAATGCATACCCTTTGTTCGGAAAACCCTTCTTCGTGGACGTCCGCAACACACCGGAAGCATGCAGCGGGAGTTTGCTCGCGTCCAGGCCCAGCTGCAGCTGACGGAGATCCGTGCCCGCGCGGGACTGGTGAGCGCTCGAACGACGGTGGTGAATGTATCACCAGGGTTGGTGAAGTTCTAAGGCGGCTGCGCAAGTGTGGCACGCAGCAGGTCCCTCAGGAATCTGACTGGAATAAGCGCGCGGTTGCACGAAGACATAGAGATGGAATCGCTCAACCAATGTATCTAGGAATACTAGCGGCGAACTCGGGCCAGTCTGGGCGCGCTATGCTGCTGGCGTGCCGATCGGTGAGAAGGGTTAAGCGCTTCTCAATTTGAAATGAGCCTTCGCCTCTTGGCGTGAAAGGCCCGTGTTTCTGGCAGCTTTGACCTGGCTATGCGTTCTGCGCTGCGGCGGGCACACTGCCGCGCAGCCCGACGGCGTCCGCATTTTCCCGCAGCGCCTCGATACAAAAGGCGATGTGTTCCTCGAGCGGCACGCCGAGCTCTTCGGCGCCTTTGCGGACGTCCTCGCGAGAAACGCCTCTGGCGAAGGCTCTGTCCTTGAGCCGCTTCTTCACGGAATCCACTTCGAGATCGAGGATGCTCTTAGACGGACGGACGTACGTGCAGGCCGTCAGGAAACCGGCGAGTTCGTCGCAGGCGAAAAGCACATGCTCTAATTGCGATTGTCGCGGCACACCGCAGTAATCAGCATGGGAAAGGATCGCGCGGATGACCTCTTCCGTGTAACCGTGCTCCCGCAGAATCTTTGCGCCCTCGGCGGGATGCTCGCGATCGGGGGCGTGCTCATTATTTGGCCAGCGCTCGTAGTCGAAATCGTGCAGCAGGCCTGCCACGCCCCACTTGTCCTCGTCGGCTCCGAATTTTCGGGCGTACGCGCGAACACAAGTTTCCACCGCCAGCATGTGTTTGCGCAGCGATTCCGACTGGGTGTATTCGCAGACCAGCTGCCAGGCTTCGTCGCGGGTGGGCATGGGGGTCTCCTTGGAGACCAACATTATATAGCGAGGAGAGGCGCTCAGTGAGGCACCTGCTTTGCAAGTCGAGGACGCATAATCTGTTCCCCGCCGGAGGGTCCCTCGACGGGCGGTGCTCATGAAGACTCCTCCAGGGGCGATAGGCCAGACTACTTAAACTTTCACGAGAGAAAGGTCCAAGAAATGTGCTTAGAAGCTGGGTGTCACAGCGTTTGGAGGGTGCCGCTGGAGAATCCCTTCAATAATCTCTACGAGATCTTGCCCTGATCTACTAAGAGCGGCCCAATCGCTAAACCGCGCGCTGTGGTGGCACGCAGATTTAGAACCAGTAGGCCAGCCATGGATGCAGTTGACACAGGCAGGTCACGGGCACAAACTCAGATGCGGGAGGCAACCCAGATGGCTTTCGTTTCAGGCCCCGACGGTGCCGGTTTCCCCGATTGGCAACACGACTTCAAAGTAGCGATCAACTCTGGCCAGCTCGACGCTGCCAGAACGGCGATCAGCCTGCGGTTAAGGGCCAAGGCCAGACGTCCACCAAACGTCTTAGAACGTATCGCTCTCAACGACGCGATCCTTCTTCTGCGGACCTTGCGTAGCGAGCACGCCCGTTACGTTGACGCCGAAGACGACCCCGGCCAGGACTAAGGAGGGACCCGATGGCAACTCAAACTAAGGCAACGGCTCCCAAGAACGGCGAGCGCGTTCGCAGCCTTCAGCACGAGGGCATCTTTGAAGTGGTGTCTGTTAACTCGCTGATGCAAACGGCAAATATCAGGCCAACGGACGGCGCAGGCCACGTCATTCCGAACGTTCCCTGGACGGCCCTAACCCGGGCTGATAAGAAGTGAGGCATCAGCATTTAAACCGATAGCGCCCCAGTTTTGATCGGGGGCGGGTGGTAGATAGGTGTGGCCTAGTCGCCTCGTAAGTGGTCTGTTAGCCCTATCCGGGTCGCCCGGCGTCGTTAATGAAATGTCGTCAACCTGGCTCAGGCAGTCGATGAACTACGGTACTTTGGGTGGGCGACTCCCCGAAATGATTTCATGGCTTGACGAGCCTCCTCTTCCAACTCTTCCCACGTCTTGCACCATTCAGTAACAATGTCAAATTCCTGAGCCTCCTCGTTCCACCGCCCTATCGCCAGGTCCCCAAAACGAGAGCCAACCGGGGAAGAAATCAAGTCACCCAAAACGACAACTTTGAGATCAAGCATATTGCGCAATTGGCGCGTGTATGGACCTCTGCGCATGGTCGTCTCACTGAATCCATCGTCCATGATCACTTTCCCGGAGCGCGTCCCGCCCCCCAATGACACCGGCGCTACGGGCTGGGCACCGAATCGCTGTACGTATCGCTCTATGATGCGGCGATCAAATGGCAGTAGAAAGACGACGAAAAGACCCCAGATCATCAAGAAGATGACGGATGATGACATAGCATTCCGAGAGTGCGCGAATTTCGAGGAAAACAGCAATTCGGTAAATGCGGTAATCGTCCAAGTCAAACTGACCAAAGGAACCTTCCGGTTTCCTGACCAATGGAAGCGCGCCGCGCTGCCTGCCACCGCTAAAAAGCGTCCCGCCTGCCGTAATGGGGCGGGTAATAGTCCTTCTCGACGTCGCCGATCCTATGGACAAGGTTACGGCACTTCTCGGTTCCAAATTAGCGGTTCTGCGACCACCCTCCGAAAACGAACGTTGTCTTTTGCTCCTGCGGCCCGACACGTCGCCTCCGCCAAAACAACTCGATTTGGCGTCGCATCGGCTGCCACGTCTCGAAGGCGACCCAATAGGATCGACGGCTTGCCAGCGCGAGGGCTTTCGAGGTGAAGCATAAGAAAATTCTGCGCCCGAGCCGCGCAAAAAGAGTCCGCGGTTTCCTGCACTAATCGCGTCATGTTCCGGCTTTTTCAGAGTCCCTTGCGCGTGGCCAGACCTCTCTAAGACCACAAAGAAGTGCGCCACGCGCGGGAACAGGTCGAGTCTGCCAGGATTCGCTTTGCAGATGGAGAACCTTTTCATAAGCGCCCAAGGCCTTTTGGAGCTCGGCGCCTGCGACTTCCGGCCTAGGGTCATGCTTGGAGGTCTAAACAAGCGCCTGCGCATCGCCCGGATCTTTCGCGAGAGTCTCCTCACATGGCTTCATGGCAGTCGTGGCACTTCACCAACCCGCGCAGCGCGGCCCAACTCACCGCCTACTGCTGCCATCCGCCTCCCAGCGCCCGGTAAAGTTGGACCAGGCTCTGGTATTCGCTGCCTTGCGCTTCTGCCAGCTGCAGTTCGGCCGAGAAGAGCGACCTCTGCCCATCCAACACTTCGAGGTATGCGGTTGTGCCGCCTGTGTAGCGCAGATTCGATAGCCGCACAGATTCCTGCAGGTCCGCCACGGTTTCTTCCTGACGGACCCGCACCTCGTGCAGCTTCTGATATCCAACAAGCGCATCGGAGACGTCTCCAAACGCATGTTGAATTGCTTCTTTGTACGTAATCAAAGCCTGCTCGCGCTGCGATTCTGCAAACTTTAGGTTTCCCGTCAGCGCTCCGCCTGTGAAAATCGGCTGGCTCACTTGCGCGCCGTACGACCAGAAGGCTATCTGCGAACTCATCAGGCTCGAAAAGGCGCTGCTGCGTCCGAACGAACCGCCCCCGGACCCGGTCAGCGAGATCTGGGGAAAGAATTGCGCCTTGGCAACTCCGATCTGCGCGTTCGCAGCCGCTAAATTCTGCTCAGCCTCGCGGATGTCCGGCCGGCGCTCGAGTAGCAATGATGGCAACCCGGCCGGCACCTCCGGCGGCAAGGCCTGTTGTACTAATGGCATTCCTCGGGTGATCGGCCCTGGATAGTTCCCTAACAAAATGCTGATAGCATTCTCTTCCTGTGCGATTTGACGCTCCAGGTCGGGGATCTGTACGTTCGCCGTGTCGAGCGTCTGCTGAGCCTGTAGAACGTCCAGCTTCGTAGCCACTCCGTGCCGCAACCGATCGTTCGTCAGTCGCACGGAGTCCTCCTGCGTTTTCACCGTGTCGTGCGTGATTTGGAGCTGCAGATCAAGTTGCAGCAGTTCGAAATAGTTGCTCGCCACATCGCTCACCAGCGTCAGTACTACCGTTTGTCGCGCGTCTTCCGTGGCCAGCAACTGTGCGCGCGATGCCTCTGTGGCGCGCCGCAGTTTTCCGAAAAAGTCTAGCTGGAACGCAGCATCCGCTGTCAGGGTAAGAAAGTTGAAGGTGGTTTGAAAAGTGTTTGCCTTTCCCCCCGAAAAGTCGCCGTTCGCGAAGAGTTGCGGAAACAGGCTCGAGCGAGTCACCGCCACCTCCGCACGCGCTGCCGCAATCCGTTCGGTCGCGGTCTGCAAGTCGTAGTTTTGCTTCAACGCCGTGCGGATCAAATCCTGCAACACAGGATCATGGAACACCTGCCACCATGGCAAATCCGCAAAGGAAGCCGCTTGTGCCTGCGCCTGGGGGTTGTCGCTCAGTTGCCGGTACGTAGCCGGCGTCGCGACGTCGGGCCGGTGATAGTTCGGTCCCACGGCGCATCCACAGCCAAAGGCGGCCAGCGCCGCGACTACAGCTGCCCTCACGTTCAGACTGAAGTGCACCTCACGTATGCAAGTTGAGCGCGGTTTCATATTAGTCTACTGGCGCTGGAGCAGCCGTCGGCAGCGCTCCCTCCGCTCGTTGCTCGCCGCCACGTGACCATTTCTCAACCAGATAGAAAATCGCCGGCACAAAGAATATTCCGATCAGACTCGCGGCCATCATTCCACCGATCACTGCTGTACCCATGATCTGCCTGGCGACGGACCCGGCACCACTCGCGGTCCATAGTGGGACGCATCCCAGAATGAACGCGAAGGAGGTCATCAAGATGGGCCGCAGGCGCAGCCTAGCTCCCTCGAGCGCCGCGTCCACCAGCGGCTTGCCCTTTTCAACCTGGTCTTTCGCAAATTCCACGATCAGAATTGCGTTTTTCGCCGCTAGCCCAATCAGCATCACCAGTCCGATTTGCGAATACACGTCGCTTTCGATCTGCACCATGTAGGGGGGCAGAAAAACGGCCTGCATCATGCGCCGCAGCCACAGCAGCAAGAAGGCCCCAAAGATCGCCACCGGGGTGCTCAGCAGCACGCTGAACGGCAGCGACCAACTTTCATAGAGCGCCGCAAGAATCAGGAATACGAAGAGCAACGAAACTCCGAAGATAGCCGCCGGCGGCACTCCCTGTCTCGCCTTCTGTTCCTGGAACGACATTCCCGAGTAATCGAAGCCCATCTCGCGCGGCATGGTTTCCCTAAATACTTCTTCCAGTGCCGCCGTCGCCTGGCCCGCGCTGTACCCAGGAGCGGCGCTGCCATTAAGCTGCGCGGAACGATATTCGTTGAATCGCAATGTGAATTCCGGCCCTAAGCGCGGCTTCACGCTGATGAGCGCGGACAAAGGGACGTTCTGCCCCTTGCTGTTGCGAACGTAAAATCGCGCGACGTTCTCCGCCTTCGAACGCGACTCGCCTTCCGCTTCGATGTACACCTGCCATTGACGCCCGAATTTGTTGAAGTAGTTGATGAAGTAACCGCCCATGAATGCCTGAATCGTTTTGTAAACGTCGCTGAGCGGTACGCCTTGCTTCAGTACCTTGTCTCGGTCCACGTCCACAAATTGCTGCGGGACGCTGGGCAGGAACGTAGTGCTAATGCTCCCAATTTCCGGCCTTTTTCGGACTGCTTCCAAAAACGTTGCCAAGTTCTTGGCCAGAAATTGAACATCCCCACCCGAGCGATCTTCCAGCATGAACGTGAAACCGCCGGCAGTCCCCACGCCCGGAATCGCAGGAGGTGAGAATCCGAAGGCTACGGCCATGGGCAGCTTGCTGAGTTTTGCGTTCAAGTTTGCCTTGAGCGTCTGGAATTGCTCCTCTCGGGCCTTGCGTTCGTCCCATGGCTTGAAGTCCACAAAAAAGGTCGCGTTGTAACTGGTCCGCACAAAGCTCAGCAAACTGAAGCCGATGAACGAAGTGGAATACTGCACGCCGGGCGTGTTCTGGATGATGTTTTCCACCTGATCCGCCACCCCGAGCGTCCGCTCAAGGGATGCCCCGTTCGGCAGCTGCACGTTTACGTAGGCGTATCCCTGGTCTTCGTCTGGCAGGAAGCTCGTCGGCACCCGGTTGGCAAAAAAGTACCCTGCTGCGCCAAACGCCACAAGCAACACGATCATGAACGCAGTTTTTCGAAGCAGCACGCCGCTCCAGCGCACGTATCCTTGGGTGGCTCGCTCGAACGTCCGATTGAATTGGTCGAAGAATCTTCTCAGAGCCCCGCGGCTCTCCCCGCGCGGTTTCAGCAGCAGCGCCGCCAGCGCCGGGCTGAGCGTGAGGGCATTGAACGCCGAGAGCACAACGGAAATCGCAATGGTCACGGCGAACTGCTGATAGAGCTTGCCGGTGATGCCCGGGATGAAAGCCGTGGGCACAAACACGGCGGAGAGAACCAAAGCGATACCGACCACTGGGCCAAACAGCTCTTCCATCGCTTGTAGTGCCGCATTCTTCGGCGTCAGGCCCTCTTCGATGTGCCGCTCCACTCCTTCCACCACCACGATCGCGTCATCTACCACCAATCCGATCGCCAGCACCAGTCCAAACAGTGAGAGCGTGTTGATCGAAAAGCCGAACAGCGGGAAGAGGATGAATGTACCTACCAGCGAAACCGGCACGGCCAGCAGCGGAATCAATGTGGCGCGCAAGCTCTGAAGGAAGAGGTAAACCACCAGGATCACCAACGCCAGTGCGATCAACAGCGTCACCACGATTTCCTTCATGCCTTCCGTCACCGAAAGCGTGGTATCCAGCGAGACCACGTAATCCATGTCCTGTGGGAATCGCGTCTTCATCTGGGCCATCAGCTTCTTCAAGCCGGCTGCCGCGTCCACCGCATTCGAGCCCGGCAGCTGGTAGGTGGCAATCACTGCGCTCGGCTTCCCGTTCAGCCGTCCAGCGACGCTGTAGTCTTGCGAGCCAAGTTCGATCCGCGCCACGTCCCGCACTCGCACCGTTCCTCCGTCTGGAGTCTCCCGTACCACGATCTGGCCGAATTGTTCGGGCGAGGCGAGCCGGCCCTGCGCCAGAACCGAATAGGTAAATTCCTGGCCCTTAGGCGCTGGCTCACCTCCGGCTTTTCCGGCGGGGTTCACGGTGTTTTGCGCTTGAATCGCGCCGATGATGTCAGGAACAGTGATGCCGAGCTTCGCCAGTTGGTCCGGTTTCACCCACATCCGCATTGCATACTGTCCAGCGCCGAACACCTGTACGTTGCCGATCCCCGGTGAACGCAGAATCGGGTCCGTCAGGTTGATGTATGCGTAGTTAGATAGGAAGGTCGCGTCGTAGGTGCCGTGCGGCGAATAAACGGCGATCAACATCAGCGGCGCGGTCACACTTTTCCGGACCGTCACTCCGTAATTGTTCACGTCCACCGGAAGCTGCGACGCCGCCTGCGTCTCGCGCGATTGCGTGAGAATGAAATCGGTATTCGGGTCCGTCTTCGCATCGAAGTCAACGATCAGGTTGGTTGTTGAATTCCCGGTCGCGTTCAGCGAGTACATATAGTTCATGTTGTCGACGCCGCTCATTTGTTGTTCGATCGGCGTAGCCACCGCTTGCTCGAGCGTCTGCGCGTCAGCTCCGACGTAGGTGGCCAGAACTTGAATCTCGGGCGGAGCGATGTTGGGGAATTGCGCCACCGGGAGCTCGAGAATGGTGATCAAACCGACGATCACGATCAGGATCGAAATCACCATCGCCACGATCGGCCGGTTGATAAAGAATCTTGACACTATTCCTCCTTCGCCTTGGCCCCATACGGCTTCGGGCTCACTGTGATGCCCTCGCGCACCTTTTGCGTGCCTTCCGCCACCACCCTCTCGCCGGGTTTCAGTCCGCTTAGCACAATCCACTGATTGCCCACTTGGTCCCCAACCTCGATCGTGCGGATGTTAACTTTGTTCCCGCCATCCACCACCGCCACCTGGTAACTGCCCTGCAATTCTGAGACGGCACGCTGAGGCACCAGCAGCGCGTCGTTCTGGGTCCGCACCGTAGCGCGTATACGTCCGTAGCCGCCCGGCCGCAGGATGTTTCCCGGATTCGGAAACAACGCGGCGACGCGAATGGCGCCCGTGGTCGGATCCACCTGGCGATCCGTAAAGTAGAACGTGCCTTCCTGTACGTAGGTCGTGCCGTTGGCAAGGATCAGTTGCAGGTGCAGATTCTTCCGCGCCGCCTCCAGGGTATTTTGCGTCGCATATCTTTTGTGAAAGTCCAGATACTCTTGCTCGCTTACCGTGAAATAGACTTTGATCGGGTCGACCGTCGAAACAGAGGTCACCGGCCCGCTCGTGGGGCTCACCAATGCGCCCACTTGCAGTTGCGCTTGGCCCGCAATCCCATCGATTGGCGCAGTGAGACGAGTGAAGTCCAAATTGATGTTCGCAGTTTCCAGCGCCGCTTCATCCGTCTGGATTTGAGCTTTGACTGTTTCCACTGTCGCTTTGGCCGCTAGATTGTTCTGCACGGCGTTGTCCATGTCCTGTTGGCTGGCCGCCTGCTCCCGCGCTAGGGGCGTGTAGCGATCCACGTCGAGCTGAGTTCGCCCCTGCACTGCCTCGGCGTTGGCCAGCGTGGCTTTCGCTTGTGCCAGCTGTCCCTTTGCCTGGTCCACGGCGGCCTGGAAAGGCCGCGGATCGATTTCGAATAGGAGTTGACCTTTCTTCACGAACGCCCCCTCC
>Ga0306922_10005981_pt1 | contig 11638 bp, 9 predicted proteins | sample sta12Cox44000082_FD_203758 | JGI IMG/M metagenome (GOLD analysis project Ga0306922, IMG submission 203758) | Lab enrichment of tropical soil microbial communities from Luquillo Experimental Forest, Puerto Rico - statoxic.12C.oxic.44.000.082 (v2)... | ecosystem: Environmental > Terrestrial > Soil... | reverse complement strand
CGCCGTGGGTAAAAAAGAGAGCGCCCCGCCCATCAGCAAGGATGACGTGCAGCTGTTTCAGGGCAAGGAACGCAAGCAGATCGGCGACTGGAAAAAGGCCGATCAGCTGGCCCTGGCGATTCTGATCGACGATTCGATCGACACCACTGCGGGCGGGCAATGGGATTACTTGAAGGAATTCATGATGGCTCAGCCGGCCTCGACGTCCATTCTGGTGGGCTATCTGCAAAACAACACCACCCGGGTGGCGCAGGACTTTACCTCCGATCATGCCCTGGCTGCGAAGGCCATCCGGCTGCCGATGGGATTGGGTGCCATCGGATCGAGCCCGTACCTGGCAACGCAAGACCTGCTGAAGCGCTGGCCGGATAGCGGCGTGAGGCGTTCCATCGTTTTAATCACTTCGGGAATAGATTATTTCCGCGGCGGCTACTTCGGGGCGTTCTATCCGGATCTCGATTCTGTGATCCAGCGCGCAGAAAAACAGAACACCAACATCTGGTCGATCTATTTCCCAAGCTCCGGTCACCGCGGCCGTTCTTTCTTCCTCACCAACACGGCACAAAACAACATCGACAAAGTTTCCCAAGACACCGGCGCGGAATCCTACTTCCTGGGAACCAACGCACCCGTCAGCATCAAGCCCTATCTCGACGAAATCTCCACGCACCTCAATAATCAATATCTACTGACCTTCGCCGGTTCCGGCGGCTCCAAGGGAAGGTTTCAAAGTGTGAGGGTAAGAACCGAACTGCCCGATGTGGAATTTATGAGCCCGTCCGCGGTGTTTTTGCCGCCTGGCGCCTGAGTCCGGGTTCCATCCAAATCCATGTAGTGCCCTGAGGTTCTCTCATCAGGGCGTTCTCTTTTGCGCCCCTACGTGGCTCTCGTCGAATCGCGAATCACCAGTTCCGGGTGTAGCTTCTGTGAAATCGCCGACCACTCGCGATTTTCATGGCCCGCCTTGATCGCGTCCATCACGATGCTCACCGCCGTCCCCCCCATGGTCTCCAAGGGCTGCCGCACCGTGGTCAGCGATGGTACCGACAACGCCGAAATGGCCACATCGTCAAATCCCGTCACCGAGCAGTCTTCCGGAACCCTGATCCCCGCCTTCGCCAGGGCTCTCATCGCGCCGAGCGCCGTCAAATCGTCGAACGCCAGCAGCGCCGTAAACTTCCTCTTCTGTTGCAGCAGTTCCTCCGTCAATCGATACCCGTGTTCGAAACTCGATGTCGCGTCGAACACTTCCGGCAACTGCAATAACAGGCTGTTCTCCAATTCCAGCTTCACAGACTGTGCGAATTTCTGGATTCCCCGCCAGCGCGGTCCCGTATCGATCAGCGTTTTCGGTCCGCGAATGATCGCAATCTTCCGGTGGCCGCGCTGGTACAAGTGCTCCAGCGCCAGCCTCCCCCCCGCTTCGTTGTCCACCATCACCGAGCTCACCCGGTTCCCGGGAATTTCCCACCCGATGGTCGCCGCGGGAATCTCCTGCTTATTCAAATCGGCCAGCACATGAATGTCCACAAACAGCCAGTTCGCCACTACAATCAACCCGTCCACATGCCTTTCCAGCAGCATCTCCAGGTACCGTTCGAATCGGTCCGCCTGGTTGTGCGCGTCCGCAAAAATCGGCAAGTATCCGAGCGGGTACAATGCATTTTCAATGCCCCGCAAGATCGGCGTGCAGAAGGGATCCGTCACGTCGAACAGCATCACCCCGATGCTCTGGCTGCGCTTGCTGCGCAGGAATCGCGCCATCGCGTTCGGCCGGTAGCCCAACCGCTTCGCCGTGGCTTCAATTTTTTGTCTCGTAGTCGGCGCGATATACCGCGCCAGCGGTGCATTATTCAGGACGATCGACACCGTTGCCGGCGAAAACCCCGTGGCCTGCGCCACGTCTCGCATCGTGACGAGCCCGCGCTTGCTGGTCTTTTTCATGGCCATCCTCGCGTGCTGATCATCATTCGATTGCCGCTCGAATTGCAATCACCTGCGCTTTCGAAATTACTACTCTTCCGGCGGGATTTCGAACGACATTTCTTTGCGGAAGAAGTTCGTCTTCCAGGCACCGTAAGCTACGCCGAGAACCAACCAAATCGTCCCATATTTCTTGGCCGGTGGGCTCAGATTCCACCAGATGATCGCGCACACCACAAAGCCGATCACGGGCATCAGCAATTCACCGACTTTCTTTTCCCGGCTGCGCAGGAAATAGTGCGTAAACGAGGCGGCGTTTACACCCATGAAAGCGATGAATGCCCCGAAGTTCAGCATCTCCGCACCGCGTTCGTAGGTTGTCACATACGCTCCGAGCAGCGCGACGGCACCGATCAGCAGCACATTATTTGCTGGAATACGGGTCTTCTCGCGCACCTTGCCGAAGAAGTCCTTGGGGATCGCATCATTTCTTCCCATGCCGTAGAGCAGTCGCGCGGCGGCCAGCTGCGAGGCCATGCCCGACCCGATATTTGCAATCAGCACCGTAAAGTTGAGCAAGTGAAACAGGAAGAAGCCTCCGATGCGCTGCGCGACCAACGGAAATGCGGATTCCACTTTTTCCGGCGGGAAGGGCTGGGAGCCCCACACCAGCTGAGCAGCGTAAACTTCCGCGGCCGAAAGCAGACCCGCCAGTACGCAGACCAGCACGGTCGCGAGCATGATGTTGCGGCGGGGGTTTTCGACTTCCTCCGAGAACGTCGAAATTCCATCGAAACCGATATACGTCAGCACCGCCAACGAGGTGCCTCGGCCGATACGCGCCAGATTGAAGGTGGCCGGATTGTAGAACGGTTCGAGGAAAAACCGTTCGCCTCGGTCGTGATAGCCCCAGACAAAACGAATCACGAAGGCAAAGAAGATAAGGACTACCACGGTCATGCCCGCGGCGAAAATCTCGTTGATGCGCGCCGACGTTTGGATGCCGCCCAGATTTAGAAACGTGAAAAAACCGGCATAGAACAAGGCCAAAATCCAGTACGGCACTTCCGGCAAAATGTTCTGGGTCAGCTTGGCGCAAATGATCGTGCATATCAGCGGATTGAGGATGTAGTCCATGACCATGGCCCAGCCGGTCAGGTAGCCGAGGCCAGAATGAATTTCCTGGCCGACATAGGTATAAGCCGAACCGGCGCTGGGATAGACGCGCGCCATTTTGCCGTACGCGATGGCGGTAAAAAACATGCCGACCATGGCAAGCAGAATCGTGGTGACCACGTGACCGCCGGCGGCATTGTTGATGACGCCGTATATGCCCATGGGCGCGATGGGCTGAATGATGACGATGCCAATGACGATTAGGTTCCAAAGCGTCAGCGTTCGCTTCAGCCCCGGTCCCGCCGCCGTCGTCGTGCCCGTTTCCGCACTCACTTCCTTTTCCCCTTCCCGGTCCCCGTTCCGGTCGTGGCTGTACCGGACAGCACCACGGCCCGCGTTAGGTTCTTCGGTGCGTCCGGGTTCAAGCCTTTGCGCAATCCCACCGCGGTTCCGATCAGGTGCGCCGGAATCGCCGTCATCGCATAGCGCACAAACTCCGGCGCCTCCAGCCCCAGCTCAATCACCAGGTCGCAGCGCTTCTTCAGTTCCGCCGTCGCGCGATTCACCACCACCAAAACCCCCGCGCCCAGGTCCTTTAACTCGTAGGCCAGCGTCATCTCGGCCTGTTGCGCCGCGTCCGACATATAAAACGTGATCAGCGTATCCGGCCCGGCTATCGACCGCGGCCCGTGGCGGAACTCCAGCGAATGATAGACCTGCGCGTACGACGATGACATCTCGGTCACCTTCAACGCCGCCTCTTCCCCGAGCCAGTAGTGCACGCCCTGCCCCAGGAAGCAGTAATCCGCGAATTTCCGGCTTCCCGCAAACTCCTGGATCCTTTTCGCATTCGCATCGAGCCACACTTGCCCTTGCTTCGGCAGGTGCTGCAGCGCCGCGGCCAGGGTTTCGTCGCCCACAAAGCGCAGACCTAGCCGCTGGAAAGCCAGCAAAATCGCGGTAAACGACCGCGTCATGACCGTACTCTTCTCGTCCGCCCAATCTAGCAAGAACGTGTGCGTGCACATCCTCGAAAGTAAACTCTGCGGATTGCAGGTTACCGCCAGCGTTTGCACCGCCTTGTGCGATTGCAGCAATTCTGCCGCTCGCATCACCTCGGTGGTCTCGCCCGAGCGCGACATCAGCACGATCTGCTCCGCGCCGATCCGTCGCATGGTCTCCTCCGGCGCGAACAGCAATTCCGAAGCGGGCACTCCGGTCGCAGGAATGTACAAATGCTTGGTCCAGATGGCGGCGATCAATCGCGACAGGTAATAACTCGACCCGCAGCCCACGAACAGCCACGGGCTACGCGGCGAAAAAATCTCCGCCAACCGTTCCAGCATCCCTCCGGTCCTCAGGTGCGCTTCCGTTTCTTTCCAGATTCGCGGCTGCGAGAGAATCTCGGCCAGGGTATTTTCGGCGGGACGTTCCGTTCCCCTACGCGCGGAGTTTTTCTTTTTTCCTGTAGATTTACCCAGGGGAATACTCCTTATTGAATCGTTTCAATACGATTATCTTGCGGGACCCGGACCATCACGCGCAAGTCCTCCGCTGCCCCCCGCGGGGAAACGAACAACAATGTATCAGGAATATGCCACCGGGCCCATGGATTCTCTGAGGGTCAACCGGACCGCTCGGGCCGCGGAATTTCCTCGTCCGGAGGAACGGCCTTGGGGGACGGGAAGTCCCGATTCCTTCGCGTTCACCGCCGATGCCAACAGCATCCGGCGATTCTCCGAGATGGCCTCGCGACTGGGTCCGTCGCCTCAATCCTTCCCGGGTCGCCGCGGTTCGTGGTTCCGAATCTACAAAGGTTACCGTAGCTCCCGTTATCCACGTGGCCCGGCGGTCGCGAAAAACATGTTCGAGGTCTTAACCCCGGGGTCAATTCCTGGCGTCCTAAACGAGGGGAAATCGGCACCGTTCCCTCAGGAGGCGGTATGCCCACGGCGTCCGGAACGGCAGCGGTGAGCGGTGGCTGGCGAAGCCCTTCCGCATCGCCCCATCACCGATTGGCCGCTTCCCAGGTCCTCCTGGATTTTTGCGTCCATCTCCGCCTTGATGTTGTGATACTGTCGCACGTGTCCGTAGAACGGTAACGACAGCTTGGTTTCCAGCATGGCACTCTCCTCATTCCCCGGATGGACTGAGACTGCGCCCACGCCCCGCCCCTTAGGCCTAGGTCGAGCCGCATTGAATCGTTTCGAGAGGCTCACTTGGCTATTTCCTCCCGGCTCCCGCAGTACCGCGGTCAGGTCCGTCGAGCGGCTCCTCGCTGCGCCCCGTTTTCCTCAAAGACGTCCACACCTGTCCATTGGTACAGTTTTTAGTCTGTTCCCCATGCGGTATCTCTTGGTTCACATCGGAACAAGGAGGCGCAACAGCCCCGCCCCATTTCGCGTCTAATAGAGGAAGCAGGCGCATGCCTGCCCCTAGGCCGGCGGTCTTGCCTTAAGGATTTGCGAAATGGGCGATCTGGCCCAAATGGTTGACCGGCAAACTTATCGACGGCTCTTCCTGCATCTGGCGGGCTTCGTAGTGGTGTTTGTGCTCGCCGACTGGCTCCGCGGCCTTACCATCCACCCCGAACCGACCCTGCAAGGCTACCTTCAGATCACCACGGGTCTTTTCGCGTTCGTGTTCGCCGCCGTGGCGATGGTTCGTTTCCAGGGCACCCAGGACCGCATCTCCCTCATCCTCGGTTCCGGTTTCCTGCTCTCGGGCGGCACTCTCATCGCCTCCAGCATCCTGTTTTTCCAACTCAACCATGAAAGAGCTTTGCTCTGGGCCCCTGCTGGATGGTGGATCAGCCGTCTGATTTTGGCTTTGTTATTTGGCGTCTCCCTGCTGGTCGAGCACTTCACTCCGCGTTCCCGCCATCCGCGTCTGGAGATTGCCGGAGCCCTATTCAGCGTGCTGGCGCTGACCTATCTCATCTCCGCGTCTCTCCGCAAGTTACCTCCGGACGTCTCCGGCCACCCGAATGCGGTCATTCCGAACCCCTTGCAACTGATCCCCGCGGTCATCTTCCTGGTGGCCCTCTACGGCTTCCGCCACCGGAAGTACCTCATGAACTCGGCCTTCGACCGTTCCATCTACACAGCGGTTTGGTTGAATTTCGCGGCGCAACTCGCTGCTTGCCAGTCCCAGATCATTCTCGATGGCCCGTTTATGTTTGCCCAGCTCCTCAACGTCACCAGCTACGTGATCCTGCTGGGTGGCTCCCTCTTGGACAGCGCCCGGGTGTTCGAACAGGTTCGCCATCTCGCCGCCAGCGATCCCCTCACCGGTCTCGCCAATTACCGCAAACTCCTCGACGTCCTGGACACGGAGACCGAACGCACCCTCCGCACCGGACGCCCATTCGCGGTCCTGCTCCTCGACCTCGATGGTTTGAAGAAGATCAACGACACCTACGGCCACTTGGTCGGCAGCCGCGCTCTTTGTCGCGTTGCGGACATTCTCCGCGTCCATTGCCGCGCGATTGATACTGCCGCTCGCTACGGCGGCGACGAGTTTGCACTTGTGCTTCCCGAAGCTCGCGAGGAAGAAGCGCAGCGCGTCGTGAACCGCATTCACGAAACCGTCGGCCTCGATCAGGAAGAACCGCCCATTTCCGTCAGCATTGGTGCCTCCGTCTACCATGGCGAAGGCGAACGTGTCGAAAAGCTTCTGAAAGAAGCGGACCAGAATCTCTACGACGAAAAGGCCCGTCGCAAAGCCGTTTTGCCCAAGGCCAATGATGCCTCGCGCCGCCGCACTCCCAAAAAGACCTGACGTGCCTGCGCCTCCCTCACCCGCTTACTTCCCGGGCTGAAATGGCGCCAACTGCTCTGTGATTTTCGACTTGTCTCCCACCACCACCATGGTCATTTCGTCCGGCTTGATATATTTCCCAGTCACCGTTTGCACATCCGCCGGTGTCACCGCATTTACTTTGGCCACGTACGTTTTCAAGTAGTCCTCGCCGAGCCCCTGCAGGTCCACGTATTGCAGTTGCCCGATCAACGCTTCACGGCTCGAGTTCTGAATCACAAACAACCCCGAAAGGTAATTTTGTATGCCCTTCAGCTCCGGTGCTGAAGGAGGTTCGCTTTTCAAGCGGACGATCTCCCCAAAAATCTCCTTCAGTGACGCGCCGGTATATTGTGTGGTCACATCAGCCGTCTGCGCCCAATACGCATCATGGTATCTCCGCGAAATTTCGCTCCGCGGCGAGTAGGTGTAGCCCTTCTGTTCCCGAATATTCGCCGTGATTCGCGAGTTGAACGAACCGCCCAGCAAAGCGTTGGTCACCCCCAGCGGAATCGCGTCCGGGCTGTTCGGCGGCGGCACCGGCAGCCCTACCAGCAACGTCGATTGCGGCGCGCCAGGCCGGTCGGTCACCTCCAGCACATGACGCGGCTTGACCGAAGGAGCGGTCAGTTCCCGCGCCTTGCCCTTCTCCCAACTCCCAAACTTCTCGCTGATCGCTTTCTTCACCAGGGCGCTGTCGAATCGGCCCGCCACGTACAGGTGCGAACGCTGCGCCCCAAAGTTCGCTGCGTAATAGTCTTTTACCTCCTGCAACGTGATTTTCTTGATATCCCCTTCCGTCGGAATGACGATTCCATACGGATGATCGCCGTACAGAATCTTCCGGAAATGCGCCAGCGCGATTGTCTGCGGACGCGAGCTTCGCACCGCGACCTGCCGCAGCGCATCTTTCTTCAGCCGCTCCACTTCCGACTCCGGCAACCGGGGGTGTTCGAGCACCTCGGCCAGGATTCTCAGCGCATCGGGTCCGAACTCCGATAACACATCCAGTCCCGCGATTGTCTGGTCCGCGCCTGCCGTCACGTCCAAAGTGCTCCCCATCCGCGCCGTGGCATCCGCGAGCTGCTCCGCCGTCAATGTCTGCGTCCCCTCTTTCATCAGGTCCGCGGTCAACCCGGCCACTCCCACATGGCTCATTCCCTCGTCGATGGTGCCCGCATCCACCGCGACGCTCACCGTGACCTTCGGAATAATCCCGTAGGGCACCAGCGTCACCTTCATTCCGTTCGGCAACGTATATGTTTCGTTGGCCGGCACCGTAAACGCCTTGGCCGGGCCACCCTCCGGCGGCGCCTGCTTTTGCGCCATCGTCCCCCCGCCAGCCAGTGATCCCGCCATTAGAACCAGCATGTTCACTACGCGAAATGTTCTGTTCATTCTTCTCTCCTTTCCTACTGGTTCTTGGCCGGCGCGGCAGCCGCGTCTTTTCCGGCAGGTTGCACTTCCACGATAGTGCGGTTCGTTGGTCGCAGGTATTCCTGTGCAGTTTTTTGGATCAGCTCGGGGGTCACCTTATCGAATTCCCCGACCAGCAGATTGATTCGCCCCGGATCGTCATCAAACAACGCAAAGCTCGCCAGCAGATCCATCAGCCCGAAACCGCCGAATTGCCCCATGGTGTCGTACAAACTCGAACGCAACTTCACCCGTGCGCGTTCCAGCGTTTGCCGGTCCACCGGCTTATCCCGCAGCGGCTGGATTGCCACATCCATGGCTTCCAGTACCGTCTCCGCCTTGGTGCTCGGGTCGTATTTCACCTCCGCCACCAGAAGCATCGGGCCTTGGTAGTTGAACATGTTGCCCAGCATGTTGATTCCGCCGTCCACGCTGTCCGTCAATCCCCGCTTCAGCACCAACTCCTTGCGCATCAGGCTGTCGTCGCCTTGCACCAGAATTTGATCGATCAACCCCATCGCGTAATACTCCGGCGAATTGCGGTCCGGAATGTGATAACCGATCGCCAGTGCCGGCCTGGGTGCCAATGGGTCTTTCTTAATCACCGTCTTTTCTTTTTCCTGCTTCGGCTCCGCCAGGTCCGGCTGTGGCGGAAGTTGCGAAGACTTGATCCCGCCAAAGTACTTCTCAATCCATTTCTTTGCTGCCGTGGTTTCGAAATCGCCCACCACCACCAGCACCGCATTGTTCGGCGCGTAGTACGTTTCGAAAAACTTCTTCACCTCATCCAGCTTGGCCGCTTCGATGTCTGTCAGGTCGCCGTAGAAATTGTGGGCGTTGTACCAGTTCGAATTGGCCGCCATCGGCAAATCGATCCACGGAAACCCTCCGTACGGAGCGTTCAGCACGTTGACCTTCACTTCGTTCCCCACGACGCCCTGCTGGTTCTTCAGATTCTCTTCGGTCACCGCCAACCCCCTCATGCGGTCCGCTTCCGCCCACAGAATCGTTTCCAGTTTGTTCGAAGGCACCACTTCGAAGTAATTCGTAAAATCAAATCGCGTCGAGCCATTCAGAATTCCGCCATTCGCCTGCACCAGCTTGATGAACTCCATCTTTCCCAGGTTCTGGGATCCCTGAAACATCATGTGTTCGAACAAGTGCGCAAACCCCGTGCGGTCCCGCGGCTCAATTCGAAATCCGATGTGGTAGTACGCTCCCACGCACACCGTCGGCGCCGTAGGGTCGGGCGACAGCACCACGCGCAGCCCGTTCCCTAGCTTGTAGTACTCCACCGGCACGTGGAATTCCTCCGCCGTGGCCACTTTGGCCGCCCCATGCACCGGCATCCCCGCCGCCAACGCCCATCCCAGCAGCCAAATCACCCTTCGACGCACCCGCCCCCTACCCTCTTCTCGCATCACTCCTCCTTACGATTTCCTTCGCTTGACCCATTCCGTGCTGCGGGACACACGCTTCTACTTATCACAGACGGAACGCCAGCCCTTCCGTTTCACCCGGTTCCCTCGCCTCAGTGGATTTCCCGCCTTTGCTCGGTTCCCTTACTCTCTAACGAAAACCGCGCCTCGTTGGTTCCCTCCCCCAGCACCAGTCCCGCAACGTGCCCTCCGAGCGCCGGTCCGTGCTTGAATCCGTGTCCCGACCCCCCTCCCACCAGCCACACATTCTCCAACTCCGGATGCCGGTCGATCAGAAAATCCCCGCTGGAGGTATTCTCGTACTGGCAGACGCGCGTCTCGACGATCGGCGCTCCTTTCATCGACGGAAATCGTCGCGCCACGTACGCTCTGGCTTCCTCGGCCGCCTGCCGCGTCGGAACCCGGGACTGCGTGTCCGGGTCCACGCGTTCGCCATGTCTGTCGCACGCTACCTTTAGGCCCCGGCTCTCCAGGTCCGGCATCCCGTATACCTCGTCCGCCTGAAAAAACCACGTTGGCAGCGCTGGCGGCGCAAACCGCGTATCGCCTGCCGGAGGGCCAAAGAAAAACACTTCCTGCCGCGTCGGAAAAATCCGTGAGCCCAGTAGTTTCGGAAAAACTTTGCCGAGCCACGGGCCGCACGCGAATACAAAATTCCCGGCCCACAGCCGCTCCCCTCCCTTCACCTCGATCGACTCCACCGGCTCACCGCGCTTCGGCGCGATGGCTTGTGCCAGGCACAATTCGACGCCCATTCGCATCGCACTCACAACCGTCCGGTGTACCGCCCGCCGCGCTAGGAGCACTCCGCTCGTTGGCTCGAGCAGCCCTTGCGCAATTCCCTCGAAACAGATCTGCGGGTAGCGTTTCTCCAATTCTTCCCGTGTCAGCCCCTCGTGTCGCACTCCGCAGCGCTTCAAACAAGCGACCGACTCATCGAAATATGCGTTCCCCTGCGGCGCGAGCCACAACACTCCTGTTTCCTCGAACAGTCCTTCTCCCGTACCTGCAAATAACTCCTTCCACTGTACCAGTGACTCCATCGACCAGCGCGTGTAGATCTCATCCGCGCCGTAGCCCATTCGAATAATCCGCGACTCCCCTCCCGAACTCGCCCGCGCGTGTGCCGGTCCATACATTTCGATCAGCGCCACCCGCCGCCCGCGTTTCGCCAGGTGCCAGGCGGTCCAAGCGCCAAAAACGCCGGCTCCAATCACTGCCACGTCGAAGTTCAATTTTCCCGTCATCGTGCCCTGATCCTAGACAATTCCCGCTCACCTCGCAAAACCTTTCTCTCTGTGCTCCGCCAAGGTAAGATGAATCGTTCGCCTACAACCTTTTTTCCGGGGGATCGAGTGAACCGCTCTGACCGTGTGCTGTGGCTGTTCGCGTTTTGTGCGATTTTTTTTGCTTCGGCCTCTTCCGCTCAACAGACCATTGATCCGAAACTTTACGAGGGTATGAAGTGGCGACTGATCGGGCCTTTCCGAGGCGGTCGCGCCCTCGCCGTCACCGGTGTGGTGGGCCAGCCTGACATCTATTACTTCGGTGCGGTTTCCGGCGGCGTCTGGAAAACCACCGACGGCGGCCTCACCTGGGATCCCATCTTCGATAAGCAGAGCGTCTCCTCCATCGGCGCGATCGCCGTCGCCACTTCGGATCCCAACGTTCTCTACGTCGGCACCGGCGAAGCCTGCATTCGCGGCAACATTTCCTATGGCGATGGCGTTTACAAGTCCCTCGATGCCGGCAAAAGCTGGACCAACGTCGGCCTGAAAGATTCGCGCCACATCGGCGCCGTTGTCGTTCATCCCGCGAATCCCGACATCGTCCTCGTCGCCGCATTAGGCCACGCGTACGGCCCCAACACCGAACGCGGCATCTTCCGTACCCGGGATGGCGGCCAAACCTGGGAAAAAGTTCTCTATGTCAACGATCGCACCGGC
>Ga0306922_10005980_pt1 | contig 11641 bp, 9 predicted proteins | sample sta12Cox44000082_FD_203758 | JGI IMG/M metagenome (GOLD analysis project Ga0306922, IMG submission 203758) | Lab enrichment of tropical soil microbial communities from Luquillo Experimental Forest, Puerto Rico - statoxic.12C.oxic.44.000.082 (v2)... | ecosystem: Environmental > Terrestrial > Soil... | reverse complement strand
TCCTGTCACGGTCGTCCAGGTTAGCCAGGACAGTGCCGGGATGCTGTGGCTCGCAACCGGAAGCGGTCTATACGAATTCGATCCGGCTACGAGGCAGGTTATTCACCACTACATTCATGATCCTCTGAGGTCCTCAAGCCTGAGCAGCAATGATGTCCGATCCGCTGGCGAAGATCGAGGCGGAACGTTTTGGGTCGGCGACGCTAACAACTTAGAACAATTTGACCGCAAGACAGGCAAAGTTACGCTCCGTGTTTCGTTGGCCGAATCGGTGCGCGACTTTTCATTCTATGAAGACCGCTTCGGTGTATTTTGGATTTTCAATAGTGGCCGGGGCGGGTTGGCACTGCTTGATCGGAACGCGAAAAAGCTTACTCATTATTCCTTTTACGACAGCAAGTCTGGGCAAACTGTGACGGTTGGCGTCTATGCAATTCTCGAAGACAAGAATGGAACACTTTGGTTTGGAACCATGGGCCAAGGCCTGCTCAAATTTGACCGCGAACTGAAAAGAGCAATCCGTTACCGTAATCATCCGGATCAAGTAGAGAGCCTAGCGGAAGACCGAGTAATTACGCTAGCGGAGGATCGCGAAGGAAACATTTGGGTAGGCCTCCATGCGAGCGAGCCAAACTTTTTCAGCGCCAGAAGCACTTCATTCCACCCGCTGCTGCGGAATGGCCTCAACCCTAACAGTCTAGGCGAGAGCTTTGTGAACGCGATTTATGAAGATCGCCAAGGAGTACTATGGGTCGGCGCTACGGGATCCCTCATCCGTCTTGATCGCAACAGAGGAAAGTATAGCTTTTATCGGCCTGGATCGGAAAGCGATATAGTTGCGATCACGGAGGACCGTTCTGGCGCAATGTGGGTGGGCACAATCGGGCGGGGACTCAATCGTTTTGACCGCGAGACTGGGCAATTCAAGACTTATCTGCACGACCCGGCCGACCCGTCGAGTCTGAGCAACGATGCCGTCGATCAGCTATTTGTTGACGAACGTGGAAGGATGTGGGCCACAACCTGGGATGGTCTCAACCGCTTTGAGCCGGCTACTGGGCGATTCCTCGTATATAAGCGTGACGTGCAAAACCGTACGGAAAGCTATTACGATATCGCAGAAGATCAGGATGGCGAATTGTGGCTGGGCGGCACCTCAGGCCTACAGCGCTTCGACCCAACTAAGGGTAAGTTCACAGGCGGCTACGAACATAAACTCGATGATCCTAGCTCTCTGAGCGACAACCGGGTAACGTCCATTTATATCGATCGCTTAGGTGCCCTTTGGGCCGCTACTGAGAACGGGCTGGACAAACTAGACCTCAAAACCGGGACGTTCACCAGGTATTACGTCAGGGACGGACTGCCTAGCAATAGAGTTCACTGTATTCTGGGAGATCAGCACGGAGAACTTTGGATGAGCACGAATCGAGGCCTCTCCAGATTTGATCCCTTGGGTAAGACATTTAAGAACTACTCCGTCGCCGACGGACTTCCGGGGATGGATTTGACAGGCTGGCACGGTTGCTTCAAAGCTTCAACCGGAGAGATGTTTTTCGGAGGCTTCAGTGGAGCAGTCGCATTCTATCCCGACAAAATCGTCGACAATTCCTACAGCCCGCCAATCGTTTTCACTGATTTCCGACTCTCCGGTCATTCGGTGGAAGTAGGCGGTCGTTCGCCACTCAGGGCTTCAATCGGCTACACCGACAGCCTCGCCCTCTCTAACGAGCAGAATAACTTTTCGCTGGAGTTCGCGGCACTCGACTACTCCAATTGGTCGATGAATCGATATCGGTACAAACTTGATGGATCCGACGCGGGATGGAACGAAGTTGGCAGCGACCAGCGGGTCGTGAACTATAACGTTTTGCCCGCTGGTAACTACACCTTTCGTGTACAGGTAGAGACTGGGCATAGCGGTTGGAGCGTCCCGGGCGCGGCCCTCCGTATCGAGATCCTACCTCCTTGGTGGAGGACCTGGTGGTTTCGGATAACTTGTGCCGTCTTCGTCGTTCTCATGGCGCTTGCCGCCTACTCCTACCGCATGCAACAGACGGCCGCACAATTCGAATTACGCCTGGAAGAGCGAGTCAACGAGCGGACGCGCATTGCGCGAGAATTACATGACACGCTTTTGCAGAGTTTCAACGGACTGCTCATGCGTTTCCAAGCCGTTTCCAACGAACTTGACGAGGGCGAGCCGAAGCAGGAACTCGACGACGCCATCAACCGAGCCGCAAGGGCTATTACTGAAGGGCGAGATGCAGTGCAGGGATTGCGCTCTTCGGCGGTGGAAAGTAACGATCTTGCGGCCGCCCTTGGGACTCTCGGAAAAGAGCTAGCTGCGGCCGACAGCCGGCCCCCCGAATTCACGATGCAGGTGGAAGGCGCGCAGCGCGACCTCCACCCAATCTTACGCGATGAGGTGTACCGCGTGGCGGGGGAGGCGTTACGCAACGCGTTCCGTCACGCCAATGCACAGCGAATCGAAGTAGAAATCCGGTACGACGAGCGGCAGTTGCGGTTGCGCGTACGCGACGACGGGGAAGGCATCGATCCGAACCTTTTGGTTGACAGCGGACGCGCGGGGCACTTTGGGTTACGCGGCATGCGCGAACGGGCCAAGCGGGTAGGAGGCGAGCTGACGGTGTGGAGCTCCGATCCGCGGTCGGACCGCGAACTGGAGTCCGGAACGGAAGTGGAGCTGAGCATTCCCGCAGCACGTGCGTATGCGAGATTTCGCGCTCCACTCCGCTCGTGGCTCGCCAAGAAGTTTGCCGGCAAAGACTATGAGTTGAAGTCATGAGTGAGGACGCAAATGCGATTCGGATTCTGGTAGTGGACGACCACGCCGTGGTTCGCGAAGGGGTCGATGCCCTCGTCCGCCGTCAAGCGGACATGCGTATCGTGGCGCAAGCGACCAACGGCCGCGAAGGAATCGAGCAGTTTCGCGCACATCGTCCAGACATCACGCTGATGGATTTGCAGATGCCGGAAATGAATGGCCTCGATGCATTGATCGCCCTTCGCGGCGAGTTTCCGGAGGCGCGCATCATTGTTTTAACGACGTATAAGGGCGACACGCAGGTGCTGCGCGCGATTAAAGCGGGAGCTTGGGCTTACCTCTTGAAGAATGCTTTGCACAAAGAACTGCTGGACACGATTCGCGCCGTCCATGCCGGGAAAAAGTATATTTCTCCCGAGGCCTCCTATGAGCTTGCGGAGCATGCCAGTGCCGATGCCCTAACCCCGGCTGAAGTGCGCGTGTTGCGCTTGATTGCCGAAGGCAATGCGAATAAGGAGATTGCGGCGCAAATGTCAGTGAGCGAAGATACCGTGAAGGGTCAGGTCCGAAACATCCTTTCAAAATTGGGAGCCAAAGACCGCGCCCACGCGGCCATTCTTGGGGTGAAGCGCGGAATCATCGAAGCGTAGAACCGGCACTCGAAAGAGTGTTTTCACCCGTTCTTTCGGGCTTGCTGCCCGAAATGTGGACCTTATAGGCTCACCTCATCGTGAGGCGACTCTTCTCGAACTTCGCGGGTGGTGCGCCTGGAGTGGGTCTTCTCTTGCTCCGTCTCGCGGCCGGCATCGGTCTCGTGGCCCAAGGAATTCTGGCATTGCGTGGCGCTCCCCCGCTCGGACCAGCCTTGCTGCATATACTGACGATCGGTGTCGGACTGCTTCTCCTGGTTGGCTTGTGGACGCCGATAGCGGGAACGATGCTGGCGATCCTTGCGTTAGTGCACGCGGCCTTCCATCTCACGAATCCATGGACGTGTCTCCTCATGGGCATTCTCGGCGCCGCGCTGGCACTCCTGGGACCAGGGGCGTGGTCAGTCGATGCCCGCCTCTTTGGATGGAAGCGCATCCGCATTTCCGATCGATAGGCTCAGTTAATCCTCTCAAACCTTTATAGTGTGATGCTTCGCCCAAAAGGGCTTCCTTCCGTCCTGATTTTGGGTACCCAGCCGCCCCGAAGTCGTGTGCGCCGTAACTCGAAGTGGGCTTGTCCGGAGCGCAGAGCCGTATTCAGAATGCGTTCTACAGCCGAAGACTCACACGGAATCTAAGCTCAGTAGGAGCGTGCGAGCCGCGGGAAATGAATGTTGCTGCAAGCTAGGCTGTATGTGAGTCCGTCGGTCGGAACCATGCGAAGAATAGAGTTTTTGAGGAGTTGAACATGGTCCGAATCACGCATGAAAAGGCAATCCATCGCGGAGTGGTATCGCATCTTGCGGGTGCATTATCGGTGGCCTTTGTTTGAGGCGATTCGGTATGCGCTATGGCTCGCACGCTGAATTCTGAACCAAAGATGCGTGTACCTGGCGACTCTAAGGAATTTCGTGTTGTCAGACCTTGGGCCACTAATCGGGAATTTGCCCGCGAGCTGTGGAATTTGAGCGAAAATCTGACAGGCATAAGCTTTCTCGTTTCCAGCTGGCTGGTGAAACCGTCGGAGTTTTCTAAGGGCGAAGCGGCTTCGGAGCCCACATTGAATATTGTAGGAGGATTAACAATGAACGACCAACAAAACTCAGACCGGATCGAGCTATCGCGCTTGCTCGAACAGGCCAAGCCGCTAGTGGCCCCACTCTATCCTCACCAGTACAAGCAGTGGGCAGAGGAAAGCCCCCTCGCGCAGGAGATCTCTGTGCTTCTTGCAAAGCATCCTGAGTACTACGATGAAATTCACGCGGAAATCGGCGAAGTTTTTTCGAGGCCCTAAAGTCTTCCGCCGACTACGTGAATTGCCAAGTAAGAGCGATCGAACATTTGCGGCCAGATGTATGCATACGTGGAGATAGTCAGCAAGAATTGAGGAACTATGGCAAGCCCGAATAGCATTCTTCCGGATCAGGATAGGTTCGCGGCAATGTGGTGCATACAGGACGCCAGCCCGAGCGAGGAGTTCGAAGGAATTGTTGGTTCCAGCGGAGCTCTGTGGAGAACTCTCGAACTCGTACGGACTGTAGCGCCTACGGATTCGACTGTTTTAATCGAAGGTGAAACGGGAACCGGCAAGGAACTGATTGCCCGGGCGATCCACGCTAATAGCGAGAGGAAAGGCCGCCCTTTCGCAAAATTGAACTGTGCCGCGATTCCTGCGGGCCTGCTGGAAAGTGAACTGTTCGGCCACGAAAAGGGGGCCTTTACGAGTGCAGTGGGGCGCAAGATCGGGCGTTTCGAAGCCGCAGATCGTGGCACTTTATTTTTAGACGAGATCGGCGATATTCCGCTGGAGCTCCAGCCGAAGCTGTTGCGCGTACTCCAAGAGGGAGAGTTTGAACGGTTGGGCAGCACGCAGACGCTGCGCGTGGATGTTCGGGTGGTCGCCGCGACGAATGCGAACTTAGAGCAGATGGTCTCCGAAAAGCGGTTCCGCAGCGACCTCTATTACCGTTTGAATGTGTTCCCCATCGCTGTCCCTTCACTGCGTGAGCGCGCGGAGGACATTCCTGCACTCGTGAAGTACTTTGTTGGGATGTACGCTGAGAAAATGAGTAAGGTCATTCGGCGCATTCCCGATAGCGTGATGGAACTCATGGTCGCTCATTCCTGGCCGGGCAACATTCGCGAACTGCAAAACTTCGTTGAGCGCAGCGTCATCGTGTCTAGCGGTTGCGTTTTGTCTCCTCCCTACGACGAACGGCTTGCTCGCTCCGCCGCAGCTAAGGTGGCGGAACCGATTACCCTGGAAGATGCTGAGAGGAGCCATATCCGCAAAATACTGATGCAGACCAAAGGTGTAATTAGCGGTCCGAACGGTGCGGCTGCACGCCTAGGAGTAAAACGCTCCACACTCTATTTCCGAATGCGCAAACTCGGAATCTCACGGCCAACCATAACGCTTGCCCTTTAGCTGCATGACCTCCGTTTCGCAGAAAAGACAGACCACCACCTTCGGATAGGCCTTCTACAAAAGTTGCTGTGGAAAGAGCTCCACGCGACAAGCAAAGGGTCTTAGCGACGGGCCTGGACCCGTGTTTCCGATTCCGGAAGCAAAGGCTGTCATCGCAGATTATTTGCGACCGCGACACCGGGCCTTGCGCATGTCCTGTTCGATTTCATCGCGAGACAGCCTCCGCTGTCAGCAGATAGACATCTTGATGTTTAGCGGGTGGGCATCGCTCTTGCGTCACTTGATCCGTCGGGCGTGAATTTCCAGGGACTTACGTCCGTTTCGCTTTGGCAACAATTGTGCCTCTACAAGAGGGTCATCGACCGTTGGCACTGTCGAGACATCCAGGTTCAAATTGCAAAAAGTCATACTTGTTTTGATCGGGATGATGTTCTTGTTCGGGAGCAGGTCGGCGGCCCAACAGGTGAAGGTGGATTACGATCGCAGCGCAAACTTCAACCAGTACAAGACCTATTGTTGGGAGCACGTAAGGACGAGAGACCCACTCGGTGTTGATCGAATCAAGAACGCTGTCAACGCAGCCTTAGCGGCGAAACGTTGGACCCAAGTGAACTCAGGTGGTGATGTTTCGATCGTAGCCGTCGAAATGACCCGCGATCAGCAGACCTTGAATACATTTCACGACGACTTTGGAGGAGGCTGGGGTTGGAGACGATTTGGAGGTGGTGGTTTTGGAGACGGCTTTGGGGAATCCACGACCACAACCGACACCTACACAGTAGGGACGTTGGTCGTCGATCTGTTCGACACGAAGACAAAGCAGCTCATTTGGAGAGGCAGCTCGAGCGACACTCTGTCCAATAATTCGGATAAGAACATTAAGAATCTCAAGAAGGGCGCGGAAAAGATGTTCAAGAATTTTCCTCCTGGTATTCCGAAGAAGTAGAAAACCAAGAAGTCATCGCCAACGAACGCAAAATCAAAGGAGCCAACCATGCTGAGTACGTCGACGCCAACATCGTCAGCTCACAAATCCCTTACCGACGCTGCTCAAGACGAACGCCCAGGGGTAGCCCGATCTCTTTATGCCACTGCCGCCCGGCTGGATCGCTTTGGTTTCGGCATGCTCCGCCTGGGACTGGTAGTTGTTCTTTGCTGGATTGGCGGCCTCAAAGCCGCGAGCTATGAAGCGGAGGGGATCGTCCCGTTTGTCGCGAACAGTCCTCTCATGAACTTTTTCTACCATCATCCGACGCCCGAGTATCGGGAGCAAAACCCGGCGGGCGGAGTAAACATAGCCAGCCACGAGTGGAATGAAACCAACGGAACCTATGTTTTTTCTTATGTATTGGGTTGTGTCATCGTCGGCTTGGGGATCCTCATCGCTCTCCATCCACTTTTGCCGCAGGTAGCCGCGGTAGGCAGTTTTCTCGTGATGTTGATGGCTTGCACGACTCTCTCCTTCCTCGTAACAACCCCTGAGGCTTGGGTCTCAGGCCCAGGGAATTCGGTCCACGGATTTCCGTTTCTGGCACTTCCGGGGCTCCTCGTCGTCAAGGATTCCATCATGCTCGGAGCAGCTATTTTGACGATGGCTGATTCAGCCAAGACCTATCTCAGAACGATAGGTGAGACGAACTGAGGACAGCGGAGCAGGACTGCGAGCGAGGAACAGACGAACCCTTGCAACGACTTTTGAGGGGCGAGTTGAAACCTGAGAGATGAAAGAGCTCGCTGAGAAAGCCTAGTAACTCACAAGGCCAAAGGAGCCCGAAGCCATGACGAAAACGGGACCGACCGCATTGAAGGACGGTGAAAACCAACGGCCGGAGATGCACACGGGCCTTTCGGCTGACGGAGTGGCACGTATTTCAAGTGCTCTGCGGCAATTGCTTGCTGACGTTTTTGTTCTCTATTTGAAGACGAAGAATTTCCACTGGCACATGACCGGGCCACACTTCCGGGACTACCATTTGCTCCTGGACGAGCATGGAACCGAACTTTTTGCAATGACGGATGTCATCGCCGAGAGAGCCCGTAAGATCGGCGGTGCGGCCCTTCGTTCCGTAAGTGACATTTCCTGCCATCAGCGGCTCCAAGACAACAACGAGGAGTTGGTACCCGCTGAAAGAATGCTCGACGAATTAGCAGTCGATAATCGCCGACTGACGGAATACCTTCGGTTCACGCACGAAACTTGTACTCGATTCAGCGACGTCGCGACCTCAAGTTTGATCGAAACATGGATCGATGAAACCGAGCGTCGCACGTGGTTTCTTTGGGAGATCCTGGGAAGTCAGTAGAAAAACATGTTTGTTCTGGGTCGGGCGCACGAATTGCTAGGGTCAAGCTGGTTTATCGAGAAGAATGCTGATGCTTCGCAGTGTACTGAGTTTACGGGTCGCCTCCGCGATGCTGATTGCGACGGGAGTGATCTTTTCCACGCTTCAAATGGCGGACGTCTCGTCGGTCACGAAGCCTCCTGAACTCCGCGCAAGAAACCACACACTTTTCCTCACGCTGCACGCCGCAATCACTAGCCGCGGCAAGAATTCTTTCTACTTTAACGGCCAGCCAAATGCGCCGACGTTGCGCCTTTCGCCGGGGGACCAGCTGAAGATTACCTACATTAACGACCTTCCGGCCAAAACAAGCGAGAGTTGCGCAATCACTCCGTGCATGGACATGACAAATCTTCACTTTCACGGGTTGACTGTTTCTCCAGATGCCCCCCAGGACGACGTCTTAACGATGATGGCTATGCCTGGTCAAGTGCTGCGCTACTCGGTACAAATTCCGAAAGACCACCCGCCGGGCTTGTATTGGTACCACACTCACCCACACGGCGAGAGCTACCGACAGGTACTTGACGGGATGTCGGGCGCACTGGTGATTGAGGGTGTAGAGTCCTATGTTCCGACGCTCGCTCGGCTGCCGGAACGTATTCTAGTTGTGCGTGGTCGTGCGCTTGAGGCCGATCCTCAATCCGCCGAATTGAAGCGCCGCGTCGAGTTGGGTGGGTATGCTTGTGGCGGGAAGTTGGACTCGCCGACCGAAGTATTTTCAGTGAACGGGTCCGTCCGGCCTTCGATTGAAATTGCTCCGAGCGAGCGTCAGTTTTGGCGGATCGTGAACGCGTCGGCGGACCGCTATTTGGATCTCGAACTCGAGGGCCAAACGTTCGAAATCGTTGCCATGGATGGGATGCCCATCGCCCGGCACGACCCCGATCACCCAACACGTATTGCCAGTCATGTGCTCTTGCCGCCGGCGGGCAGGCTTGAAGCAATTGTGGTTGGTCCAGAACCCGTCAAGCCTCGCCGTTTGCTTTCCCGCTGTGTGGATACTGGGCCGGATGGTGATCCGAATCCGGAGATGATCCTGGCTGACATCGCTCCGCGGGCATCACGAGGTTCCCTGCCCAAGCCTCCCAAAGTCTTACTGAAACCCGATCTGAAAGTCCTGAGCATCACTTCGGAAGAAAAAGTGCCTCCGCGATTTGTTGTGAGATTTTCAGAAGACAAAAATGGGTTCTACATCAACGGAGAAAAATTTGCTCTCGATTCCCCTCCGATGGTGACCGGACAAGTGGGTACTTATCAACACTGGCGAATCGTCAACGATTCAAAAGAACTCCACCCTATGCACATCCACCAGGTCCACTTTCTGGCCTATGCGGAAGAAGGGCAACCTATTGCGGACCCATTGTGGTTGGACACGGTGAATGTTCCTTATGGAAAAGCCGTTGACGTCATCATGGATTTCACCGACCCCGTGATCAAGGGCATGTCCGTCTTTCACTGCCACCTTCTCAATCATGAAGACAAAGGAATGATGGCGAAGATTCTTTTCAAATGATGAATTTGCTTCAATTTGCGGTCCGAGAATCTGCGCCCCTGAAGTTCACTCACATTCGTGACAGGCTTCGGCTTGTATCTCTCCTACGCAGGGAGGTGGCTTCGGGCGGACCGGTATGGCTACCGCTCGTACTAGTGGGGGGGGCTATTGTTGCAGTCGCTTACGCAGACCATCGCGTTGTCTCGATTTCTCTGGTTTACCTCTATATCCTCCCACTTAGTGTCGGTGCGATATTTCTCCGCAAGGAGGTCAGCTACGGCCTCATCGCAGCCTCCATACTCATTCACTTTTTCGATTCTCCACGGCAAGTGACATGGGGACTGCGGATCTTCCACAATCTCTCGGCCTTGCTATGTTTCGGATTTACCGTGCACATTATTCAAAGCTATGTCGCGCAGCGCGAAATACTCGCACATAAGATCCAGAAACAGCGCGATGACCTCGTTAACGACATGAAGCTCGCCGAACAGGTACAGCAACTGTTCCTGCCGATTGCAAAACCCGCTATAGCAGGCCTTGAGATCGCAGGCATGATGCGGCCCGCTCGGGGCCTTAGCGGTGACTACTACGATTACATCCCGATCGATAGTCACAGGATCCAGGTCGTTATTGCCGACGTGTCAGGGAAGGGCGTGCCTGCAGCCCTGCTAATGTCCGCTACGGCGGCAGCCGTGCAACTAGAGGCCACCCGCGATCGGAACATGATCGAGATTGTCGGCCGCTTGAACACCGGAATCTATTCCGTCTCCGATGCGGAACGTTACGTGACGCTGCTGCTCGCCGAAATCGACGCGCGCGAGCAAAAGATGCGCTTCATTAACTGCGGGCATAACCCCGCCCTTCTATTCCGGAGGAAGACGGAAACTATCACGCTCATGAATTCGACTTGTCCCCCGATCGGCATGTTCAAAACAGAATCATACGAACTGGATAGCGCCGACCTGGACGACGGCGATTTCTTGGTCTTCTACACCGACGGTGTAACGGAAGCTGAGGACACGTCAGGCGAAGAATTCGGTATGGAGCGGCTGTCGGCCGTTGTCCGAAATGGTTCGCTACTTACGGCTGAACAACTTCTGGCTGACATTTTTCGCTGCGCCGAGCGATTCGCCGGCAAAAACGGATTCAATGACGACGTCACCGTTCTCGTAGCGAAGTGTAAGTTCGAGTCGTTATCGGATGCGCGGCTGTAGCCGTCATGCACAATGTCTTCACGTTTTCGGCGATGCTCCCGAGGAGCGTTTGGGCCATTTGTTTGTTCGTGATCAGCGCGAGTGCTCCCAATTGCGCGCAGTCCCCAGAGGGGATTGCACCTCCTTGCCCTAGCGTGAGCTCGGCTTATTCGAAAATGACTTTTGAGGAAGACAATCGCTATCTCAGCAATCCGGATTGTCGAACAGAATTTCTGGATCGCGCGAAATTTATCCCGCTCCGCGCGGACGACGAGAACTATTACCTTTCCTTTGGGGCCGACATACGCGACCGAGGGGAATATTTCAGCAATCCAAACTGGGCAAACAACCCGTCCGGAAATGCCTATTTGTTGCAGCGCTACTACCTGCACACCGACATGCACTTGGGTGAAAGGTTTCGATTCTTCGGCGAGCTGGGAAGCAGCCTTGAAACGGGCCGGAACGGTGGCTTTCGTCCGACCGTCGACGAGAACAAGCTGGACGTTCATCAGGCTTTTATCGATGTGGGTGCTTGGCAGTCAGGCAAAAATAGTTTGACCTTGCGGACGGGCAGGCAAGAAATAGCGTTCGGATCATCGAGCCTAGTTGGAACTCGCGATGGCCGTAATGTCCGAAGAAGTTTCGATGGCCTCCGTCTCACGGGCGTGATTGGCGACTGGACCGTCGACGCATTTGCAGTCAAGCAAACACCATCCGATCCCGGCATATTCGACGACTCAATCGA
>Ga0306922_10005975_pt1 | contig 11645 bp, 12 predicted proteins | sample sta12Cox44000082_FD_203758 | JGI IMG/M metagenome (GOLD analysis project Ga0306922, IMG submission 203758) | Lab enrichment of tropical soil microbial communities from Luquillo Experimental Forest, Puerto Rico - statoxic.12C.oxic.44.000.082 (v2)... | ecosystem: Environmental > Terrestrial >... | reverse complement strand
CATTTGGCCTCCTGACCTTAGCTCACATTGCGCGCATGTTTGAAGAAGGCGCCCACCTGATAACACAACCAGTTTTTCTGCTTACGACAGTTGGATCAGCAAGCGTTTGCGTGTGGGCAATAATCCTTCTTAAGAAACTCAGACATTCCGCCGCTTCGTTGAGCGGTTAAGGCAAGGCGAGGCCGATTTCAATTTTACTCTTGACTTGAGTGGCGAGGTAATTCGGCGGCTCCAGACGGCCTGCAGGCGGCCCGGCTACGTGGAAATTACCGGGAAATAGGCTCAAAAATGTCCAAGTGCTTGGTAAACGCGATCGCGGTAACTTAGGTCACGGCACCTGCATCGGCGGTTTCGCTACCTCTACGATAGGCAGTGACCGGATCGCGTGATTACCCTTCGCTGGCGTGCTCTTTGATCACCGTGCGTGCGTCCTTGTCCTCTCGTAGCCCCGCGAACTTTGAATGCTGTAGATGGTCGACTTACGCTTCATACTGCACCCATTCATGGCGTGAGCCACCAAATCACGGGCCCAAAGACCGCTCCGTGTCGACCAGGCGCAAACGATCGCACGACTTATCAGGCACAACCTTAGTTGGGGAGTGGTTGCGGAGCGTCGTAAAAGTTCGGTCGGTTTCGCGTGCGCGACAAAGACGGGATGGGTCACTTAGCGTCGGTATCGGGGTGAACGCTCTTGAGTTCCTTGATTTGAGTGATGGCGATGGCTCGAGTACCCTTTCGCTCGAACACGGCACCAGTGGCCTGCACATACTTTCCGACAAAGGGCATCATCTTCTCACGCTGGTCGGAATCGGGCATGTCCGCAGAGATTGGGAAATAGATGAGTCCGTCCTTGGTGAGGATGATGATCGGTGAGCCGTGCTTAACGCAATCCAACGTACACTTCAAATCGAAGTTGGTGGCGGTGCCAGCGGGATTCTGGACGGGGCAAGCGAGGTCGCGAACGGCGCCCTCGATCGTCATCGTCTGCGCGTTGGGATCCATCTTAGTACCCTGACGCGCGAGCGCCGAACAGATGAGCACCACAGAAAAAGCCGTCGCAAAGAGCACATGAAACAAAGTGGGGCGCTTCATATAAGCCTCCCTCGGCAGAACGCACAGCTTCGCAGACCTATTTGCGGTTTGGCCACCTAAACTGCCGGAGAGTCTACACCATCCCGCGACCGGTTCCTGAGAAATAACGGAGTTGGCTAGTCGCTGTATTTTTGGGCATTCTGCCCTAAGAGCCTGGAACAAAACCCTCCCCAGATTCGCAGTGGCGTAAGTGTCCGGCAAGACACTCGGATTGCTTCCGAATGGCCCTCATTCCCTCCCACTGGTCGCGTTGTGTCTAAAGAGGGCGGACTCGCATCATTTGGTTCCCACCGCGTTGAAATTCGTATGGCACCGTTTCAAGCGAAACTGCCCAAGAGTCGCTGAGATCGTTCACGATACTTGCGACGTATCGCGAGCGGCGACCGTCCAAGGCGAGTAACGGAAAAATCCTAACCTCACGGGCGACGCGGCATAGTTCGAGAATTGCGGACCGATGAAAAGCTTCAGACAAATGCTCCGTGTACAGAAAGAGAAAATGCGAGCAAACCGCCAAATCAAATGATTTGTCCGGGAAGGCGATAGATGGGAGTTCAGCAGCAACGTAGCGGCCTTGGCGCTTTCCGAAATCATAGTCGTCCAGGAATGCCTCCATAGCCTGCATTCGAATGCGGCCTAGTTCCTCTACTGACTGGATCGTATCCCAGACAAACTGCTGAGTGTTACGTTGGACCTGCTTCAACATCTGCTCATACGTCGCTGCTATCCGGTCACGAATCGCTCTGGCGTCCAATTGATACAACGGATCAATCGAGATGACCCGTGTGCCGCGCCGAGTCGATTCGGCGTTGAAGCTCGCTGGACCGTCAGCGCAACCGAGAATTCTGAGCTGGAGATCCGCCTCGTTCAAAGCGAACATGCGCCGATATTCCTCGAAGGACCGACCCCAGGGAACTACTTGATCGAGTATGAACATCGCCCTTTCAAGTGCTTTATCTTACGGGAAGTTGGCTGCTTCGTGATTCGTTCAGCCAGCGAACGACAGGTCCTCGGCGAGTGGTCGGCTAACCTAGAGAGACATAGAGGAAGTATATAAAGCCCGAAGTCGAACAGCTGAGTGGCTCCATGATAGCCGTAGCTAAATTCGCACTATGGTCAGCCGGTATGGACGGACACAAACGGCCATGGTTTCGCCTCTGAGCTACTTTTCACGCTCCTCGCGCACATTCGCTCAGCGCTTCGCCGCTTCCAACTCTTCAGTCTTGCCCACCTCGCTGACGGAGTCGCCAGCGCGGATTACCCCGCTGGTAAGAACGTTTGCGCGCAAGCCTCCGCGATGAACCAGTCCGGCCAGCACGCCCTTGGTGGTCATTTCCTCTAAGTAGTTGCAAGGTTCGCACAAGCGGACTCCCACCAACCGCACGTCGCCCACCTGAAATTCCTTGCCGACCAAGTGATTTAGGGGAACTCCGCGTGTCACCAAATTGCGCCGCGTCTCGGCGGGTTTGAGGGCAATATTGTTTTCGTATCCCAGGCCCTCAATCGCTTCCATTTCTACTAAGGTGATTTCGCGGCCCTCTCCAGGATGATTTGACCAAGCGCCGGTGCCTTCGAAATACCGGTCGCCTTCAATGCCGCGGCCAGGAGTCGCCTTCACCTCATCGAGCGCTTCCATAGGCGCTCCCGCCTTGCTGGCGACAAAAATCGAAACCACTTTTCCTTCGAACATTCCACACCTCGAATGCGATCGGGCCACTATTCTCTCGAATGCAGCATTCTCCTCCAAGTGCCATTTTGGGCCTAGCCTGTAGCGTCGGGCGGGTGGTGTTTAAAGGGGAAAACGGTAACAGATTATGTGGTCAGCGCTAAGGGAACTTTTTGGCTGCTCGAGGCATTACCAGTTGTAGAAGGCTAAGGCAGATGGGATGCAAGAAGCGCTGCCGGCATTCGTTCTAAATTCGTGAGGGAACATCGCGCATTGCCATGAACGAAACACCGCGAAAAACGGAGAAGGAGGCGCAGGCTAGCCCACTCAGTGATGAACAGCTGATGGCAGCGTTTGTGAAGGGGTCACACGCGGCGTTCGGAGAGCTCTTTTCGAGGTACAAGCAACCGTTGTTTGGATTTTTCCGGCGGCGTGCAGCAGATGCGGCGCATGCCGAGGAGCTAACGCAGGAAACGTTCCTGGCCATTCTACGAGGAGCTTCGCGATACGAGGCGTGCGCGCTGTTCCGAACCTATTTGTACGCGATTGGGTTCAAGATTTTGCGAGCGCATCGGAGGAGGGCCGCGTTCCGGCTGGCATTTCTAGGAAAGGTTCCGGACTATCGCGAGGCTGCAGTGCAAGATGCGGCGGAGGCGGGATTACTGATTCGGCAGGCCGTGGCGAAGCTAGGTGCCATCGATCGGGAAGTGTTGCTGCTACGGGAATTCGAGGAATTGAGCTATGCGGAGATAGCGGTGGTGCTTCGACTGCCGCTGAACACGGTGCGGTCACGGTTGTTTCGCGCGCGGACGGCACTGCACGATCTGCTGGCGGCACCTGCCGGGAAGCAGCCAGTGGCTGAGTTGACGGAATCCGAGGAACACGTATGAACACCAGTGCACATCCTGTTGCGCCGGAAGAAGTCATGGCATTTCTGGACGGGGAGCTTTCGATCACCGAGGCCGAAGCAATTTCCGAGCATGTGAAGCGTTGCTCGGAATGCGCAGGTTTAGCTGAGCAATTCCATGGGACGTCGGCGTCACTCTCACGGTGGAGTGTGCCGATAGCACCGGGGATAGTTGAGGATGCTGTCGAGGAATTGACCGGCAAGGAGAGTTCAGGCGAGAAGATCGGCAAGGCAAACATATTCATCCGCGCGAGTTTTTGGAGTTGGAAGCAGTGGACTCTGTGGATTGGGGCAACGACAGTTGGGCTCGCGGTTCTCTTTGCTGCCGCCGGCTCATTAGACAACCGTGACGCTGTGCACCGAGACCGGCTTGTGCGAAACGTGGGTCGAGCCGGCGCGCCGCAAAGCGAAAGTGATGCGTACGGCACCGTCGGGAAGCTTGAGACGGGGCGCAATGTGATTTCGGGACAAGCAGGGTTTAACACGTCGACGGAGTTTGCGGTGGGTGGTACAGGTCCGGCTCCCCCGGTCGCTGGAAAGGTCGATTCCTTGGTTTCAGTGCAGGCACCGATGATTGCGAGGACGGTGACACTCACGGCGGTAACAAAGGATTTCGCCGCGTCGCGGGCTTTGCTGGAGGCCATCCTTGCCCGGAGACATGGCTATGCCGCGCAAATGAACGTCAACACGCCCGAGAACGCGCCGCGTTCGCTGCAAGCATCACTGCGTATTCCAACGGCTGAGTTGGCTTCGGCTGTTGGGGACCTGAAGGCCCTCGGGCGAGTGGAGAATGAAGCGCAGTCGGGAGAGGAAGTGTCGCAGCAACATGCGGACCTGGTGGCACGGCTGAAGAATTCGCGAGAAACCGAACAGCGGCTGCAGGCGATCCTGACGCAACGGACGGGGAAAATGTCCGATGTACTGGAGGTGGAACAGGAGATTGCCAGAGTTCGCGGGGAAATCGAAGGGATGGAGGCGGAACAGAAAAACCTGGAGCACCGCGTGGATTTTGCTACGGTGAATTTACAGCTGACGGAGGAGTACAAAGCACAGTTGGTAGCGCCAACTGCATCGGTTTCGACGCGGATGCACAATGCGATTGTAGCTGGATTACAAAACGTTTCGGAGATGGTGCTTGCGATAGTCTTGTTCTTCTTTGAGGAAGGCCCGACGATGCTCTTTTTGCTGGCGATTTTTCTGCCACCGCTGTGGATCGTTTGGGCGAGGTATCGCAGGGCGATGGCAACCGTCTGAGCCGGCAGGGGAAACCGGTAACTTGATCTAGTAGGCGCAACGTGGAGGTTTTGCGACGGTCACCAATCCTCAACCCTCGCCACCATGTTCTTTGATCACCGTGCGTGCGTCCTTGTCCAGCCTTCTCATTTCTGCGGTACAGCAATACTCGGCCCCGCATTCCGGTCATTTCCTAGGACAGGTCGCTGACGATTTTGCGATATTCATCCTCGGTGAACGCCTTAAGCGTTTCAGTCCTCACATTGCCGAGGGCGCCATCCCACAGTGTGAACTTGGCGGCTGCTTCGTCGTTTGGAAATTCAGAGATACACACAGCATCATACTTTCCCATTGTTAAGTACCAGGCGTGAATTTTCCCACCCGCCCTCTCAGCGGCTTTTTTGGCAGCGTCGAGTTGTGTCGGGGTCTCCTTGATTCTCGTTATTCCTTGCTGGGTGTACCGGATCAAGGTCACAAAGTGCGGCATGACTTCCTCCTGCTCGAAGCGGACTTGCTGGTTGATTTTATTTGACGCCGGTGGCATTTGGCGAGCCATCCTAGGTCACAGCCGGGGCAATGGAGTCCTGCCCTATTTGTGAATCTCGTGCGAGGAACGGGTTCTAGCGAAGTTTCCACTCACGACCCTGATAAACGAGGTGGATTCAATAGGGTGGACGCAACACAAACTCGAAGGCCAAGTATAGGAATTTTAAGGCTAAATTCGCCCACGAAACTTAATTCAAAGAAAAGACTGTCCTGTTTAGGTCTAATTGAATATCGCCTTGGAGCGAGAAACTTCTTCAAAGCGTTATCGAGTCAAGGGATTAGAGAAGTGTTGCATCGACCGTTTGAGCCGGCAGAGGAAACTGGCAACTTAGAGTACTGGCACGAGCCTTTCGGATTTGGACAAATCAGGACCTACAGACTTTGTCTGCACAGACTCTCAATAAACTACTGCAACTTCGCGTAATCCGCCTTCGCTTGCTTCAAGATACACGCTCCCGCGCGGAGGAGGGTGTATCACTTCACTTCTTCTTAGCAATCATCGCGATGAAGGGTGGTCCATTTTCAAAAAACGATTTCCAATAAAGGGGATCTTCCTCGGGGTGGAGGAGTATTTCCTTCCATTCGAGTTTAAGATCAGCTTCCGCAAAGGCCTGTTCGTGGGTTTGCGGGCTTAAATAATAATTTATGATAGGAGCTGCCAAGCCGGGGATTTCATAGACTACGTTCTGCCCCTCGCCATCCCCGTGCATCGTCTTCGTGAAGCCATATGCGCCATACCGCGTCCCGTCGAAAACTTCAAAGGGATTATTGTTGAAGCCAACGAATCGGCCGCTGGGCTTAAGGTGTGACGCTATAGCCCTGCAATATCCGATAAGCTCTTCTCTGCTCTTCGCATAGTTCAAGAGGTAAGAGCCTAAAACGAGGTCGAAATCGCCTTTACCTAAAAATTCCTGGATGAAGCCTAAGCGGTAATCGATATTCGCATACGCACCGCTTTTTTCCCGGGCAAGCCTCACAAATTCGTGCGTGCAGTCAACTCCCAAAACATACGAAGCCCCAAGGTCTGCGAAAAATCTCGAAAAGAGACCGTCTCCGCAGCCGGCATCAAGTATCCTCAAAGCGCGTACGTCGTCCGCAAGAAAGGCTATCGTATATTTTTCGATACAGTCCCTCATCCGAAGTGAGTTCTTCCTCTCGGAATACTCTTCGGCGTCATAACTTATTTCTCTCTTCTCCATAAAACCCGCTCCTTTTCGGAAAACTACTCCGCTCCGGTGCGTGTATGGCCCTGTGATTCAGGCTGACATATATATTAAGGACAGATTCCGAATTTGCTATGGCAAGCCACAGTCCAAGGATTTCGGTTATTTCGAGGTGGAGCTTAGTTCGTACGCCTTCAGGTGGCTCGCGACTTCTTCCGAAATTTGAGAATCTGTCTTTTTGACGGTTTTTTCCGGAGCGTTCTTTTCCATGACGAACTTCGCCGCGGCCACGTAAGGATTCATGGTAATCGCTACTCCAGGTTTCTTGCCACTGGTGTCTTCCTGAGCAACGTTGTAAAGCGGCTTTTGTGGACTGGCAAGGTCAGAGAGGGTTACGTAGAGATCCATCCGCCATTGCAGACCGGGGCGATCGGGGGCGTGCCCGGTGCGTCGGCTTCGCGTTACCCGGCAGACGATGTGGTCGTCGGACTGGAAAAGCTACTGATTGGAGATGGTAGCGATGGTGCCGTCCAGCTTGGTGATGTGGATGGTGAATTTTTCGTTGTAGCAGCGTGCTTTGTCCTGAAGAACGCTGATGGCAAGGGCTTCGCCGAGTAGCAGAGACTGTTCGGAATCGCTGCGCCAGTGAATGCCTGCGTGGATGCCGTGACCAAAGGTGACATTGCGGGCAAGTTTGTTCAGCTCGCCATTGACGGTGATCTGCCTAGCGTCGCTGCCAGCATAAGGGACAAGCGAGAGGCCGTCGCTGGTTGGCATAAGTGGATTGGGGACTACATAGTTCCCGTCGAAGAAGAATTTCAGAAGCGTGATGCACGCGCCGCCGACCGTGCCGTGTCCCGTCGGATAAGCAGGATGGGTCGGTGAACCTTCAGGAAATGCCTGCGGTAGGAGGTAAGTGCCGTAGCGGCTGAACGTGTTCTGCACTGCTTTTGAATTCAGAACGTTGGCATTGAGCGTGGCGTCAATGGTATGGCCCTGACCGCTCTCGATGAGGTGAACTAGCCCGCCTCCGGATTCGGGGCGATGGCGGAGGTGGACGAGCCATTTCTGGTACCAGACAACGTCTAGGGCGCGCGCTGCGATCTCTCCCAAAGAAGCGGCGAAATCCGGGCCTCCAAATGTACAGAATCCGTTCTGCGTACGGGAGTTGAAGTAGGGATTACCAGGGTTGGGAGGAACGCCAAGTGTAAGAAGGACGAGAAGGCCAACGAAGTAAGCCTGATAGAGAACGTCGACGTGAGTGAACGCGGCGAGGTCGCGGCCGTTGCGGAGATAGCGCGGCTCCGGATCAGGCTGATCGCGTAGGCCGGTGTCAATACCGTTCTGGACGTCCTGCCAGGTGGTGAGATCGGTCATGTAATCCAAGCCGGGATGATACGTGACCATTTGCTGGCTTATTGGCTGTTGGCCGAAAAAAGTGGGGGTGATGAACAACTGGGAGATGTAGGGTCCGATCGTTTCGCCGGAGAAGCCTCCCCGGAAAAGCAGATGGGCCGTTACGTTTCCATGTTTGTCCCTGGGGCCAGCATAGGACGGCATCGAGGAAAGCTCCTGCGCGGCAAGCTCTGCTAAGGGATACGTGGCGTACTCGGTGAACGGGGCGTCGCGCAGAAGAGCACCCCAGTACAGTTCCACGAGTTCCGTTCCACAGACCGCGCTAGCGACGGCAGGCGGAGGGGGAACAAGGACGACATGCTCCTGATTGGCGGGCGAAGGTGCGTTGCCAAACTGGACCCCGTCCGTGCCCATGAGGCCGAAGGCAAATGCTCCTTGCGGACCGTTCAGCGTGCGCGATCCACCCATGATGATTTTGTCGAAGTCGGAGGGATTGCCGGTGTTGAGCGCAGTCTTGAAGGATTGAAAGGCAGCGGGATTGACGACAGCGTAGGTGTCCTGAAGTAAAGCCTTTGAATACGTGCCGGATTTATCCAGATAGAGGGCCTCGTCCCCGTTCGTGGTGTGAGGCGGAACAGGGATGGAAGCTTCGCGCACGGCTGCGGCGACGCGGGTCTCGAAGGCTTCCAGGACGCGGGCATTGTCCGTCGTGTCCAAATGTGGTGTGTTCGGGAAATTCTGACCATTGCCAGAACGCGCAGGAGTAGTGGTAGGCGAAGCGAGGGCTCCTGCGGCAACAGCGGTAGCGGCAACAGCCTGGCCTAGAAATTTGCGGCGATCAATGCCGTTTCCTCTCTTTCGGTTCGGTGTTACTCCTGGTCTGAGCATGAGTTTGCACCTTTCCCCTAGTATTCGCTTCGAGCTTTCGCTTTTCAGTCGGGCCGAAACCTTAAGATAGCAATGATTCTTCCAAGTCTTACGAGGACTTGGGTCATTTCAAGTGGCAGTAGGGACAACCGTTGCCAGGCATGAAGATTAGTAGAGGTGTTACACCGGTTAAGGGAGAATGTCAATTTGGATTTCGGTTGACGGCGCCGGAAACTTCGGAGCAGCCGCACAGTGGGAGCAAAGGCCGCCTTCGGTTCGGAAAACCTTCATCAGGTCTTCGCGTGTCATGCCCGGCTGCCCAGAACGGCAGAGCCAGCACCTTTCGGAGTTCCCTGACGCAGCAACAAAAAGCAGGTGCGCTGTACCGTGCACGAACCGTGCATTTATGGACGACGTTGAGGCCTCCGGGATTGGCTCTGAACGAGAAGCAGATTCCCCGGTTTGTTGGAAACAATGGAAATGCGAGCAGGAAATGGAACGCTTGGAATGAGTTATCGTGCGCCCAAGGCAGGCGCGCTACCAGGCTGCGCTACGCCCCGACATGAAGTGCACTACTCATTCTAAAGTACTTCCGGATTTTCTGCTCGCTCCAATTCATCGTTTTTGACCTCGGCCGTGCATTTACTGTGCATTTATGTCGAATTTGCTCATTGGACCACGGCCGTGCACATTCGTTACTTGCGTGTCACCTTGGCGCAGCATCTGCGTTACCCATTAAGTGGATCGAAGGTCGTAGATGCGGAAATAGGACACCTTCGCTCAAAGCGTTTTGCGCCAAACCGTCTTGAAGGTGGCCTGATATCCCCTGTCATTGGGCACTCGGAAAGAGGAATGCCTCAGGGGTCACTCAAAACCGGCCATGCGGGGTCACTTCAAAACCGGCCAACGGTGAAGGCTCGGGACATTGACGTCGACAGGAGCCCTTATAGGCTCTGTCGGCATGAGCAATGCCTTGAGCGAAGAGAAGAAACAACAAGTCATCGCACTAGGAAAGCTCGGATGGTCTTTACGAAAGATCGAGCGAGAAACCGGTGTACGGCGTGAAACTGCAGGCGCTTACCTAAGGGGCGGCTGGGATTGCCATACGGATCCCGCGCGCCTGGGGAAGACGGGCGCCGGCAAAACCGGCCAACGAAGTGACCCCCGACCGGCAAAACCGGCCAATGAAGTGACCCCCGACTTTGTAGGCCGCTTTTGAGCTGACCCCCGAGGGAGGAATGGGCTCTCCGGTGTGATTGCCATTTGGCGCCGAAAAGCTTCAGCTGCCAAAGGAGTGAGGGAACTTCGGCGAAGCCGTTTGGAGTTTTCGAGTCCGGAATCCAGACGACCGCACTCGAAAGGTCCGCTTGGTCCCTTCTCATCGGAGCCAGCTCCTTATAGGCTCGTAAACCCGTTTCCGTAATGATCTGCACGACATTGCGCAGATATTCCGGATTCAGCCCTCTCCTGTTCCGACCACGTGACGTAGTGCGGTCGAAACAGTCCCTCCACGGCGACCGGAAATTCCACCCCCAAACAGGGGTTCGCTGCGAGTAATTCTTGCGGACCGCTATGTTCAACATGCGCCCTAAGCACCCGAAACTCCTGGTGCACCGTCGTCGACTTGAGAGGGCCCTTTTCCGATAGCCACGCTTGAACCTCACGCGAACCCGCTGTCCCAGCCGATCGCGAAGGTACTCTTCGATTGCGTCAGGTCGTGCTGGATTTTCCTGTTCTCTTAGCGCAAGTGCCATACATAGTTGGAAAGTAGTTACGGCATTGAGGCCTTGGTCTGGATTCGGGACGCGTGCGGCTATAATTTTTTGCGCAATTTTAAATTGTAAAACAAATTGCCCGCGCTTTTTACAGGTTGTTCGCACGCTGCCGTTATAAACTAAGCGGCGACAAATTGGTCCGCGGCCCAGAATGCGATCTCTGACATGAGCAGCATAAGTTTCATTTTCATCTCCGTGGTAAAAACACTAACGGAGCTCGGAAGGAATTATTGGCTCACGCGGTTCGTTCTGCAGCGAAGCTTAGCCCTCGTTTACCTCATCGCTTTTATCGCAGTCGTTCACCAATTCAAACCGCTTCTCGGCGAGCATGGCCTGCTCCCCGTGCCGCTATTTATAGAACAAGCACCTTTTGCTGAATCGCCGAGTATTTTTGATTGGTTCCCCAAGGATTTCGCTTTTGACCTCTTCGGCTGGATCGGCATAACACTTGCCCTTTTCGCTCTCTCGGGGTTTTCAGAAAAATTCGGTAACTTGGCTTCCGCGGGAACGTGGAGCGCGCTGTGGGTCATCTATCTCTCTTACGTTAATGTTGGGCAAACGTTCTACGGCTTCGGCTGGGAAACCCTCCTTCTCGAAGCCGGATTTCTCGCCATCTTCCTGGGCTCAGAAAAAACGACGCCTCCGTTTTTGGTCATTCTGCTTTTCCAATGGCTCCTTTTTCGGTTGATGTTCGGCGCGGGACTGATAAAAATCAGGGGTGATAGCTGTTGGCGCGATCTTACCTGCCTCAAATACCACTACGAAACCCAACCGATGCCGAATCCTTTCAGCTGGTATTTCCACTTATTGCCTGAATGGACAGGCAAGTTCGGCGTGCTCTTCAACCATTTCACGGAACTCGTAGTACCCTTTGCCTACTTCGCACCAGCTTCCATAGCTGGCTTTGCCGGACTCATAACTTTATTTTTTCACGGTTGGCTTTTTGCGAGCGGAAACTTCGCGTTCCTGGGATTTCTAACGATGGTTCTGGCCTTGAGCACATTCAGCGATTCGTCGCTGAAACGTATAATTCCGCTCCATCC
>Ga0306922_10005969_pt1 | contig 11649 bp, 7 predicted proteins | sample sta12Cox44000082_FD_203758 | JGI IMG/M metagenome (GOLD analysis project Ga0306922, IMG submission 203758) | Lab enrichment of tropical soil microbial communities from Luquillo Experimental Forest, Puerto Rico - statoxic.12C.oxic.44.000.082 (v2)... | ecosystem: Environmental > Terrestrial > Soil... | reverse complement strand
TAGCGGCAGCACCCTGTCCGGTAACTCGGCCGTCTTCGGTGGCGGCATCGACAACGGCGGCATGCTGACGGTCACGGGCAGCACCCTGTCCGGCAACCATGGGAGCGCCATCTTAAACTTGGACCGTGGCACGCTGACGGTCACGGGCAGCACCCTGTCCGGCAACACGGCCAGTTACGGCGGCGGCATCGACAACTTCTTTGGCACGGCGACGGTCAGCAACAGCACCGTGTCCGGCAACACGGCCAACGACGATAGCAACGGGGGCGGCGGTATCTACAACGAGGGCACCCTGACGGTCACGGGCAGCACCCTGTCCGGCAACACGGCCGGTTACGGCGGCGGCATCTCCAACTTTGGGACGCTGACGATCAGCAACAGCACCCTGTCCGGTAACTTGGCCAACGACAGCTTCTTCGGCGGCGGCGGTATCTTCATCGATGGCACAACCCCCGTCTCGCTCACGAACGTCACCCTCACCGCCAACCGGGCGAACACCGGCGGCCATAGCGGCCGCGGCGGCGGCTTGTTCGTTATCTACGGCGGCTCCCCGGTCCTGCACAACACGCTGATCGGCGGCAATTTCAATGGCGCCACCGGCACGGCCCGCGACGACGTCTTCGGCCGCCTGGACCCGGGCGGCGACTACAACCTGATCGGCGACGGCACCGACATGACCGGCCTCAGCCACGGCGTCAACGGCAACCAGGTCGGCAGTGCCGACTCCCCCATCGACCCGCTGCTCGGCCCCCTGCAAAACAACGGCGGCCCGACTCTCACGCACGCCCTCTTGCCTGGCAGCCCGGCCATCGACGCCGGCAACAATGCCTACGCCACCGACTGGGACCAGCGGGGTCCCGGTTTTCCCCGCGTCTCCGGCCCACACATCGACATCGGCGCCTTTGAGTTCCAGCAGGATGGCGGCGGCGCTCGGGCGGGCGGCCGGGACACCAGTCGGAACCGAGGGTCTGTCGTCGCGGCTTATCTCTCCGGGGGCGTCCTGCCAAGACTCGCCGGACCTGAGTCGTTCCGCCTATCCGGCACAATTACCACCCCAACCTCCAACCCGGCGGAAAGCCGTGTCGCCCGTTCCGGGGTGGACCGGGAGTCCCCGGGCCGCGCCGCTGCTACACCGGCCCAAGTGGTCGATCGCCTCTTCGCCAGTCGGGCGGCTCGCGTGCAGGCAGGCGAGTTGGCGGATGACCTGACGCTGTTTTAGTGGCGAGGGAAAACGAGTTCACAGCCTTAATTGTTTCATTCTTACATCGGGAGGTTTTCCATGACCTGGCGGACATCTCGGTTGGCGAAAACCGTGTACGCATCATCTGTTTCTCTTTCTGGCTCGCGCCGGCAAAAACAGCGCTACCGGAGCCAGCTGCTGCTCGAACCCCTCGAGGGCCGCTGTGTCCCAACGACCATCACGCCGACCATCTTTGCCGACGGCGGCCTGGGCAGCGGTAGCCTGCGCGACGCCGTGCTCCAGTTCAATGCCGATACGGGGACCGGCGACGACATCGTCCAGCTGTTAGCAGGCACCTACGCCCTGACCATCCAGAACGTGGGCGGCCGTCATGAAACGGCCGGCCTGACGGGGGACCTGAACCTGACCCAGACCAGCCACCGCTGGATCATCCAGGGCGCCGGGTCAGCCACGATCATTGACGCCAGCCAACTCCAGGATCGGGTGTTCGATCTCGTCACGGCCGGCACGCAGGTGGTTTTCCGGGACCTGGTCCTCCAGGGCGGTCTGGCCCAAGACGACGGCTCGGATGGCGCCCTGGCGGGAACCACCGATGCCCTGGGGGGCGGCATTCTCAACAACGGCGGCGATGTCACGCTCGACAACGTGGTGGTCCAGAACAACGTGGCCCGGGGAGGCGACGTAGCGACTCTCACAGTGCCTGGTCACAACGCCAGCGGGGGAGGGCTCTACTCCGCGGACGGGGCGCTGACCCTTGCGGGGACCACGCTCGCGAACAACCAGGCCAGCGGCGGCCGCGGCGGTGACCACAACGGCAACGATTATGCCGGCAACGGTGGGTCGGCCAGCGCTGGCGGCCTCTACGCCACCGGCGGCTCCTTGGATATTTCCGACAGCATGGTCGCCAGCAACCGGGCCACCGGCGGCCGGGGCGGCGATGGCTCCGGTTCTTCCTTCCGCGAAAACGGGGGGCGCGGCGGAGCGGCTTCGGGTGGCGGCCTTTACGTGAACGGCAGCGCCCTCACGATTGCGACGAGCACCATCGCCACCAACCAGGGAACCGGGGGCGCCGGCGGTCTCGGCGGGTACGATGGCCGCGGTCTTGGAGGGGGCTTGTACAATGGGGGCAGGCTGACGGTCAACAACTGCACCCTGTCCGGCAATTCCATCACCGGCATAGACTACGACTTCGCCATCGACCCCTTCGGCGGCGGCGTCTATAACGCTGGCACGCTCACGGTCAGCAACAGCACCTTTTTCGCCAATTCCGGCGGGCATGGCGGCGCCATCTATAACTTTATGGGCACGCTGGCGGTCAGCAACAGTACCCTCTTCGGCAACTCCGCCACTGGTCGTTTCTTTGGCTTCGGCGGCGGCATCTACAACTACGAGGGCGGGGTGACGGTCAGCAACAGCACCCTTTCCGAGAACGTCGCTTTTCCGTACGACGGCGGCGGCATCGCCAACTATGGCACGCTGACCGTCAGCAACAGCACCCTGTCCGGCAACTCCGGCGATCTCGGCGGCGGCATCGCCAACGGCGGCACGCTGACTGTCAGCAACAGCACCCTGTCCGGCAACTCCGCCGAGGTCGGCGGCGGCATCGCCAACAGCGGCACGGTGACCGTCAGCAACAGCACCCTGTCCGGCAACTCCGCGCGTTTGAACGGCGGCGGCATCTACAACGACCGCACGCTGACGGTCAGCAACAGCACCCTGTCCGGCAATACCGCCAGAGCCGGCTACGGCTGCGGCTGCGGCGGCGGCGGCATTTATACCTATGGCCCGAATCCCGTTACGCTCACAAATGTCACTCTCACCGCCAATCGCGCGATCAACGGCGGCGGCTTGTATGTTTACCGAGTCCTCACTGCGGCCCCGGTGCTGCACAACACACTGATCGCCGGCAATTTCGGCGGCCCCAGCGGCACACTGCGCGACGACGTTTACGGCAGACTGGACCCGGTCGGCGACTACAACCTGATCGGTGACGGCACCGACATGACCGGCCTCCAGAACGGCGTCAATGGCAACCAGGTCGGCAACTCCGATGTCCCCATCGACCCGCTGCTGGGTCCGCTGCAAGACAACGGCGGCCCGACCCACACGCACGCCCTCTTGCCCGGCAGCCCGGCCATCGACGCCGGCAACAACGCCTACGCCACCGACTGGGACCAGCGCGGCCCCGGTTACCCGCGCATCGTGAACCGCATCATCGACATCGGGGCTTTCGAATACCAGGGCGGTGGTAGCCCCGGGCGGTCTTTGCCGCTCCATGCCAATTTAGTTGATCTCAATGTGGCCGCCCTGCTGTCCGTGGGGATCTCACGGGGCTGGGCTTCGGTCCCTGGCCTGAGCTTAGTTAATGCCCAACCCCGGGGTACATCGGCCGATCCGCAGATCGCCTTCGCGGATCGGCTTTTTGCCTCGTTCAATCAGGGAGATGCCGGGTTCATCGTGCCCCGGATAAAGCGCGTCGGTCCGATCGCCCGAGACGCCCAGGAACAGATCGCGATGTTGGAGATCATCCCTCCGGAGCCAGTCTCGTTCGAGACGCCGTTCCAGGGACCGCTGCCGAGGGAAACACTAGGGACACTTTACGTAGCGCCTTCTCTACGATCACGTTCCGGATAAAGGCAGTCCTGGCTGTAGACAAACTGAGTGATGGTGCAATCTGGTTCCCAAACTCACAGTGATTTGGGAAACGCGTTGTGCGAACCCCGTTTCGACACTCCATAAGGGAGCGTCGTTTGTGTGCCGGTTGGCGGTCCAATTCCATGCTTTTCATGCGGTCCGGAAGCGGAATTTTTTGTCTGCAAGTTGACATGAGATGGTTGGCCAGTGTTGACTCTTTCGCTTTCGGGATTGAGGGGTGTGCCAGCATATCGGAAACGAACTGTCGTAAGCACCGAATTTGTGACGGTTTGTGGAATGACATTCGTTTCCGAATTTTTTCCGGCTTCGAACATTGGCCGGCCATCCTTGCCGCGAGTGGAAACACGAGCATTTCGGGCGACATGGAGGTGTTCACAAGACGCCGGAAAAATGAGGACACTTGTCGACTGTCTTCGGCTGATGCGAGACCGATCTATAGTGCATGAAAGAATTTGCCGTGAAGATGACAGAAAAACCGAGAAAAGTGTCTGCGAGAGGCACAGGCGGCCAAAGGAGATTGGCCGACCGCCTGTGCCCTTGATTGTCGCCGACGTAGTTTGCATGCCACCCTGGTGGGTCTCCTATGCTTCCCCTCGAAACCGCTTGAACAAATTCGCCGTGATCCGCTGCACGCGCGGATCGGGTCCTTTCGGGTTGGCGCCGTGTGCGGAAGGGTGCAGGTACCCCGGCGGGGCGCTGAGACCATCCGACCACCAGATCGTCGCGGCGTTGAACACGTGATTGTCCTTGGGCCCGGGATACAGCGTGGCGGTATAAGTCCCGGTGACGCTGCGACTCTTGAGGTCTCCGCGTGCCACAATCTCCAGGCCGGGAATGTCGGCCGGGTCGCCATGCCACTCCCAGCCGACCAGACCCGGGATGCCGTCGCCGTTTTTCATGCCGGTCCCGGCAAAGAGCCAGTGCTTCTCCTGCACGCAAATCCAGTCCGCGCCGCCGGTAACCGGGAAGGTGCTTCGGGCGCCAATCAAGGCCGCCTCGTTCGGGCCGTTGTGCGCCAGCGCCCGGAGCTCCGGGAAACCACCTTTGACAGCCTGCTCCTGGATGGGACCGAACTGGCCGATTCGGCTAATAATGCGGTTCGGCACGCCGGCGCTGCTCGGTAGAAAGGGAATCACGCCGCAACACGTATTGCCGCTCAGAAACGCCACGTTCAGCCCGGCTCCGATCGCGGCCCGGACATTGTTGTACATCTCCAGCGACCAGTACTCATCGTGCCCGACCGACAACCACGCTCTGGCTCGGAGCAGTCCCTTGGGGTCCGCGTGCGTGTCCACGTTGCTGATATACGAAACGTCATAGCCTTCTTTCTCCATCCAGTAGGCAAGCGGGAATTCCCACAGCAGGAACTCTCCGGACCCCTGCGACAGCGGCGCATCCAAGATCTGGCAATACTTGCCATAGGGCCGATCCCAACTCACGCGGACTCGCGGTCCCCAGTACCACTGCTTCTTGCCGTCGTCGTAGAGCGACCACTGGCTCGGCCAGCGGTTGTAGGCCGACCAGGTCGTGTCGCTGCACTGGAAAAGGAAATCGCATGCCCGGTCATCCCGCACGATAAAGACTACATAACTCTGTAGCTTATCCTTCTCGGCGGTCAGCTTGCCGAGATAGACGCCGCTCGGCCAGTCTCCGGGAATCACAACTTTTGCGGCCGGCTCCCAGTGGCACTCGCGTAGCCTTTCTTCGCCCACTTCGGGGTCCGGCTGGACCTTGCCACGGAAGGGACCCAGTTGCAGCACGTGCCGGCCGCCCTTGCCCTGGTAATAGCCGAGCCGGTACAGGTCGATCGTGAACGGCGTCGGCGGATTGGTGCTGACCATGATCGCCAGCGTATCGCCGCGCCGAAGGCTGGTATGCGAGCAATAGCCCTCGATCCACGGACAGCGGTATTTCGTCTTCGGATCGATGCGCGTATTCTGCAGCAGCCAATTGGTAGTGCCGGGCTTCTCGTTTTCGGTGCGGATCAGCTCCCGCTGCCGCGGCTCGGGTTTCGCCCAGGCATCCACGACCGGGCCAACGGTGGCTGCCAGAGCCACACCGGCAGCACCCTTGAGCAAATCCCGGCGGTTCAGCGAAGAAAACGGTGGATCGGGTCGCTCGCTCATGGCCATGTCCCCTGAATATGTTCCTTGATAGATATACCTCGAATGAGATTATGTTATGGAATAACCAGGAGAGATCATGGCACAACAACCGGACCAAGTCGCAGAATTGAATCCCGACCAGCTCATGCAGATGGCGATGTCGTATACTTCGTCGCGCGTTCTCAATGCGGCACTACAGCTCAACGTTTTCTCAATCATCGCGTCAGGCCGTTCGACCGCGGCCGCCATTGCCGGCGCCGCGAACGCATCCGAGCGCGGCATGCGCATGCTCCTCGATACCTTGACCGCCCTGCAACTCGTGACCAAGAGCACGGGGCAATATCACCTTACAGCGTCCGCCCTGAAGTATCTGGTCCGCGACAGCGCGGACTACATGGGTGCCATCATGGAAGATGACAGCCTGTTTGAGGCTTGGAGCAAATTGGTCGAATCGGTGCGCACCGGCAAGCCGCCGCGGCGCGTCGAGCGCCAGGCCGATGCGGAGAAGTTCTTCCCGATACTCATTCGCAGCCTGCACGTGCTGCACCGGGAACCGGCGCGCCGCGCGGCCCGCACCCTCACCGCGGGCGCTTCCCGCTCCGGCCTGCAAGTGGTCGATATTGCCTGCGGCTCGGGTGTTTGGGGCATCGCCCTCGCCGAGGCCCGCCCCGACGCTGCGGTAACGATGCAGGATTTCGCCGGTGTCCTGGAACATACACGCGGCTACGTCCAGCGCCACGGCATCGCCGACCGCTGCACCTATCTCCCCGGCGATTTGAAAGAAGTCGACTTCGGCTCGGAGCGCTACGATGTCGCCCTCCTGGGCAACATCATCCATTCCGAGGGCGAGCGCTCATCGCGTGACCTGTTGCGGCGACTCCACCGCGCCCTCCGGTCTGGCGGAAAATTGGCAATCATTGAAACGATCCCCAACGATGAGCGCACCGGGCCGCCGCGCTGTGTCCTTTTTGCCCTGACCATGCTGCTCAACACGGAATTCGGCGACACCTACACGCTCGCGGAATACACGGATTGGCTGACCGAGGCCGGCTTTGGCCGAGTTGCTACCGCCGACATCGGTTCGCATTCTCCGCTTGTGATCGGCTTCAAGCGTTGACATCATCCTTCGGTTGGTAGCCCATGACCCGGCGCGTATACCCGATATCCCAGCGCATCCCCGTGTTACGGGACATGCCGTTGACCACGACAAATCGTTCGCTCAAATTCGCAACCATGCACCGCTCCATAAGCTGGCAGAAATCGCGATTGGATAGCCACATCAGGCGAAACCAGGGTCCCCGTTCCATAGGAACGTCCTGCGCCCGGTTCTCCCCCGGCCGCACCCAGCCGATGCGCACCGCGATCACCGACAGGCCATGCGCTTCGGCGTAACACTTGCCCAGCCTTTCGCCAAATAACTTGGCCGCGGCATATGGCGTGCTATCCCGCATTTCACCTTCGACCACGTACCGTGTGCCCGGTCGTGGCGGAACATCCGTAGTCAATCGGGCTGGTTCGGCTTCGTCCTGGTAGCCGCCCATGACATGGTTGGACGAGGCGATTACCATGCGCTTGACGCCGCTCAAAACTGCGGCCTGAAATACGTTACCGACCGCATCGATATTCGGGCCGATCAAGTTCGGCCAGGTCTGGTGGGCGGTCGGGTCCGCGGCCAGGTGAACCACGACGTCGATTCCCCGAAACTGCTCCACCCAGGTCTTGTCCCACCGGCCGAGATCGGCCGGAACAATCGCGCCGTCTCCACGAGGGTTAATGTCGAGTAGCGTGAGCGCGTAGCGCCCTTCCAGGTGCCGTCTCAACTTGGACCCCAGGTTGCCTGCCGCGCCGGTGATGAGGATATTTTTGACGTCCATGCGTCCAATGTAGCTGAATTCGTGAGAATTCGAAATGCAACTCACGCGCTGCGGCGGAGGGAGGTTTCCGTTTGTTTTGAAGCGGAGCCGGCCGGCTCGCCTTCCGCTTGCCGTCTCTTCAGGGCATCGATTTCCGCCAGGCGGGGCAGCAGGCCCTGGCCATTCGCAATCTGAATCGCCAGTCCGGGGCGGGCGTTGGCTTCCAGGAGGAGCGGGCCTTGCTCCGCATCGATGACGATGTCCACGCCGATATATCCCAACCCCGCCGCTTCGGCAACTCGCCGGGACATGCGCAACACGTCCTGCCAGTGCGGCACGCGCACGCCAATCACCGGCATGCCGGTGTCCGGATGGCCCAAAACAAAGCGATTGTGCTGGACCGCATGGTGCGTCAGCCCGCTGGCCAGATCGATCCCGGCCCCGATGCCGCCCTGGTGCAAATTCGCCCGGCCGTTTGACGCGTTCGTCGGCAAACGCAGCATGGCCATCGCCGGCTCGTTGCGGTAAACGATCACGCGGATATCCGGTATTCCCCGGTAGGCAATCGGGTCGAATGCCGGATGTAATCGGACCCGCTGCTGTAAGAGCGCGCTGTCGGGTGTTCCTCCCAGGGAATACATGCCCGACAGGATATCGGCAAGATGCTGGCGAATCTGGTCGATGGTAATTCGTTGCCCGTTATGCCGCACGAATTGCGAGCCGTGCCGGCCCATCACCACCAGGATCCCTCGGCCCGCCGAGCCGCGATTGGGTTTAACGACAAAGTCCTCGTGATTTTCCAAGATATCCTTCACTCGTCGTAACATGGAAGGCGTGCGGATCTCTTCGTAAACAACCGGCGTGGGCACGCCGATTCTCCGGCACAGGCGATCCATGCGCAATTTATTGTCGACGAGAGGGTACAGCGCGCGCGGATTATGGTCGAGGATAAATGAGGCGTTGCGCTGATTCATGCCGAGAATCCCCAATTGCCGCAGGCGGCGCCAGGCTCTGAACAATCGGAACATCGGGGATTACTCCTTGCGTGAAGCTAAACGGGCTGCAAAAAATCCCGAAAACGGAATAGCTCCGAAAGGCGATAACCGGTATACCGTCCCAGAAGCAATTGCGCGGCCAGGATGACTCCGAGAGTTTCCGGAAATCGGAACATGTGATTGGCCACCGCCCGCAGGCTCAGCACGAGGGCGATGGTAATGGCGATTACCAGAGTTCCGACGAGAGTTCGGAAGGAAGAGGCCGTACAATCCTCCGTCTCCAGGGTCCAGAACCGTTCGATCATACCGGTCAAAATAACGATCGGAAACAACGCGACGACATGTGTGGGTATCAGCGTTGTGGCAAACGAATTAGCCACCACGATCGCCGCAATCAACATGATGATGACCAGCGTCAACAAAAAGCCGGTCCGCGGCAACTGCAACAGATGATAATGATCGAGGACCCGCCGCATCGCCCAGCCGACCAGGATAATAGCCACGAACACGCCGATGCCGGGCAAGCTGTGCCAATCGCGAAATGCCAGGCCTACCAGAGCCGGGGCAAACGTGCCGAAACTATTCAGGCCGATGACGTTGCGAAACAGGCACACGATCAAGGCCGCCACCGGCAACAGCAGCAAAAACTCCACGAGCCGCTGTTCGCCCGGCGGCAGCCTGTGGAAGGAAATGGCCAGAAACCCGCGGCGCAGCCAGGACATTCGCGAATTGTCCGCCGCCGGCGCCCGGGCTTTGCGCTCCACCAGAAAGGCGTAGTCCAGATCGCGGATATTTCGGCCGCGCACCATCGCCTGGTCCCCAAAACCAAAAATCAGGTAAGTTGCCGGCACTTTGCCGTAATGGTGATGAAACGGGCACATTGCCTGCCAGCGGTCATGAACCCAGGCTTCCACCCAATAATGCGCGAGTTGCTCCGGCCCCTTGGTCAACGTCAAACCCGTTACCAGCCGCGCGGGGATATTGCGATTCCGCAACAGGGCAACCAGCAATCGGCTCTTGCCGCCGGAATCCCCGGATTCATCCTTTAGACACTGCGCCGAACTAACGACGGGCACACCGATACTCGGCTCGTTTTGAATTTGCCGGTCCACGAAGCGAAACAAGGCTTCCGCCTGATCGGCGGGATCATCGCTTTCCTGGGTCAGCCGGCGTGCCAACTGGGAAATCTTTTCGCTATCCGATATTTTGTGGCCGGGGTCGGAGACCCCGGATATATCCTGGTTATCGGTGTCCAGGGTTCCCGGCCGCGGCGCACCATAGAGTGTTTTTGCCACGCGTGCCATGGCGGTGGTCGGCTGGTGAATATCCACGACAGCGTAGAATTCATAACGGGCTTGAACGGAACCCGAAGAAAATCCCGACCGCGGGTCCCAAATAACTTGGCGCCGGCCCGGATACCGGGAATCGATTGGCCTGCCTGCCATTTCGGTACTGCGAAACTTCTCTCCCTGGATGTGCTGGTGGCCGAAATCCAAAGGAGCCAATGTCAGCAATTTGCTGTCTTTCGATGTGCTGCTGCCCCGGACCAACAAGGTCACCTTCCATGTACCGGGCCGGTTGGGAACCTTGACCTCATCTCCCAAAAAATAGATCCTACCCGTTATCAAGCCCGCTGAAACGGCCACGAGTGCGGCCGCGGTAATCACGCTGAGTGTCGTCCGAGACATCACTTCCTTCCCTCACCACGCCTCACGCTCTTCATCATCCCAATTCACGTGAAACCGCAATTCCTGGCGATCTTTCGCGCGTGGAGCCGCCAGCAAATACCCGCTCTGGCGCGTGGGATCCCAGCAGAAAAGGTAATTGCTGGATGGCAGGCGGCTCGTTAGTTGCGGCACTTTTCCGGGCGGCCCCCTGGGCAGAGTAACTTCCACAAAAACCAGTGGCACGAGATGTTTGCCGATTACTTCGTTGCCGGCACCGAGAAGCCCGGCCAGGCGCTGATTCGGCAACATTTGCGCATAATATTTGACGGTCGAGGTCCTTTCGTAACGCGCCTCCGGTAAGGAAACTATGATCGTGTTGCCCTGGACACGGTGGCGAACCGCCGGCAAGGCGTCCGCCGGAGGTTTTGGGATCGGCAGCTTCAAGGTCGGATCACCCCACAGCGTGAACGCCCAGGCGGAGCGTAGATTTGCGCCGTTCATTCGGGCGCCGTTCGCCAGGCGTTTTTCCTTGAGAAGTGTATAAGCAAGCAAGAAATTCTTCGCTTGGCGCAGAGACCCGCCCAGGGATTGACCGTCATACAGCAGGCCGTCGAAGAACGCCAGTGAGAAAGCCCCGCCAGTGGCCGAGTAAATGCGCGTTGATGAGCCGACCACGGCCACGGCCCCGCGTTCCAGAAGCGGCCCGGCCTTGCTTTCCGTCAGGGCCAGGCAACTTTGCAAAAAAACCAGCGAGGGGCGCAGCGGCTCTTCCCATTTCGAAAATCCGTACTCGTTAATGAGTGTATTGTGATGGCCCTCCCATAAGAAAACATCGGCGTCCGGCAACAGGCGGCGCAAATCTTCTTTGTTGACTTCATTGCCGAACAGAGTTTTGGTTTGAAATCCGCGATTGGCCAGCTCCCGGGCCGTCGTTTGCGAAAACGTTTCCAAAAGCGGCAAGCCTTCCCCGGCATTGCTTGCTACCAGGGCCTGGCAAGTCGGTTTCGGCAAATTCCAGAGGCGCTGGCGGGCCAGCATCAGGGCTACAACTCCGACATCCTCATGAAACAGACGGCCGGTGGCAAAAGAAAACGGTTCCGTACCCCGCGGGGTCAAGGGTTCCATTTCGATTTCTGTATCTTTTCCGGCGATCGGGTTGGGCCGTGTCTCCAT
>Ga0306922_10005967_pt1 | contig 11652 bp, 8 predicted proteins | sample sta12Cox44000082_FD_203758 | JGI IMG/M metagenome (GOLD analysis project Ga0306922, IMG submission 203758) | Lab enrichment of tropical soil microbial communities from Luquillo Experimental Forest, Puerto Rico - statoxic.12C.oxic.44.000.082 (v2)... | ecosystem: Environmental > Terrestrial > Soil... | reverse complement strand
ATCCAGCAGGCGCTGAAATTCGAGCTGCTGATTCCCTACCACGCCAAGGCCAGGCCGACCGCCTGTATGAGCTTCAACTACCATCGCGAGCACTTCGGCCAGGTGTGGGGACTCCGGGATGACAGCGATGATCTCGCCCACACGGGTTGCGTCGCCTTCGGCATGGATCGCCTGGTGGTGGCCCTGTTTGCCAATCACGGACTGGATCTCGCACGCTGGCCCGGCTCAACTCGCCGGGCGCTCGCGTTGTGAGAGGTCAGTCCGCGCCGCCCGCACGACCGCCCGGCGGCGGCCGCTAGCATGCCGCTCGACCCGCGGGCCCGGCGATTCCTCGAAACGCTCGCCGCCATGAATCCACCGAGTGCGCTGACACTCTCGGTCGCAGAGCGCCGTGCAGGGCTTGCCCACCTCCTGAGCTTCTCCGGCGCCCCGGATGAGGTCGCGGCGGTCGACCAGTTCGAGCTGCCGGGGCCGGACGGAGGCCTCACGGTTCGCGCATATACACCGTTGAGTGCTCACATCGGCGAGAAGCTGCCGGGGATGCTGTTTTTTCACGGGGGAGGCCTCGTGGCCGGAAGCCTCGACACTCACGACCCCGTCTGCCGCTCGCTCAGCAATGCGAGCGGTTGTCGCGTGCTGTCGGTGGATTACCGGCTCGCCCCCGAGCACCGCTTTCCGGCGGCCGTAGTGGATGGTTGCGCCGCCGCGGAATGGATTGCGGCGCATGCGGATGAGCTCTACATCGACCGGGAGCGATTGGGAGTGTCGGGCGACTCCGCCGGGGCAACGCTCGCCGCCGTCATCTGCCACACGCTCACGGTTGCGGGGCAGGTGCCACTCGCATTCCAGTTCCTGTTGTGCCCCATCATGGATTTTGCGGCGGAGAGCGACTCGCGCCGCCGCCTCGCCCAGGGCTACCTCGTCGATCGCGATACCCTCGAGCACGATCTCAAGCACTACCTGGCGCCGGGCGTGGACCGTACCGATCCGCGGATATCACCCGCGCGTGTCGGCGACGTGAGCCGTCTGCCGCCCACGGCCGTACACACGGCCGAGTTTGATCCGCTGCGCGATGAGGGGCTCTCCTATGCCGAGCGGCTACGACAGGCGGGGGTGCCGACCCTTTACCGCTGTCATCCCGGTATGATTCACCTGTTCTACGGCATGCGCGGACTGATAACGTACGCCGGCGTCGCGTTCGCGCAGATGGGCGCCGACATCGGCAGTCTGCTCGGGCCGGCGTAACGGGAAGAGGGCACGCGATGACCGATCGCCTGCGGTTTGAGCAGCTGGTGCGTGAGTTGCACGCGGCCCGGCTCGAGGGGGACCTCGAGCGCCTGTGTGTGCTGTATGCCGATGACGCACGCCTGCGCATCGCCGGCTCGACCGACGGCAAGCCGATCGCCATCGCGGCGGCCGGCATTGCGGAAATCCGCCCCTGGCTATCGATCCTCGTGAAGACCTTCCGCCTCACGCAGTACACGATCCTGTCGCTGAGCATCGATGTGCCACGGGCTGCGGCGCACTGGCGCGTCGACATTCACTCGAAGATCACGGGCGTCGTGGTTCCCACGGAGCTGGTGGACCTGATCGAGGTGCGCGGCGAGCGCATCACGTCGCACACCGAATTCTTTGTTCCCGTCTGAGCCCTGCGCGCGGGGCTGGCGCTGGCTGCCATGAAATCCGGGTTTCGACCCTCCACGCCCGCGGATGCGCCGGCGATCGTGGCGCTATACGCCGAGCGCCGCATGTTGGGCAACTTCGATACCCCGTACCTGAGCTGGAAGTACTGGCAGCCGCGCGCCGATTGGCCGGGGCCGCGTTCGTTCGTCGTCACAGCGAGGAATGAGCTCATCGCTCACGCCGCCGTCGTGCCGGGGATCTGCGCGTGGGCCGGGCGGCGGGTCGCGAGTCTTCACATGTACGACTGGGCGGCGCGCCCCGGCACGGGCGCGGGCGTGACGCTTCTGAAACACATCGGCGGAATGACTGAGGCACTGCTGGCCGTCGGCGGTGGGCCAGAGACACTGCGCATCCTGCCCCATGTAGGCTTTCGACCTGCCGGTGTCGCCACCGGCTATGCCCGTCCGCTCCACCCGCTGCGCATAGTACGGGCCGGCTGGACGTGGAAGCTGCTGCCGCGGTTCGTGCGCGCGGTCTCGAGGCGTTCGGCGACTGCGGGAGCGGATTCCTCCTGGCGAGCGCGGCGCCTCGACGCCGCAGAGCTCAGTCAAATCAGGTCAGTGTTTCCGCGTCCGGTTCGTGGACTCGCGGTCACGGAGCGCAGTGTCGGCCTATTTCACTATTTACTTTCCTGCCCGGGCTTCCCGATGCACCTTTATGTGGTTGAGAGCGGATCGTGCGTCCGCGGTTACTTCCTGCTCGCTTCAGTGGCGGGTCAGGCTCGCATCGCCGACTGCTGGATGGAGTCGGATGAGCCATCAGACTGGCGCGCGCTGATTCTCTGCGCGGTCGAGCGCGCAAAACGCGATCCTCAAGCCGCAGAGGTCGTGATGTTGGCGAGCGACCCGCTGCTGGCCACAGCGTTGGAGAGCTGCGGATTCCGCGCGCGTTTCCGGACACCCATCCAGATTCGTGCGACCGGCCAGGACACGATGCCCGCGGGCACGCTGCGCGTGCAAATGCTCGACAATGACTCCGCCTATATCTGGGAGTGTCGCAACGTCTATTGGGGCTGAGGCGCGCTCGCTGGGCCGAGCCGTCGATGGCGGCTGCGCTACGGGATCGTTTTCTGGCCGACGTTGGACAGGCTGCTTTGCATCCCGCTGGCAGTGTAGGCGGTGATGCCGAAGTACCAGGTTCCAGAGGAGAGGTTCGTGACCAAATAGTTCGTGAGGCTTGGATTCGACAGGTTGACGACGGTGTTCATCGCGTTTGCGGAAGTGCCGTAGTGCACGCGGTATCCCGCGAGGTTCGCCAGGACCGTCCCATCGGTGTTCTTGGTGACCGGCGTCCAGGTGAGCGCGGCCGTGCCGTTCGAGACCTGGTTCACGCTGATGGTGAAGGCCGGCAGCGAGGCGCTCGCGCCGCCGCTGGTCACGGCGATCACTATGTTCGAGTAGGTTCCGACGTTCGCGGCGCCCGGGGTTCCGGTCAAAGCGCCATTGGCGGCGTTGAAGGTTGCCCACGGCGGTTGATTCTGGATGCTGAATGTCAGTGTGGAGCCACTGGGACCGGACGCCGTCGGCGTGAAGCCATAAGGCGATCCCGCATTGACGGAGGCGAGTGGAGTGCCGGAAATCGTCACGCCTTTGACAACCTGGATCGTGAAGGGACTCAGCGCAACCGATTGAGTGCCATCGCTGACGCTGATCACGATGTTGGCATAGGTGCCCACATTTGCGGCATTCGGTGCTCCCGTGAGAGCACCGTTCGCTGCATTGAAGGTTGCCCATGACGGCTGATTCTGGATGCTGAACCTCAAGGCAGTGCCGCTGGCACCAGAGGCCGACGGTGTGAAGCTATAGGGCGACGCCACGGTCACCGAGGTCGGGGGGCTTCCGGCGATGGTGAGTGCGCTCTGGACCGTGATCGCGAAGGGCGGCAGGGCGACGGTCTGAACGCCATCGCTGACGCTGATCACGATGCCTGAGTACGTGCCGGTCTGGCTGGCCACAGGCGTACCTGACAGTGTGCCAGTGCCGGCTATGAAGCTCGCCCACACGGGTCGGTTCTGTATCGAGAACATCAGCGCGCTGCCGTTCGGCGCACTGGTCGTGGGCTGAAATGAATACCCCTTGCCTGCGGTGACCTGTGTGGATGGGCTGCCGGAGATCTTCAGCGGCGCGCTCACCTTGATGGAGAAGGGCGCGAGCGACGCCGAGTGCGTGCCGTTACTCACGCTGATGACGATATTGGCGTAATTGCCGGCATTGCCGGTCGCCGGAGTGCCAGTCAGCGTCCCGCTGGAAGCGCTGAAGCTGGCCCAGGACGGTTGGTTCTGGATGCTGAACGTCAACGCATGGCCCGCCGCATCGGACGCCGTGGGAGTGAAGCTGTACGAGGAACCTGCCAGGACCCCCGTCGCAGGGTGCCCCGAAATAGTTGGCGGCGCCCCGCCACTGCTGTTTGCCGAGACGGTGATCGAGAACGCCGTGATTGCGCTCGACTGCAGGCCATCGGTCACAGTGATGACGACGTCCGGGAAGCTTCCGGCCTGGGCAATGCCCGACAGCTCTCCGGTGGACGGATTGAAGCTTGCCCACGCCGGGCGGTTCTGAATGGAGAACGTCAGCGCGGTGCCGTTTGCCGCGTTGGTGGTCGGCACAAACGAGTAGTTCGAGCCGGCGACCGCCTGCGTGATCGGGCTTCCGGAGATGCTGAGCTGCGCTACTACGCTGATCGAGAAGGCCGGCAATGTCACCGTCGCCTGGCCATCGCTCACGCCGATCTGAATGTTCGCGTAGACGCCGATGCCGGATGGGGCGGGCGTGCCGCTCAGCAGCCCCGTGCTCGGGTCGAAGGAGGCCCAGGGGGGCAAGTTGACGATCGTGAAGCTGAGAGTGCCGCCGCTCGGGCTCGCCGCCGTAGGCGTGAACGAATAGCTCTGTCCGGCAACGACCCCAGCGGGCGGAGTGCCGGAGATCGCGAGCGAGTCGGCTGTCGAGGGGCCTCCGACGGAAGGCGAGACACCCGTCGGGCTGGACTTAAGCGCAGGTCCCGAGCTCGTGCTCACCTGGCCGCAAGCGACCAGGCTCAGCACCAGCAACATGCCCACTACGCCGAGGCGTAAGCAATAGAGAATGCGTGAGGCCGAGCACGCCATTGCCCTGCAATCCCCCCTGTTGGAACCAGAATGCAAGAGCAATGCAGAGAGACCGTTCAGAGATCACGACGACGCAGCGAGATCTGCGCCGCCGGTAACTCCGCTATCTCGAGAGAGCGACAAAACACTCGAGACCGGAAGCTTTGCGTCCCCTCCTCACGGAGGGTTTGCCTTGCGTAAACGCGAGTAGATCTCCTCGGTTGCGAACGCGCAATGTGTCGCCACCCACCGACGGTTTGGGTCGACATCACATGGCGCACCGCAACCGCATGACTGTCGCAAGCAACTCGAGCGTGTCGGCGAACACGACGATCGCTATCCGACCCGGAAGCGGCGGGGTTTTACCTGATGCGTTTGTCGTCAGGTCGCTCGCGGCATCGAGGCAATGCTCGAGGAGGGGCGCCCTTCGCTCGCGGCACCGCTCAGTGGGTGCGCCGGATGCTCAGGAGCGCTGCAGCAAAGTGGACCGCAACGCTTTTTCGGCCTGCACGCGAGCGCGCAGCGTGCTGAAACTGCGGACCCCGCCAGGCATCAATGCCCGGGTGCGGACTACGTTAACTTCGGGCGTTTCTGTAACGAGGACGTGCTATACATGATGGGTGATAAAGCCCAGTACCTTTCGGGGCTTCTGGGTTCTTTTTCGCATTGACGCCAGGACGTGACAATAATATAATGGAGGTCTGGTCCGATGGAGCTGGTCCAGCATAAGAAGTTTCGCGGCATGAGCGAACCTTTCATCTTCAAGAATTCCCTCACGATCGCGGTGATAGCCGGGTTGCAGATGATCGTGCCGGCGCTCATCGCCATGGGGCTGTTGTACATCACGTTGGACCTGTACCACATCCCGGTCGATCAGAGTTACCACTCCATGGCTGTGCTGGCGGGTCTGCTCGCGTTGCTGCTGCCGCGGCCGCCACAGACTGTGCACCACCAACTCATGTCGAACTCGCTGCCAATCGCCATGGGGGTCGTGGCGCGGTGGATGCTATTGCTCGCCGCCTTGCTCGCGATCGGGTATGCGACCAAGTTTTCCGCACACTTCTCGCGGCGCGCCGTATTCACCTGGGCAGCGCTGGGGCCTGCGTTGATCGTGGTCGCGACACTGGCGTTGCAGGAGCTGATGCGGCGGCATCTGCGCGATCCGGCCAACGTGCGCAAGACGGTGATGGTGGGCTACACGGAATCGAGCCGCGTGCTGGCGAAGCGGCTGAGACATTCTGCAGATTTCGGCATGAGGATCCACGGGTTCTTCGATGATCGGGGGTACGATCGACTCAATCTCGATGAGGACATGCTGCTGCTCGGCCGGCTGAGCGATCTGGCCGGATACGTTCGCGCCAACAAGATCGACATGATCTTCATTGCGCTGCCGGTGAGGCAGGCGGCACGGATAATGGAATTGATGGATCAGCTGCGTGACACGACGGCTTCGGTGTACTACCTGCCCGACATGCTGGTGTTCGACCTCATCCAGGCTCGCAGCATCGCGATTGATGGCATTCCAGCGCTTTCCATGTGCGAGTCACCGTTCTTCGGTTATCGCGCGCTCGCCAAGCGCGCAGCCGACGTACTGATCTCCGCCACGGCGCTGTTACTGGCGGCGCCGCTGATGATCGCGATTGCCGTCCTGGTGCGGGTTAGTTCCCCGGGCCCCGTGATCTTCCGACAGCGGCGCTATGGACTCGATGGTGAGGAGATCACCGTCTACAAGTTCCGCACGATGAACGTCACCGAAGACGGCCCGACCATCGATCAGGCCCGGCCGAACGATCCACGAACAACCCGCGTGGGGCGCTTCCTGCGGCGTTATTCGCTCGATGAGTTGCCGCAGTTGATCAATGTCCTCGCGGGTCCGATGAGCCTGGTCGGGCCTCGCCCGCACGCTGTTGCGCACAACGAAGCCTACCGCAAACTCATCAAGGGCTACATGGTTCGCCACAAAGTGAAGCCAGGCATCACCGGTCTCGCCCAGGTGAACGGTCTGCGGGGCGAAACGCGGAATCTCGAGCAGATGGAGGAGCGCGTGCGCTACGACCTCGAGTATCTGCGCAACTGGTCTTTTGGACTCGACATCGAGATCCTGTGGAAGACGGTGTTGTGCGTGTTCCAGGATGCGAAAGCGTACTGAGAAGCCTGCATCTTCCGGCGCTAGAGTTGTTCGATTACCTCACGCAGCTCCGTTCCACCGCCAACCTGTTGCAGCACTTCGAGGCGCGCGCCAAGCTTCACATAGAACGTGGCGTGACTCGTACGATCCGGTAGTGTGCGTCCGATCTGCAGCACGCCGCCTTCCTTGAGCGACTCGATGATGTTGCGCAGCGCAGTCTGTATCGGTTCGCGAGGAAAGTAGCATAGGTTCAGCAGGTTCATGCACCGCACGAAGCTGAATGCGCACGGCATGCGGGTCGTGAAAACATCATAGTCGATTCTGTGGATCAGACCGTTCTCGAGGTACGGCAGGACCTGAGGGTCGAAGAGCACAAAACGTCGGATAGGGCCGTGCAACGGCCGATCCGCCAGCAACCAGTGCAGCAACCGAGTCACGGGAAATTTGTTGGAGACCGCGCGCTTCCCCAGAACGCCGCACAAATACAGTTCCGTCACCGCACCGTCAGCATCGACGATACGAGTCGGGTACCGTCCGGTCGAACCGTACACCGCATATTTATCCGAGATGAGAAACTTGCACGGAATTCCACTGGCGCTGAGCGTGCGGTACAGGTCGAGCGAGGTGATACCACTGGATACCCCGATGTCGTGAATTGCATCGAGCTTGTGTGCAGTGATTATCGCTCGGGCTATTTGATCTAGATCCCAAAATCGTCCTGCCGAGGTCTCTTTCGACGTAGCGTTGGAGGTGAAGAAAGTCCTATGGACGTAATCACGGACCGCAGCGTTTCTCAGCCCAGAAATGGCGTCCGCTCGGTAAACGAGGAATGACCGCAACAAGGGGACTCCTGCCACGAATCCCAGTAAACGCTCACTGCGGGTTACGAATTTAAGAATGGGCGATCCGAGCGGGAGTTCGGCAAGATGATGCGCGGCACAACTGGTATTGTATTCTGAAGCGCGCAATCCAGTTCCGGCAAGCAACGTGAAAACTCCAATCAGAAGGCGAATCAAGGGATCGATTGGCCGCTTCGCCGCAACGAGCCGTGTGCTGGAACAACGCTTCCGTTCCAAGATGGTCATCGTGACATTTCATCGCGTCAGCGATGCCCTGCCCGGGGATCGCATGACCCACAGCTCCTCCAGATTCCAGGAGTACTGCGATTTTTTCCGCGAGCACTTCAAGGTCGTCCCCCTCTCGGAGCAGGTGGCGGGCCGCAGCGGGGTGAATGGTCTGGGCGGTACACTGTCGATCACTCTGGATGACGGCTATCGTGATAACTTCGAGGTTGCCGCGCCGATCCTGCGGAAATTGAATCTGCCCGCGACATTTTTTGTCATCACCGGGTTCATTGGTACGCAAACCGCAGCGCCCTGGGATCGCCAACTGGTGCGACAACCTGGCTGGATGGACTGGAACCAACTCCGCAGCCTTGCCTCCGAGGGCTTCGAGATCGGCAGCCATACCGATTCTCACCTCGACTTGGGTGTGGCGAGTGCCGGGACCGTACGCGCGGACCTGGCGGTGTCCCGGCGGAAATTGGAAGAGCAGCTGGGCAGGCCAGCTCAGCTGTTCGCCTATCCCTTTGGCGGCCGGCAGAATATTTCCGAGGTATCGCGCGAATTGGTACGCGAGACGGGCTTCAGTTGCTGCCTCGCGTGCTACGGTGGGCCGAATGATCTCACTACAAGTCCTTTCGATCTCACCCGTATCTCGATGGCAGAGGGGTTCGGAACTCCACAGGAGTTCGCTTTCGACATGTTTTTCGGGAGAGGCACATGCGTCGCTGAGCCGTTGATGACGGGTGGCCGTCACCTCGGCCGCGCTGGCGCGGATGTCAGCGGTCCGATGGCGCACCGCGAATGAGCAGCCTTCGCATACCCCGGTCGTGTGGTTAAGGGCGAATGTGCCGCCCGGCGCACCGCTGTTCGCCTGAGCAACGTTTGCTTGCCGTTTGATACACAACAGCCTCCACTGCGGAGGCACGACCAAGGCATCATGTTCCTGCTCAGCTCGCTGCGGGTCGGGGGGTCCGAAGCGAAAACCATTCGTCTCGCGAATGCGTTGGCGGCTGAGCACCATCGCGTGACTATCGCGTACCTGAGTGCTCCTGAGTCGTTGCTGTCACGGGTGCACTCCGACATTGCGTTGGTAAACCTGCACCGGCGCGGCAAGTTTTCGCTCCAAGCGCTGCGTCGGCTCGTGCGGGCCATCAAAGAACGCGATGTCAATACGCTGATTGCCGTGAATCCGTATGCGGCACTCTATGCTGTTCTGGCCCGGTCGCTGTGCAGGGGTGAGTACTTGCGGGTAGCCGTTTCGGTGAATACCACGGAGTTCGCCACCCGGAAAGAGAAACTGCAGATGTTGCTCTATCGTCACGTTCTGCCGCGGGCTGACCTGATCATCTTTGGCGCTGAGCGACAGCGTCAGCTCTGGTGCGCCCGCTACGGTTTGGGCCACGGGTCCGACAACACCACGGTGCTCTACAACGGTGTCGACACCAGAGACTTCTCGCGGGCCAATGTCGTGCCTGCGACCCGGCAGGAGCCGAGGGATCGCTTGATTTTGGGCGCGGTTGGTGCCTTGCGCGCGGAGAAGGCGCAGACCGACCTGGTGCGAGCGGTTTGCGAACTGGCGCGGCGCGGCATCGACGTTGGAGCGATCATCGTCGGGGAAGGTCCGCAACGTGCCGAGATCGAGCACGAGATCCGGCGCCTGAGTGTCGAGCAGAGAGTGCGCTTGGTCGGGGAGGTACGTGATGTCCGCCCCTATCTCGCCGTGATGGATGTGTTCGTATTGCCGTCCATTGCGGTTGAGACGTTCTCAAACGCCGCCCTGGAAGCCATGGCCATGACGTGTCCGGTGGTGGCAGCACGCGTTGGCGGCATGGAAGAGATGCTCAGGTTCGGGGGCGGAGTGACCTACCCACCCGGTGATGTGCAGTCGCTGTGCGACCTGCTGATGCCGTTGTTACGGAACGCTCACGCCCGCAGTGAAATGGGCCTGCAGGCCCGCCGGATCGCCGAGCAGCACTTCAGCCTCGAGAGGATGTTCAACGATTTTGGGAAGCGGTTCCTCGACACGCACTAGCGCGCCGCTCAACCGAGCTCACCGACCAGCGGAGAGGCGCAGCGCTGCGCTGCTTGGCTGTCGCACAGGCGTTGCTCGGCGGGCTGCTGACTGTGTTCGAGCCATGCCTGGAACATCAGGACGCTCCACAGCAGGTCGCCTCCGAAGGTCCATGCGGAGTGGCCGCTCAGCACCGACTGCCACACGCTGCGGATCGGGCTGGGATTGAAGTAGCCCTCGCGCTCGAGCCGCCGCTGGTCGAGCAGGTTCTCGGCCCAGTCGCGCAGCGGGCCGCGCAGCCAGCGATAGATCGGCACGCCGAAGCCGGTCTTGGGACGCTCGAACAGCGGTTCGGGCAGGTAGCGGCTCAGCAGCCTGCGCAGCACGAGCTTGCCGCGTCCGCACTCGAGCTTCTGCGCCAGTGGCAGACTCCAGGCGAACTCCAGAACCCGGTGATCGAGCAGCGGGGCCCGTACCTCGAGGGCGACAGCCATGCTCGCGCGATCGACCTTCACGAGGATGTCGTCGGGAAGATAGGTGAGCGTATCGAGCAGCATCATCTGGTTCACGAACTGATCCAGGTCCTGCTTCTGCGGTGCCTCGGCCAGCAGGGTGGTCGGCTCCTGGCCATTGACCACCACCTCGATTGGAGCCACCCAGAAGGACATCAGATGCCGGTACAGCTGTTGGGGCGTTGCACAGCCGAGGCGATCAGCGAGCCGCAGCATCTGGTAACCGAAGCCGTCGGCCCGCAGCTTGCCCGAGGCAATCGGGCGTACCAGCCTGCCTACAGCGTCCCACAGGCTCATGGGGACTCGCGTGATGCTGCGGCTCATCGCGGCCGAAAGCCAGTGAGGAACAGGCGACACACGCCCACAGATATCCCGCGCGTCCGCGTAGCGCGTATAGCCGGCAAAGCCCTCGTCTCCACCGTCTCCGGAGAGCGCTACGGTGACGTGCTGGCGCGCCATGGCGCAAACCAGTGCCGTGGGTATCTGCGAGGAGTCGGCGAACGGCTCGTCGTAAATCAGCGGCAGCCGCGGAATGACCGCGAGCGTCTCCTTTGGAGTGAGGTAAGTCTCCGTGTGGTCGGTACCGAGATGCCGAGCGACGGCGCGAGCATACTGGGCTTCGTTGTACTCATCTTCCCTAAAACCGATCGTGAACGTGCGCACCGGCCGGCTGCTGAGCTCCTGCATGAGTGCGACCACCAGCGAAGAGTCGATGCCACCGGACAGAAATGCGCCGAGAGGAACATCCGCAATCATGCGCAGCTGCACGGCGTCGCGCAGCAACGCGTGGAGTTGCTCGGTCGCATCATCGGGAGAGACGTGCCGGGAGCTGGCGCTGGCTTGCGCCTGGACCTCGTCAGCTTTCCAGAAGCACTGGCGGGCGCACTCTACTATGGAGCCGCGTCGCACCGCGAAGCGCACGAGGCAGGCGGGTGCGAGCTTAATCACTCCCTGGTAAATGGTGCGCGGCGCAGCTATGTAGCAATGCCGCATGAGCAGAGCGAGTGCCTGGCGATCGACACTGGCCGCGAATCCCGGAAAGGCGCGCAGCGCCTTGAGCTCGGAGCCAAAGAGCAACGTTCCACCGGTCAGCGAATAATACAGGGGCTTCTTGCCGAGCCGGTCGCGCGCCAGAGTCAGCTCGCCGTTGGCTGCGTCCCAAACTGCAAACG
>Ga0306922_10005964_pt1 | contig 11656 bp, 12 predicted proteins | sample sta12Cox44000082_FD_203758 | JGI IMG/M metagenome (GOLD analysis project Ga0306922, IMG submission 203758) | Lab enrichment of tropical soil microbial communities from Luquillo Experimental Forest, Puerto Rico - statoxic.12C.oxic.44.000.082 (v2)... | ecosystem: Environmental > Terrestrial >... | reverse complement strand
GGCTCCGATCGCCGATCTCGGCCTGCGCGAGCCGAATGGCCGCCTCGACCGCCGGAAGATCGACTTCCTGACCGTGCTTGAGGCGCTGGTAGAGTTGTGAGAGGGCGAGGTGGGCGGCCTCCGTTGCCGAGGCCGGACCCGAGATTGCCAGCCGATTTCCCCGTGTTGTGAAGGAGACCCCAAGGTGTCGCTCGATCCGATCGAGGTGCTGATCGCGCTCCCCGTACAGCGACGGAAGGAGTAGGTTATCGTCGAATTCCAGTTGCGTGCGCCCGGCAGAGATTTCTCCAGTCGCCACCCCCGCAGCAAGCGCGCTCACGCCGGAACCGCCTCGGCGATCGAACCGGATAGGCTGTTGACGGTCGCTGCAGAGATCCGCGCCGGAACGATCTGACCGATCCGGTCTGCGGCGGCCGTGACATGAACGCTTTGAAGGAAAGGGCTGCGCCCGACCAGTTGGAGCTCGTGACGGCCCGGCTTTTCCAGGAGCACAGGTAACACGCGACCAACGCAGGCTTCATTGAACGCACGCTGCTGCTTCGTGAGGAGCAGTTGCAAGGTGGCGAGCCTCTCCGACTTCACCTCTTCTGGCACCTGTCCGGACGCCGAAGCCGCCGGGGTCCCGAGCCGTGGTGAATATTTAAACGAAAAGGCCTGGGCAAACCGGACTTCTTCGACAAGGTCGACCGTCGCTCGGAAATCAGCCTCGCCCTCCCCGGGATATCCGACGATCAGATCCGTGGAGAGGGCGAGATCCGATCGAGCCGAGCGCAATTGCTCCACTACATGCCGGTAATCGGCGGTGGTGTGTCGTCGGTTCATCAGAGCGAGTACGCGGTCGGACCCGCTCTGGATTGGCAAATGAAGGAACGGCATCAGTTGTGATACCTCGCGATGGGCGGCAATCAGTTGCTCGTCAACATCAAGGGGATGCGAGGTCGTGTAACGAATTCGATCGAGACCGGGCAATTCGGCCAGGCGACGAATCAAAGCACCCAAACGCCACTCTCTGCCGTCTGGACCCTCACCGTGATAGGCATTGACGTTTTGGCCCAGGAGGGTGATCTCGCGCGCCCCGCCGCGCACAAACTTGCGCGCCTCGGCCAAGATTTGCCCAACCGGACGCGAATATTCTGCCCCCCGGGTATAAGGCACGACGCAAAAGCCGCAGAATTTGTCACAGCCTTCTTGCACCGTCAGAAAAGCCGTTGGGCCCTGCCGAAGTGCGACTTCCGGCAGGAAGTCGAATTTCGGTTCAACAGGAAACTCTGTATCGAGAATCCCGGCCGCTCCCGCCCGCAGCGCACGGTCGATCAACTTGGGCAAACGGTGGTAGCTCTGCGGGCCGAGCACGAGATCGACACAGGGCGCACGGCGTATGATCTCCGCCCCCTCGGCCTGCGCGACGCAACCGGCCACCGCTATGATCATGTTGCCGCCGCGCTCGGATTTCGCCGCTTTCAGGCGGCGGATCGTGCCGAGTTCGGAGTACACCTTTTCGGCCGCCTTTTCCCTGATGTGACACGTATTGAGGATTACCAAATCCGCGTCGCGCGCCGTCTCCACCACAAGATACCCATATGGCTCGAGGAGGTCGGCCATCCGTGCCGAGTCATAAACATTCATCTGGCAGCCATAGGTCTTGATATAGACGCGCTTTGACACGTTCGGCGACGTCCCTTGAGCAAGTTCTGTTTGTCTCATCCAGCTGCTAGCCGAGGAGTTGGTGCCAGGAATGGGTCGCGAGCGGCAGTTTTCGGGGGTTCCGGCATCGGTTGAGGCCGGCCGAACAGGGCGGCCGCCACACCGCCAGAAACCCGCGCGTGACAATAGGTGGCAAGGGCCTTGCGCGTCCCCCAATCGGCGAAAGTGGTCGGCGAGTGGAATTGGACCACCACCTCAACCGTCCCGAGACCTATCATGCTCCACATATGGGGCGCGAGATTGGCTGCGCCGTACCAAGCGAAGAATGGCCGATACAAGCGCCCGATCGGTATGCCATCCAGTCTTGTATAGGCGACGGAGACCGGCTGAACAATAACCCGAGGCAACTCCGTCCCTCTCTGGGTGGCGCCGAACAACGCGCTCTTGAAGGGGAGCACTCGATTGCCATCTCCGCTCGTCCCCTCGGGAAAGAGAATCAAAGCCTCGCCCCCGGCCAGTCGGTCGCCGATCGCGTCACGCTGCTTTGCAGCGCTCCGCGCCTGCCGATCCACAAAGACGCTGCGCTGCAATTTCGCGAGCCAGCCAAAGAATGGCCAGTCCGCTACCTCGGCTTTGGCGATGAAGGAGCCAGGGATTACCGAACCGAGAACGGTAATATCGGTGTACGAGACGTGGTTCGAGGCAAATAATACCGGGCGTCCGGCCGTCGGCGACCCGATCACTCGGATTTGCAACCCGAGAATTCGGCAGCAGCATCGGTGATAGAAAACCGGCAATGTGCTCGTCCAGCGGCAACCAAGGGCCAGCCCCACCACCTGAACTGGAAGCAGACTCGCGGTCCAGGCGAGATACAGCGCCAGCCGCGCCAATCCTAGGCTCGACGAACCCATTTGCTCATGTGGCCCACGGATCCTTCGATAACCGCTCATAATGCCGCGAGTACTTCTCGGTCACGAGATCGGTCTTGACCAGGATGCAAACGTCGGTGGTGTTGAACTGCGCGTCGATGACAGCACCGTCGCCGACGAAGCCTCCTAGCCGTAGATAACCTTTTATCAAAGGAGGCAGCGCAGCAAGGGCCCTTGCCGGGTCAATGACGCAGGGATTCAGCCGGCGCATATCCACGTACCGTTCCGCAAGAGCCCGTGGTCGCAAGCCCACGGGAGCCAGATGATGATGGTGAAGGTAGGATAAAGGCATCGCGAGAGCGTCGGGATCCGTATTCGGCAGGCTAGCGCAACCAAACATCAGGACGATCTCATGGTAAAAGACGTATGCTGCGATGCCGCTCCAAAGCAGCTGCATCACCGATCCCTGCCGGTACGCAGGGTCGACGCAGGAGCGCCCGAGTTCGAGGATCTCACCGGGCTGAGCAACGAGGAGCGCGATATCAAATTCGTTCGCCGAATAGAAGCCGCCCAGCCGCGCAGCGGCCTCTCGCCGGATGAGACGATAGGTTCCGACGACCGTATCGGCACCCGTGCCGCGGCTGTGATCGAGAACAAGGAGGTGGTCGCAGTTGCTGTCGAAGCGGTCGATGTCGCGACGTCGGCAAGCCATGCCAGGCAAAGGACGTGCACCGAGTGTTTCGTAGAAAATCCGGTAGCGTAGCGCCTGTGCAGCATCGATGTCGGCCGGCGTTTCTGCTAGCCGCACTTGCAACCGACCCGACCAAATATCGACTACGGAACCCTGCAACCCACGCCCGACGGGTTCGGCGGGCATGGCTGTGTCGACCGGCGTAATCGGCTGCTCGGCTGCAGTGCCATCAATCACCATGCTTCGCCCGTGGCAACCGAGCCTAACCACTTCGCTGGGGAGCGGCACCATCTGACCGTTTCAGGTAAGAGCAAACTCATCATTCGGTGTCACCTGACGGGGCCTTCCTGTCACGCGGGACAGCGTAAAGCTCCAGCCGATGCCCGACTAGCTCATAGCCAAGCTCATGCGCTATCAGCCGCTGCAGACGTTCGATTTCTTCATTGTGAAACTCGACCACTCGACCCGACTGCAGGTCGATCAGATGATCATGGTGGGCGCTCGGCATCTCCTCGTAGCGAGAACGGCCATCACCGAAATCGTGCTTAGCAAGAATATTAGCTTCTTCAAACAACCTCACCGTGCGATAGACTGTGGCGATACTGATGTGCGGATCCAGCGCTGTCGCGCGTCGATAGACTTGTTCGACATCCGGATGATCGGCCGAGTCGGACAACACCCGCGCGATGACCCGGCGTTGCTCCGTCATCTTTAGCCCTTTGTCGAGGCAGAGCTGCTCAAGCCGCGAGACCATCGCGCCTCCCTGATGGCGACCTTCGTCCGTGCCCAACATACCCGAAAGCACCAGGTTAGCCTATGTCTGGAACACACGGGGTTCCGTCGGGGCCTGCTCCCTCACGCCAAATCGCGTCCCGTTCAGCCCGAGCCGAGGATCATGCTCGCGGCCGTCGAGCACGCGTCCCGAGACCAATTTCCTTCGCCAGCCGGCTACGCTGCCGGGCATAGTTGGGTGCCACCATTGGGTAATCAGCGGTTAGTCCCCAACGCTCACGATAGGCCTCGGGGGTCATATTGTAGGCAGTCTTCAGGTGGCGTTTCAGCATTTTGAGCTTCTTGCCATCTTCCAAGCAGATGATGAAATCGGGGTGGACCGACTTTTTGACGGGAACCGCCGGTTGAGGACGTTCTGCTGGCGGCGCGGGGACGCTCCCGATATTCGCCAAGGAATTGTATACTTGGTTGATCAATTGTGGCAGATCACCCACCGGGACGGTGTTGTTGGAAACGTGCGCAGCGACGATTTCCGTCGTCAGCGCCAGCAATTCGCTACTTTGGTCCGAGTTGTTCATCTCGACGATCCTGCCGTCATTCTCATTTCTAAAGATAATTAACAAACGCTGGCGAAGCAATCGTCTCTACGATCGATTTCTTCAATCACTAACGGTTTCAAGAACATCCTGTGCGGTCAGCAAGAAACTGACAGGAAGGCAGCGTGAAGCAAACTCAAATTGCCAGCAGCGCAGTGGCCAACGGGCGGCGCATTATGAGGGCATCAACCAGCCGTCCTGCCTGACAATAGTAATCTCGCCGATGCCCAACCACACTAAAGCCTTGCTTGGTATATAAACCACGCGCAGCGGCATTGTCCTGCGCCACTTCGAGCGCTACTGAATCGGCGCCGCGCATTCGCGCCTCAAAGCATATCGAATCGAGCAGCGCAGCACCGATGCCGGCTCGTCGGCGCTGGGGCACGATGCCTAAGGAAAGGATCTCACATTCTTTGCCAAGGTCAACAGCTAGGCCAAACCCGACTGGGGTCTTTGCTTCCCGCGCCATTTGGCCGAAGAATCCCGGGATGCCCAGAATTTCGACGATCGCGCGGATATCCCAAGGATCCTCGGGGAAGCAGATTCGATGCAGGGAGGACAGCAGACCAACCGAGGCGCGAGATATCGGCTGCAACCGACAGGTCATATTCTGCTGCGCGACGAAAGCTGGGGCCGGCTCGCTGCGGTCACGTCCGGCGGCCGAAGATACAGTGGCCTTGGCGCACCGAACTCTTGCGAGCGCCAGCGGCGCAGGCTCGCTCGCAGCACGCCGGCCGCAACAGGAGCAGAATCTTCGAGGATGTGGACGTCTTCGCGGTGTGCAAGCAACGCTGCGGCGCGCGACGCTGCGTCACCCGCAATCAAGAGCGGCGCAGCGCCGATTGTGGCGTCCACCATTTCGCAGAACCCAGCCGGCATCACTGCAATGGGCAGTCCAACCGCATTGTTGCGCCGATCGAAGATTTGCACATAGAGGTCTTTGCGCCGGCTCTCGAGCGTTACGAAAACGAACCGGAAATCATCTTGGTCGGGCAGAGCGCAGCCGGCAAGGACCGCCTCGAAGCTGCTTACGCCGATAAGTCCAGCGCTCGTGGCGAGAGCTATCCCGCGAGCAGCGGCGAGCCCGACACGAATGCCAGTGAAGCTACCCGGCCCGACACTCGTTGCCACGAGGTCGAGCGAGGCAGGTGTCAATCCCGCCTCGTGCATTGCACCATCGACGATAGGCAGTAGCACTTCCGCTTGTCCGTGCCAGCCCTCCACCCGTTGCGCGGACATGATGCGGTCGCCGAAGGCCACCACTGCAGAGCAGACCAGGCCGGCCACATCGAAGGCTAGGGTAACAGGCCGCTGGTCTTCCCTCGTCATTTCCCCGCTCGCCCGAGGCCCGAGCGAGGCGCCACTGCGAAAAGCGATCTTAACCCCGGCCGCGAAACCGAAGGAAACGGGCCGCTCAGACGGCCCGGACCTCGACCACTTCCGGAATATAATGGCGGAGCATATTTTCGATCCCGGCCTTCAACGTAGCGGTCGAGCTTGGGCACCCGGAGCATGAGCCCTGCATATGGAGATAGACAACACCATCTTCGAAGTCGTGAAACGTTATATCTCCGCCATCCTGCGCAACCGCTGGGCGAACTCGCGTTTCCAGCAACTCCTTGATTTGGGCAACGATTTCGTCGTCTTCCTCGCCGTTTTCCGTCGCGCCCTCGGTGGGATCCGCGAGCAGCATGGGCCGCCCGGCGGTGAAATGCTCCATAATGGCGGCAAGAATTGCAGGCTTCAGCAGATACCAATCGCCCTCATTCGTCTTCGACACGGTAACAAAATCTGTACCGAGAAACACCCCGGTCACTTCGGGTAGAGAAAAAAGCCGTTCTGCCAGCGGTGAAATTCGAGCCGACTCTTCGCTCGTGAAATTTGCGGTCCCTGAAGTCATAACCGGACGTCCCGGCAAGAATTTCAACGTCGCTGGGTTCGGCGTTTGCTCGGTCTGAATGAACATCGTCTGCCTCCAAAAACACGGCGAAATTGTTTCTTAGCATGGGGTGCCTGGACACTGAGTCAACCCTGCGAATTAACCCCGCCTAGCTGACCGCGTCGAGTTGTTCCATTGTGAGGCTGCCAGGAACGATCGTAATCGGGATGCGCAGGCGGGCGGCAGGCTTACCTGTCAGATGGCTAATCAAGGGCCCCGGCCCCTCCGGACCGGTTCCGGCAGCGAGCACGAGAATCGAAATGCTGGGCTCTTCGTTGATCAGAGCCAGCAATTCCTCGCGGCGTGACCCCTCTCGGATGTAGACGATCGGCATCGAGCGGGCGATCGGCAGAACCTCCTTGCAAAGCCGCTGAAGTAGCTGTTCCGCCTCTTCCCGCCGTTCCTCGCGGGCAAGGTTCTCGATGGCAACCCAGTGCTGCAGTTCGGAAGGTTCGATTACGTAGAGAAGAGCAACGCGCCCGCCGGTATGGGCGGCGCGACGCGCGGCATAGTGGACAGCGATCTGAAGTTCTTCAGTCTCGTCGACGACAACGAGGAAAACGCGCGGGTCAGCGGATTCTTGCATCGGGTCAATCCCGTACCCTATCCCAGACGTTCGAGGATCAGGCGCCTCTAAACGGCAGGCTCGCCAGCCATCCTGCCACCACGGCGGTCAACACCGCAATCGCCCCGTAAAACCCGGGTTGCCGGCCCGAGAACTCAAAAACTGCCGCATCGACCCCAACCTTGGAAACGACGAGCGGGGTGGTCTGACCACTGACAACATCTTTGTCCCGGACCAGGAACACCTCGACGAGGTAGGTTCCGGTTGGAACATTCGAGGGAAAGGCTATTGTCGTGCGGAATAACCGCTGCCCCAGGAAATCGACTTTGCCCAACCGATCGACGAACAACCCCGCTTGCTGCTGCATGCGTTCGAGTGCAGCGCGAAACGTATCGACAACGGCCGATGGTGTGGGCGTTTCCGCTTCCACCTTCAAATTGGCGATTCCCAGTCGGTAGAAGGCCGCGGTGGCGGGCGAGATTATTTCCTTGAGCGGGCGGCTCGCCGCCACAGCGTAGAAACTCGGCACATTGGTAAATGTCAATTCGTCAGTATTCACCCATATGCCTGCCACGCGGCTCTTACGCCGGACCATGATCTGACGATCGGGGCCACGCACGGCGACGACGACATCTGCGGGACCATCGGTCGCCCCGAACAGCACAACGGAGGCGCCGGTGAAGCCGGTGGTGATCGCGATCAGGTGGCTGGTGAGATCCGCAACGAGGCTTTCGCCACGCGCCATTGGCGTCCAAGACAAGAGGGCCGCGACCAAACCCAAAACTCGGCACATTAAGTGGAGTGGCAACGCCCTCGGACCAGCGCATATCGGCCCCTTCCGCGGTGGAGTCTTCGCAGCCGACCTCATCCTTTTTCAGAGGCGACAGAGTAGAGGTCAGCAGGATGTACCGTCATGTCGAATGCTAATTTGGCAGCAACGGCAAGGACCATCAGAGCGAGAAGAAAACGCAACTGCTCGCCGCGCAGACGCGTACCAAACCGGCTGCCGATCCGCGCACCAATCACCCCGCCCATCAGCAGCACGAGGGCCAGCACGGCATCGACCGTGCGATTCGTGTAGGCCTGCAGCACCGTGACATTCGCAGCGACGAAAATAATCTGCAGCAATGAAGTGCCCGGTACGACAGAGGTCGGCATTCCAAGCATGTAGATCATTGCCGGGACCATGATGAACCCGCCGCCGATGCCGAGAATTGCGCTGAACACCCCGATCACAAAACCGAGCCCGATCGGCAACAGGGCGCTGATGTAGAGTCTCGAGCGGCGAAAGCGAGCCTTGAGGGGAAGTCGATGCATCCAATTATGCTGATGCAGTCGGCGGCGCCGGGCTCCCGGCTGATGGAGCCGCAGCATCGAGCGAATACTCTCGATGATCATCAGCCCGCCGAGCGTCCCAAGCAACAGCACGTAGCAGAGCGATATCGTCAGCTCGACTTGCCCCAGCCGTTTCAGCAACGTGAAGATCCATACGCCGAGGAACGAGCCCGCTAGCCCACCGACCAACAGGATGTAGCCCATTTTGAAATCGACGTTACCGCGGCGCCAATGGGAGATAACACCGGAGACAGAGGCACCGACCAGCTGATTGGCCGAAGATGCGACGGCGACAGTCGGCGGAACGCCTATGAAAATCAGCAGCGGTGTGAGAAGAAAGCCGCCGCCGACTCCAAACACACCTGAGAGAAAGCCGACCGCCGAACCGAGGCCGAGCAGGACGAATATGTCCAGCGACACCTCAGCGATTGGCAGGTAAATGTCCATTCCTGCGGCGGGACCCCGGCTAACTTATGTCATCGTGCGCTGCTATGCGGGCAAGACGCGTCGCGTAGGCAACCTACAACTGAGACAAGGGCAGGAAAAGTGCGAACCCAGCCCGTGCTAATGGCTCACGGCCGCAATAGGCCGCTGATCTCCTGAGCCTCGCGCAACACTGGGCCAGCGATCGCGTTGGCGTGCTCAGCGCCGCGCCGCAACACGGAGTCGATATATCCGGGATCCGCCACCAGCCGACGCATGTCGCCGCCGATTCGCCCTAGCACCTCAACAGAGAGCTCGGATAGCGCTTGCTTAAACACCGAGAAGTTCTGACCGGCAAACTTGGCGAGCGCCTCCTCGCGAGAGAGCCCGGCGAGCGCCCCATAGATCCCGATCAGATTGTCGGCCTCGGGTCGGTCCTCAAGCTCGGCGACCATCATGGGGAGCGGCTCGGGGTCAGTCTTCGCGCGACGAATCTTCAATGCGATCGTGCCGACGTCATCGGTCATGTTGATGCGCGAATAATCGGAAGTGTCCGACTTCGACATTTTCTTTGTGCCATCGCGGAAACTCATCACGCGGGTTGCCGTCCCGAAGATCTGCGGCTCCGGGAGTGGAAAAAATTCACGGTCGTAGCGGCGGTTGAACGCGCCAGCAATATCGCGTGCCAGTTCGAGGTGTTGCTTCTGATCTTCTCCGACCGGGACGTGCGTCGCCTTATAGAGGAGAATGTCCGCCGCCATCAGCACCGGATAAGCATAGAGGCCGAGACCCGCCATCTCGCGATTCTTTCCAGCCTTCTCTTTGAATTGCGTCATGCGATTGAGCCAGCCGAGTGGCGTCAGGCAGCCGAGCAGCCAGGAGAGCTCGGTATGGGCGGGAACCATGCTCTGATTGAAGATTGTACAACGTTCGGGGTCAATCCCGGCCGCGATATAGGCAGCCGTCACTTCGCGCGTGCTGGCGCGCAACTCAGCTGGATCCTGCGGCTGGGTAAGGGCATGTAGATCGACAATACAAAAAATGCACTCGTAGTCATGTTGCAGCGCTACCCAGTTCCGAATGGCGCCTAGATAATTGCCGAGGTGCAGATTGCCGGTTGGTTGGATGCCGGAAAATATGCGGTTCATTTGGCACCAAATAGGTGAGGGTGACGGCGCCTGTTATCGCCGCAAGTCAACATCGGTCAAGCCGGTTGCCGGCGCAGCCGGGCCAAGAGGCCGCGCCAATCGGCGATACCCATGGCAAGGGCCAGGACAGCAAAGCTCGCGAGACCCGCTCCCACAAGCCCCGCCAGCGCACCCAGACGCATGATCGGCGGACCAGCCAAGGCCGGGGAAAGAGCGACCCGCAGAACCAATAGAATGACACCCATGCCGAAGGCCGCCATACCGACCCGTGGCAGATTGCACCGGGCGCGCTGGTCGAACCGAAAATGCCCGCGGCGTATCAACAGCGCGAGCAGGGTGAGCGCGTTGACCCAGCCCGCCGCTGTGGTCGCGAGCGCGATCCCGACATGCGCCAAGAATTGCATCAGGAGGACGGTCAGGCCCAGATTAGTCGCCATCGCCGCGACCGCAACTTTGACCGGCGTGGCGGTATCGTGGCGAGCAAAAAATGCGGGCGCCAACACTTTGACTAGCACGAAGGCCGGGAGGCCCGCCGCATAAGCGGCGAGCGCTGCGGCCGTCGCTTCGGTGTCGGCCGCGCTAAAAGCACCGTGCTCGAACAATACCGAGAGGATCGGGTTTGCGAGCAAGGCCAGCGCTACGGCGGCGGGCAGGGTCAACAGCAGCGCCAGCTCCAGCCCACGGTTCTGGGTCGCAACCGCATCGGCAGCTTGCCCAAGCCTGACATACCGCGACAGCGGCGGCAAGATCGCGGTGCCGACCGCGATGCCGACGACCCCGAGCGGTAATTGGTTCAGCCGGTCGGCGTAATAGAGGTAGGAGACCGCACCTGTGGGCAAGAGCGAGGCAAGAGCGGTCGAAATCAACAAATTGAGCTGGGTGACACCAGCGCCCAGCGTTCCGGGAGCCATTACCGTCAGGGTACGCCGCACCGCTGGCGTCAGCCGGGGAACCGGTAGCCGCAGCGCCAAGCCTGCGCGTGCACAAGAAGTCAACAACCAAAGGAATTGCGCGAGGCCGGCACCAGTGACCGCCCAGGCTAAGGCGTGACCGTCGTGCCAGCCGAACCGGTCCATCAATAAAAGCGCAGTGATCAGGAACAGGTTCAGCAAGACCGGTGTCGCGGCGGCAGCCGCAAAGCGGTCGACGGAGTTGAGCACTCCGCCCTGAAGCGCGACTAGCGCGATGAAGAGAAGATAGGGAAAGGTGATCCGTGCGAGTTCGACGGCGAGGCCAAATTTGGCCTGGTCTTCATTGAAGCCGGGCGCGATCACTCCCATGACCGTCGGCATGAAGATTTCGCCGAGCACGACAAACCCGAGAAGCGCAGCGAGCAGTACGGCAAGCGCGTCCTCGGCAAAGATGCGGGCCGCATCTTTGCCGCGCTCCGCCATCGTACCGGCGAAGAGTGGGACAAAGGCAGCGCTGAATGCGCCCTCAGCAAACAGGCTGCGAAACAGGTTTGGCAATCGCTGCGCCACGAAAAACGCGTCAGCCACCGGCCCCGCCCCGAGAATAGCCGCAGTCAGGATGTCACGGACAAAGCCAAAGACGCGGCTCACAAGGGTGTAAGAGCCGACCGTAGCGACCGAGCGCAGCAGCCCCATAGTGTGCGGATATCGGTCGCTGGGCCGCCCCTCACCCTCCCGCTGACGCGGGCCCAGCCCTCTCCCCGCGAGCGGGGAGAGGGCTGGGGTGAGGGGCTTCCTCGCCA
>Ga0306922_10005952_pt1 | contig 11668 bp, 8 predicted proteins | sample sta12Cox44000082_FD_203758 | JGI IMG/M metagenome (GOLD analysis project Ga0306922, IMG submission 203758) | Lab enrichment of tropical soil microbial communities from Luquillo Experimental Forest, Puerto Rico - statoxic.12C.oxic.44.000.082 (v2)... | ecosystem: Environmental > Terrestrial > Soil... | reverse complement strand
ATAAACCGTTAGTGCAACTCGATTTTCTCAGATCCAGGGTCCCGATGCACCTTCCCCCTTTGAGAAATGCGGGTTAGGCGAGCGCAAGCGGCAGAGATTTCTCTGGTCACCGAGAAGCCCTGCCCCACTTGTATGGCCGGTAGTTGATCATTCGCTACTACCTCCATCCCGACGGCCAAATGGCGGCCGAGGCGATCCGTGTGATCGGCGCGGCGATGTCTGACGCGGCGTCGTCGGGATGGGACGGCTAAGGATGAGCCGTCTCGAGAGGCGGCTGCGCTGCCGGAGATGCGGGGCACGGGGCCGGGCGTTGCTCAACGTGGAACTGCGGCCGCGAGATTAATCCGGGCCTCCCCGTTATCCAGGCGGTGCAATGAGCGTGAGCTAAGCGGCGTTAGCAGCGGGCTGGACGGCCGGTTGAACTCTGACGAGCTGGCCGGTGGTGACGAAGACGAGAAGACCCTCGGAAGCGCCAGTGGCGACGAGGTAATCGCGTATCTGCGCGCGATACAGGTCTATCTGCTGCTCAGTAGGAGTGACATCCGTTTTCCAGTCGACGACAAGGTCGATGATCCCGAGAGGCAAATACGCAAGTGCGTCGGCAATGCCGCCGACATAGGTCGTACAATCTTCTTCAGCCCGCGCCGAAAACACCGTCAATTCGGGTACCAATCGGCTCCGGCATGCGGCAATCTCGGGTATTGCAAGGGCGCGCACCGTTGTCGCGGCAAGCTCCGGAGCGTGCGGCCCATCTGCCGGCCGAGCAGCTTCGGTAGCGCCGAGCTGAGCCAGCAAGGCTCTTGCGCGAGTTTCCAGTGTTTCGCGGCGGTCAGCGGTTTCCCCTGTCAATACCTCCTCAAGCAGCTTGTGCACAACGAGGCCGCGTTCGCGGCTGCCGCGGATCGCGCCTGAGACGCCGGCAATTTCCGATGCCGGGGGAAGCTGCTCGGACAGAATTGCGGCGTCGGCAAAAATCTCCTCGCGATCGGGCGACGGCGCGGCCTCGGGCATCTCATGTCGGCTTGGGCTGCGCCACACAATACAGCGACGGACCGCGGCGATCGTGTCCGCTTCATTGCGCCAGGTCGCTTCATCTTGGGCGTTTTGTGGCTGCTCGTGCTCGGCAATGTCTGGAGCATACTCGATTGCCCGGTGATCGAAGATCGGCAGCTCGTCGAGCTTCAGATCAACGATACTCATCCAGTCATTGGCCTTCCGTGCGCTCTGTCGTGGCAAAAGGAGCAGATCGCAGGCGCGGGTTATTGCTACATACCAGAGACGGATGCGCTCGCGGCGAAGCTGGTCCCTTTCGGCGGTCCTAACGGCTTCATAGTCGGCCGTCGCCTGGTCGAGGATTTTGAAATGCACCGTGTCGTCTGAGCGCCGATGCAAAAAAGTCGTGTCATCGTAAAGCTCGGTCGGCGAATTGATCGGGATCACGATCGGCCATTCGAGCCCTTTGGCAAGGTGCATCGTCATAATCGGAACGGAATCCGCTTCCGCGTCCGGACGGCCCTCGACCTGGGCCTCGGTGTCGGTCCAGTTGCGCCGCATCGCCAGTGTGAAGGCCGTAATTCCGCGACCGTCATAGGCGCGGGCCAACTCCAGGAATAATTCGGCATTGGCGAGGGCGCGCTCGGGCGCGCGGTAGCGCGCCCGGAGGATCGGGCGGATGTTGAGCTCTTCAATTGCCTCCGCGAGGATCTGGTAAGGCGTTGTGGTGCGCGCCTTGCGGGCTAGGTTTTGCAGCACCTCAAGGGCGCGGCTGAGAATAGGGTGGACGATCGCGCTGCGGTCGGTCCAGAGATGGAGCTGTGACGGGGGTCCGTTTTCCCGAGCCGGCAGAGCCGCGATGGCGTCCGCGATCTCCTCCTCGCTGAGGCCGACAAGCGGACCCCGGAGGAGGGCCCCAAGGGCCAGTGTATCCCGCCGGTCGGCGATGGCACGGGCCAGAGCTATGAGATCCTGGACCTCCTGGCGGCGGAAGAACCCCTTGCCCGCCTGCGACGCGACCGAAACATGGCGATATTCCAGGGCCCGCTCGTAGCGCCAGAGACTGGCGCCCGTGGGGGCGAGGAGGGCGATATCGCCGGCGCGACAGATCCGCATCGCCTGGGTCCGCTTATCCCAGATTTGGTAATTCCCTATGAGGCGCTGAACGATCTCGGCGACAATGCCCGCTTCGTATTCCCGCACACGCTCGCCATCGAGCCTTCCCTTGTCGTCCTTGTGGGTGTCGTCGATCGGGAGTTCGAAACAAGCGACGGCAGAGCCGCCCGAAGAAGGTCCGCGGGTCGCTGCCAAGGGGGTGAAACCAGGCTGCCCCGCGGCCTCTGAGAGGAGGGGCTGGAAGCGGCTATTGGCGAATTCAAGAATCGGGGAGAGGGAGCGGAAGTTTGCGGTGATTTCGAGGATGCTGCCGGGGTCTTGCGCGAGAAGAGCGCGCTTCGCGGCCAGATACGTGTCAACGTCCGCACCGCGGAAACGGTAGATCGCCTGCTTGGGGTCCCCGACCAGAAATAAACTGCCGGGTCGAAGCCTGCGGGCGGTCCACAGCGCGCTCCCGTCTCCTTCGCTGCAAAGCAGCCAAAGTATTTCGGCCTGCAGGGGATCGGTGTCCTGAAACTCGTCGACCAGGATGCGGGGATAGCGGCGGGCAAGGGCCTGGCGTACTGCGGGATTGCCGATGAGCAGATCGCGTGCGTGGTGGAGAAGGTCGTCGAAATCGAGGAGCGCGGCCTGCCGCTTGTAATCCGCGTAGAGGTCCCTCAGCCCGTCGAATTCGCTGACGAACCGCGCAAACGCGGCCCCGGCGATGTTGGCCGTGAAACTCGCGTAAACGTCGCTGCAGCTATCATAGATCGCTTTTGCGGCGGCGCAGAGTTGCTCTCCCCGCGCTTTGGCGAAGCCGGCGTCGGCTGCAGCAGCTTGCCAATTTCCTTTGTTTCTCCATGCCTTAAAGCGCGACTCGCTGCTGTGGCAGCAGGCCGGCGCCTCGTGCAGCAGGAGGCGGGCGAGGACGCGTCCAGTGACAGGAGCGCTGAGGGCTTCCTCAAGCACCGCCCGAAACCGCATGAGATCGGCGACACATTCAGCGGTGACCGGCTCGGCTATGCCGCAGGCGGCGTACCAGTCGGCAAAGCCGCGAATTCCGTCCGATAGATTTCCGAGAATGCCCGTGTCCAGCGAGACCCTCGGGGCGTGCGCAGTGCGTTTGGCTCGAAGAAAATCGGCAGCTTTGGCAATAAGCTCAACGACCCGGTCAGGTTCGATGGCAATGAGTTCGGCGAAGAAATCGTCTTCGTTCCCGAGGTTCTCCATTGGCGGTATCCGCCCGAGGCCGTTGTCGTCGCGCGCGCGACCGAAGCGGGTCGACAGCCAGGCAGTCATAAGGTCCTGGTAGGCGAGATCGGCAGCGGCGGGATCGACAATGGTGGCCCCAGGATCGATGCCGGCCTCGATCGGGTATGGCTTTATGAGCTGCTGGCAAAAGCCGTGAATCGTTGTGCAGGTAATCTCGTCGAGGGTTCCAGCTGCGTTTGCAATGGCGATGCGCTGGTCCGCGGAAAGACCCGTTGGCAGCGCGTCTTCCAGTTCTGGAGGTCTGCGGCCATCGCGGAGCGAGGCGACGAAGCCTTGAATGCGTTCGAGCAGTTCCGAGGCCGCGGCCTCGGTGAAGGTTATGGCGACGATGTCGCGAGGGTGAATGCCGTACGCTAGCATCAGAGCGACGCGCCCTGCCATCAAGGCGGTCTTGCCGCTCCCGGCGCCGGCCTCAACCAGCAAATTGGACTCGTAATCGAAGAGAGCACGCTGCCGCGCGGCAGCATCCGGAAGGGCGGGGGAGTGATGGATGTCCGGCATCATTCCATCTCCCAGAGCGGCGCGAGATCGGCCAGCCGCGCGGCAATAAGGGGAAATTTCAGTTCGAAATAGCTCTCCTTGGCGCCCCCCGGCAGCGCAAAGGCGAAGTCGTTGTAGATATCCTGCGCGCCGCTCCCGGGCAGCAGATTGCCGGCAGCGGCGAGGCGGGCGGCAGCGGCGAGGAATTCGGCAAGCCGGGACAACACGGCGTCGGGGTCGGCGAGTGAGTACAGACCGCTATCGGTTCCCTTGGGGTAGAGAAGGCGGCTACTGATGCTGCTGACCGCGGGAAGTAGGGACCGAACGGCAAAGGCATAGAGGCAACGCTGGAGTTCGGCGCCGCCCTTAAGAATTGGCTCACTGCCATTGCGCGGCGGCCTGCCGGATTTGTAGTCCGTAACGCGAGCCATATCGCCGGCTGCCGCCAGATCGATGCGATCGATGCTGCCGCCAATCCGCAGCTTCGTACCCGGAATTACAACCGGCGTCAGCGGGTCCCAGGGAAGCCGTGCGCGCTGCTCCGGGGTCAGTTCGAGGGCGCGGTGATGGCCTCCGAACGGGATCTCCGCCCAGCTGCGCTGACCGGAGAGGCTGGGTTCTTCAAAGGTGAGAGCGACAATCGCCAGGTCGCGGATATCCTGTAGTTTTCTCCGCCAGATAACGGGCGGCGGCGTCGGCTGGGACTGCTCCCAGTCCGCGGCGACCGTATCGAGTGCGCTGTCGAGCGCGGCGCGCATTTCTTGAGAAGAGGCCGCGCCAAAACCGCCAGGCCTTGAAGCCTCCAGGCTGGTTACGGCAGCCTGCAGTGTCGCATGCAACAGGTTCCCGAACGCCAGTGCATCAAGTAGAAGCGGATCTTCCGTCTCGCTGGGCTCGATCCAGCCAAAACCGTATCGCCAGAGATACCCGAGAGGATCGCGCAGCAGTGTGACGAGCGAGGTCGCGGACTGCTGCCGTTGAAGGGCCCCCGTGACAACAGGATGATCGCGGCGGATTAGCCCGTCGCTGGCGGTCAGCCGCCCGGTGTGCCAATCGATCCAGCAGGAGATTGCGGATAATGCTTCCGGCAGTTCGTCGAATTCGGCTGGGCGGGCGAACAGCCGATCGGACCATCCTGCTGCATGCTCGGGTATGCGGGCGCGCTGGAGATGCACTCCGGGCGGGTTCGGCGGGTACAGCGGCGACATGCCATTGAGACGCCCCTCGGCATCGCGCCGGGAGCGCGAACAGACGATCTGGCGTGCTGTTGTGCGGCAGATGGTGTGAAAATCCCGCCGGTCCGCGTCATGCACGGGCAAGGGTTCGAGACAGTGCGAGGGGATGATATGATCCGGCAGGAGGGGATCCTCGCTCGCGTGGCGCGGCCAGGCGCGCGAGGTCAGACCGATCAGCCTGACGAAAGGCCGGGGCACTGCGGCGAGCGCGGCGGCGGGAGTCCAGATGATCGCCGCCTCGGGGCCGACGTCGTCCGGTAACCGCAGAGAGGTCAGCGTTACGTCGAGCGCTTCCGGAGGCCCTTCGGTCAAGGCTTTGCGCCAGATGGCAAGGCTCCGTCCCTTGAGCAGGAGGTCACCGATTTCGGCGGCTCGTTTCAGTCCCCGGGCTAGAATGTCGACGAGTTCGCAAAGGGCGTGCGCGTGGTCGCCGCCGCCGCTGAAGGAATCCGGTGTGAACGTCGACAAGACCTGACGCCAGCGCGTGGCGTCGAGCAGGGGTGCATCCTTCGGCAGGGCTTGCGCCCAGTCGCGTGGCAGTGCGGTCAGGAGTTTCCCGTGGCGGCGAAGGAGGCTTGCGAGCCTGACCATGCGCGTGTGGCTGAAGCCGCGCAGCAGCACGTCGGCAATTGCAGCAGCAAGCTGACCGTCGGGGGTGGTGAGGACTTTCCGGCCGTGTACGAAATGCAGGTCGAGGCCGCTCATTTCGCTCAAGGCCAGGAAATGATCGTCCCATTCTTCGGGAGAGGCCGCGGCGATCGCGATGTCCTCCGGCCGGGCCCGCCCGGTGGCGATGAGTTCGCGGGCCCACCGCAGCGTCTCGAGCGCTTCATGGCGCGGGCTGGCGCACGATACCGTAAGAATTTCCGGGGTTTCTCGTGGGGCCTCGACGACGGTGATGCCGAGCTCGTGAACCCAGGATGGGACGTAACGCGGACCCGCGACCCATTGGACGTCGGTCTCCGCCGCAAGCGCTGCGAGCAGCGGCCGCCATATCGGGGACATTTCCGTCCGGCCGTGGATCGCGATCCGGCCGAAAAGCACGCGCGCGTAGGACGTTCGCTGGAGCGCCGCGCTGACAAGATCGGCCGGCCGGCACATCGACGGCGGCAGGTGGCGAATCACCTCCGTTTCGAGGCGCGCCACGGCCGCCAGCCGGGATGCCGCCTTGGAGCTGGCATTCGCAGCGAGCTCGGCCAGATTGAGCCCGGCCGTCCATGCCTTCGAGAGGGTCGTCGCCGCGGCCCGCGGGAAGCCGGGAAGGTCCTTAATCCGGTCGAGGTCGCCGAGGTCTGCGGAGAGTGTCTGCGCGATAGCTGACTTTAGCGCGTTGGGGTCGATCGGCAGCAGGAAACCGCCGGCCAGACGGGCCGCAAGTCCCTCGATTGGCAAGGCCTGCAAGCCATGGCGGCCCGCCGTGGCCGCTCGGGCTCGTTCACGGCGCCAAGCGAGGCGGGAATGAGTGATGACGGTATCGCGAACGCAACCATTCGGATCTGGATCGGAATTTTTGGTTTTCGAGTCCCTCATCCTGCTTTACCGAGAATGGTTGCCTTCGAACGAGATGGGAGGCACCGCTCGGTAGAACGCGAACCAGCCACATCCCAATATCTGGTAGCGGCATACGAGTCAAACACTAAAAGTGCTAACATGGATCGCGACGGTCCCTCCTTGTGAGGCAAATCGGCTTTTTTACCCAGAGCTGATTTACACTGGCTTATTTCTTGCCCTTATGGTGTGCGGGCTGGACCAGGGTCCAGCGGTGGCCGGGCTTCTCGGCGGGCGGGAGAGGGTGTCCCCGCGTCGAATCCGCCTGTTCTCCGGTCATTCCGCCACGCGGACCTACCTGCTCGTAGATTCCCGAACGCGGGGTCGGCGCACCAGGGGGTAAGGTGTCGTTTGATTTCGCCATGATATTCTCCTTGATCTTGTCAGACACGTAACGTACGATATGACGAACTCGTCAAGCAGGAGGCCTAATAAAAGGGCCTGCGTGGCCATGACGAGTTCGTCTTTTGATACAGTACGGTTCCGTCATGAAAGAGTCAAGCCGCCCGACCGAGGTTTTTCCCGAGCGGTTACGCTTGGCCCGTGATAGGCGCGGCCTCAACCAGGGCGATCTAGCGAAGCGTGCCGGGCTTCAGGCATCGGCAATCTCCCACTTCGAGACGGGAACGCGAAAGCCATCCTTCGATAATTTGCGCCGCCTTGCCGACGCGCTCGACGTGACGACGGATTATCTCCTCGGTCGGGTGACCGACCTCAATGGCCTGGCGGGCGCCGATAAGCTCCACCGGCATTATGACCGTCTTACATCCGACGACCGGGACGTTGCAGACAGCGTGATCGAGATGCTGGCCAGAAAAGCGGAGAGCCGCGCACGCAAGGGCGATAAATGAAACGCACTGATCCGCACCTGCAGGCGTGCCTTCAAGGCGAGGATGTCATCCGGGCGCGCGGGATCTCTGCATTCCCCGTGGAACCCACAGACATCGCGCGCGAACTCGATATTGAGGTCGTCGCGAAACCGGCGGGCGAGGGGGTGTCGGGCATGCTGCTCCGGGTCGGCAACTCATACGGAATTGTCTACGCGCCAAGAATTGATAACCCCGGTTTCGAGCGGTTCAGCATTGCGCACGAGCTCGGGCACTACTTCCTTCCGGGACATATCGATGCGGTGCTCGGCGATAGTGACGTTCATGTATCCCACGCCGGGTTTGGGTCTAGCGACCGGTACGAGCTAGAGGCGGACCATTTCGCTGCCGCGCTGCTTATGCCACGGCAGATGTTTTCGGCGGCTCTCCGCCGGGCAGGGGACGGTATCGCCGCGATTGAACAGCTCGCCAGGATTTGCAAGACATCCCTTACAGCAACGGCAATTCGTTACGCCCAGTGCTCGTCGGATCCTGTCGCTATTGTCGTCAGCACGGGCGGCAGCATCGACTATTGCTTTATGTCAGATGCTCTTAGAGATCACGACGGTATTGACTGGATCCACAAACGGCAGGCCGTGCCACTCGCTACACCTACCTTTGCCTTTAACAGTAACCCAGACAATGTACAGCGCGCTGAGCGTGTGGAAGATGAATCAGACCTCCAGACGTGGTTTGGAGGATCGCGGCGGATCAAATTGCGTGAGGACGTGATTGGACTGGGTCGGCATCAAAAGATACTCACAATGCTACACGGGATCGAGCTCCCGGAGGACGAAGACGAAGATGCGGATGAAGCGTTGATCGAATCCTGGACACCTAGTTTCCGCCGTTGATCTGGCAGTAGCTGGATGGAAAGTCGCATCCTACCTTCCGACGGCCCCCAGTGAAGTACCCTACGTTTCGATGCGCCCTATGCGCCAGAAATCGCGGTCTCGGGTGCAAGGTCAAATGCCCAACCGCGCGGAATTTGTGGTGTTGGGCTAAACCTGTACCGCCCCCGCGCGGCAGCCGCTTCGGGTCGCCGCTGGTCCTCGGCCGGCCATTGGGCACGGTGGTGTGCATTTGACGATGAAGCAGAGTGGCCTTCACCGTACGAGCGCACTGCCGTGGTCCTAAGCCTCGGATCCACCGCCGGCGTTCCAACGCCACACGAAAAAATCCTGTCAGAAATGGGGACAACGGTCACAGTACGAATGGCAACTCAATTTCGGAAATTACAATGAGCTTGTCACCAAGCGCGGTTAGGGTGAGCAGTTGGAAAGGTTCTGGGTGACGAATGCAAATGTTCCGACTATGGAGGCGCGCTAGCGGAAATGAGTTGAGTTCAGGACATGCGCGGCGGGGGGACGCGGCGACGAAAAGTCGAGCGCCGCACGCTGAATCCGCACTCGTTCACGTTGCGCGTCAAATCGATGAAGCCACGGCTACCTCACACTCGATTGCTCGTGGCTAGGATGGCGGCGCGCCGAGTATCTGTCGCGCTGATAAGCAAAGCGAGGGCCGCTAAAACGAAGGCGCCTCTTTCAGACGAGCGGCATATTCTTCCCTATTGTCCTTAGCACTCCACAGTTGGGGAAATCATCCTAAATTCCGCAACAACGCGTTCAGCCACTCGCCTTGCCCGCGGAAGGCGCCCTCTCCCGAGATCACCCAAGTTTCAATGATCGAGAGTTTGGGCACGTCTTGGACAATCTGACGAAAACTCTCCTCATCCAGATCGGTAAACCGGCGGCCGTCCGGGGCGATTCTCTCTGCCGTCCCTGCTTTGAAGGAGACGTAAATAACACCGTGCGGCCTGAGCGCCTGCTGCAGCCGGCTCAACGCGTCATACAATTGGTTTCTCTTAAGATGAAGGAGAGAAGCGCAGGCCCAAATCCCATCGTAATGGCATTTAGTATTGAAATCTTGGAAACGCAAAATTTTGGTCGGTACTCCGGTGAGTCGTGTGCTGAGCGCCGCAAGGCGCGGACTGGCGTCAAAGGCCTCGACCAGATAGCCGCGAGCTACAAATTCTCGTGTATCCCTTCCAGATCCAGAACCCGCGTCTAATATGCAGCCGCCCGCCGGAACATGATTTAAAAAATGTTCGTAAATCCTTGTCATATCCACGAACTGCGTCTGGTCGACTTAGGCGGCCGCATGAGCTTCATAGTATCCGATCGTGTTATCGGTGCAGCTGGTCATTGGCTCATTTCTTCCTTTGAGGCAGAGCCCCGCAAAATAATCAGGATGATCCAAAGCGTTAAAACAAAACCCGCCCATCGTGTAGGGCCTGCGAACGGAGCGTAGAAGAAAAACGCTCCGATGAATGACAATATTGCCGCGATGCCCATGAGCGCCGAGTAGATGGAGATCATGGCATAATTCCCGAGTCTCGGTAAAGTGGGCCTGACTGGCCTTCCGCCGACATAGCTGGCGGGATTATATTCTTCGATTTTCTCCAAGTAACCTGTCATCACGTCCCGTATTCTGTAGGCCGAAAGAATTAATGCGATATTTGAAATGCCAGCGAATATGAGGAGACCGAATCTAACGAGGGTATCCACTCCTTGTGCAATCGCAGCCCCATACCACAGTCCTCCGGTGAGCGTCACAGCGATGGTCGGAACACGATTCATCTGATCATTGAGGTTTCGAAATTGGAGGAAGTTCTGCTCGTAACAAGCTTTGGCTCGCGAGAATTTTTCTGCGATGAATTCCGATTCTGTCATTTGGGATCTCCCGGTAGCTATATCTATTGGACTCGTGTCACGGCGTCAGCTCGGAGGTGGTCGTGGGTGGTCATCTAGGCGAAAACGAATAACGCCCCCAGACGTGCAATCAGCCTGGGCGTTGTAGTACGAGACGATGCCCCCGCAGGGTGAAGCCCTTATCGGCGAGAACCTTCAGCCATTGGTTGCGAGTCCCGATGTGATTGGCTTGGTCCAGGAGCCCCTTGGCCTCTTCTGCCGCAGTGAGCCTCGCGAACTTGGTTCTTAGCGGATGCTCGGCGGGTAGAAAGGTCTCTTTGCGATGAAGGATCGGAGGGTTTCGGAAGTCAGTATAGTTTCGGGTTCTTACCCGAAACGGCTGGAGATGGACCGACAGGGATTGCGCCAGGGCGCGATGAGGGTCCTCCTCGAAATCGGGATAGGTTAAATAGGAAATCCTGGGCTCGAGCCGGCTAAGTTTGACGATGTTAGCGCCCTCGACACGGCCGATATAAGCGCGGGCACAACCCTCAAATACACGTAGGCTGGCTGGCAACTGATCGATGGCGCTGGCATGAACATAAAGCGCTTCCGGCGTCTTTTTGCCGATCGGCGAATGGGAACACGCGGCATTGACTTCTTCGGTCTTGCCAACTGAGAGGGGTCTGCTAAGGGGCACGAAGAGCGGTTCCCGCCTCCAAGGCTGAACGGCCGTTGTCGGTTCGGTCAAGCGACCTTCACCGGGACGCACGGGAATGAGCGAGACGCGCCGTCACCGGTCATTCAGCCACCCTAAACGATCAGCTCTCCTCGACCCTTTCCGGACCTATTCCAGCGCGAGGAAGGACAGGAGCGCCTCGAGAATCTACGTGTTCTAAGCACCTCGAACGGAGCTGCAGGGTCGGCTCAGGGTCGAAGGCGACACCCGCCGGTTGTCCATCGAGTAGCGAGTTACGGAATCATTGACCGGACGCTCGGCCGGGAGCGTGCAATCGGCTCAGGTGGGTGGAAGCCGACATTGGCCGACGAGGCGGCAATCACCTAGGTACGCCGGTAACGGGCCATTCCCTCGCAGTAGTTACGGCCGCTTCGCCTCGATCGTGCTTGTCCGCCGAATCCCGCTGTCATCGGCGGGGCCGGCGCGTGTCGTCACGACGGTGATCGTATTTTTTTCGATGCTGATCTCGCCATCCCAGCGGTCGCCGAGAGGAATGGTGCGCAGGTTCGTCAGGTTGATGCGCTGGTAGAGGTTGCCGTCGAAGTCGAAGCCCAGGGCGGCGGCGACATCGAGGATATGCAAATGGATGAAGATGCCGGAGCCGCCGCCGCTGAACGCCGCCAGGACGACCAGCAGGCCGTTCTCGGTCGTGCCGAAATAGGTGTAGCCGGTCGCTTCATTCGACGTCGCTTTCTTTTGGTTGATCCAGCTGCCGCCTTGCTTGATCTCGTCGAAGTAAAGATTGCT
>Ga0306922_10005949_pt1 | contig 11674 bp, 11 predicted proteins | sample sta12Cox44000082_FD_203758 | JGI IMG/M metagenome (GOLD analysis project Ga0306922, IMG submission 203758) | Lab enrichment of tropical soil microbial communities from Luquillo Experimental Forest, Puerto Rico - statoxic.12C.oxic.44.000.082 (v2)... | ecosystem: Environmental > Terrestrial >... | reverse complement strand
TATGGGCAATGGATGTGGATGGCGAGTCGCCGCACGCGCTAGGTGAAATGGGCTGCGACGAAGAAGATTGCGAAGACGTGGAGCTCTCCCCAGACGGCCAATTCGCTGTCTGGTCGCCGCGGAAGCAGCTCTGGATTGCCCCGATCTCAGGGACGACGCCGGCACATCAGTTGACCGATCTGCCTGGCAATACTGTCGCGCCGCAATGGTCACCCGATGGCCGCCACATCGCCTTCGTCAGTGATCGCGGCGATCACAGCTTCGTCGGCGTCTACGACTTAGGGCATGAGTCTGTCCGCTACCTCGCAGCGAGTGTTGATCGGGACGTGTTGCCCCGCTGGTCTCCCGATGGCATGCAGATCGCCTTCATGCGTATAGCAGGCGTGAAACGAAGAGAACCTCTCATTCCGGTTCAGCCGCTCCCATGGTCGATTTGGGTCACCGACGCGGCCAACAACGACTGCCACCAGGTCTGGAAAAGCGGTGAGAAACTGGAAGACTCATTCCCCGAGTTGACCGCCAACATTTCCTTCCATTTTCCCGCCAATAACCGCCTAGTGTTCGCGTCGGAACAGGATGGCTGGAATCACCTTTACACCATCGCCACTACAGGCGGACTGCCGGTTCTGCTGACGCCGGGTGCATTTGAGGTTGAAGATGTGACTCTGTCCAGCGACAGAAAGTCGGTGATCTACTCATCGAACCAAGACGACAGCGATCGCCGACATTTATGGCGGGTCGCCCTGCCTGATGGCAAACCTCAGGCCATCTCTGGTGGCGAAACAATGGAGTGGGCTCCCGTCGAGACAGGACTGGGGAGCTACATGGCATGCCTAGGTTCGACCGCCACCTCTCCTGCGATGCCATATCGGATCAGTGCCCGAGGGCGAGAAATGATCGCGCCTTCCGCGCTGCCAGCCGACTTTCCTTCTGCGCAACTGGTCGTGCCCCGGCAGGTGATCTTTACGAGCGACGACGGCTTGCAGATTCACGGCCAGCTTCTCGTGCCTGCTGGGCGCGCTCAGCCGGGTCCCGCATTGGTCTTCAGCCATGGAGGTCCGATTCGCCAAATGATGCTCGGCTTTCACTACATGCAGTACTACCACAATGCATACGCAATGAATCAGTACCTCGCGAATCAGGGTTATGTTGTCCTGTCGGTAAATTATCGGCGTGGAATCATGTATGGCCGCGCCTTTCGCGAACCAGCCAACGGCGGCTGGCGTGGTGGGGCCGAATACAAAGACATCCTTGCCGCCGCGAAATACCTGCAGAGTCTGGCTTCGGTCAATGCCAAGAAGCTCGGACTGTGGGGCGGTTCGTATGGGGGATATCTGACTGCAATGGGATTGGCCCGGAACTCTGATCTGTTCGCCGCGGGAGTCGATTTTCACGGCGTGCACGACTGGTCGATGTTCTTGCCGCGCGACAGCAAATCTCCACCGCCGCCGGACCGTGTCGAGTCCGACAAACTCGCATTTTCAATCGTCACCCAACGCATCAGTACAACTCTGGAAGTCGCCTGTGCTCCTGATTCAGGGCGACGATGACCGCAATGTACCCTTTAGTCAGACGGTTGACCTCGTGCAGCGCCTGCGCGAGAGAAAAGTGCCGGTCGAAGTCCTGGTTTTCCCAGACGAGATCCACGACTTTCTTATGTTCAAGACTTGGCTGAAGGCATACGGCGCTACTGCCGACTTCTTCGCTCGCTACCTCAACAAGCCATAGCACCAACTCGGGTAAGCGAGGCATTTCATCCGGCGGTCTTTTCGCGCGCTCTTGGGCCGCAACGCACCACCGGCTCTCGCCGCTGCCGTCAGAAATTTTCCAGCATCCACCCGTTGCTCTCGACACGAAGGGCGGTCATTCCCAGATGGCACCTTGTCTGGGGAAGGGACGGCCCCTACGTAGTTCGTCGAGATCCTCAGACCTTCGTAGCCATGATCCAACAAACTGCGGTCTAGAACTTGAGGCTCAATAAGTACTGGACCAGGTCACTCTTTTCTCCGTCACTGAGTCCCAGGTTCATGCATTTGTTGTAGTGGTTCACCACGGCGTTCAAATCGGTGAAGCGTCCGTCATGATAGAAACCACCTTTCAAGTGGGTAGACAACGCGCCAAGCGGTGAGGTTCGGTAGTGCAGATCCGGGCCACGATCGGCCTGGAAGCTATCAATGCAGACGTCGCTGGGCTGATGCATGTTCCAGCCCGGTTCGGTCAAGAGCGGCTCAACGTGGCAGTTGTTGCATCCCGCCTTACCGACAAAGAGATCGACTCCTCGCGCGGCGGCTGCTTTGTCGAACGTTACGGTCGGGTCCGGCGAAGGAATTGACAACTGGTAAAGCTGCAGGGCGGCAAGCTTGGAGGTGATGAGATCATCATCGGGATTAATGTGGGGCAGATCCCCAAAGCCATGCGCAGCCGCAATCGGAAATTGGGCTGCATTATTCAGGCGCGGATCGAAAAACCTGCCCGTTCCATGCATATCGAGATTCGCCACGAAGGCGTTCCAGTGTGGTACGGAGCCCCAGCCAAGCCAGGTGTGAAGGTTGACTCCTCCAAGACCAAAAGCGGGAGGAATCAGCGACGCGCCCGGCACATTCGTCCCCGTGACAACCCCATCGGTGATTTGCTGCGGGTTGAATGCCTTTCCATCGAGGTCCAACTCGGCGTCGAATTTTCCAGGACCCCAACTAGTCAACACCTTTCTGACGGTGGCTTGATCAGTGGACAACAAGTTGGCAAAGGAGCTCAGATCGGGTGCAAGAGCGACGATCGCTCCGACATTCAGATTACGATTTGCCCAGCCATCCAGGCGATGACCGATGCAGCCGGTGCCGGGATTGGGTGTGATTTGGCCTGCACAGAGTGCCGGCTCGGAGTTGTCGACGGTAGAGTGACAGAGCGCGCATTGGATACCGACCGAGTTCAGAGTTCCGGTAGAGTTGAAGAAGCCGGTCAGGCCGACCACTGCATTCAATTGCAGCAGCGCCAGGGTGACCGCAGGATCATCGAGATTGACCCGGCCCTTTTTTAGTTGTTGCACCAGGTTGCTGGGCAAGGCGTCGATGTCTATCTTGAGGCCAACCGCCAGAGCCGTTCTTGGACTTACTCCCGGGCCGACTCCGCCGAGACCGGCTCCTTCAATCGCCTGGTGCAGCTTGAGTGTGTCGCCCCAAAATGACTGGCTGCCAAAAGTGTCGAAACGGAAGATCTGCTCCCCCTGTTCCACTTTGTTAACCGCATTTTGGGCTACCGTGTTCTGTTTTGGACTGTGGGCGCTAACCGTTGTTGATCGACTGACGCCAAATATGACGCCGATCACCAACAGCGCGCCGGCTAGGATCAAAGCTGATCGCAGCCTTGGTTGCGACATACAGACCTCCTAATTTTGCAAACGTCGGGAACGCACCCGTGTACTGTTGAGGTGCACTGGGGGACCGCGGAACAAGTCTCGGCTTCACCGAAAAACCACGGGTTGTACCCTGTGAATAGAATTTGAGGCTTTACAGTGTCGAGACTCGCAGCCGTCCTAGTGAGTGGAAGCAAGAGAGGAAGTTACAGAGAGACTGTCAGCGCTTTGTCAACAATTTAATTTGTGAAATCTCATCACGCCTGGCGGTCTACTATCGGGTCGCCATGACTGTCTTGTCGGATGCAGGGCTGTGCTCACACCAGCGTTGAGATAGCCGTTACGATGTAACGGCTTCTCTCGTTATGCAACGTCCTTGCGGCAACGGAAATTCGGTTTGTGAGCTGGGGCGACCCCGCCTGCAAGCCATGGCGAAAGGGTATTGGGCGCCCATTCTATTTGCAGGCCTGTCGTGCGGTGAAAAACGTGAGTGGCTCTATCGATCGCTGCTAGAAGAACAAACTACGGTGCGAGATTACGCTGGTCGGGTGTAGGAGTGCGTTCTTCCTTCCTCTGGCAGTAGACACTACGATCCATGTGGCCATGCAGGCGCGGTAAGTGGATGCCGCAGGAGTACGCCAGAGACCATCGCTAGACCATGCTCGTAGGGGTGGGACGCGATGGGCACGGCACACGGTTGTCGATCACTTTGAGGTTATTAATGGTCAGAAATGTTACTGAACTTTGCAACGAGAGCCGTCGCCGTGAACCAGTGTTTCACTGGGGTGTTCCATATGCCTGGATCAGCTCACCTAGGCCTACCGTCCTTTCCAACAGGCACGGCGCTTCTGGAGAAATGCCGAGATTCCCTCCTGCGCGTCGGCGGCTAGTGAGTTCATGCTCATCACTTCTTTCGCATACGCATAGGCTTTTGGCTGATCCAAGTCGATTTGGGCGTAGAACGCCTGTTTCCCGAGCGCGACCGTCAGCGAGCTGGCTTCAGCAATACGCATTGCAAGGTTGCGGCTCTGTTCCTCGAGTTCGGCGGCCGGAACAACCATATTGATCAGTCCCCATTCGGCGGCAGTTGGGGCATCAATCATCTCGCCTGTGAGCAGCATCTGCAGGGCGCGTTTGCGTCCGACAGCGCGGCTGAGAGCAACCATGGGTGTGGTGCAGAACAGTCCAATCTTTACGCCGGGAGTTGCGAAGGCGGCCTGATCGGAGGCTACAGCCAAATCGCAAGTCGCGACCAGTTGGCATCCGGCGGCAGTGGCGATGCCTTGCACCTCAGCGATGACCGGCTGCGGAATGGATTGCACCCGCGTCATCAGTTCGGTGCAGACGTCGAACACCCGTCGATACTCGTTGATGTCGCGCCCAACCATCTCGGTCAAATCGTGACCCGAAGAGAACACTTTGCCTGTGGCCCGCAGCAACACGACCTGAACATTACGATCACCCGCAATTTCGTTCAGGCAGCCAATCATCTCGCTCATCAACTCGAGCGACAGCGCGTTTCGTCGCTGTGGCCGGTTCAGTGTGACAGTGGCAATCGGCCCTTCGGTCTCGACTTGGATGCCCTCGTATTTAGCTACAGTGGTGGCTTGCGTTATGGACATTACGAAACTCCTTGCGCCGCTGCACGCGATTGTTGACTCAGCAAATTCTTGCGAATCTTGCCGGTCGAGGTCTTGGGTAATGGGCCAAAGTGCTCCACCTGCGGAATTTGCCCACGGACGGCCAGCGCTGGCGCCAGCAAGTCTGCGTCGCCCAGCAGGATTCTCGCCCGGCTGTGGTTCAGGATCGTCACCAGCTCGCCGCTCTGCAGCCGAATGTTGAGCGTGACCAGAACCCCGCCGATCAGCGGGATGGCGAAGTGAGCTTCGAGCGGCAGCAGGCCATTGCGCGCCAGCACGGCCACCCGGTCGCCGGGCGCGATGCCGGCCTGTTGCAAAGCCGCACCGAAACAGTGCACACGCTGCTGCATTTTGGAGTAGGTGAAGCGGCGATCGCCGTCCACTTCAGCCGTGCAGTCGCGGTATGCGGCAGCGTTGCAAGAGAGAAATTCCAGTGGAGTAAGCGCCGACTTCATAACTGCATTCGAGGGGTGGATTTCGGTGGATTATATATCAGAGAGAGCCTGGAGCGCGGTGATAAGGCCGCCGTGGCGAATTGGCATGAGCGAAGCGATGTGGAGCCAAGCGAAGGACGGGATGTGATCGTGTGAGCACATCCGAAGACTGGCCACACAATGAACAACGCGTGCCGAAAAAAGGACAGCCACCGCGAGCACAGAATAGAAATTTGCGGCCAAAAGGGCCGCGCACATCTAGAATTTACTGCAACTACAGTGAGCAGGGGGCCAGTAGACGGCTCACGACGCCCTGGGGCGCGATTGGTTTTCGGCGAGTTCAAGGTGCGAAAAATCATCCACGTAGACATGGATGCCTTCTATGCTTCCGTCGAACAGCGCGATGACCCCAAGCTGCGCGGGAGGCCTGTGATCGTTGCCTGGAAAGGCAACCGCTCCGTTGTATGCGCAGCTTCTTATGAAGCCAGGACCTCGGGGGTGCGTTCAGCCATGCCGGCGTTGCGAGCGGAACAATTGTGTCCAGATGCGATCTTCATTGCGCCTGATTTCACACGCTATCGTGCGGTTTCACGCCAGGTACGGGATATTTTCAAACGACATACCTACCTGATTGAGCCATTGTCGCTCGACGAAGCCTACCTGGATGTGACAACGAATAAGACAGGCTTGCCGACCGCAACGCTTGTGGCGCGCACGATACGTGAGCAAATTCGGCATGAGCTGAATCTGACAGCCTCCGCGGGGGTAGCCCCCAACAAGTTCCTGGCAAAACTCGCGTCTGACTGGCGGAAACCTGACGGCCTTTTTGTCATCCAGCCGGAAGAGGTAGATGCATTCCTGCTGCCCTTGCCGGTTGGACGCTTGCCTGGGGTTGGAAAAGTCACCGAAGAGAAGCTCGCAAAACTCGGAATTAAGACCGTGAGCGAACTGCGGTACCTGGACTTATCGGCACTTGAACACCAGTTTGGTCGCTACGGTGTGCGCCTGTTTGAACTCGCCCGCGGTGTCGACGAGACTGAAGTCATCCCCGATCGGCCTACGCAATCGATCTCCGTCGAGGACACGTTCGAGCGCGATGTGCCGCTGCTAGAAACCGAACCCATGATCCGACGCCTTGCCGAAAAGCTTTGGTTGGCCTCGCGTAATGAATCACGAATTGCACGCACGGTGGTCCTCAAGCTGAAGACCACCGAATTCAAGACCCTGACGCGTAGTCGTACGCCTGACGTTCCTCCCTCGTCCTGCGAAGAGTTGATAGACATCGCGCTAAAGTTGCGAGAACGCGTAGACCTGAGTCCGCAACAACTCTATCGGCTTGTCGGCATCGGTTTAAGCAACTTCCGCGAACCCGAAGAATTTAACGGGCAGCCTAGTCTTTTCCAACTGCATGAGTGAAGCCTGAGAGGGTCCAGGCATCTGGCGAGAAGGAACGCACTATACTTCCAGCCTTTCAGCATATTCTGTATTGCAGGTCTCAATGTGTTTTTTTGCTCCGACTGCTTAGCTTCACCTTTCAACCTACGGTGGCAATCGTGACTTGCGCGATCGCAAGCATGACGTTCTGTGAGTCCTGAGCGCTTTCTTGCGCCTTTGTTTGCAATAGGTTTGAGGCGTCGGTCTCGTATACTTCTTCACAAGTCGAGGGAGGTCGTGATGGTTCGGGCAAGCCGACTGGTTCTTCTGACCATTCTGTTGTTCGCAGTTCTTGCATTAGGCCAGACAAGCACGCCTGGTGCTCCGTCCGTTCCGCCACCCGCAAACCAAACTGCGACGGCCAGCGGGTTTGATGTCACGGCAGCGGTCGAGACATACCTCTCCAAGATGCCACATGCGCAGCGCGCCCGCTCCGACGCCTATTTCGAAGGCGGCTATTGGCTGCTTCTATGGGATTTTCTTTCGACTGTAATCGTAATGGGGTTGCTCTTACACTTTCGGTGGTCGGCACGAATGCGCAATCTGGCGGAACGCATCACCCACTTACGGCCTTTGCAGACAGCAGTTTACTGGATTCAATTCATTGTCGTTGTTTCCCTTCTCACTTTCCCTCTCACTTTATATGAGGGTTATTTCCGCGAGCGCAAGTACGGTCTTCTAAATCAGACCTTCGGCCCCTGGATGCACGATGAGATTGTGATGCTGCTTGTCAGCGTAGTGCTTGGGGCCATTCTGATGGTGCCGTTGTTTGGGCTCGTCAGACGTCTGGGTACGAGCTGGTGGGTATGGGGTGCAACTCTGACGATCGTATTTACGGCGTTCGTGATTCTGATCGCGCCAGTTTACATAGCTCCTTTGTTTAACAAGTACAGGCTGTTGACGGATCCGCACGTCAAGGAACCGATTCTTAGCCTGGCACGAGCGAACGGAATTCCCGCTACCGACGTCTACGAGTTTGATGCGTCGCGCCAGTCGAATCGGGTCAGCGCCAATGTGAGCGGCTTCGCTGGGACGTTGCGAATTTCGTTGAACGACAATCTGCTAAGGCGTTGCACACTGCCTGAAATTGAGACGACCATGGGGCATGAAATGGGCCATTATGTACTCAATCATGCGTACAAAGGACTGGTTATGATCGGCGTGTTGATCGTGATCGGGTTCGCCTTCCTGAACTGGGGCATCAATTTTAGTCTCGCACGGTGGGGTGCGAAGTGGGATGTCCGAGGAATCACCGACGTCGCTGTCCTGCCTCTGGCCGCCATCCTGTTCTCCCTCTACTTCTTTCTCCTGACGCCTGTCACTAATACCATTTCGCGCACCATGGAATTCGAGGCGGACATGTACGGCCTGAATGCGGCCCAACAACCCGACGGCGAGGCTAACGTTGACATGCTGTTAGGAGAATATCGTAAGCTCGAACCTGGACCAGTAGAGGAGTTCCTGTTTTTCGATCATCCCAGTGGCCGGACCCGCATCACCGCCGCAATGCGGTGGAAGGCCGAACATCCACAGTCCGCATCCGCAGAAGAGTTGTCACGACCGATCTTCAACGCAAAATGACTTGTCAGCAGCCGGCGATCAATGTCTAGCAATGCTCTTGATTGTGAGATCGGGATAGTGCATAGCCACATTTTTGGAAAAGCCTGATGTATTCTGAACCTGTACGAGCGCCTGAGGAATATCCGCAGCGTCTCAAGGATCGCGAGGCTCGTGTCGCTCATCACGAGGCGATGGTGTCCGCGTTGGAAGCGTTCGTTTAGTGCTGGCCCTGTTAGCCGCAGACTTCCTCAGTCAGCTCGCATTTTGCCCTGGTGAATACTGCTTTCCCCTGACCTTCACAGGCATTGCAGCGTATCATTCGCGCCTTCTGCAAGCATGATACTCAGCCCAGCGTGCGGTCACGTTGCACAGTGTGGCCTAGCTCGCATCGAAGACCGCTGGTAGGAACGGGAAAGAGAGGCGAACGCTTCAGCGCCCCCCATCATGCCAGCAGACTTGTTACCGTCCAGTTCTGGTAGTCTGGAAATTGCGTGCCAGTGCCCTCCGCGGAACTTCCAATATTGCAATTTCCCATTCCAACTACGCTGCATCCGGGTGCAGAAGAATGCCGCACAGCGAGAAAATATCGCGCGTCAACGTCGTGGACGTTTCCTGAACCTAATCGCCGCCGGACTTACCGTCACAGTGCCCAAATTCCGTTATCCTCTTGATGGAGCAAAGTATTCTGGTGCTCCCGTCTAGGATTCTCCTGCGTTGTCCACCGCTGGCTGGCGGGCCTATGAAGTGCCGCTCGGCGTTGCAAATGGGACATTGGTCGAAGAAGGTTCGCAGGAGGAAATTGTTCCGCACGTGGCTCTGATAGGGATCATTGCTGTTGATCTCCGAAACATAGCGCGCGGAATGGCCGCCGGATTTCAAAAAGACAGTGGTGACGTGTCACCTCCCTCGGGGGCGCGATTTCTCAGCCCGAATATAGAGGGTTCCATCCATGATTCGCGATGCCTTGATTTCTCAACAAAAATGGAATCACCAAATTCGTGTGTCAGATAGGAATACTCTCGCAAGACTTGGTCCATTTTCGCCAACGTGTGTTGATTCAAGAATGCACTTAGAAGTTTGTGGTGGCTGGTTCCCGGCTCATGCGTGCCGGATAGGATTGCATCGACCACGCGCAGCTCGGTGGTGGGGCCAATTTTATTTACTGCCAGACCCATTGTTTCACACACCACTCCGTGAACGGACGCTGCATGTTCCAAGGCCCTCACTACGGTTGTGCCGATGGCAATCAGGCGTCCGCCATCTGCTCTGGCGAGCCGGATCGATCGGGCGGTGGATTCCGGTATTCGATATGGCTCGTCGAAGGGAAGACGTGCATCCAGTTCGTCGTCGCCTGTCGACGAGATTCCCGCGGCATGTGTAATGGTCGCGAAGCGGGCCCCGATCCGATGAATGGCGTTCAGAGTGCGCCAATCCAGGGCGAAACCCGCCGATGGTGGCTCGAACGCGACTGGTGGACCGGCTATCGGTGTCCACGTGTCCCAAATCGCGAGAGGAGTTGAAATGTGGGAATACTGAATGGGGCGACCGTAGCGAGCCAAACCTTCCCAAATGCGCGTGCTAGGGCCTTCAAAACGAATCATCACGAATCGCGGGTGGCCTATTAACTGGAGAACAATTGCTGTCAGAGGCCCCAGTTCAAGAGTATCGCCTGGGCGAAGTTCAGGTGGACTGGGCCGACGCTCAGTAGCCGTGCGGTGATTCCCCTCGCCGAAGATGACGGCGGAAAACTGCTTTACATCTTCGGGGGACAAGGACTCGCTGCCGGCCAACCTCACCTCGATGGACCGGCCCGAGCGCTTATGAACTCCAAAAATGCTAGCCGGTAACGTCGCTGCGTCGTTTGCTACAACGATGTCACCCGGGTGGAGTAAGGTCGGAAAATTGGATCTGAGCAGATCTCTGGTTTGCCCGCGCGAATCGACTACGAGAAGCCTTGCGCCTGCCCGTCTCTGGATCGGAACATTGGCGGGGATCACGGACCGCCCTCCCTTACCGCTGAAAGATGGTGTTCGATCTTTAAGATCAGTTCTCGGGCTGCATCCTCGGGACGCTTGAGTGCAGTTGAGTCGACGTCTGGTACCGCGATTGCATGTAATGGAGTGTCCATATCACCTGGGTCCCAAGAAATGACTTGGATTCCTTGCGATGCCAATTCGGCATTCCAAATTCCACTCAAGTGATGGAGCGCCGCCTTACTCGCAGCGTATGCGCCCCAGTTGGGATAAGCGCTAATGGCAGCGTCGCTCGATATGTTCACAACCAGTGGATGGCCGCCCTCGCGAGCGGAAGCAGCCAAGGCCCCCAACAGCGCTTTTGTCAATCGAAACGGACCCAATAAGTTGGTTTGCAGCGCGACTTCGAAATCTTCGCAATTCGTGTCTGCGAGCGGTGCAAGGGGAACTGGACCAAGACTTGAAGCATTATTGATGAGCACGTCCAGGCCTCCGAGCAGGCCGAGTATTTGGATCGCAATCGAATAAATATCGCCCTTTTGTGACACATCTCCGGTGATTCCGCGAGCTTCTGACCTCTCGCTCATTAGTCGTTCGACCCTGTTCCGGTTACGAGCGACGAATGCCACTCTCGCTCCATGGTCGAGCAGGATCCGCACCAGCGCCAACCCAAGCCCCGACGTTCCTCCCGTAACCGCGGCTCTGATGCCTTTCCAAGCGGCTAATTCCTGAGCTTCGATAACTTCGACGGATGCATTTGCCATGAAACTCCTCATAAACCACGCGTCATTCGTTTGACATCCTTCAAGATGCAAGTTAAAGTTAACTTGAGATTCAAAAAAATTTTTTGCGTACTCGGCAAGACGGAAAAATGGGCGATTTGCTGACAATTTCCGAGATCTCGCGCCGTAGCGGAGTTGCCTCTTCTGCGCTGCGTTTTTATGAAGAGAAACGGCTTATCACGTCGGAACGATCAGGCAGAGGACATCGGCGTTACCCTCGCGCAGTGCTCCGCCGAGTCGCATTCATCGTGTTTGCCCAGAAGATCGGGCTTTCCCTGGACGAGATTGGCAAGGAATTGTCCAAGCTGCCGGCTCATCATGTTCCAGAACGCCGTGATTGGGCAAAGCTTTCAGGAACCTGGACTAAGCGAATTAACCAGCGAATCGTCGAACTGCAACTCCTTAAGGCTGGACTTACGCAATGCATAGGCTGCGGGTGTCTCTCGTTGGATCGATGCCAACTCTCCAACCCGGGCGATCGGGCCGCCAGATCTGGGTC
>Ga0306922_10005948_pt1 | contig 11674 bp, 16 predicted proteins | sample sta12Cox44000082_FD_203758 | JGI IMG/M metagenome (GOLD analysis project Ga0306922, IMG submission 203758) | Lab enrichment of tropical soil microbial communities from Luquillo Experimental Forest, Puerto Rico - statoxic.12C.oxic.44.000.082 (v2)... | ecosystem: Environmental > Terrestrial >... | reverse complement strand
CGAGGGACCTGCTCAAATCGTTCGGCTGGGGCATCGCGGCACTCCATAGATTGATGTAAGCGACGAAATTGCCATCCTCGCCGCCCGCCCCATAGCATCTCTCCGCTGGAGGGAGATGGACTCGAACTTTTGGTACCGCGGCAGAAAAGCCCGGGATTTCCGAAACATCCGGGAAGCGTCCGGGACGGCCGGGGTCCGATGTGGCTGACGCTACCGTCCCCATCACGCGCGGGCGCTCGGCCGCGCCGACACCTCGCCGTACCAGCGCGTCAGGTTTGCGAGGCCGGAAGCCGACGGGCGTCATTGATGCAGGTCCGCTGCGGGCGGCCTGGTCGTGGCTTAGGCAGACGACCTGATCCCCGATAAAGGGCAGCCCCGGTAGCGTTTCCACCATCCGCTCAGGTATTGTTGTCCGGCCACGATTTTTCGGGATATTTTGGCCGCTCTTTGGCCGGCTCCGAGAGCGGTTAAGGGACAATCGCCGCATGACGGATACGCGCCGCCACGAGCCACGGCTGCCAGAAGGCGACAGCGCGGGTGAAATCCGAGTCCGGCCTAAGTTGGATCAGGACACTCTGGCCTTTGGGAGTTTGGTGTGTTTGGTTGGTTTGCAGGTACTCTCGGCGCCGTCTGTGGTTGGCTCGCGCGAAATTTCCCTGGTAAGTCAATTCTAGAGTTCGTAAAAGTACGACAGGAGATCCAGAAAGAGCTGACTTATCTATCGAATGTCAATCTTCCAAGTTCACAAACATTCCGTGAAGGAACTGCAGGAGATTACGAAGAAGAGGTTAGAATATTTGCCGAGGCACAGGGAAAAGTACGACGACTTGGCTCAAAATTAAGCGCACTTAACACATCTTTTTACCGGTCCCTGTCATATCTACTCCTTATATTCGGCTACAAGATAGATGACGCCGCGAAAAACCTGCGCCGGCTGTCCGCCGAGTTTGAAGACGATGCTAGAGCGCTCAGTCTGTATCAGATCGAAGTTGCGCTTCGGCTTCCCCACTCCGACGAAAAGTTGGCCAAATCAATAATCGAGCACCGGGAACGCAGGCTGGAAGAGGCTGCACAAAGTCGCAAGACCGAGACCGATCAATCATCATGAAATCCGAGCCCGGTCGGTGCTCAATTGACGCGAGAGCCAGCCCCGGCGACCTGCCCGTTCGTTCTTCGCTAAAGCGATGCCGAGCGCTGCACGGTGGTCGCAGGATCGTAGGTCGAGCCCGGAAACTGACACGGGGCGAATGGCGATCCTTCGAACCGACATTAGCAGCGCTTTAGACGAGCTGATTAACGACGAGGCGGACACGTCGTTTCAGGCCACCGGCAACGTTCAGGCAGGCTTCGGGCTCGCGGTTGTGCTCGCCAAGCAGAAATGGCCGGATCTGATTGCCTCCTAGTGGCACAACGAAAGCGGAATAGTTTCCACCTCTCGGAACGAACAACGGCAAAAGAGGCACGACCAGCGTCTCTCAGAACAGCTGCTGCACGTCAGGCTCGGCTTGAGCGATGTATTTTTCGAGGTTCCCCGTGCCAGTGAAAGCAGCGCTCGATCTGCGACTTGATCCTCGGGTCCTGAGCCAGGGCTGGTTTTCGCGTTCTAATTGTCTTGTTCACAACTTGTCGTTGCTATGCACAGGATGATTTGAAGAACCGCAGCCATGTTGTTCTGGGCGCCGCTGGCCGCTGGTCAGATCACCATGCGCAAAGTCAACGGATGGCAGACATTGACACACAAGCTCGTCAACGAGCCGATTGACCTCGCGGCCTGATCCAATATCCTCGCTCGACCGGAGACATGGCCGGTACAGACCGAGTGTCGGCCTCTTGCGGGAGAAGGCTTTTTTTGCAATCGTCCCGGTCGAAATGGGGGAAGCAAAACGAAAATTTCGGAGAATTTTCGACTTTAACGGCGTTCTTGAGCGTGGCGACGGGTTAGCATACGTCAAGCGAGAGGGACAATGCTGGAAACACATAAGTTTATCCAAGGAGTCTTCTCCTATCGTGGCGGCGGGCTTACCCAGCCCATGCCGTTGGAACCGAAGGCCGACTACGTCGTACCAGTCGGCAAGCGGGCGCATCTGGTCTATTGCCGTGTTGGCAATCCCAGCCCGGAATTGATCTGCCTGATTTTGAAGCGCGACGGAAAGCTCACGCGTTATTTCCCGGTTGGCGCGAAGTCCGGTGCGCAGATGCCCCATGCGCTGGTAGATGACCTCTTGGCTAACAGCGAAATCGAGGTGTTGATCGCAGCGCCCGAGGGGCTGGCCAGCTCTGTGGTCATCGACATGGGATTCGTGGAGATTTGATGGTGGCTACTAAGGCCCGACTGGTGGTGATCGGAAACGGCATGGGCGGCGCCCGTAGCATCGAGGAAATTCTCGCCCGCGGCGGCGGAGAGATGTTCGACATTGCCGTCTTCGGCGAAGAGCCTGTGGGCAATTATAACCGCATCATGCTCTCCGCCGTGCTGGAGGGTTCGACCGATGCCGCCGGGATCTTGCTTAACCCGCTTCAATGGTACGGCGAGCGGGGGATCCGCTTGCGCGCCCGCGTTCGCGCCGAGCGGATCTTCCGGTACGCGCGGACAGTAGTTGGCTCCGACGGAAGCGAGGAGCCTTACGACAAACTGGTCATCGCAACCGGCAGTCGTCCCTTTATTCCGCCGCTGGACGGACTCACCCTTCCGGACGGCAGTCTAAAGCCTGGCATCTTTGGCTTCCGCACTCTCGCTGACTGTCAGCGCATAGCTGCATACGTTGCAGGCAAGCGCTGCGCGGCCGTGATCGGAGGCGGCCTGCTCGGCCTGGAATGCGCTCGCGCGCTGGTGAAGTTCGGTATTGAAGTGCACATCTTCCATCACGCGATGCATCTGATGAATCAACAGATCGATCCGCCGGCCGGCGCGATCCTCAAATCGTTGATCGAAAAGATGCGCATCCAGGTTCATCTTGGCGCGGACGTCCGCACGATAGTTGGCAAGCAGCGCATGACAGGTCTGGTCCTCAGTGATGGCCAGGTGATGGATTGCGAAATGGCCGTGTTCGCGACTGGCACCAGACCCAATCATGAGCTTGCCCGCTCCTGCGGCCTTACCGTCGAGCGCGCGATCGTGGTGGATGACCAGATGCGCTCGGTCGACGATCCGAACATCTATGCGGTCGGTGAGTGCGTGCAGCATGGCGGCCGAACGTACGGACTGGTTGGGCCGGTGTGGGAGCAGGCCAAAGTGCTCGCCGATCACATTACCGCGCGCAACCCCAAAGCCGCCTACCACGGTTCGAGAATTGCCACCAAGCTCAAGGTGGCCGGAGTCGAGCTCGCCTCGATGGGGGAGATCGAGCCTGGCGGCGAACGCGACGAGATCGTGCAATTCAGCGAGCCGCGCAAGGGCACCTATAAGAAGGTCCTCGTGCGCGACGGACATCTGTTGGGCGCTATCCTGCTCGGTGATATCGGCAAGGCGGCCTATCTACTTCACGCCTTCGACAGTAACGCGCCCTTGCCTGAGGAGCGGCTCAACCTGCTCTTCGACATCGGCGCACCGCCCAAAGAAGTGACGTTTGAGCAGATGTCGATGGACACGCCGATCTGCAACTGCAACGGCGTTAACATGGGTACGATCATCAACTGCGCCAAAGCGGGGCGGCCCAGCGCGCAGGCGGTGATGCAGGCGACGCGTGCAGGAACGGCATGCGGCTCCTGCGAGTCGTGGTCCGCGAAATCATTGATTGGGCCAAGGGTGACGCGACGCCGACTATGTCATCTTTGCCCGGCTCCGAAGGCGAGCACGAGCTCCAGCACAAGTACAAGACCGACCTACAGGCGTTGGCCTTCTACAAGCATCAGATGCTCGACCATCTCAATTCGCTGATGCGCGCGTTTATCGCAGGTCAGGATATGATGTTCGTTGGAACGGCCGACCGCCGCGGCTACGCACACACGTCGTTTCGGGCTGGGCCTGCGGGTTTCGTCAGGGTGCTAAATGAAAAGACGCTCGCGTACCCTGAGTATAAGGGCAACGGGGTGATGTCGAGCCTGGGCAACATCCATGAAAATCCCCGTGTGGGTTTGATGTTCGTAGATTTCGCCGGCGACCGGATCGGTCTTCATGTGAACGGCAAGGCCCACATCGTGGAGAATGAGGAGTTCGCACACTTGCTGAACGGCCAATCAGCAGCGCCGGCGCACTCCGCCCCTGCGGACGTTGCTAACAGCAAGTTGCCAACCGTTGAACGATGGGTGGTTGTCTCGGTGTGAGACGCATTCATTCATTGCTCCAAGCATATTCCGCAGATGCAGAAGGTAGAACGGGAAGTTCAGTGGGGGACTGACGATCCGCACGCCAAAGGCGGCGATTACTTCGGCGCAGCCAGCGGGCAGAAGTGACCTGGTGAAGAACCTGTCTGCAGCGTCGAAGCTGGCTGGCCGGATCGCGGGCGGCGTCCAAATCACGCGGACGAAAATCAACTTCGGTGCGAATCTCAGATGACGAACTGGGGCGCTTACTGGAGCGTGCGCGCGCCCACGTGCGAAGATTCAGGCGAGAAAGATGGGGCACTTGTTCGATGAGACCGACAGTGTTGGCATGATCGAAGCCAAGGTGTCGCGGGCGGTTGGGCCGACCGGTGACGCTCGATCAGGTTGTCGCAGCGCTCAGGCTCAGGATATGTTGCTAGAACCGGGCGAATCCGATGAGTCCATGCTCGTTGGAGCAGAACCGATTACCGCCCCTGTTTGGTATGAGCATGAATTGGTCGGTCCAAATCAAACAGAACGTTGAATACGAAACAAGAAACCATTCGAGACTTGCTCCTGATCAAGTTGAAAGCGCTGTATGACAGTCGAGGATTGCTAACGGAGCTGGACCCTTGCCGAACGGAGCGTGAGGCATAGTCGCTTAAAAACGGCTGTCCGAGCCTGCCAACGGCAGAGTGTTCAAAGCAAGAATCAGGTGGCGAGAGTCTTTCGCCTATACGAAACGCTTCCCGAAAAACTCCCTGGAGATACCATTCGAGGTCTTGTCAAAGACATGAAATGCCCCGCCATTTGGGTCGCCGGGCCCGGATGGCTCTCCGACCCCGCGCCCCAGCCTGAAATCGCGACGTGAGGCGGCTGTGGGGCCGCAGTAAAGCTAACTGCAGCCGGATGACTTGGCATTCAAGGCGGGGTCCCGGCGAGTTCGAGTTTCAACCGAGCGAGGCTCAATCCTTCCTTCTGGGGTTAGCTTTCGGCAGCCGCGTGCGTGTGTTCAGCCGAAACTCGGATAGGAGACGTGAAACCGTGGCCGGGTTCACTCCAAAAAGCCTCGCGGCATCAGCCGCCGTCTTATCACCCTTCAGGACCATTCTGGCGACCTCCGCCCGCTGATAATCGTTGAGTTTTGGCTTACGGCCGCCGATAGCTGGAAATTGCCGTTTGAAAGCGCGCTCGCTTTCTTAGCGAATCTGCTGGTAGACTGCTGGGCCATTTGCTAGCGGATGATTGCTATTCGAGGACGAGCTTATGGAAGCTTCTTTACCTACGACTAAAAGTGCGCGTGGTGCAGGGCGGATAATTGATGCGCGGCGCATTGAGGATCTTCCGCTCTGGCTGTTTGCGCTCCTGATCGTTGCCGGCTTCAATGCTATAGCGCTTGGCGGTCTTGTCTGCACGCGTCGATTTGGCCAATCGCTAGGCCTATACACGTTCATCGAAAATGACACGGTCGGCGCGATCTTTTCCGCGATTCTCGTGATGTATGCAATATCGCTCGGGCTCATCGCCGTCGCGAGTTGGGGGAACACCACGGCCGCCGCGGCCGCGGCTTCGGAGGAAGCTTCTCACATCGCCACGGTCTATCGCACTCTAGGCGGCTATCCCCAGCCGTTGCAGGACGATCTCAAGGATTCCGTTGCTCGCTACACACAGTCCATCATCGAGAAGGCATGGCCCGCGCAACAGCGGGGTGAGGTAACGGAGGCAGGCATCGAAATCATCTTGCATCTCTGGAGCTGTATTACCCAGTTTGAGCCAAAGACTGTCGGCCAACGCGTCATTCATGGGCAGGTGCTGGACGGTTTCAATAAGCTTGTGGAATTTCGGCGGCGGCGTATCGAAGCGACGAGCTATGCCGTACCGGGACCTCTGTGGGTCGTCGTCCTCATCGGGGCCGCAGTTTCGATCTTCGGGTCGTACCTATTCAAGATTGAGAGTTTGTCGGTACACGGGCTCCTGACCATGTTGCTTACGACGATGATCGCTTTATTGGTGTTCTTCATCGCCACAACCGATCATCCCTATCGCGGTTCGAACGCGATCGAACCCCTCGCGTACGAGATCGTACTCAGATATCTGAAGGGCTATAAATAACAGCCGCCGCGAGGATCTTTTGGGCCGATGCGACCGTAGCCTCGTAGCCGGTCAACACGGCCTGCGCCTGCTCGAGTGCCATGCGCGCGTCATCGACGCAGCGCATGGCGGTTCCGGTATCGGTGCCGTCGTCAAGCATGAAGACGCGCACTACAATAAGGCTCGATCGATCGAGGCGAGCCGGCATTACGCGAGCGTGCTCGCGCGGCTCCGGCCCACAGAGAGACGACCAGGCGCCCAAGACTGAAGAGCGAGCATTAAGTTCAGATAGTTCACCTACACGGTTGCGCTGAGAAGTGGGATACCCAGAACTTCGGCCGGAGCTGTGTGCTCGGTGCCGATCCCTATTTCGAAGCAGAACGCGCCCTCGGTCATTGGACTGGGAGGCTACAATACGACTTTGATCGGGCTCGCCTATTTGTCTTTGTCGGCTTCGCGGCGGGCGATTTTCACCTCAACCGATTTTTTTTAATGCCAAAGAGGCACGTCCCAAGGTGTTTTTTGTCAATCGACCCGCCGCGTCGTTAGACCCTGATATCGAACTGACACAGAGCAAATTCGGGAGGTTACTCTCAACAGCCTTCGATCCGAGTGTGTTGAGATTACGGCAGCCAAGACAAAAGCTAAAAGGCTAGTACACCCAACACATTAACTCGCACTCACGCTTTGGAGACCGGTTCACGAGACGATCGTCGGCGCTCCATCCTTGCCGGGCGCGCCTCCAACGCACACCCATTACGCTGGCGCGTCCTGCGCGCGCAACCGCACTGAGCGAGGCGAGGAGGAGCGGCGGGTTGGGGACATCTCTGACGCTCGGGCCGGACCCGGCACATCATCCACGCCGACTTGGTGCTGCCGCATTAAGGCGTAGAGCGTCGGCCGGCTGACCCCCAAAAGCTTTGCTGGGATCCGGCCTGAGCGAGCGCCAGTTGCAGCGCCTCGCGCTCGGCGCGGGCCCGAGCAGCCGAGATGAGGAGAGATTTCGGCTCTCCTGCCGAGGTTGGCAGACCAAGATCGGTCACCGACAGCAACGGCTCTTCAGCCATCACGACAGCGCGCTTTACGCGATTTTCAAGCTCGCGGACATTTCCGGGCCATTGATAATCCTTGATCGCGTTCAGCGCCGTAGGCGCAAATCCTTGCACAGGTCGCCCATATTCCGCCGCGAACCTTTGGAGAAAGAAACTCGCCAGAAACACCGCGTCACCGAGCCGCTCGCGCACCGGCGGCACCCGCACCTCCACCTCGTTCAAGCGATAATAGAGGTCTTCGCGAAAGCGGTTCTCCGCCATCAGCCGATTGAGATCCTGGTTCGTCGCGCAGATAATGCGGACGTCGACTTGCACCGGGTTTCGCCCGCCAATCCGTTCGACTATCTGGTCTTGCAGGAAGCGCAGCAACTTCACTTGCATTGCCAACGGCACATCGCCGATTTCATCGAGAAAAAGGGTGCCGTGATCGGCGCTCTCGATCTTGCCGATGTTCTGCGTTACCGAACAGCTCGCTTTCCAGCAAGCTTTCGGGAATTGCAGCGCAGTTGATCGGGATAAAGGGCCCGCGGGCCCGTCGGCTCATTCGGTGGATCGCTTGGCCGATCAACTCCTTGCCCGTACCGCTCTCGCCCAGCAATAGTACGGTGACGTCGATCGGTGAGATCTTTTCGATGTTGCGCAGTACCCGCAGCATTTCCGGACTGCTCGCGATGATACCCTCAACCGGCGATGCCGGTACAGCCTCAGCGAGGCAGCGGTTCTGGGCCTCGAGTTCGAACATTTGCTCCGCGCGGCCGACGACAAATCGCAATACGTCGATGTCGACCGGTTTTTGGTAGAAATCATAAGCGCCCAGCGCAATCGCCCGTAATGCGTGCTCGCGGGTTTCGTTTTGGGTTGTGACGATGACCTTGGTCGCTGGCGCAATCGCGAGAATTTCCGACAGTGCAGTGAGGCCCTCTGCCGCGCCGTCGGGATCCGGCGGCCCAAGGTCGACAATGGCGACGGGGATGGTTTCCTTCCTAACAAGATCGACTGCTTCCTGGCGGGTTCTGGTAGGAAATACCCTGTGGTCGGAAAAGGCCCAGCGAAGCTGACGTAGAAGCCCGACGTCATCGTCGACGATCAGCATCGGTTTCGCATTCACGGGCGTATCGTGTCTACGTCTGGACGGCGGATGGCGCCACCTCTCTTGCCGCAGACCGTGACGACGGTAGCAAGTGATCCGAACGAGAGAGCCGAGACCAGCACGCTGGCGGAGCAGGCGTTTGTTCGTCTGCGTTTCATTTCCCTATCCTTTGTTGATGAGGCTCGAGGCACCTGTTCAAGCGGACGCGATACACGGGCTCCTCCCTGATCGGGCGGCTGCATTGCCCTTGCTGTTTTGAGGTTCTTTCGGAATCGCTTAGATGATCGCCCTGATGGTTGCGCTAGGACAATACGTGCGACCACGTATGGTCGTGGCCCGTCGTGGGTGAAGGCGTGAAGTCTTGTCCGGCGTTTGCCCGCGTGTTTCTGCGCGAACCGACCAAACTCGACCAATTTGGTCTTGGTCGAGGTATAAAGCGGTCGCCGTCCCTCTATCCCTCAAAGCGGTCATGAGGTGGCCAGTAGTGTCACCGTTCGAGTGGTTGCCACGCGTTCGTCCTTTGAGCCCGGTTGCCGGCAGGCGACCAAACCGACACGCAGCCAGCGACACCCGTTTCGTGGTGGCGGTGCGTTTATCGGTTGCCGATCGTCATATTGACCGTAATTCGGCCAAGATTGCCAATAAATGTTACGATGCATTACGTATGGTTAACGTCCGAACATATAGCTAACAAGTGGCGGTCGCGGGACGATGAAGAAGGCGACGCTTCAAAACGTTAGGGGTAAGGAGGCGGAGCTCGCGTCAAGGTCGACCGTCCGGCTCTTGAACGTCAGGTGTGCGACATTCCGCCGCGAACTCATGTATGAGCGCTGACTGTGGGCAGGCGCGATCTCGCGTGTCCGCCTTTCCAAGTAGCAGGCGCTTGAATTCGTGGCTCCCTTGGAAGCGCTTGTTTCAGGCTCTGGCGGGCAAGGCAGGAGGTACGGTCGTCATAACGACGGTTGATCATAATCTGATGCGCGGATCGTAACCACATGACCGTTGATGCGTCGCGGAGCGGCCTCGGTCTAGGAACCTGCGTCGGATCGACAACCCGGCAGATAGTGGATGCGAGGGTTGTCCTGACCGCGACCGCCCCCCGCCTTGCCCGGCAGCAGCATGTCGGGTGGTTTGCCGGCGCCTCCCTGTGATGCCTGCCGCTGGCGGCCGGCACCGGGCGATGACCCAGACAAAGTCCGCCAGCTCACGAGCGACCGCGGCAGTGACGACATTGGCCGGCTTGCCGTTGCGGGCGAGTTTGCGGTAGCGCGCGCACAGCCGCAGCTGCGCCTTCCAGGCGATCTCGCGGATTGGCCAGGGCGACGTTCATTGGCCAGGGCTACGTTCCCGTCGGAGCCGCAACTCGTGGCTGACCCGGGCCGGGAAGCCCAACAGCCCGATCACCGGGATACAGTGCGCTGTTGGTATGATAGGGCGACCAATAACCGCTCAGGGCATGTAGACCCGATCGGCGGGGCGCCCGCGCAGCGCGCGTAGGATGCGCGATGTACCGATCCCTGGCTCGCCGCCGAGCAGCACCACTTGGCCCTCGCCTTCCTGAGCGCGCTCGAACCTGTCCAGCAGCACCCCGAGCTCGTGCCTCGCGTCCGACTAGAGGTGTCAGTCGGTGACCGCGGAGCGCCTCGAACCGATCCTCGCCCAGGCTTTTGCCTTCCACGCGGTAGGCGATGAGCGGCTCGGCAAAGCCCTTGAGCCGTTGCGGGGCGAGATCGACAAGGTCGAAGAGGCCGCCTTAAGAGGCGCTCCGTGTTCGCGCCGATCACCACCGTACCCGGCTCGGCTAGTGTCTGAAGGCGGGCGGCAAGGTTCCGTGTCTCGCCAATCACCGCATTTTCTAGCGATGCACCCCCCCGATCAGGTCGCCGACTACGACGGCGCCAGTGGCGATGCCCACTCGAGCGAACAGCGCCTCGCCACCGGGTATGGCTACTTTGCTCACTGCGTCCGCGAGCCCCAGGCCCGCACGCACCGCCCGCTCGGCATCGTCCTCATGCGCCACTGCGTTCTGGTAGCCACGGACGATGGTGCTCATCTCCTCCGGATCGAACCGCGCCGAGAGCTCGGCCGAGCCGACGAGATCGCTGAACAACACAGTCAATTGCCAAGCTCGACCTGCGACCGCGTAGTGGGCTCATCAGGCGCCTCGACCGCAATTGGCTTAACGAGCGCTGCTGCGGCAGCGAGCAGTCGCCTCCGCGGACTCGACGGCAGCGCTAGATCAGTGACGACAATGTACTGACCCGCGATCACCTGCGTGTGGTGGGTTTGCTCGATCCGATAGACCGGGACCGGCGAACGCATCGACGAGCGCCGTGCGAACCTCCGCCTGGTTCACCGCGAGCCTGGCGGCGGCGGACATATAGGTTTCGTCGGCGGGAGTGACGGCCTCGATTCGATCAGCGAGAGCAACTGCATCGCCGAACAAGTCCCCCTCATCGTCGAGTACGTCACCTAGCGTAATAACGATACGCATGGCGAGGCGATCGTCCCCTTTGTTCGACTGGGTGCGCCGCAACTCTTCCTGCATTGCCATGGCGGCTAGTCCCGCAGCGGTCACACTCGGAAAGGTGATCCAGAAACCGTCCCCTCCTGCCTTGAAGATGCGGCCCTCCTGTGCCGCAGCGAGTCGAGAGACGAACTCGCGGTGCTCGGCCAGCAGGCCGGATAGATCGGTCTTCGCGAGGCTCCGAAACCTTGGTGTGGAACCCACGATGTCGGTCTTCACGATGGCCGTCACACGAAACGCCGTCATGGCGATAGGTCCAGCGAGTTACCCTTAGTTCCGTCGCGGCGGCACGGTAGGGAATGGAGACACGGAAAACAAGGCTAGGACCAGCCAGTTGTGGCGTGGACGCCAGCCGACTAGCTTCGGTCGCACCTTGGCTCGTTGAGTCCTTGAAACGATGAGATCATCGCCTCAAAATATCGAAGCGGAAGCTCTTGAGACACATTTCACAACCGAACTCGTTCCGAAATGACCAAGCCCGTGTGAGACTGCTTTGGATCGCGAGTCAACCCGACCGATTCGAGGGGTGTGTGGCTGAAATGTTTGGGGCTCCTCATCGGTATTGAAATCGAAAAATCGGGTTTGCCCTCGCCGACATTGCGCAATGTCGGAATGTACAAGACCTGTGCTCGTTCAATGCTGTCCGTGTTGCGCCATATTTCGTCAAGCTCT
>Ga0306922_10005944_pt1 | contig 11676 bp, 8 predicted proteins | sample sta12Cox44000082_FD_203758 | JGI IMG/M metagenome (GOLD analysis project Ga0306922, IMG submission 203758) | Lab enrichment of tropical soil microbial communities from Luquillo Experimental Forest, Puerto Rico - statoxic.12C.oxic.44.000.082 (v2)... | ecosystem: Environmental > Terrestrial > Soil... | reverse complement strand
TTCGCCGGCAGCACCGGCAGGGCGAAGAGGTAGACCACAAGGGCGATGGTCATGCCGATGCCGGCTGCCGCAAAGCCATAATGCCAGCCCAATTCCTCGCCCAGCGTTCCGCAAACGAGTGGGGCGATTAACGCGCCCAAATTGATGCCGACATAGAAGATCGAATAGGCGCGGTCGCGGCGTGGGTCCCCCGGCCCATAAAGCCCGCCGACCTGCGCGGAGATGTTGGGTTTGAACGCGCCGTTGCCGAGAATCAGCATCGTGAGCGCGATCAGAAACAGCGGCTCGAATGCCATCATGAAATGGCCGATCGCCATCAGCGTTGCGCCGAGCAGGATGGTGCGATGCTGGCCGAGCAGGCGGTCGGCGAGAAAGCCGCCGAGCAGCGGCGTGAGATAGACGAGCCCGGTGTAGAGCCCATAGATGTGGGAGGAGAGCGGCTGCGGGCCGAGCGGGCCGGTGAGCGATTCGAGCATGTGCCTGAGCGCGCCAAGCCCGAACACGTTGTCGGTGTGGCCCGGCAGCAGCAGAGCGTGCGTCATGTAGAGGACGAGCAGCGCGCGCATGCCATAGTAGGAGAAGCGCTCCCACATCTCGGTTGCGAACAGAAAGGTGAGCCCCCGCGGATGACCGAAAAGGTCCTTTGCGGGAACGGCGCTGTGCTCGATCGCGGAAGCCATTGTCGCAATTTGCTCGGCTAGTGTTTATTCGGCTAGAGCTTCAGCGCGCCTGCGGCGGCGGGGACGCCGAATGCCATATAACGCCGACGGAGGAAACCCCATGCTGCTTTCCAGACGAGCGATCCTGGCGACTGCGCTGGCGCTGCCCGCAGCATCGGGAACCGCCCCGGCATGGGGTGAGGACGCGGCGAGTTACCCCAGCCGGCCCGTGCGCATGATCGTCGGCTTCGCCGCCGGCGGAGGGAACGATCTCTTCGCGCGCCTGATCGGGCAGAAGCTTTCGGAGAACATGGGCCAGCCGGTGGTCATCGAGAACAGGCCCGGTGCGGGCGGCCGGCTGGCGGTCGAATACGCCATGGTGCAGGGCGCCGACGGCTACACCCTGGTGGTCGGCGCAACCGGCCAGATGGCGATTGCATCGGCCATCTATCCGACGCTGCCGTACCATCCGACCCGGACATTTGCGCCGATCGCCATGATCGCCTCGTTTCCGCTGATCCTGGCCGGGCCCATGAACGACTCCATCAAGTCCGTGCAGGACTTGGTCGCCTGGGGAAAGGCACATCCGCAGAGCTCGAACTACGCGACCTCATCCCCCGCCTTCACCCTCACCACCGAGCTGTTCAAGCTCAAAACCGGCATGCCGGCGCAGGCGATCCCCTACAAGAGCAGCAATGAGATGATGCTCAGCATTGCCGGCGGGCAGACCCTGTTCGCCATCGCCGACGGCCCGCCGACGGTCCCGCTGGTGCTGGGCCGCAAGATCCGTGCGCTCGCGGTCACCGGCGCGGTGCGCTCGTCCGAGCTGCCGGACGTGCCGAGCATGGCCGAGGTCGGGCTTCCCGCCGTCGATGTCGGATTATGGAGCGGGGTGTTCGTGCTCGCCGGCACGCCGGCTGCGGTGCGCGGCAAGCTGGAGGCCGAGCTGCGGCGCACGCTGGCCGATGCCGGCGTGCGCGAGAAGCTCAAGGCGATGGCGGTCGATCCCGGCGGCGCCGCGGGCGACGAGTTCCGCCGCCTGATCGACGCCGACATCAAGCGGTTCAGCGAGATTGCAAGCGCCGCCAACCTCAAGTTCGAGGAATGACGGCGGCAAGGGCCGCTCCCGCCTCCTTCACACGTCCAGCATCTCCTCGTCGGCGAATTCCGCGCGCTCCTGGATGAACGCGAAGCGGCCTTCCGGCTTGTTGCCCATGAGCTGCTCGACCGCACCGTCGGTCCGCTTGCGCGCATCGTCCAGCACGATCACGCGCAGCAGCGTGCGCCTCTTCGGGTCCATGGTGGTTTCCTTGAGCTGGCTCGCCAGCATCTCGCCCAGTCCCTTGAAGCGGCCGATCTCGACCTTGGCGTTGGCGTGGAACTCTCGTCTGATCAGCTCGTCGCGGTGCTTGTCGTCGCGCGCGTAGAAGATTTTGCCGCCGTGACTGAGCCGGTAGAGCGGGGGTACGGCAAGATAGAGATGGCCGTCGTCGATCAGCTTGGGCATCTGGCGATAGAAGAAGGTGATCAGGAGCGATGCGATATGGGCGCCGTCGACATCGGCGTCGGTCATGATGATCACCTTGTCGTAGCGCAGGTCCTCCGCGCGATAGTGCGCCCCGGTGCCGGCTCCCAGCGCCTGCACGAGATCCGCGAGCTGCTGATTCTGGGCAAGCTTGTCGCGGCCGGCGGAGGCGACGTTGAGAATCTTGCCGCGCAACGGCAGCACCGCCTGCGAGGCGCGGTCGCGCGCCTGCTTGGCCGAGCCGCCGGCGGAATCGCCTTCGACGATGAAGATCTCCGAGCCTTGCGCGGCCGTATTGGTGCAGTCGGCGAGCTTGCCGGGAAGGCGCAGCTTGCGCACCGCGGTCTTGCGCGCGATCTCCTTCTCCTGGCGCCGGCGGATGCGCTCGTCGGCGCGTTCGATCACGAAGTCGAGCAGCTTGTTGGCCTGCACGTGGTTGCCGGCGAGCCAGTGGTCGAATGGATCCCTGATCGCGCTCTCCACGATGCGGCTTGCCTCCGCGGTGGCGAGGCGGTCCTTGGTCTGTCCCTGAAATTCCGGCTCGCGCAGGAACACCGAGACCATGCAGGCCGCGCCGGTCATGACGTCATCGCCGGTCACCGCCGCGGCGCGCTTTCCCTGTCCCACGCGTTCGGCGTGGTCCTTGATGCCTTTGAGCAGCGCGCCGCGCAGTCCGGCTTCGTGCGTCCCGCCGTCCGGGGTGGGGATGGTGTTGCAGTACGATGAGAGAAAGCCGTCGCGGTCCGCCGTCCAGGCGACCGCCCATTGCGCGCCGCCATGGGCGCCGATCTTGCCTGCGCTGCCGGTGAAGATGTCGGGATGGATCAGGGCCGCGCCATTGATCGCCGCCGACAGGTAATCCTTGAGGCCGTCCGCGAAGTGAAAGGTCGCCTCCTCCGGCACGTCGGCGGTGGCGCGCAACAGCTCTTTCGCGCACGACCATCGAATCTCGACGCCGCCGAACAGATACGCCTTCGAGCGCGTCATCTTGAACACGCGCTCCGGCTTGAAGCGCGCGTTGGCTCCGAAGATGTCCGGATCGGGCCGGAAGCGCACCTTGGTGCCGCGCCGGTTGGACACGCGGCCGAGCTTTTCCAGCTTGCCCTTCGGCTTGCCGCGCTCGAACGCCATCCGGAAGAGCGTCTGCTCGCGCGCGACCTCGACCTCCATGCGCTCGGAGAGCGCATTGGCGACCGAAACGCCCACCCCGTGCAGGCCGCCCGATGTCTCGTACACCTTGGAGTCGAATTTTCCGCCCGCGTGCAGGGTGCACATGATCACTTCGAGCGCCGATTTCTTCGGAAACTTCGGATGCGGATCAACCGGGATGCCGCGCCCGTTGTCGGTGACCGTGACGAAGCCGTCGGCTTCCATGACCACCTCGATGAACGAGGCATGGCCGGCAAGCGCCTCGTCCATGGAATTGTCGATTACCTCGGCGAACAGATGATGCAGCGCCTTCTCGTCCGTCCCGCCGATATACATGCCGGGGCGCCGGCGCACGGGCTCGAGCCCCTCGAGCACCTCGATGTCGTGGGCGGTATAACCGGATTCCCCGGTCCGCACGCGCGCGGCCGCGCGTGCACTCTTGCCGGCCGGCCGGCGCGGGGCCGCTTCCGGCAGATCGGAAAAAAGGTCTGTTCCCCCCTTGAGCGGGGATGTGCGGGCGACTGCCTTGGCGATCCTGGCCATTCCTGCCTGCGCTGCGAAGAGAAAATCCCGAATCAGATGTCCAACTATGCCACGGGCATGGCCACATCGTGGTGCGGAAAATTCTGCAAGAGCAGAGATTGCATGCCCCATATGGTTGCACGCGGCAATTGCTGCAAGTTACTAGTCCCAAAGCACAATTCCGCCGCCGCTCCGAAATGTCTGAAACCATCGAAGGACACGCGCATCAAGTGGTTGAGTTCGTGCGCGTGCATGAGGGGTGGGCGGACCCGGTCGTCCGTGCGGTGCCGTGGCAAGCGCTGGCGCGCGTCACTCGCGCAGCTGGCGCAGGACGGCGCCCAGGATGTTGCAGTAATCATCGGTCCACACCCATTGCGCGGGATCCGGCGGCGTGAACTCCCAGTCGCCGGATTGCACGAGCTCCGCGAAGTCTTCCCGGTTGCGCGCCACCGCGGCGACGGTGCCGGAGAATTTGTAGGGATTGGCAGTCTCATCGGGATCAGGCCGGTCGCTGACCAGCGTGACCAGGCCATTTGCCGCCGCGATGCCGGCAACCACCGAGGCAAGCTCGAGGTGCCGGTTTGATATGTGCATGACGATCGTGCCGTGCGGGCGCAGCTTCTGCAGGTAGATCGCCATCGCCTCGCGGGTGAGCAGATGGACCGGGATGGCATCGGAGGAGAAGGCGTCGACGACGATCAGGTCGTAGGCGGCATCGGATGCCTGCGCGAGCATGCGCCGCGCGTCGCCCAGCATGATGCGCGCATCCGCGCCGCACGCCGACAGGAACGTGAACAGCGCCGGATCACGCGCAATGCGCACAATGGCGGGGTCGATCTCGTAAAAATCGACGTGCTCGTGCGCACGCGCGCGGCAGGCCAGCGAGCCTGTGCCGAGCCCGATCACGGCGTAGCGCAGCGGCGCCGCGCTTTGCGCCTGCGCGGCGTTGAAGGTCTGCGCAATGGCGGAGCCGTCCCAGTAGTAGAGCAGCGGTTCCGGCCTTTCCGGCGGCTGCCGCGCGCCGTCAACGTCGATGCGCTGCGCCCCATGCATGGTGGTTCCGTGCTGCAGGATGCGGAAGCGGTGATCCGGGCTTTCCACGACCTTGGCTACCCCAAAGAAGCTGCGCACCGAGACGCTGCCGGGGGGCTGGAACAGGCCATGGTTGGCCAGCAGCACGGATGCAATAACCGCCGCGCAGGCCGGCGGCACGAGAGAAAGCGGCACGCACGCCACCAGCAACGCTGCGGCTGCACGATTGAACATGGTCTCGTCGAGCAGCGCGGGAAAGAATCCGGAAACGATCAGCAGGCTACCGGCCGCCGCGAGCGCCGCGACGAGCGCATATTGCCTTCCCGGCATCGCCACCGCCGGCCGGCAGAGGACCGCAAGCGCAAGCAGCAGCGGGTATTCCGCCACCCAGCTGAACACATGCGGCGCGATCACGCCTGCGGCAAGGCCACCGAGGGCGCCACCTGCCGCGACGCTGAGATAGAAGCCGGTGAGGAAGCGGCCCGACGGCCGCGTGCGCGCGACCTCACCGTGGCACATCAGCGCGCAGACGAAGAACACCGCAGCGTGCGCTGCCACCAGCCACAGAATGGTCTTCACGGGCTCGAAGACGATCACGGCCGCGAGGCAGATGACGAAGAACGGCTGGACGGCAACGACCAGCCGGTGCGGAATGACCTGCCGGCGGGCAAACACGATGATGAAGCTCAGAAGATAAAGCGCAAGCGGCACTACCCAAAGCAGCGGCACCGCGGCGACGTCGGTCGAGATATGCGCCGTCACCGCCACCAGCAGGCCGGAAGGAACGGCAGCGAGCGCCGCCCAACGCGCCGCATCCCGCCAAGCCGGGGGCGCCGCCGTATCGTCAAGCGCGATGGGGGAGCGCGCCTGCGCGCGCCACAGCACAAGGCCACAGGCCGCGATGAGCCCGATCAGCGCATAAAATGCAACCGACCAGTAGCGCGCCTGATCGGAAAGCCGCACGAACGGCTCGATCACGGTCGGATACGACACCAGGGCAAGGAAGCTTCCGGCATTGCTGAGCGCGTAGAGAAAATACGGATTTGCCGCCGCCGGGTGATCCGTGCGCGCGAACCAGGCCTGCAGCAGCGGACCGCCGGCGGCAAGCGCAACGAAGGGCGGTCCCAGCGAGGCTGCAAACAGGGCAAAGAGCGCAATGGCCTCGCCGCCCGCCGGCGGCTGCGCCCATCGCTCGGCGATCGCGAGGGGAAGCCAGAAGCACGCGGCGATCGTCAACAGGACATGGATGGCGACAGCAATGCGGGAAGGCGCAGCGCGCATGAGCCAATGAGAATAGGCGTACCCGGCAAGCAGCGTGCATTGAAAGAACACGATTGCCACCGACCAGACCGATGGCGCCCCGCCGAAACGCGGCAGCACCAGCTTGGTGAACATCGGCTGCACCAGAAACAGGAGCGCCGCGCTGACCACGATGGCGGCCGCGAAGATTGCCGGCATCACGCCGCGCGCGGCGGTTTCCTCACTTGCCGCATTCGCGAATGGCGCCGACTCATCGGCCCGCAGATCGGATATCCCCATGCCGGGGTTTTAGCGGCTCAAGCTGCACGATGAAACGGATTGCGGGCTGTTTGCGGGGTCGTTTTCTTGACCCCCGGCAAGGGGGCCGCTATAGCGCCGCGCAATCCGATGACCCATGCAAATCAAACAAAGATCAGGACCGCCGTGCTCGGAGCATCCGGTTATACCGGCGCCGAGCTGCTGCGGCTGTTGCTGCGTCACCCGTATGTCGAGATCGTGCTGCTCACGGCCGATCGCCGCGCCGGCCAGGAGATGCGCAACGTATTTCCGCAATTCTCTCCCTATCACCTGCCGAAATTGCAGAGCCTTGAGGGGATCGACTGGAAAGCGCTTTCGCTCGATCTCGCGTTCTGCGCGCTGCCGCACGGCACCACCCAGAAGGTGATCAAGGCTCTGCTCGAGGCGGCGCCGCGGACGCGGGTGGTCGATCTTTCGGCGGATTTCCGCCTGTCCGATGTGGCGGCCTATGCGCGCTGGTATGGTCACGCGCATCACGCGCCGGAGCTCCAGAAGGAAGCCGTCTACGGCCTGGTCGAGCGCTATCGCGACGAGATCAGGACGGCGCGGCTCGTTGCCAATCCCGGCTGCTACACGACCTGCGCCCAGCTTGCGCTCATTCCGCTGCTGCGCGGGCACGCCATCGATCCCGACGAGATCGTCATCGATGCCAAGTCCGGGATGACCGGAGCGGGCAGGGGGCCGAAGGAGGAGATGCTGTTCGCCGAAGTGGCGGAGGGCATTCACGCCTACGGCGTCGGCCAGCATCGGCACATGGCGGAGCTCGATCAGGAATTTTCCCGGGCGGCGGGGCGCGACGTCGTCGTCACCTTTACGCCCCACCTTATGCCGATCAACCGGGGCATCCTGTCCACCATCTATGTGCGCAGCAGGGATGCGTCGCCGCCGCAGCTGCATGCCGTTCTGGCGAAAGCCTACGCCGGCGAGCCGTTCGTGCACGTGCTCCCGTTTGGCGAGATGCCGCAGACCCGCCACGTGCGCGGCTCCAACCTCACCTTCATCGGCGTTGCGGCGGACCGCATTGCGGGGCGCGCCATCGTCGGCTCGGCACTCGACAACCTCACCAAGGGTGCCTCCGGCCAGGCGGTGCAGAACATGAACCTGATGTTCGGATTTCCCGAGACGCTGGGGATCGATCAGGTCGCGCTGTTTCCGTGACGGAATGTCCGGCATCGCAGGGGCGGGTTTCAAACCCGCCCTGGCGCAGCGACCGAGCCCCACCGGATCACTTCATCGCATCCCATTCGACGTCGATAGGCGAGATGATGTCTCCCGTGATGAATAGTCGGTCTTTGAGAAGACCCTGAGCCTTGGGTCTGCCTTCTTTGCGTCTTGCGCCACTGTGCGGCAAAAGTCTTGCGATTGGTTTGCCGTGCTTCGTAATCACCACCTCGTCTCGGGTTCTTGCCACGCTGTCGAGGATAGCGCAGCATTTCCTTCTGAACTCAGAGACCTTGATACTTCTTGACATGAAATCGCTCCGGTAGAGTCGAGGGGCGCATGCTCCCCTCAATGCTGCAAAATCTTGGATAGAAAAGTCTGCGCGCGCTCGCTGCGCGGCTTCTGGAAGAACTCGGCCGTGGGCGCGTCCTCGACAATGCGGCCCTCGTCCATGAAGACCACGCGGTGGGCGACCTTGCGCGCAAACCCCATCTCGTGCGTCACCACCATCATGGTCATGCCGTCGCGCGCAAGCGCGACCATGACATCGAGCACCTCGTTGATCATCTCGGGGTCGAGCGCCGAGGTAGGCTCGTCGAACAGCATGGCGATCGGGTCCATGGCCAGCGCGCGCGCGATGGCGACGCGCTGCTGCTGGCCGCCCGAGAGCTGGCCGGGGAACTTGGCGGCATGCTCGCGCAGGCCCACGCGCTCGAGCAGCTTCATGCCGCGCTGTTCGCTCTCCGCCCGGCCGCGGCCGAGCACCTTGACCTGCGCCAGCACCAGGTTGGCCATCACGGTGAGATGCGGAAACAGCTCGAAATGCTGGAACACCATGCCGATGCGGGCGCGCAGCTTCGGCAGGTCGGTCTTGCGGTCGCCGACGCCAACGCCAGCAACCGTGATGCTGCCCTCCTGGAACGGCTCGAGGCCGTTGACGCATTTGATCAGGGTGGACTTGCCCGAGCCCGACGGACCGCACACCACCACGACCTCGCCCTTGGCGACTTCGGTCGAGCAGTCCTTGAGCACCTGGAAGCTCTGGTACCACTTGCTGACGTGCTCAAGCGTGATCATCGGTCAATCCCGCAGTCTGTTTGTTTGAGCATGTCCTATTTCGCAAAACCGGTTCCCACTTTTGCGGGACATGCTTCAGCGGATGATGGCGATGCGGCTCTGCAGCCGGCGCACGAGCAACGAGGCCGCAAAGGAGATGATGAAATAGACGAGCGCCGCGAACAGGTACATTTCGACCAGGCGTCCGTCGCGCTGCGCGACCTTCGAGGCGGCGCCCAGGAAGTCGGTGATCGAGAGCACATAGACGAGCGAGGTGTCCTGGAACAGGATGATGGTCTGGGTCAGCAGCACGGGGAGCATGTTGCGGAAGGCCTGCGGCAGGACGATATAGCCCATGGTCTGGACATAGTTCATGCCCAGCGCCTGCGCGGCAGCGACCTGCCCGCGCGGGATCGACTGGATGCCGGCGCGCATGATCTCGCAGAAATAGGCCGCCTCGAACAGCGTGAAGGTGACCAGCGAGGACGCGAACGCCCCGACCTGGATGGGGCGCGACGCGCCGGTCACCCACTGGCCGATGAAGGGCACCAGAAAATAGAACCAGAAGATCATCAGCACGAGCGGCACCGAGCGCATCAGGTTGACGTAGCCGGCGGCCGGCAGCGAAAGCGGCGGCATGCCGGAAAGCCGCATGAGCGCAAGCAGCGTCCCCCATACCACGCCGCCCGCCGTCGCCAGCGCGGTCAGCGTGAGCGTGAACGTCATGCCGTCGTAGAACAGGTACGGCAGCGAGCGGATGATGACGTCGAAGTCGAAATTCGAGAACATCGCGCGTCTCAGTGAGCGGCGGCCGGCGCCGCCGCGCCGATCAGGCCGGGGACGGCGGCGCGGCGCTCGACCCAGCGCATGCCGAAGGTCACGGCGATGTTGATCACGATGTAGATGACGGTCGCCGCGGTGAAGGCCTCGAATACCTGGAACGACATTTCCTGCATGGCGCGCGCGCGCGCGGTGAGCTCCATCAATCCGATGGTCAGCGCGACCGCGCTGTTCTTGATGATGTTGAGAAATTCCGATGTCAGCGGCGGCAGGATGATGCGAAAGGCCATCGGCAGGAGCACGTAGAGGTAGGCCTGCGGCAATGTGAGCCCGAGCGCAAGCGCCGCCCAGCGCTGGCCGCGGGCGAGGCTCAGGATGCCGGCGCGCACCTGCTCGGCGACGCGCGCGGAAGTGTAGAATCCGAGCGCCACCACGGCGGTATAAAAGGATGCATCCGGAAGCTGCTTGAGCCAGTCACCGGCGGCAGCCGGCAACAGCTCGGGCAGCACGAAGTACCAGAGGAACATCTGCACCAGGAGCGGAATGTTGCGGAACAGCTCGACATAGGCCTGGCCGAGCCCGACCAGCCGCGGATAGGGCGTGGTGCGAATGACGCCCACCAGCGATCCAAGCGTCAACGCGAGCGCCCATGCAGCAAGGGCAGTCGCCAGCGTCCACCCGGTGCCCATGAGCAGCGTGGTGAGATATGTGTGAACGCCGTCCGGGGACGTCTCGAAAAAGATGCCCCAGTTCCAGTTGTAATGCATTCCAGTGATCAGTGATCAGCTGTCAGTAATCGGATATTTTCTGATTACTGATGACTGATCACTGACTCCTGATCAGTAGACCGCCGGGTCGCCGCTGTCGGTCGGGCTCGCGATCACCTTCTTGAACGAGGCGCTCATCGGAACGTTGAGATTGATGCCTTTGGGCGGGATCGGCTTGAGGAACCACTTGTCGTAGATCGCGTTGATCGCGCCGCTGCGGTAGGTCGAGATCATCTCCTCATCGACAACCTTCTTGAACGACGCGTCACCGCGCGGAAGCATGATGCCGTAGGGCTCGACCGACAGCGCGTCGGCGGAAATCACATAATCGCCCGGCGCCTTTGAGCCAGCCACCAGACTGTAGAGCAGAATGTCGTCCATCACGAACGCGGCCGCCCGGCCGGTCTCGACCATAAGGAATGCCTCGGCGTGGTCTTTCGCCGCGAGGATGTTGAGATTGAGCCCTTTTTGCCCGTTGATCTCGGTGATCTGCTTGATGTTGGTGGTGCCCGATGTGGAGACTATCGTCTTGCCGCGCAGATCCTCGACCGTCTTGAGGTTGCCCGCCTTCTTGGAAACGAACCGGTTGGCGGTGACGAAATGGGTGATGGTAAAGGAGACCTGCTTCTCGCGCTCGACATTGTTGGTGGTCGAGCCGCACTCGAGATCGACGGTGCCGTTCGCGATCAGCGGGATGCGCGTAGCCGAGGTTACCGGATTGAGATTCACCTCGAGCTTGGCGAGCTTGAGCTCGCTCTTGACCGCGTCGACGATGCGGTGGCAGAGCTCCATGGCATAGCCGACGACCTGCTGCTTGTCGTCATAATAGGAGAAAGGCACGGATGATTCTCGGTGACCCAGCGTGATGGCGCCGGTCTCCTTGATCTTTTTGAGCGCTCCCGAGAGATCCTGCGCGGGCGTCGGGTTTGCGCAGAGCATCGATATGGCCAACCCTGACAGCAACATCGTCAAACGCATTGCAGTTCTCCGCTGTGGTGATGTCTACGTCTTGTTGCGAGGTTTTGCTCTCAATCTCTACCAGATGGCGAGCGGCTAGTCTCTGGCCTTTACGTATCTGCCCGGCGCGTCCTCGATCGGGGTGAGCACTCCGCCGCCGGGTTGCCGGGCCGGCACCTCGGCCGCTTCCTGTTGCTTGAGCCAACCGAGCCAGTCCGGCCACCAGGAGCCCGGATGCTCGGTGGCCTGCGACAGCCAGCGTTCGAGATCGTCACCGCTCGGCTTGGGCCCGATCCAATGCTGGTACTTGATCTTCTGCGGAGGATTGACTACGCCGGCAATGTGGCCGGATCCGGCCAGTACGAAGCGAACCGGTCCGCCGAAGAACCGGGAGCCCAGCAGCACCGATCTCGCCGGAGCGATGTGATCCTCGCGGGTTGCGAGATTGTAGATCGGGATCTTGACGTCGTTGAGGTCGAGTGGCGCGCCGCCGATGACCATCTTGCCCCTG
>Ga0306922_10005941_pt1 | contig 11682 bp, 12 predicted proteins | sample sta12Cox44000082_FD_203758 | JGI IMG/M metagenome (GOLD analysis project Ga0306922, IMG submission 203758) | Lab enrichment of tropical soil microbial communities from Luquillo Experimental Forest, Puerto Rico - statoxic.12C.oxic.44.000.082 (v2)... | ecosystem: Environmental > Terrestrial >... | reverse complement strand
TCCCCAGGAAGCGCCGCCAGTCCGCCTCCGTATCTCCTACCGCAGCCCCGAATCACTCCTTCAGGCCTTCACCAAGAGCGTGGGGAAGGGAGGAGTGTCGCTGCCCAGCCAGAAGCCCCTGGAGCGGGGCACCCGGTTCCTGTTCGAGCTGACTGCCGAATCGGTGAGCCATCCGGTGGAGGTGCTGGGCGAGGTGGTGGACGTCCGCCGCTCCGCCTCGGGCGAGTACTTCCTGAACATCCGCTACGTGCCCGGCCGGAGCCGCAAGGGCCTCGACGCGGCGCTGATGAAGCTCTTCGAGTCCCACCGCCACGAGAAGATGCGCCGTTACCCGCGCGTCCCGGTGCACCTCAAGGCGCAGGGCACCACGCAGGTGTGGAGCGTGCGCGACCTCTCCCGCGGTGGCGCGGGTGTGGAGCTGGAGCAGGGCGAGCTGCCGCGCGATGCACGCCTCGGCGTTCCAGTGCTGCTCGAGCTGGCCCTGGACAGCGGCCGGCTGCTGCTCCACGGGGCCATCGTCTGGGCCACCGGCGGTACCCAGCGGCCGAGGACCGCCCCGGCGCTGGGCGTGGAGTTCGGGCGGCTGGGCATGGAGACGCTCCGCGCCCTCGACCGCGTGCTGGTACTCGATGGATTCCCCGCCGGACCCTGGGAAGCCGAGCTCACGTTCGGGATGGATGCGGTCGGCCGGATGCCGTGAGGCGCTCGGGCCGCTCCTCCTCGTCCTCGGATGCGCGCCGGTGGTGCTGGTGCAGCGCCCGGTGCCGGCGGAGGTCGACCTCGGGCCACAGGTCCGCACCCTCACCCTGGTGACGGTGGAGGGCGCGCCCGATGCCGCGGCGCAGGTCGCCCGCACGCTGCAGGCCCGGGCGATGCACCAGGATTACTTCCGGCTGGTGCTGTGGAGCGAGGGGATGGCCCCCGATGCCTCGGGGCGCACCGGCTATCTCTCCATCGAGATCGCCGAGTGGACGCAGGAGCAGGTCCCCAGCGGGGGCGGCACCGAGGAGGCGCGGGTCCGCCTCCTGGCCCGGATGGGACGGACGCCGCAGGGCCCGTGGAGCGAGCCCTACGAGAGCGGTGGATCTCTGAATGGCGTGGCGGCGACCAGCGACCTCCAGCGCCCGCAGCTGCTCGGCGGGGCCTGCGTCCGGGCGATCGACGATCTGCTCTCCGCGCTGGCGCCGCGCCCCGAGGTGGAGGAGGTCACCCTGGACACGAGTGACGACCGGCTCCGCGCCGGCGCCGCACTGGCCAGCCGCGGGGCGCTCGAGGAGGCGAGGGCAGCGCTGGAGAAGGTGCACGAGGATCACCCCGAGCTGCCTGGCGCGGCGTACGACCTGGGCGTGGTGCACGAAGCGCTCGGAGACTGGCAGGGCGCGGAGGCGCTCTATGCGGAGGCGGTGCGCCTCCGCGACCAGAAGCTCTACCGGGATGCGCTGCAGAGCGTGCGGAAGCGGCTGAGGAGCGCGCAGAGCGGGTTTCCACCGTAGGCGATGTCAGGTGCCGACCAGGCAACCGAGCGTCCCAAAAATGCTTCCCATCGCGTGCATGGGAAGCAATTCGGGACAGTCCCAGAGGGGGGGCACTCCCCTGCCCTCCGAGGTGTCCCAAAAAAGCTTCCCCAGCGATCGATGGGAAGCTTTTCGGGACGCTCGCCTGGACGCTCGCTGTCTACTTGGGCGGGACGTAGGAGAGGTCTGCCCGGTACTTCACCGTCTCGGTTCGGATGGAGAGGATCGCCTTGCGACCGGCGGCGAGGATAGCCGCCCCCTGCTCCTTGCCGAACGCTTCCTCCATCAGCTGGTCGAGCGTCTTGTCGTTGGGGGCAAATGCCGCCCAGCTGGCTCGACCGGCGGCGTTGATGAACAGCGGCCCCTCACCCCCGTTGACCAGCTGGAACCAGGCACTGGGCCCGGCCTGCGGGTAGCTGGTCTTCTTGATCGCCTCGTTGACCTTCTTCACCGTCTCCACGAAGTCGTTCAGCCCTTCGGGCTTGAGCCGGTAGTAGGTCAGCACGCTGAACGCCGAGGGCGGGTCGCTGCTCGGCGGGATGAGGCTGAGGTCCGCCCGGCGCGTGTAGTAGGCGGTGAAGGATCGGGCGAGCACGGGACCGATGTTCTTCGCGTAGTCAGCATCGTCGTCCTTCTGGAACTGCTCGTGCCCGTCGAAGTCCTTCCAGGCGTGGCCGAAGCTGCCCGTGTAGTACGTGCCACCCTCCTCCCCGCTGACCACCTCCCAGGTGAACCAGGTCCAGGTGTCCTTCTGGGCCTTGTGCCAGGCCATGTGTTTCTTCCGCCCTGCCTCGTACTTCGCTTCCTGTCCCGGCTTGGGGGTGTGGATGTTGAGCTCCACGAGGTTTCCTGCCGGTTGCGCCAGGGCGGGTGTCGCGAGCGCCCAGGCGCAGAGGACCAACCCTGCTCCGTGTCGGTTGAGCACTGTTCTCTCCTTGAACGGGTGAACGTCCAGCGACGCGGGGCGGGGGGAGCCGTCGGAGAGAGACACGCGGGCCTGCGCGCCGCCGCCCGCCTTACCACGCCGCTCACGGGCGCCGCGGACGATCTGCTCCGCCCGAGGCCCGCCACGGAACAGAGACGTCTCGCGGCGCGGTTGCTCGAGGCCACCCCGTTGCTCCCGCGGTGGCGGAGCCGGTCGAGTGAGGGGCGCTTTGCGATCGCGTGCTTCCGGAAACCAGCCATGTCGCGGACACGAGGGATGCGCCGTGCGGCCGGAGGTCGGGGCTGTCGCCGGTGACCCACCCGATGCACGCCTCCGACACGCACGATGTCAGCGGGACGGCCGTCGCGCGTAACCGAGACGACAACCCGTCGTTCTCGAGTCGTGGATGGTGGCCACCCTGCTCGCCGCGCCCGATGCGCCATGCGATCTGCAACGCTGCCTGGACGGTGTCCGGCGCGGAGAGCTCGACGCTGCCTGTGCGCTGGTCATCCGCACCGAGCCCCGCGTCCGGAGACTGGTCCGCGCCCATCGGCCGCGGGAGGTCGGCGAGGACGATCTGGTCCAGGATGTTCTCCTCGCGCTCTTCACCCGCCTCGATCGCTACACCGCCCGCCCGGGCATCCCCTTCGAGCACTGGGTGGCCCGGCTGACCATCAACCTCTGCCGCGACGCCCTGCGCTCCGAGCAGCGGCGCATCCGCACCGTCCCGGTGACCCCCGAATCGCGGACGTGGATCGAATCGCTCCTTCCCGATCGCCAGCCGCCACCCGACGAGGCCCTCGGCGCGCGTCAGGCAGTCGGCGCACTGCTCGATGGCCTGCCCCCATCGGATCGGGCCCTGCTCACCTGGCTCCACCTCGAGGACCGGTCGGTCGAGGAGATCGCCGAGATGACCGGAGCCAGCCGCACCGCGATCAAGGTCCGGGCCTTCCGCGCCCGGCGCCGGCTCCAGCGCGCGGCCCGCGTCCTCACCGGTCGTGCCGAGGCCGAGCATGAGTGAGCTCGACCGCCGCTGGCGCCGCCTGGTGGAGGCAGCCCGCAAGACCCCGCCCACCGAGCCCGCACCGCCCTCCCCCGCCCTCGTCGATCGGCTGGCCCGCCGCGGACTCGCCGCGCGGGCGAAGGCCGCCGCGCGCACCGGGTCTCCGGAGCCCTGGGCCTGGGCGGCGGTGGCCACGTTCGCCGCTGCCAGCGCGCTGTTCCTGGTCACCGCCCGTCCGACGCTCGCGGAGCAGACCGCGGCGCTCACCCGCGAGCTCACCGAGCTGCCCGGGCAGGTCCCCGCTGCGCCGGAGCTTCCGGCGCCCTTCCACGTTCCCGCCGCCTCCGAGGCGCTGGCCCTCCTTCCCGAAGGCGCCGGACTCCGCGCGGCGCTGGGACTTCCACCTTCCCCCGAGGCAACCCCATGAAAATCCCCGACCTGCTCTTCTGGCTGGTGCTGATCACCGGCACCTACGCCGCCCTCGTCGCCTACTGGCTCGCCGCGGTCGCCCTCTTCGCCCCGGCCGTCGAGCGCGCTCGCCTCACCTACGCGACGCGCCCGGTGGGCTCGACCGTGCTCGGGCTGGTCCTCTTCCTGCCGCTCCTCGTCCTAGGGAAGGCCGCCCCCGGGCCGGTGAAGCTGGCCGGCGCGGTGGTGCTCGGGGCGCTGCTGCTCCTGGCGCTGATCGGCTCGGCCGGTCTAGCGGACAAGATCGGCGCCGGCCTTCCCATGCCCGACGACGGCGCCCGCCCCTGGCGGCGCGTCCTCCGCGGCGGAGCAGTGCTCGGCCTGCTCTTCGTCATCCCCGGGCTCGGCTGGTTCGGGATGCTGCCGCTGACCCTGGCCAGCGGGCTGGGGACCTTCCTCCTCTCCCGCTGGATCACGCCACCGCTCTCCGTTGCCTCGCCGGCGATCCCCGCACCGACGCAGCGCTGAACGACCTGGGCCTCAGACCGGCCCGAGCGGATAGCCGCCCGCGGTCTCCGCCGCGCGGACGATGGTCTCCCGCAGCGCCGCGGGGTCGAACGGACGAAAGGCGAAGAGCGGGGCGATGCGCCCCAGCTGCGCCTCCAGCGCCGGCCCCTCCGAGGAGGCACAGAGCGCCCGGCGCGCCCGCTCGCCGCTGCGGGCCATCGCGTCCGCCGTCCAGGCCCGGGTCATCGCCACCCGGACCGGGTCGAGCCCCTCCGCCGAGGCCGCTTGCCGCGTCCGAGCCACCATCGAGTCCACCGCGTAGGCATCCATCACCACGTCGGCGATGGCCGCCATTACCTCCTGGTGCTGATCGATCTGGGGCCCGAAGCGCTCCGCCGCGACCTTGAGGCAGGCCAGCGCGGCCAGCTTCAGCGCCTGAGCATCGGCCGCCGCCTCGGCCATCGCGTCCGAGCCACTGGGCACCGGGAGCTGCTTGGCCGACAGCATTCGCTCCGCCTCCTCGGCGGCGGAGAAGAGCTGCAGCTCTCCCTTCACCGCCCGCTTGAGGAGCATCCCGGTCACCAGCATCCGGTTGATCTCGTTGGTGCCCTCGAAGATCCGGTTGATCCGCGCGTCGCGGTAGGCCCGCTCCACCGGATACTCCTGGATGAAGCCGGCGCCGCCGTGGATCTGCACCGCATCGTCCACCAGCACCCCCAGCGCCTCGCTCCCCATCACCTTGAGGATCGACGCCTCGACCGCGAACTCCTCGATCGCGGCGATGGTCGGGCCGGGGTCGTCGCCCGGGCCCTTCTGTCCGGCCAGCACCGCGTCGATCAGACCGGTGGTCCGGTAGGTCATGGTCTCGATGGCGTAGATCGACGCCGCCATGCGGGCGAACTTCTCCCGGAGGAGCGGGAACTGCGCCACCGGCGTCTTGAACTGCTTGCGCTCCTGGGCGAAGCGCAGGGCGCTCCCCAGCTGGAGCTTCATCCCCCCCAGCACCGCTGCCCCGAGCTTCAGCCGGCCGAGGTTGAGGATGTTGAAGGCGATCTTGTGGCCCTTCCCCACCTCGCCGAGGAGGTTCTCCACCGGGATCCGCGCCTCCTCGAGGAAGAGGGGGCAGGTCGACGAGCCGCGGATGCCCATCTTGTGCTCCTCGGGCCCCACGGTGAGCCCGGGCGTCCCCTTCTCCACCACGAAGGCGGTGAACTTCTCAGCGTCCACCTTGGCGAAGACGATGAACACGTCGGCGAAGGCGGCGTTGGTGATGTAGAGCTTGCTCCCGGTGAGCAGCCACGATTTGCCGTCGGCACTCTTCACCGCCCGGGTCTTGGCCCCCAGCGCGTCGCTGCCGCTGCCCGGCTCGGTGAGGGCGTAGGCCGCCACCAGCTCCCCGGTGGCCAGCTTGGGCAACCACTTCGCCTTCTGGGTCGGGGTGCCGTACCAGACGATGGGCAAGGTACCGATCCCGGTGTGGGCGGCGAAGGTGACGCTCCAGGCTCCCATCAGCGAGTTGCACTCCGCCGCCAGCAGCGAGGTGGTCTTGTCCCCACCGAGACCCCCGTAGGCCTCGGGGATGTCGATCATCAGGCCCGGCTCCTTGGACTCGATGGCCGCGGAGCGCGGAAGCACCTGCTCCTTGCAGAACTGGAGCCCGGTCTTCTGCAGCAGCCGCTGCTCCTCGGTGAACGTCTCCGGGGTGCTGATCCGCGTCGATCCCGGCGGATGAAAGAGGAAGGCCCCGCCCTGGGGGACGTCGGTGGGATGGGCGGGTTCGAGCACGGCAGCCATCGGGCACCTCGGAGAGACTGATTCTGGAGTCAACGCATAGCGAGATTCGCCCGGGCTTTCCACCCCGCGTGCCGGGACCTCATCGAGGACGCGGGTACACCAGACACAGCTCGGTGAAGAGGGGCTCCTTGGGTCCCACCCAGAACGCGGTGAGGGCAGTGGCCACTGCCCTCAGCTCGGTTCCGAAGGACGGGACGAGGCAGGCATCCTCGGCGTGGAAGCGCTGCTGGAGCCGGGAGAGGCCCTGCCGGGCAGTGGCGATGTCCAGCCGTCCGCCCCGCACCGGCACCGTCGGGCCGTTGGGGTCGGGACCGGGAAGCTTGCCCACCCCGCTCACCAGCTCCAGCCCGTCCTGCCGCTGCACCACGCGGATCTTCCCCGGCTTCGGCTCGTCGAGCCAGGCGTCGAAGGCGCGCTCGTCGCGGAGGTGGAGGGGGAACGCCACGCCCGCCTCGTGGACGAGCCACACCGGAACGTGGGCGTCGTCCAGCGCGGCGAGCAGCGGAGCCACCTGAGCGAGGTAGGTGTCCCCCTCGGCGACCAGGAGCACCGGCCCGCGCCCCGCAGCCTCGAGCACCGGGCGCATCCCGCCGTCGGCTCCAGGCAGGAATCGCGCCGGACCGACCCGGATCTCCTCGTCCCGCAGCACAACCCGGACCCCGGCGGTGGGAGGGGGTGCGCCCCACGGAGGAGCGGGGGCCAGCCGGTGAACGTCGGTACCGCCGTCCACCCCCGCGGCGGACAGTGGTTCCAGTGGAGCCGGAGAGAGTGAGGCCAGCGGCGGGGCCTTCTGCTGTTCACAGCCCAGGAGGAGGAGAAGACCGCAGAGCGGGCGCAGGGGTAGGTGGAGGAACACGGGAGCGTTTCCTGCAGCATGCCGCAACCGGCCGCGCCACGCGCGACCCCGGTTGTCGGGTCCTGACACCTGTTAGCGTCGCCGTCTCTCGTGCCGTCTCCCGCTCCGGTCGATTTTGGAAAGTACGAGCTGCTCGAGCGACTCGCGGTCGGCGGGATGGCGGAGCTCTACCGGGCACGCTTCCACGCCGTGGAAGGGGTCACCAAGCCGGTGGTGATTAAGAAGATCCTCCCCGCCTTCGCCGACAGCCGGGCCTTCGTCTCGATGTTCGTCAACGAGGCGCGGATCGCGGTCTCGCTCAGCCACGGGAACATCGCCCACGTCTTCGACTTCGGAGAGGTGAACGGCGACTACTTCCTGGCCATGGAGTACGTGCACGGCCAGCCCCTCAGCCGGGTGATGCGCCGGGCCCAGGCGCTGCAGTTCCCGTTCCTCCCCGAGGCCATCGCCCTGCAGATCGGGATCGCCCTCTGCAAGGGTCTGCACTACGCCCACACCCGGGTCGACGAGGCCGGGCACCCGCTGCACATCGTCCACCACGACGTCTCGCCGCAGAACGTGCTGGTGGGCTACGCCGGCGAGGTGAAGGTGGTGGACTTCGGCATTGCCCGCGCCCGCCATGCCACCGACAGCGCGATGCAGGCCAGCGGGGTGAAGGGCAAGTACCCCTACTTCTCGCCCGAGCAGGCCCGCGGCGAGCCGGTGGACCTCCGCACCGACATCTACGCCACCGGCGTCGTGCTCTACCAGATGCTCTGCGGTCGCCTTCCCCACGAGGGGAAGATGGTGCAGACGATGCAGAGCATCGCCCGGGGCGAGTTTCCGCCGCCCCGCAGCCTCAACCCCCGCCTCTCGGCGCGGATGGAGACCATCCTCCTCACCGCGATGGCCCACCGGCCCTCGGACCGCTACCCCACCGCCCAGGCGCTGGAGGTGGCCCTGGCCGCCGAGCTCCACTCCCTCGGTCCGCATCCCACCTCCATCGCCGACTTCATGAGCTTCCTCTTCGAGCCGGAGCTGGAGGAGGAGGGAGCGAAGGTCCGACATCCGCGGGCCCTCCTCGAGGCAATCCCCGGCTGGCGCCGCGCCGGACGCCCGGGGCTCCCTGCCGAGTCGGTGCCATCGACCACCACCGTCGAGGCCGTCCCGGCCCCGTCGCCTCCTCGCTGGGGGTGGCCGGTGCTGGCGGTGGTCTCGCTGGCCCTCATCGTCGGGGCGGTGCTCGCCGGAACCCTGGGGCGAACCCCGACCTTCGACCTCGAGCTGCGCTCCGACCCGAGCGGGGCCACGGTCCGGGTCGACGGGGTGGCGCTGGGCGGCTCGACGCCCCTGCGCATCACCCACCTCGGGGCGGAGCAACGACATCAGCTCCAGCTCGACCTCCCCGGGCGACGGCGCTGGGTGGGCGAGGTGGCCGGGAAGCCCGGAACCACCGTCCAGCTCACTGCGCAACTTCTTCCGGTGGAGGTCGAGGCGACCTCACCCCCTGCCCGCTGACTGGCAGCAGCCCGCGGAAAATCGAGCGGATCCGGCGATGCGCGCTTGGCCCCGTCCTCGCAATCTCCGGGTGGGAGACGATGGTCAGTCAGGTGCAACGGGCCCGCGCCAGGGTCCTGGTGGTGGACGACGAGCCGCTGGTGGCGAACGCGATGCGACGGCTCCTCGCGCGCGACCACGAGGTGGAGGTGGCCCACTCCGCGCACGCGGCGCTGGAGCGACTCAGTCGCTCGGGCTTCGAGGTCATCGTCTGCGACGTGATGATGCCGCGGATGAACGGCATCGAGCTCCACGCCCGCCTGGTCCAGCTCGCTCCCGCGCAGGCGGGGCGGATGATCTTCCTCACCGGTGGGGTGTTCGACGAGGTCGCCGAGCGCTTCCTCCACACCCACCAGCGGTGGTGCATGGGCAAGCCTTTCGATCCTGCTGAGCTGCTGGCCCTGGTGGCCAGGCGCATCGCGCACGCCGACCCGCTCGCGCTCGGAACGCGGATGGTGTAGGCCCTCGGCCCCGACATGGCCGAGACACCTCCGCCGTTGACCCTCGCCGTGGGCGACCGCGTGGTCTATCCCAACCAGGGCGTCTGCCGCGTGACCAGCGTGGAGTCGAAGGAGGTCGCCGGGCAGACCCTCACCTTCGTCACCATGAAGCGGGAGGAGGACGGGGCGGTGGTGATGGTCCCCGAGGCCAAGGTGCGGACCATCGGCATCCGCAAGGTCTCCACCCGCGCCGACGTGGAGCGGGTGTTCGCCTTCCTCCGCTCGGAGAGCGACAAGGCCAACCTTGACTGGAAGCAACGCGCCCGCACCAACGTGGAGCGGATGAGCCAGGGCGGGCTGCTCGGCCTGGCGGAGGTGGTGAAGGGGCTGCAAGTACTGAGCGAGCTGCGGCCGCTGCCCACCAAGGAGCGGGAGCTCTACGACAACGCCCGGCATCTGCTGGTCGCCGAGCTGGCGGCGGGCCTGGCCATCGCCGAGGTCGACGCCGAGGACTCGGTCGATCTGGTGCTCTTCCCGCCCGGCCGCGAGCGCCCCAAGCGCACCGCCGAGGAGTTCCGCTCGCCGGCCGGAGACGAGGAGGGTCTGGAGCTGGGTGACGAGATGCTCGCCCTGGGCGGCGAGCTCGACGGTGCAAGCGAGAGCGAGCCGGAGCCCGCCGAGGGAGTGGCCGAGGGCGAGGAGGCTGCGGAAGAGGAGGAGGCTCCGGCGAAGGCCAAGCCGGCGGCCAAGGCCAAGCCGGAGAAGAAGGCCCCGCCCGCGAAGGCTAAGCCCGCGGCCAAGGCCAAGCCCGAGAAGAAGCCCCCGGCGAAGAAGGCGGCCAAGCCGGCGGCGAAGCCCAAGCCCAAGGCCAAGCCGGCCAAGGCGGCGGGGAAGAAGAAGTAGTCGAGGAGCGGAGGCGACGTGATCCGACTGGTGACGCTCGACCCATACGACCCCAAGGTCGTCGACCGGCTGTGCAAGGTGCTCTACACCGCGTTCGGCGTGGGCTGCGAGCACGCCGGGGACATGGCCATTCCCGCCGGGCAGAGCGAGCCGTTCGATGCGGAGGCGCTGCTGGCCGCGCTGCCGTCGCCGCGGGCCTACGCCGACGACAAGGTGCTCTACCTCACCCAGCGGAAGCTGAAGCCGCGCTCGCTGATCTCCGGCGAGCTGCCCACCTCCGGCTTCGCCCTGCAGAACGGCCCGCGGGCGCTGGTCTCCAGCGCGAGCGTGAAGGACCCCGAGGCCGGGCTGAAGATCATCGCCCGCCACGCCATGCACCAGCTGGGGCACACCTGGGAGCTGCACCACTGCCTCGACCCGCGGTGCGCGATGTACCCGCCGTGGACGCTCAACTTCGATGCCGGCGACACCTTCTTCGACACCTTCTGCCGCGACAAGAGCGAGCAGAAGATCCGGTTGGCGAAATCGTGAGCGGGACCGGGCGTGAGCACGCGCGGTAGCCGAAGGTCGGGACCCATCCGAGTCGACCATGGTCGGTAGCGCCTTCCTCCGGGACCGGGCTCGGATCCGCGCTGCCATCCCCGCGGGGGTGTTCGCCCTCGTGGCGCTGTTCGGCCTCGGCTTCCAGCTCCACCTGCCGCGGGCGTTTCCCTCCGACGCCGATTACCGGGCCGCCGTCGCGGCAATCGCCGCGGAGCAAGCACCGGGCGACGTGGTGCTCCTCCATCCCTGGTGGACCGAGCGGGCGCGGCTCTTCCTCCCGGCGCCGATCCCGGTGGTGGGCTACCTCGGTGACACCGCCGATGACCTGGTCGCCCATCCACGGATCTGGGTGCTGGCCAACGAGCACCTCCCCTACGTTCCCGACGCCGACTTCCGGGCCCACTTTCTCCCCGACCGCACCCCGCTGGGCACGCCCCGGCAGTTCGGCCCGCTGACGCTCACTGCCTACCGGAACGGACGGGCGCGGACGGTGCGTTTCTCTGCCGTGGATGCCCTGGCGAGCGCGGAGGTAAGCGTGGAGTCGCCGGGGTCGGCCGCGGTGCCCTGCCCGCGCACCGGTGATGGCTTCGCCTGCCGCGCCGGCCGGATGGAGCCCGCCTGGCACGAGGTGCTCTACCAGCCGGTGCGCTGCTTGTTCCTCCTCCCTCCCGGTGGTCCGCCGCGCATCGCGGTGCGATTCCCGGACGTTCCCACCGGGACGCTTCTCCTCGAGGCAGGAATCACCTGGGAGCACGCCTGGAAGCACGACCGCTCCGACGTCCAGCTCGTCCTGGGCAGCCCGACCGGCATCCTCCACCTCCGTCTCCCGCAGGCCCACGAGGGATTCGTCGCCGGGGATGCGCCGATGCCCACCTCGGGCCCGGTGACGCTCACCGTGCAGGCCGACGATCCGCACGAGCGCGAGGTGTGCATCCGGCTCCGCGTGCTGGGGGATCCACCGTGAGCCGCGCCCCGGACCGCATCGACCGGCGCATCGCGCTGGCGCTGGGGCTGGTCGCCTTCGTCGTCCTCTGGGCGACCGAGAAGGCGGTGGGCTTCGTCCGCGACGAGAGCGTGTACTTCGCCGCCGCCGAGCAGTTCGCCCGCTGGTGGGCGCTGCTCTTCCACCAGCCCTCGGCGGCGCTCAGCGACCGGGTCATCACCCAGGCCTTCGACTTCAACCACGAGCACCCGATGCTGATGAAGAGCGCTTTCGGACTCTCGAACGCGCTGTTCGCCCAGACGCTGCACTG
>Ga0306922_10005940_pt1 | contig 11683 bp, 14 predicted proteins | sample sta12Cox44000082_FD_203758 | JGI IMG/M metagenome (GOLD analysis project Ga0306922, IMG submission 203758) | Lab enrichment of tropical soil microbial communities from Luquillo Experimental Forest, Puerto Rico - statoxic.12C.oxic.44.000.082 (v2)... | ecosystem: Environmental > Terrestrial >... | reverse complement strand
AAGCGCGGCGGAGCGCGCGGCTCGGCTGAGGTTCGGTGGACGTAGCCTCCAGGGGCTGCGACCGCAGGGAAGGCGAACCAGCTTGATGTGGCGCTTCTCCCGAAGACTGCCCGAGCAGCGGCGATCACCGCGTCGGAAGCCTCGACGCTTCGACGACCCACCACCGTGGTCCAGCTATTTCTTACCTCTCCAAGCTGCCTCGTCCCACCCTCAGGAGACTCGAACCGTGGATCGTGCCCCACTGGGCGCGCCCGGTCCGTCGCCACCCCCTTCCTGGCGTGGTGCGGGAATCTAGAGCGGGTCGAGCCGCACGACCAGGACCCGGTCGGTGTCCGGCGCGATGAAGCGCACCCAGCGATCGGCGATCCCGTACTTCTGGCGCAGCAGGGCGTCGATGCGCGGGTGCGGCCCGGGGACCGGATGCGCTCGGTAGCGTCGGGTCACCCCGCCGCGCTTCAGCTCGACGATCGGGTCGCCCTCGAAGCGCCTGGCCCACGCGGCGCCTGCGCTGTGCAGCCAGACCGCCCCGGCGTCGTCGACTGCCCACAAGCGCGTGCTCTGCCAGCTGCCGTCGGGCCTCTGGGTGCGCAGCGTGACCACCTCGCGCCCGACCTCGATCAGCGCGAGATGGCTGGCGACCAGCAGCAGTGCGAAAGCTGCGATCGCTCCGAGCGTGAGCAGCGCGACCCGCATCGCGGAGATGATAGGACCGCCGACGCCAGGGCGGCGGTCAGCCGACCGCTTCTCGTCCTGGTACGAGGGCCACCTGCCCAAGCCACACCGACGCGACGGCAGGGCGGGAGCAGGTGTGCGATGGTCGCGACCCAGTGGACCAGTTGTGCGGATGGGACCCATCGGGGTCCTCCCTGGGGTCCTCTCCGATCGCACGCACCTAGCGGGTCCTTCGGAGCGTGGTGCCAGCGTGGTGCCAACTCGACCAAACAGGGCCTAAGCCGGACCAACGCGATCAAGCCTTCGTTCGGTCTCGCGCCGCGCGCGATGCGCTCGGTGCGATCATCTTCCCCCAAGATTGGGAAGCCGCGCTTGATCCGCTGGTCGCGCGCGCGATGGGCTCAACATCGGGTTACTCGCGCTTCCCCGCGTCCTAGTGGTCAGATCCGAGGCGATCCCTGCCAATCGCGATACGTGCGTCGTCGAACAGGCTGTCGATGAGGGGACAGACCGGCGGGTGGCCGAAATCGCAGGCCCGAAGTCGCTCGGCCAGCACTCGCTCGATGCGTCGCAAGTCGGCGATCCGGCTTCTCACATCCTGCAGGTGAGACGCTGCGACCGCTCGGGCGTCGCGACACGCTCTGGAGCCTCCCGTTGACAGCGCCAGGAGCTCACGAGTCTCGTTGAGCGTGAAGCCCAAGTCTCGCGCGCGGCGTATGAAACCGAGCCGGGTGACCGCCTGCGCGTCATAGGAACGATAGCGACCGCGACGTGGCGGCTCGGGCATCAGCCCGATCCGCTCGTAGTAGCGGACCGTTTCGACTTTGCTTCCGGTCCAAGCCGAGAGGGTTCCGATCGAGATCGCGCGCTCAGCCATGATGCCGCCCCAAAACGAGTTGCTTGACCCTGTACCAGCTACAGACGGTAGGGTGGCTCTTCTCGGCCTCAAGGAGCCATTCCTCATGGGAGATTCCGGCCAGGTCCGACCCCCCATCGTGCTTCAGTCGACGATCACCTGCCCTCGGTGCGGCGCAAAAAAGACGGAAACCATGCCGACCGATGCCTGCGTCTTTGTCTACGAGTGCGGTGCTTGCGGCGGGCATTTCGCGCCAAAACGCGGCCATTGCTGCGTCTTCTGCTCGTACGGGACGGTTCAGTGCCCGCCCGTCCAGGAGTCCTCCGCGTCCCGAAACGAAGCTGTGGGCGGCTTAGGAGGTGCTCATGACTAGCGCCCGCTCACGCGACTTCCTCAGCAGTTGGCGCATTTCTGCAGTCGCATACGGTCTGCCGACCGCGGCGATCGCGATCGCGGGCGTTCTCCCAATCGGCGACCCCACGCGTGCCGGGGTGTGGAGTGTGGCGTGCCTCGCGATGGCCGGCGCGTGCTTTGCGAACGCGCGTCGCTGTGGCCGGGTTCATTGCTACTTCACCGGACCGTTCTTTCTCGTCGTGGCGCTGGTCGCAGCCCTCCTGGGTGTCGGACTCGTCCCCCCGAGCGCGAGCGCCTGGAATGTTCTCGGCGCAGTGCTCGTGGGTGGAGCGACGTTGCTGATCGTTCTCCCGGAGCGCATCGTCGGGAAATACCGGGATTGAACGGGTCCACTCACGCGAACAGGATTGAGAGCAGAAGCTCGTCGGTTCGAATCCGACCGCCCGACAAGACCGGCACGACTTGAGACTCTGGTCAGGATCTAGGGTTAGATGCATCGAGGGGATGACGTATGAAGAACGGACTAACGCTCGCTGTCGTTGCTTTCGCAGTGTGTGGCACCGGCACTCTCTTGGCACTAGGTGCCGTTTCAGCGCAAGAGAGCCAAAAGCTGATGGTCAAATTCGAGAATGATCGAGTTCGTGTGCTGGAACTTCGCCTCAAACCCGGTGAGTCAGAAGAGTTACACAGTCATCCGGAATTTGCTCTATGCACTCACCAACTACCGTGTTAGGAACACGGCGGCCGACGGCACGTCCAAAGTCTTCGAGCGTAAGGCTGGGGATGTATTCTGGGGCGAGCCAATCACCCACAAGGGGGAGAACGTAGGTGACACCGAGGTTCGCGCGCTGATCGTTGAATTGAAGCAACGTTGAGCGCTCAACTCCTGCATTTTGGCAAGCGCCTGTACCGCTCTCCGGAGCAGAAGGTCCCTCGATCGAATCGCGCGATCACGAGTCAATCTGCGCTCGGTGCCTTGGTTCGCGTCGGTTTCGCGGGGTCGGTGACATCCTTCAGCGGTGAGATCCAGACGGTCGGCGAGCCGATTCCGGTGTCGCCCGCAGACGCCGAGGCCGCACTCGGAGGCTCGATCCACGTAGGAACCCCCTTCTCGGGCTTCTTCGTCTACGACGACTCGGCCGCGCCGTCCTACAGCAGTCCGGAGTTGCCGGGGATCCCCGGGTACCCCGAATCTGGGTTCGCGCAGTACTTCTTCCTGCCCAGCGCGGGACCGTACTTCGCGGCCGGGGGCGAGATCGGAAGCTTCGCGGGCAGCGGGGACACAGCTCACGCTAGCTCGGGGGAGGCTGAGACAACCGACAACGAGGTTTACCTGACGGGCGCTCGTTCCACCACGCTCTTCATCACTGGAGGTGTGACCGACTCGTTGGCACCCCCAGGCGAGATCGCCCTCGACGCAGTCGAACTCTACTTGGTGGGGACGGGGCCGGGATCGCCGCTTCACGGCACCTCGTTGCACTCGATCCCGTGGGACCTCGGGAGCTTCCCTCAACCCGAAGGGGTCTTCGCCTTCATCCAAGGTAGCCTTTCGATCCAGGTCGATGGCGTCGTCACTCGACTCCCTGAGCCGACTGGTATCGGCCTTGTCGCGCTCGCGTCGCTCGCCCTGCTGAGCGTCACCGTGCCCAAGCCGGCGCTTTCCGCCGTTGCGGTGCTCGGGGCCATCGCACTTGCTCTCCGGCCGAGACGATCATGGTGAAGTCGATCATCATCTCTGTTCTGATCTTGCTCGTTCTCGCTGCTGATTCCCTAGCTGCGACCGAGGTGATCACCTTCGACGACTTGCCCACCGTGCCCGCTGTAGGAAAGGGCACGCTTCCGAGTTTGTACGAGGGGTTCACGTGGAGCGAGTTCGCTTCGGCGTCGCCGACCGTTCAAAGCGGCTACAACGGACTCCTGTTCGGCTTGGTCTCGGCACCCAACCTAGCGTTCGACAACGACACGATCGGCGCGATCAGCCGCGCGACACCGTTCACAGTGAACTCGGTCTACATGACATCCGCATTCCTTCCCGACGGCTATGCAACCATGAGGATCGTCGGGTTGCGGGGCGGAGCCGTCGCCTACGATGAGAGCTTTCCGATCCTCGAATCGAAGCCGTCGCTCCTCTCGCTCAACTACCAGAACGTGGACACCATCAAGTTCTTCTCGATTTCGAACGCCCAGCCCCCTACGTTCGTGATCGACAACCTGAGCGTCACCGTGCCCGAGCTCGCGCTTCCTGCTCTCATAGCGCTCGCGGCGCTCGGCCTGGTGCTCATCCGGAGTCGACTCGAACACTCGCCCAGCGGAAGCGGCGACCTGGATAGCGAGGGCGCTATGAGTGGCCCAGGTTCGCGACCAATCTGGTTGGTGTCGTCGAGGCGGAAGAGCCACTGCGCCGCACCCGCGCACTGAAGCACAACGCGAGACCGGCCACCCCGAGCAACGCGATGGACTCGGGCTCCGGGACCGTCGCGTGGAGCGAGTCGATGGTCGCTTCGATCCGGGTCTGAGGGGTCGAGACGCCGCCGCTGTTGGGGAACGAGAGATTGAACTCGGCAGTGTCGTAGAGCGAGAGTTCGAAGGGAACGTCCGCCAACGATGACGAATGCAGCGCGTTGTCGGTCGAGTCGACGAGGAAGAGCTGGAAGAAAACGCTCGGATCTCCCTGGATTGGCCCGGTCGCAACACCGGATGAAACGTCTGACTCGAAGGTATCCCCATTGTGGGGAGCGCCAGGGACAAGATCGAATATCGAAATCTTTAGCGTGGGCACTACCGCGAAGGAGTAGTGACCAGCACTTGCCGTGAGCGAAGCCGGCGGAGCTGCAATCGAGTAGTCTGACCGAGTCTCCACACCGGGAATGACAAAGCCGCCTGTCGGAGTTGCGCTGTCGTCATAGCTCATGTGCCCGGTCATCTCGGTCCCGACCGCGATCGACCCATCGGTCACGCTGGTGGGATCGGTCACGGTCGTAACGCTGGCAGTAAAATCGACGATGACCGTCGATGCGTCGACGGCAGTAGCCATCGCAAGCAGTGCGATCCCCGCGAAAGCCGCCAACGGCTTGTCCATTCTCATAGCCCCTGAATCGTATCTTACGAGCGCTGAGAGTGGAATCAGACTCATGCGAGATCGGGTCGGCGGGCCGCTCTTTCGGCGATTGATCGCTTCGCCCGACCCTTCCCAGCTCCACGGCAGCCGCACGGCGGACAGTCTCGCCCGTGAAGAATCCTGCCTCCGGTTCGAATCCCGAAGCTCTTCTCCCGGAGTGTCGCAATCCCCCTGCAATTCAATCCGCGAGAAGCCACCTCTGCGTGGCTCAGCGGTCTAGTGGGCACGCCCGGGTGGGGGTTGCAGGGCTCGCTTTGAGGTGCCGTCTGGTGCCGTGGTGCCGTCGTCGATGCACCTGGCGACGCTCCTCGTCGGGATCGGCTCTCTTCGTGCTCCGGTCGACGGTTCGATCCGTCCGCTTCCCAAGGCTGCCCTCGGGACCACGCCTTCGCGTCCCAAAGAGCCTGGGAGCCCTACGCGTTCACGGCAGATTTACCAGGTGCCCGTAGATGGTGAAGAAGACCCCGGCGCTGTCACCAACCGAGCCCGCGTTCGTGTGGACTCCGGCGTCGAGGATGTCACCCGGGTTCGCGTACATGACGACGGCCTGGCTTGCAAACATCCTGTGGGCGCTGGGGTTGGGCGCGAGCCCGCCGGACACAGTTACGGGGATGTACAGGAGGGGAGCACTCCCTCCCTCGATATTCAACGAAAGGGAGAACATCTCCTCTGGATCGGTAAACGGGCCGGCCGCGGTGACATATTCGATCACTAGTCTCTTTGCAGCGGGCACCGTGTAGATCCCAAAGTTGAATCCGTTCTCTGCGTTGGCCAAGACGGTGACGTTCGTCGTGATAGTCACCGGCTGCCGCGCTCGTTCGTCGGTGTCCTGCGTCGGCACGGGGGTGCCCGACGTGTTGACGACCTGCGTCGGGACGGGGGTGCCCGACGTGTTGACGACCTGCGTCGGCACGGGGGTATTGACGATCTCGACGAGGCTCGCAACTGCAGACTGCGCAGTCCCGGTCGCGAGGGTGGCGGTGAGTACGCCGCCGAGCGCGAAGCTCACGAGCAGGAGCAGATGGCTCTCGAGGCGCTTCATGGGGTGGGTTCCTCCTCTTGTAGTGTCAGTTGCAGCTTCCCGCGGTGCCCGCCTGGCAGGTGAGCGGGCAGCTTGCGCACTTCGGCCCCGGCGCCTTGCCGTTCAGCGAGCGGAAGACGCCCAGGTCGCCGGAGTTGATCACGGCTCCGGTCTCGTCGAGGTCGAAGATCGCGCAGGGCTCTGTGCCGCTCGTCCCGCAGGTGTCGCCGGTGCGCGGCTTCCCGTTCGAGGCACGGAACTGGCCGAGGTCCGCCGCGCCCACGATCGCTCCGGCGGTGCCCGGGAACTTGGCGTCGCACTTGTTGCCGTAGCCGTCGTGATCGTCGTCGCGCTGGCCGCCGGTCAGCGTGGCCCAGGGGTTCGAAACGAGGTAGCTCGCCGCGTCCGGCGTTACGCGCGCGTTGGCGATGCTCACGCAGTTGTCGCAGGCATCGCCGACGCCGTCGCCGTCCGTGTCGGTCTGGCTCGCGTTGGCCACCGTCGGGCAGTTGTCGCTCACGTCGGGAACGCCGTCGCTGTCGGAGTCGGAGAGCAGCACCGGGCTCGGAGCCACGACATCGACCGCGAAGTTGGCCGACGGAGTGACGCACGTCGTCGTGCCGTCCGCGGTGATGTTGCAGGTCTGGAACACGCCTCCCGTCAGGTCGCCGAAGCCGTCCTGAATGAGCGAGTTGGGAGGGCCGGGATTGACCGCGTACGGCGTATAGCCTGCGTTGGTCAGGACCAACGTGTACGCGCCGGCGGGCAGAGCCCCCAACACCAATCGGCTGTCGCCCGTGACGACGGAACCGGCTCCGTTGCCGATCGTGACGGTTCCTGCCGCACCGTTCGGTGCGAAGCTCGTCAGCGTGACGGCGCTGGTTGCGGGATTCCCCGCGGACGCCACGATGGAGGCGGTGCCCCCGACGCCGGAGAAGAGGGCCACCGTCGACGCGAAGCCCCCCGGCGGGATGGCGGTAGCGGCGCTGTTCACTCCACCGCCGAAGCCCCAGGTCTGGATCGTGAGAGCCGAAGGGGCCGAGAGCACGAAGCTCTGCGCGAAGACGGAGGTCGGCATGGCGAGGCTCCCCGTGAAGGACAGCGAGGTGACCTGAGCACCCGCGGATCCGCTCTCGAGGAGCGTCGCGAGGACGGTGAGGACGATCGATCGGACCGCCCTCGTGGCAGACGCAGGCATCCCCCTCTCGACGACGCGGCCATCAATCACCGCACCACTCCACCGCCGCGAGGCGGGTGAAGTCAAGGTCTTTCGGCGGTAGGCGCGGCGGCTCGGGCGGAGAGCATCGGAGCGAAGCGCAGTTGGACGACGGACTTGCTGGCGATCTCGGCGACGGCGGCTCCAGCGAGCTCGGCCCTTCGACGAAGCTGCGATCCTCGGACTAGGTTGATCCCGGATGTGCTCAGCCACGAGCCACGCCGGGCGGTCAGAGCGTCGAAATCCCGCAACGATTGAGTCCGCGGGAAGCCACCTTTGCGTTGCCAAGGCTGTCTAGTTGGCACGTCCGGGTGGGGGGCGCTCCGTGGTCGGCGTAAGCGCACACACAGCCTGGCGAATTCCGACTACGCCCAACTCGGCCAAACTACACTAAAATGCTTCAGGGTGCCTTTTGGGAGCAGAAGGTCGTCGGTTCTAATCCGACCGCCCCCACCAAGGAATCAACGGCTTTGCGCCTCCACCTACACCGGAAGGTGTCATTGGGGATGAACCATGCGCCGTTTCTGGGCTTCGCTGGGATCGCTGGCGTTCTTCATCGTCGCGCCAGGGACGATCTTGGGCGTTGTTCCGTGGTCGCTGACGCACTGGCGCATCGGTCCGCCGTTCTTCGGCATCGAGCCTTTGCGATGGGTTGGCGCCGCGCTCATCGTGTTGGGGCTGTTGCCACTCCTCAGTTCATTTGCGCGTTTTACCTGGGACGGGCTTGGCACGCCCGCACCGATCGCACCGCCTACGAAGCTTGTGGTGACCGGCTTCTACTGCCGCGTGCGGAACCCAATCTATGTCGCGCTGCTCATCATTCTACTGGGCGAGGCGCTGTTGTTCGGCGACGAACGGGTGGCGGTGTGGGGCGTGCTCTTTTGGCTCTTCACGTTTGCAGTCGTGGTGATCGTTGAAGAGCCCTCGCTGCAGCAGCAATTCGGCGAGGAGTATCGCACCTACTGCAAGAACGTGCCGCGATGGGTGCCGAGGGTCATTCCGTACAAACCATCGCACTAGGGCGTCGGGGCGCTCAAGGGACCGCGCCGCAGGTCGCCGCGGTTCCCGCCTGGCAGGGGAGCGGACAGCTGGCGCACTTCGGCCCCGGCAGCCTGCCGTTCAGCGCGCGGAATACGCCAGGTCGCCTGAGTTGACCCCCGCGCTCCACTGCGTCGGGTTCTCCCAGGCGCCCGTTCCGCCGAGCCAGGTGCTCGTGATCGTCGCTGCGCTCGCATCGAGGGCACTGCAGGTCGCAGCCACCGCCCACATGGACAGCCGACGACACCACATGTCGCCATCGTATCACCTGGGCATTCGCGGAGGACACTCCGGCAGCTACGTGCGGTAGCGCTCGGCGAGCTGCGGGGACTGGGCGGCAAACGCCTCGAGATCGGCCTTGAACACCGCGTCGAGCAGCTCGCGGCGCTCGACGCCGGGCGCGCAGAGGACTTCGCCCAGCGCGAGCCCACGCAGGCTGGCGGTCACGACGTCGTCCGCGGACATGCGCGGGACTCTGCTCAGATCGAGTCCCTGACGCTCGTGGAACTCGGTCGCGACCACCCCGGGGCAGAGCGCCTGGATCCGCAGCCCCCGGGACTGCAGCTCCTCGTGCAGTGCCTGTGACAGCGCGACGATGTGGGCCAGTGTTCCGGTGTAGACGGCGCGGCGAAGCGGCAGCCGTTCGCTCGGCACCGGCCCGCTGAACGCGAGCATGCCGGACACGTTGATGATCACGCCTCCGCCTCTCGCGACCATGCCGCGGGCCGCGGCTCGAGCGAGCATCGTGGGAGCGACGACCTTCACGTGGAGGAGCTCGTTCGCCTTCTCCCCGGGCAGATCGGTGAACGGCATGTAGTGCGCGACGCCCGCGTTGTTGACGAGCATGGTGAGCTGTTCGCGTGCGCACACGTCGGCCACCGCCGCGATGCCGGCGTCTGTGCCGAGATCCGCGACGAGCGGACGAACGCTGACCTTCGGGAGCGCCGCGACGAGCTCGTCGAGCCGTTCCCGCCGGCGGCCGACGACGACGAGATCGTATCCATCGGCGCCGAGTCGTCTGGCAAAGGCTCGGCCGATCCCGGCAGATGCGCCGGTGACGAGCGCCAACCGCGTGCGGGTCCCCTGATCGCCAGATGCATGGTCAGACATGTTCGCGCGCCCTTCCTTGCGTGCCAGGCGGGATTGTCGCCGATCTGCACCTGTGCGAAACGGCCAGGTGCCAAGGGCGATCTGATCTTCTACGGAGGTTGCATGCAGCGAGTTCGCATCATCGGCAGTCCGCTCTCGCCGTACGTCCGCAAGGTGCTGGTCGTGCTCGGGCTCAAGCAGCTCGAGTACGAGATCGACCCGCTGGTGCCATTCTTTGGCGACGAGCGGTTCGCTCGCCTGAGCCCGCTGCGCCGCATCCCGGTGCTGATCGACGACCGGGCGACGCTCGTAGACTCCTCCGTCATCTGCCAGTACTTGGAAGACCGCCATCCGGAGCCGCAGGTCTACCCGGACGACCTGGTCGCGCGGGCGGAAGCGCGCTGGCTCGAGGAGTTCGCGGACACTCGACTGGCCGACGTCGTGATCTGGGGGCTCTTCAATGAGCTCGCGATCGGTCCGGCGGTGTGGGGTCGCAAACCGGACCCGGCGGTCGTTGCCCAGACGTGCGACGTCGAGCTTCCGCAGGTCCTCGATTTCCTCGAAGAGCGGCTTCCAGCTGGTGGATTCTTGTACGGGCAGCCGTCCATCGCCGACGTTTCGATCGCGTGCTTCTTCCGCAACGCGCAGTTCGTGCGCTACGCAGTGGACGCCGCGCGCTGGCCGCGCACCGCTGCGTTCGTCGAACGCGTCCTCGCGCTCCCTCCATTCGTGGCGCTGCGAGCCATCGAGGAACCGCTTCTGCGGGTTCCTCCGTCGCAGCATCGAGAGCGGCTCTCGCAGCTCGGGGTGCCGCTGATGGCAGACTCGTTCGGCACATCCACCCCGCGGCCTGGCCTGAAGCGGTAACTGCGTCGATCGTCAGGGTGGAGTCGGGGGTGAGCTCGGCTCCTGCGCAACGGACGGGGCCGGTTCCATCTTCAGCGCGTTCCGGAACGGCTCGGACGTGGCCTCGACGACGATCTGGTCGAGCAGCCGGGTCGTGGCCATGCGCGTGGCCCGCGTGTACGCGCAATTTCCGCTGAGACAGAACGAGTGACCCTTGGCGTTGAGCATCTTCAGGTAGGGTGTCGAGCAGCCGTCCGGACGATGCACGCTCAGCTCGACCGACATCGAGCCCCAGGTCGGCACCCATGGCCAGAGCCAGTCACGGCCCGGTGTCGGGGGGCTTGCCGTCGAAGGTGTGGACGTCGTAGCCGGCGCGCTGGAGCGCATCGGCGACCTGCGCGCCCATCTCGACGCCGACCGGGTCAGGGGTATAGATCGTCCCGTCGGTGAACCCGAACACGGTGACCGTCGCATAGTCGATGTCCCGGTTGATCGGGCCGCCGTGCGCCACCTTGGGCATCGCGATCGGGCCGCTGGCCGGATTCGCCGGCGGCTTCAGCTCGTCGTGCGAGAGCGAGACGGTCTCGCCGAAGATCCCCACGCAGCCCGAAGTCACCAGAGTCAGGAACAGCGCGGCAAGCGCGCGCACGAGTCCGGGCACAGGCAAGACCCATCTCCCCGAGGTTCCGCCGTGTTCTACCCGACAACGGTCGCCAGGGGAAGACGGACCTTCAAGAGAGGAGTAAAACCCCGGGGGAGAGGTCAGCAGCGATGGCGACTGGTCAACCGATGGCTCCAGAACCCGAGGCGGCGCCCACAGCTCCGCCACCCCTTCCTCGCACGCCGCTTGGGCTCATGGAGCGGCTCGATCGGGTCGGGCTGACGCGGCGGCGCGCCTTCCAGGGCCTCGCGGTGCTGGGCGCGCTGGTCTTGCTCTTCCTCGTGATCCCCTGGCTCTACCGCGCCTTCACCACGGTCTCCACCGACGACGCCTACGTGAGCGGGCACGTCACCTTCGTCGCCGCCCGCGTGCCGGGGCAGGTGGCGCGGGTGCTGGTCGACGACAACAACCGCGTGCACAAGGGCGACGTGCTGGTGGCGCTCGACAAGGAGCCGTACGAGGTGCGCGTCGGCATCGCGCAGGCGGCGCTCAAGGCTGCGCAGGCGAGCTTCGACGTCACGCTGGCGCAGACGCGCGGGCTGGCGGGCGAGGCGCGCAGCCTCCGCTTCACGCTGCAGCGGGCGAGCGAGAACGTGGACGACCAGGTCGCGCAGCTCCATGCGAAGGTCGCGACGCTGCAGTCGAAGCAGGCGACGCTCGCGCGCACGGACGTCGACTACAAGCGCGCGGAGGGCCTGTACAAGTCCGACGTCGCGAGCCACCAGCAGTTCGACGCCGCGACGGAGGCGCGCCGCGTGGCCGCGGCCGAAGTCGAGCGGGCGCAGCAGGAGGTGTACCAGATCCGCGTGGGC
>Ga0306922_10005935_pt1 | contig 11688 bp, 12 predicted proteins | sample sta12Cox44000082_FD_203758 | JGI IMG/M metagenome (GOLD analysis project Ga0306922, IMG submission 203758) | Lab enrichment of tropical soil microbial communities from Luquillo Experimental Forest, Puerto Rico - statoxic.12C.oxic.44.000.082 (v2)... | ecosystem: Environmental > Terrestrial >... | reverse complement strand
ATCACGCGCAGTTCCTCGATCGCGCGGTCTGCACCGCCTAAGACCGCTTTCAAGCGTGATGCGATTGTGAGAACATCGGTCTCCCCGGCGCTTCCCCGAATTGCAAACAGCAATTCGCGCCATTCTACCGGCAGTTCTTCGTCTAGCCTCGCGATTCTGTCGGTCTCCCGTTGATGGTCGTTTTCGGCCAGCGCCTGTCGTATGCCGACAGAGAGTTGCCAGGCTCCACCGACAACCGCCCACCGCTCCTCTTGCACGCGCAAAATGGCATTTTGTATCTGTTTGAACGAAGGTTCGACCGAACCGGTTGGAGGCTCCAACCGCCAGAGGTCATCGGCCGCGGCCAAGTGATTGTAGACCTGGTTTAACCCGCTCCCAAAAAATCGGCGAGTCTTATATTCTCGACCGAGCTCATGATACCCGGTCGCCAGGTTAACCACCACGCGCCTGCGTGTCCATAGCACCTCGACCGGACGGCCCTTTGGGTGTCGTTCGACGAATCCTTCTTCGAGGAAGACCGCATTCCCGGCTGCCTTCGGCGACCGGATCTGGGTTAGGGCGACTAAAGCCTCTGCATATTGTGCAGGGTCTTCGATGCGCCTAGGCACAAGGGAATCGCTGCTGGAGCCGGCTCGAAGGGCGTGCACAACCACTCGTTCGCCCGGCGGTAATGGAGCTGGCACAACATCGCCTGCAATCTCGATGGCTTTTTCCGCGGCCTCCGCGGCGAGTCTTAACCGCGTTGAATATTCTTTGAATTCCTTGGGGGTAAACGGATCGGGATCAGCCCAGGCAGCCGGGTTCATCAGGGTTCGAACATGTCGGACGTTGGCGAGGATATCATTGCCCTGCTCCCTGAGGTCCTGTAACTCGTTCAAGGTCCTCAAGGCATCCGGGTCATATTGGTGCACGACAGCCGCCATCCGCGCTGCGAACAGAGCCCTGCTGACCCCCAAGGCCGATTCACCTGGAGTCACGTCTGGATCGGCGGCCCGAATCCACGCCCCATCGCTATTTCGATGGCCCCTGTCATAGATTCGTTGTAGGTCATTCACTTGTTTCCAATAAGCGTCTCTCAGTTTCTTGACGTCGCGGGCTAATTCCTCGGCTCGAGAAACGGCCAATTCAACTTCTCGTCGAGTGTCGGCGGCGCGAGCCTTCCATGGAAGGACGGCAACCACGCACGCAATCACCGCGAAGAGTCGCATACAACGGACGTAAGAAGCGACGCAGTGTACCCGGCGATGCTTCAAGAAATCTTTTTCAGGCCGCCTCAACACACGGCGCCCGAGGACGACCACGAGCAACGACACCTTTCCGCCCGCTCGGCTGTATCGCATTGGTAACCTCTGACTCGGCCACCAGTTCAAGGGTTTTTGGGGCTGTTGGAGTTACAGAGGCTGGTCGCCTCGCGACCTTATGCGCCGGAGTGCGTCGCCTCCAGGTAGGCCACCTTTTCGAGACACCTCAAGTGCCGTTCGGCTCGGCTGAATTTGGCTGCCAGAAAGGTCTGGACCAGATCCCAAGCCACGGATCTGCCCACTCTCCGTAGGTCCAAACAGATAACATTCACGTGATTGTCCTCGACCCCCTGCCAAGCGGAAAACGGATCATTCACAACCCCAGAGCGGACACCCACAACCTTGTTGGCGCAGACTGAGGCCCCCACGCCGTTCGCGCACAGCGCTACTCCTCGTTCTACCGTTCCGGCCGCTACTGCCTGCGCCAGCGGAATCACATAGTCCGGATAGTCGTCGTCCGGAGTAACCTTGTGCGCTCCGAAATCGGTTACCTGATGCCCCGCTCCGCAAAGCTCAACGATCAGTTCCTGCTTCAGATCGAACCCCTCATGATCGGCAGCGATTCCTACGTGCATGTTCCTACTCTCCTCTGCAGCTCATGAGCACGCTTCGCAAGCCCCAGTTCGCTTCTGATGAGTATTCGCGAGGCCGGCAACACCCCCCGCCGGTCGTGATCCTGGCCGATCCTCACGTTGGCACCGTCTTGAATTTAGACACTTCGCTCGGGAGGCAGTCACATTTTTTGCAGCCGCATGGGATAAAGAGGGCGCAGGAGCCGTGCCACTGCATTCCAGAGTCAGCCGAAGCGACATTCTGAGCTATGAGAGCGCCAAGGGCGTTCGCGGGGCCATCCGCATCGGGCGCGGTTTGAAGCCGGCTATTGGCATCAAAAAGGCGCCCTGCGGCAAGGAGATTACGGCATGCGATATACCCTCGTCAGCCGCGGCACCGGACGCCCCCGCCGAACCGCTGAAGCTCGGTACTGAACGGCCTGATGTCCAGCCACAATAAACGGGCCGGAGCCCCAATCCCCATCCAGCCCGTCTTCGACCGAGCGTGGATGGACGGGACCCGGAGCCGTACACTCCCAGCCGCGCGCGGGTTCTCGAGTATTTCAGTGAGCGGTCTGGTTCCCGCAGCTTCTACAGAACCAAGGAGGTGGGAAACGTATGGAAACTCGCCCGATCGGTCGAATTGTGCGGCTCGACGCGCCCATCGGGCGGAGGCAGGCGGCCGTCGACCCCCCTAACGGCCTTCACCATTAGGGACAATCGGGCAAGCCACGAAACGGACAAAAATTTTTTAGATCTCCATTACCGGAGTCACCATCGTAGGTTGTCATCATAATTTGAAGCGCTGAGGATCCGGCGGAGGCTTGTCTCGGCGATTATACAGTGGCCAGTGGCACGGTAACAGCTAAGTGATTTCGACAGCACAAGGGGCGCTCGAGAAACAGTTCCAAAGGGTCTTGAACGGCCTTCGCCTCCGGACTCCTCTGGACAATGACCCGTCGGGAACGACCCTACATGTTCCCCTGGTCGCGCTGGCCGTGGGGGGACTCTCCGAAAGCCCCCGCCTCATCCGTTTGAATGCCAGTCAGCTACGTCAGTTATTCCTGATCGGCAGTACTATTCAATACACGGACAAGGAGGGGCAAGGTCGAGTCGCGTGCCATGTCCATGAACCATCCCCGACAGCTTCTCGTGACCAGGGATATGGCGGACACCGGCGCCGGCATCGCTTCGGAAGGCCAGTTCCGCATCCTCGATCTATACTTCCAGGCCGGCTGGGCGACGGCCCAGAGCGGTACGGGGTGAGGGCTCAGCATCTGCAGCCAGGACGCGAAACTGACAGGAAGGATTGTTCTCGAGGGTACCCTCGGAAAAGGATCACGCTTTCATCTGGAGTTGCCGGTGCGGCAGGCCGACACCGGAGAGGTGGCGGCCGCTCGCAAAAGGGGAAACGAATCATCAGCCTGCAGCCCGGGACAACCGGAGCATCGCATCTGAATCGTCAGAAACCAATGGAAGAATTGGCAGGTGCTCGAACGTGCATTACAACAGAGCGGGTTCGACGCGCGAGTCGAAAAGGACAGCGCGCTGGGTGTCGAGACGTTTCGAATCTGCCAGCCGCAACTTATCTGGATGAACTTGCGTCTGCCAGTTATGGGAGGGCTGGAGGATGCGCGCCGCATCCGGACGGAAAACGGAAAGGATGGCAAAATTGTAGTAGTAAGCGCCTCTCTGTTTGGTTTTCGGCATGCCGAGGCGTTAGCACCCGGTATCGATCGGCTCGTACACATATCGTTCCAGCGCGAAGTATTGGAAAGCATGGCCTGGCAGCACGATGTAGGGTAACTATACGCCGAAGCCCCGCTAGCATCGATCGCGGAAAGCTGCCTGCCGAATCCATGGCTACACTCCCTGAAAAATTGCGTAATAAACCAATAGACGCTCTGATTTTACTGGACCCGGAACAATCCATGAGAACTGTCAGCAGTAATCTTGAACGAGACGCCGCCTGCGGCGCGGCGCTCGTCGATCGTGCTGCCCGCTTCGCCTATATACCCATTCTGCATCCTGCGCAGACTTGCATAACGAACGACGCCGGAGGGTAAGAATGAATCAAGGTGAGAGAATCCTGGTCGTCGGCGATGAACCCGAATCTCTTATGCTACTGACAAGCCTTCTGGCTAAAGAGGGCTATAAGGTGCGACCGGCTGATAGCGCAGAGTCGGCTCTCGATACACTTCGCACTCAGCTTCCCGACTTGATCCTTCTGGACATTTGTATGCCAGGCCTGGACGGCTTGGAAGTCTGCCAGCGCGTAAAGGTGGAAGAGTGGAGTCGGCTCGTTCCGGTCATTATTGTTGCTGCAGCCCGAGAGATCGAGCAACGCGCCGAAGGACTGAAGCTCGGAGCTGTTGACATTATTACGAAACCCTTCCGTGGCGCGGAACTGGTCGCCCGTGTCCGGACAATCATGGAACTGGGACGGCTGCGCGCTAACCTGGAGGGTCGGGTTACCGAACGCACAGCCGAACTACGCCGCATCAACGAAAAACTGAAATTGGAACTCATCGAAGGTAGGCGCAGCGAGCGAGCGCTGCGAGACCTGTTCGCTTGTTTGCGAACTCAGCTGGAACTGGGACGGCTGCGAGCTGATCTGGAACATCAAGTGATGGAGGGCGCCCCCGAACCGATTGAGGCCGACGACCCGTTGCGACCGGACGTTGTCGAAGATCGGCGCAATGATCAAGTGTTGGGGGAGAATGGAGAAAACTTCTGGCAGATTGCCGACTGCGTTCCCGCGATCATTTGGGCCAGCGTCCCAGGCAAGGAAACAAAGCTCTTCAATAGGCAGGCTGCCGTTTTTACGGGGCGGACGATCTCAGACCTGCGACGCCACGGCTGGCAGATGAGCGTTCACCCCGAAGACCGGGATCGGTGCCACGGCGCCGCTGTTCACGCTTTTCAAAGTCAGGAGTATTTTCAACTGGAGTATCGCCTGCGGCGGGCGGACGGGAAGTATCGTTGGGTGCTAAGCACGGGTGTGCCGCGATTTATCCATGGGTCTTACGTCGGCCATGTCGGAACCATTCTCGATGTGACGGATATTAGGCGCAGCCAGGAACACATATTCGCCGCCCAGAAACTGGAGACCATCGGCGCGCTGGCCGCCGGTATCGCACATAATTTCAACAACATGCTTGGCGCGATTTTTGCAGAAACGGATCTAGCCGTAACCGAACTACCGCCCGACTCGGCCGCGCGCGACAACCTCGAGCGGATCACGAAAATTGCGATTCGGGCGTCGGAGATCGTCAAGTTGCTGATGGCCTACGCTAGCGGTCGCGATCCCGCTATGCAGACAGTCCACGTTCCACCGCTCGTGGCAGAGGTGCTTCGGTCGCTCAAGGTCTCGATATCTAAGACAACGACTCTAAGAACCGATTTCTGCCCAACGCTTCCCCCAATTCTGGCTAACCCCTTGCAGATTCAGCAAGTGATCTTGAATCTGATCACTAACGCCTATGAAGCTCTCGAAGGCCACCAGGGGTCGATTGCTGTCACCGCTAACTCGATCCGCATAGGTCCTGAGTCTACGGTAAAGAACCTAGGCAATCTGGCATTCGGAGAATACGTTGCACTTGGCGTTTCCGATACAGGGTGCGGTATGACGGAGGAGGTGCAGATGAGAGCCTTCGACCCCTTTTATACGACGAAGTTCTTGGGCCGAGGTTTGGGCCTCGCTGTGGTCCAAGGAATCATCCGTTCCCACCACGGAGATATTCACTTCTCAAGCGTTCCGGGCAAAGGATCAACTTTCGAGATTCTGTTGCCGTGCGTCCGCAAGCAGGCTGACAACATGGCAGGTACTGCCGAGGATGCGGCCCAACAGGAGAAGAAGACCCATTTCGCCAATGCTTGATACCGACCGCTTCATCAAAAGACAAAATAGCTGTCAGATCGGCGTCGGGGCGCACGCATAAACTAGCGATCCGGTGCATCGCGGGCGGCGGATGGATGATCCAAAGGCGCGCCAAACGTGACAGTGGATTCCCCGGTAAACTCACGGCATTGTTCCAGGGTGAGGTCATTCAGGCTGAAATTGCCAGCGCTATCGGATGCCTCCAGCTCGGAACGGAGGGGCAACAGAACCTCAGAATCTCTGATCTGCGCCATCGAGTATCGAACCTTTTCCTTGACAAAGCGAACCCCGATATACGAAGGTATATGATCTGCCTTGATCTCTAGTCGCACCAGCTCGAAGTTTTCGAAATCAGCCCAAAAGGAGCCTTCATAAGCGACGATGCCCTCCGCGGAATCATGCCTTACCAGGAAATGGCTCTTTTCGAGCGGCACCTGAAAATCATAGCGGTAAGTTTTGTGTCCGTCTTTTTTGGTGACTCCAGCATACTCGAACGAAGCCGCACCTCCCACGAAGATGCTGACGGCATGGGAGCCAAAGACTCCGCTGCTGATAGTCCCGGTCTTGACGACCTTCGAAATAGACTGCTCTTGAAAGCTGGATTCACCCGGGCGCGCGAAAAGTTCTCTATTTCCCACAAATGCGACTTCGATCTCGACTCGGTCATGTTGGCTGAGTCCGGCACTGTTGAGAGGGCGCACGAGACGATCGATCACTTCATGGCAGGTGAAGTTGGGGAGGCGCGAGAGATGTTCGGCCACTTTATTCCGGATCCGCTGTAAGATTGCCTCAGAATCGTCAGCGCTCGCCTCCGCTCCGAAACTTATGCCAACCCAGACGGAAAACGCCAAACCGGCGAATAGTTGGTGCAACAGGGATCGGTGTACGAGCCTCACGTAGTTCTGAGACTCGCCTTCGGATGTGGCGACCTAAGATTTGGGGTTCACCGGAAAAAAACAGGCCATAGACACTAGTCCGCGATCTTTGTTATCGAGGTCTAAACACGCACTATAACCACGACGACCGTCTGGTTATGTGCCTGAATTGAGCCATAGCTTCCTGGCTAAGGCCTGCTGGGCGTAGACAGGTAACGTTTGGCTTGCGACACACCGTTAAAAGAGCTCTGGATGTGCGCGCGACGACCTCCCCGCCGGATGGCGCCAGCCGGACTCGCCCCCGAATCCTCGAGTTTAAGACCCGCCGCGAGGACGTTGGGCCTGCTGTTCTCCCAGCCGCAATTTCGATTCCAAAGCACGCTTAGCTTAATTTTGTCGCGTTTTAGTCTCTGGTCTACTGGCTCATTTTGTTGGGTGGACGCAGTTGTTGATTCGTACAAGCCGGGCGACTCAACACGGAAATCAACGCCACACATCCTTGTACCTATAACAACGGGTTTTTGGCGTCTTCAGAGATTTTTCTCGTGGCACCTGGGAATATGGTTTTCGAGTATTTCTCGGGCGGGAAGAATCACCGGATGGGGATCCGCGGGCGAAGTGTTCTCCGCAGGGAGTTACACGCCTCGCGAGTTTGGATTCACTTGCTACGAACGGCCTTGGCCGCGGAGGAATAGTCCGCCGGCCGCGGTCCAGCGTCGCCAGCATGGCGTTCGTGCCCAGTGCTTGCAAACGAATCACCAACGCGGGCTAGTGCAACCAGAACAATGGACAGCGAAGACCGACCCGAGAGAAGCGGCGCTGAAAGCTCTGGTGGTTAAACCGAAATGGGCGTCGCCAGCGAGCCAGAGAATCGTTCTTGGTCTTTCGGAGACTCCCCTCCATCATCCTGACCAAGGGCAAGCACCCGCACGCGTTGGCCGGCGACGAGCCGTTGCAGAAGGATTTGTCGACCGTTTCGGAACCGTACCGAATCGCGATGGCTGTAGCTCGGCCCAGTCTGCGTGAACATTACCTCTTCGGTCGGCCCGACGCTAAGCTCGCGCTGCAGCCGCTTCGGGATGTCCCCGAGCAGCAGAGTCGCGCCTGGAGGTATGCAGACTGCGAGAACCGGTTCGGCTTGAGGCGCGCTGAAGAACTCTATCAGCGCCGACCAGAACGTCCGCCTGGGGGGAGCCACGCCTGGATCAGGTTCTACATGAGTAGCCAAGCCTATGCTGCCCGTTGTGAAACGATGCACTACTAGCTCCTCGCCTTCCTGTGCCAGGCGGTTCGGAACCGACATCAACGAGTAATCGCACATACGTTTTGACTCCCTTTGTGCTCCGGAGGCCGTAGTCTATCCGGTGCCGACATAGTCACCCACCGTGTGTGGTAAGGCTCGAGCTCCATACGGCTAAGGCCTGGAATTTTGATTGCCCAGTCGCGCAAAGGATTTTTTCTTTTTTTTCCGCAATACCGCCCTTCGCAAGTCCATCGCTCACGCCATTTGGACCCGCTCCCAACGTGCGGATTTCACGAAGGAACCTCCGGCTCTCCTATGTTCTCTTTCGCCACGCCGGTGTCCCGTCTCAACCCAGGAGCCTCTTCGGTATCCCGTTAAAGATCGGGCCGCCGCTTCAATGTGGGCCGGTCATCCGAAGCCGGTTTTTGGTCTTTGCTGCTGCCTTCGTTGACCGGCCCGTCACTTCTTCCCGGTGCACTGCTTCCCGGTGCACTGCGCAGCCGGGGACGACTAAAGTCGTCGGCGTCAAATTTCCGCCGGTTGTGCAGCATCATCAGGCGCGTTTTTACCGCGCTGAATTCGGAGGTATCGATGACATACTCTGGTCTGGCCACCAGGATCTTCTGTATCTCGTCCTGTGCGGCCTTGATCCTCGAACTCGTGATGGGGTGGGTGGAAAAAACCTTAGCCAGGGTGCCGGGTTTCTTCTTTTCCATTGATTGAATTCGTTCGAAGAAATCGACGAATGAGTTCGGGTCATAGCCTGTCTTGTACAGATATTGAAGGCCGAGGTAGTCCGCCTCGCGCTCATAGCTTTGCGAGAACTGCAGGAACCCGAGAGGAACCGCAATGCTCAGGCCCTGCTGAATCGCATACCCGGCCCAGCCACCCATGAAGATGAGCGGAATCGATGCGAGGTTGATGAGTTCGCCGCGAGTCGCTTGCTTGGTCCCGTGGCGTGCCGCCACGTGCGCAACCTCATGCGCCATTACGCCCGCCAGCTCCGATTCGCTTTCCGCCTTTAGGATTAACCCCGAGTTCACGAAGAAGAAACCGCCCGGCAAAGCGAAAGCATTGACCTCTTCAGAGTCCAATAACTTGATCGTGAATGGTACCTTGGCGTCAGAATTACGAACTAAGTTCTGTCCGACTCGATTCACGTATTCGGTGATAACCGGATCGTCGATAATTTTTGCCTGGCGCTCCACTTCCTGCGCCATTTGTTTTCCCAGGGCAATCTCTTTCTCCAGTGAGTAGAAATTGACGCCCTTGCCGACGTCGCGGCTACCAATCTCTTCGGGATCCTTCTTCTTGTCTTTGGCCCCGGCGCCGCCTGCGAGTAGGCTGAGTGCTGAGAGCGCTGTGACAGCCAGCGCCAAACGGCGGTTCACTAAACATTCCCTGCCCGACAAGCGGTCCTCCTGACAGTGGCGTCAGACTTTAAATCCTTCTTTGTCCGCGAACGATCGCCAAGCCAATAGGATGCCTGCGCTCATACCCAAATTCAGAATTTTTGAGCGCTGGATATTTCCGGCCAAAATAGCGCCCCAGAAACACATGTATAGGTGTTATGACCCGCTCAAAAAGGGGCCCCCAAACGCAACAACCGGCAGGCAGCAGATTAGACCGTGACGCCGAGGCCTTCCTCCAGAATCGCCACGAGCGGTCGCAGCCGGGCTGCACATCCGGAACTGCGTAGCCTCTCAAGGCCGTTCATTTCAATCCGGCGGATCCGCTCGCGCGTCAGCCCTAATTCGACGGCGATCTGCTGTAAGGTGTACTCGCGGTCGCAGCCGATTCCGAAGCGCATCCGAATCACCTTCTCCTCTGCGGATGACAGCGTTTTGAGCACACGCGCAGCCTCATCCTGCACGTCATGGTTCATCAGGGGACCGAGGAACGACGCGGCAGACTGCCCTTCGATCAGGTCTACCAAGGCGCTCTCGCCGTCTTTGCCGACCGAAAGATCGAGCGACACGGGATCCCTGGAGATCGCGCGCAGTTCCTCTACTCGCCGTGGGGTGATCTTCATCCGCTGGGCTATCTCCTCATTGGTCGCGGTCCGGTCTAGTTCCTTTTCCAGTTCGCGTGACGTTTGCTGATATTTGTTCAGTGTCTCGTTCATGTGAACCGGGATTCGGATCGTGCGGGACTTATCCGCGATCGCGCGCGTCACCGCCTGGCGAATCCACCATGTGGCGTAGGTCGAGAACTTATACCCGAGATGATAATTGAACTTGTCTGCCGCACGCATCAATCCGATATTGCCTTCCTGGATCAGATCGAGCAGGTGAAGATTCCGGTTGACGTATTTCTTGGCAATCGAAACCACCAGGCGCAAATTGGCCTCGACGAGGGCCGACTTCGCCTCCTCGGCTTCAGATTCGGCTTGCCTGACGGTCTTCAGCCAGCCGCGCATTCGGCAACCATTCGCTCCGGCGGTCGCTTGATGCGCGCGAATCTGGCTCCTGAGTTGCCGAACCGAAGTCGGATCGCTCCGCAACTTGATCAGCTTGCGCTCGAGCCGGCCGATCTGTTCGACGGCCTGTTCCATGGCCCCGCGGAACTGTTTCCACTGCGCAGCGGTGAACGGGATTGCACACGTAGCCTGGGAACACCGGACGTGGAGCCGCAGACGCTGATGGCTCAGCTTCGCCCGGACGTTGACATGCCGCGTTGGCGTGGAGGCGATCCTCTGCTCAACTGCCAGGAGGCTCTCATGCGCGATTGCCAATCGAGCCAGCCCGCAGGTCACCTGATGACGCGTGTCCTCTCGGGCGGCCGCGTCGGCTACCCCGCCCAACCCGACGAACTCATCGATGCGGATGCGACCTTTGCGTACATCGTCATATAGTCGTAGGGCCATCCGCCAGGCCAGGGGCGAACGGGAAAGCGCCTTTCGCATCCGAAATCTACCCCTCTCCATCTCGCGGGCTAAGTCAAGCTCGGCTTGACGGCTGAGCAGACGCACGGACCCCACCTCTCGCAAATAAACGCGGACCGGGTCATCTGTCCAAGCCGAATCCGTCGAGTTTTCTTCGGAACCCAAACCTAGGTCGTCCGGGGGGGAACCGGCCTCCCCGAATTCGCGCGAGGCCTCCGCGGGCATGCCGAACGGCGAGCCTGAATCTACCGCATGTTGTTCAAATTGTTCCATTTAATTGAGGCCACCCACTCACGTTAGCCTGGCAACGCGACCTCGGGCGGTGAAAGAAACTCCCTAAACCTTTAGACGAAGGGAACACAGAAAAGGAAACAGAAAGAGTCTCGCCGGCCGAATTTGTGTTCCCATAACGGCAAACTACACGCGGCTAGCCTGATTGTTTACCCCTCGGGGGTTCCGTTTAACCCACGAGCTGTAACACAATTCAGCACACGGAACTGAACGGAATCATTTGTGAACTTCACGCTACAAGTTGATCCTGGCTGGCTCGAATTTTGGGCGAGCAGCCGAGCGGAAGTCGCGCCGCGGAGGGCCCGCGGCGAAGCTACGCATTCGCTCACGGCGCCTTCCACGCCCAGTGAGTGACCGCATCCATCGGTGACGTCGGGCATCTCGCCAGCGCCGCGCCGGCCTGAATTCGCGCTGCTGCCTAATCGTCTCTGCTGCCGATGATTTTTAGTTCGTCGGGCGGGCGGTGTCGCTTTTCTCGCTCGAGCCCTGGATCAGCGGTTCGTGTCCGCCGCCATGCCTGTGCCAGGTCTCGCAGTTGATTCCCTGCTCGAGTCATCGGGGGTAGTAGCTTTGTCAGCTCTGGAGATAGGGATGATAGCTAAGCGATCGGCGGTCCGTTGCTGAACGTCCCTGGCACCAGAAACCCACGCCACGACAGGCTTG
>Ga0306922_10005933_pt1 | contig 11691 bp, 12 predicted proteins | sample sta12Cox44000082_FD_203758 | JGI IMG/M metagenome (GOLD analysis project Ga0306922, IMG submission 203758) | Lab enrichment of tropical soil microbial communities from Luquillo Experimental Forest, Puerto Rico - statoxic.12C.oxic.44.000.082 (v2)... | ecosystem: Environmental > Terrestrial >... | reverse complement strand
TGCGCTTGCTGCTCGTATTCGACGGCGATCTCGTTACGAACGCCGATCCGTTCACCCGCCACCGCTCCGCGAGCCGCATCACATTGCGCCAAGTGCTCCTGTCGGGACTCGATAATGTGCATTTTGGCAAGACCTTCCAGCGCTTCGAGAACCGCGGCGGACGCATCACTGCCTATTTCGAGGACGGCACAAGCGCCGCGGGCGACGTTCTTGTCGCCGCCGATGGGGGCGGCTCGCGAGTACGCCGGCAGTTTCTACCCGATGCGAAGCGCGTCGAGACCGGCGTAATCGGCATCGCTGGCAAGATCTTCCTCGACACGGCGCGCGATCGCATCGCGCGGCCGCTGCTCGACGGGATCAGCCTCGTTGCCGCGCGCAGCGGCTTCGGACTGTTTGTCGCGATCCAAGAGATGACCAGCACCCCGATCGACGGCATCGGCGGCAACGAGCCCGCCCTCGCCGGAACCGGAAATCTGTTCGAGAACACCCGCAGCTACGTGATGTGGGCCCTCAGTGCCAAGCGGGAAAAATTCGACCTCGCCAATCCCGAACAGGCAGACGCCATCGCGCTGGCCGCCGCGGCGAGGCGCGCCATGGCCGGCTGGTCGCGCGCTTTTCGCGACCTGGTTGGGCTCGCCGATCCGACCACGATTTCGTGCCTGCCGATCCGCACCTCGGTTCCGATTGCACCCTGGCGGACGGGTCGCATTACTCTCCCGGGAGATGCCATCCATTCGATGACACCTTATCGGGGCATCGGCGCGAATGTGGCGATCAAGGACGCGGCGCGCCTCAAGCGCGCTCTGGTCCAAGCGCATCGCGGCGAGCGCGATATCGTAGATGCGATCCACGAGTATGAATCCGGTATGTTGGACTACGGTTTTCGTGCCGTGCGCAATTCGCTCAAGGCAATGCACCAGACGGTCAGCGACAGCCTGACGGCACTGATGCTGCGGGCGATCAATGCAATGCCGACAGTGAAACGGATCGTGGCGAGGAGATTGGGCGAGGAGTGAGGTTTTAGCGGACCGGTTGCGGCTGCTGTTGCGCCGCTAGTGCGTCGTCGATTTGCTTGGCGCGCAGCGCCGCCGGACGCGCGCTGAGCCGCTGCCAATACTGCTCGAAGGCGGAACGTTTCTCGAGCGTGCCGAACTGCATGCCGAAGTCGATATGCGATCCGACATAGACATCGGCCGCCGTGAAGCGGTCGCCCACCAGATACTCGCTCCGCGACACCGCCGCCTCGAGTGCATTCATGACGTGTTCGAAGCGGCCGTAGCCCATCATCCTTTCGCGCTCCTCCGGCACCGCGAAACCCATTATTTTATTGGCGGCGGCCGCCTCGAGCGGGCCGGCGACAAAAAACAGCCAGCGATAATAGGCACCGCGCAGGCGGTCACCGGGCGGTGGCGCGAGGCGAGTCTCGGGAAACGCATCGGCGAGATAGGCGCAGATGGCCGCCGCCTCGGTCACTACGGTGTCGCCGTGCCGGATCGCCGGCACCTTCCCCATCGGATTGACGGCGAGATAGGCTGGCGCCTTCATCGTCGTGCCGTAGTCGAGCAGCTCGGTGCGGTAGGGCTGCTCGATCTCCTCGAGCATCCAACGGACAATGCGGCCGCGCGACATCGGATGCGTGTAAAAGATGAGCTCATCGGTCATTTAGCAATTCTCCTCGTATGCTTGGCGCAGCGCGGCCACATCCAGTTTTTTCATCTGCAGCAAAGCTCGCATGACTCGCCCGGATTTTCTGCTGTCTGCACTGCTCATCAACTCGAACAAGGCGGCAGGGACGATTTGCCATGACACGCCGTATCGGTCCTTCAGCCAGCCGCATTGCTGCGCCCGTTCATCGCCGCCCCTGCCCAGTCGATCCCAGTAGTGATCGACTTCGGTCTGCGTTTCGCATCTTACCACAAAGGAAATCGCCTCGGTGAATTTGAAACGCGGCCCGCCGTTGAGCGCGGTAAACTCTTGGCCATCGAGGCGAAAGCTCACGGTCATCGCCGAGCCCTCCGGCCGGCCGTGAACCTCGAACCCTTCATTGCCGTAGCGAGAGACGTTCCCTATCGATGAATTTTCGAAGATCGAGACGTAGAATTCCGCGGCCTCCTCCGCCTGATTGTCAAACCACAGACAGGGCGTGATCTTCTGTACAATAGCCATGACCATTCCTTTCGAACGATGGACGTTGATCAGGACCGCGACGCTTCCGGAACCCAGCGTCCCGTAGCAGCGACAAAACCCCGATCACCGTACCGATCGTGGTGCCGAACCCAGTCGCTCAGATTGTGGTTGGGGCCGGTCTCGTCGCGGCCCTTTGGCACGAGATCGAGGAGCCGGTAGGTACCGAGCACGTCTTCGCCGCCGCGTCCATAGGACGAGTAAGTATGAAAGACGTCACCGTTCTCGTCTTTGTAGAAGACGCTGCGGCCCGACAGTTCGTCGATCCCGATCTTCCGCATTTGATAGTTGTAATAGCCCTCGCCTTTAGCGATTTCTTCCGGCTTGAAGGAGACATGGAAATCGTAATTGAAGTCGCTGTCAGCCGACGATACCCACTTGATGTGCCATCCCATGCGCTGTTTGAAGGCTTCGATTTCCGGCAGAGGCGCGCGCGAGACGGCGACGTAGCTGACATCGCGATGCTCGAGGTGGACGAGGATGCCGTCGATGTGATCGAGCTCGAACGAGCAGCCGACGCAGCCCTCGCTCCAGCCGGGACCGAGCATGAAATGCTTGACGATCAGCTGGCTGCGTCCGGCAAAGAGTTCGGCGAGGGTCTCCTTCCCGCCGGGCCCGTCGAAAACATAAGGATTCTCGACCTTGACCCAAGGTAGCGCGCGCCGCTCGGCGGCGAGCTGATCGCGCAACCGGGTCAATTCCTTTTCCTTTGCCAGGAGCTGCTTGCGCGCGGCGAGCCAGTTGTCGTGCGATACGATCGGGTGCTGCATCGTTGGACCTCCTTCAGCATGTGTCGATTAGCGCGGTTCAACTCTGCGCCAGATAGTCGGCCAGGCAATCCAGGGCGCTCGCCCAGCCACCCTGATGAAGATCGCGCGCCGTAACCGTCTCGAAGACAGCCTGGTTCAATGTCAGTCTGGTCTTTAAGCCGTATTCCGCGAAGCTCACTGTCACGACCGTTTCGTGGCCGGGCCTGCCCTCTGCATCCTCCCAAGCAAAGGTAAAGACGAGCCGTTCCGGCTCTACGACCTCGCGGCACACGCCCCGCTGCCAATGCTCTGTCCCCTCGCGCGAGCGCATGCAGACGCGATAGGCGCCGCTGGGGCGGACGTCCATCTCGCAATGAGCCGTGGTAAAGCCTTGCGACCCCCACCAGCGCATCGCCCGGTCGGGTTCGGACCATGCCTTGAACACGAGGTAACGCGGTGCATCGAAAATGCGTGTGATGATGAGTTCGAGATCCGCCTTTGGCGCCTCCGCATGGCGGCTGAGATCAGCAGTCCGCATGTGTGATAAACCCTATAGTTAAATAACCATTTGGACAAATATGGCGGGCAGGGCCGGCTGTCAAGGGGTCGAGTTATGCAACGCCAGGAACGAGTTCGTTCACACGCTCCGCCGCAGGCGCGGATTGGCGATTTCATCGAGCCCGACGGTCAGAAAGAACAGGCCGAGAAAGACCGTCAGGATGATCACCGTCGGTGCCGTCCACCACCACCACCAGCCGTTGATCATTGCGGCGTTGAAGTTGACCCAATAGAGCGTCATGCCGAGCGTCGGGGAATCGATCGCGCCAAGCCCGAGTACTTCGAGGCCGATCGAGGCGAGGATCGCCGAGGAGACCGCGTTGACCAAGGTGGCGGCCAAATAGGGCAGCAAGTTTGGCATCAGTTCGAAAAAGATGATGCCGGGTCCGCTCATTGCGGAGAGCTGTGCCACTTCGACATAGGCGTGCTCGCGCAATGACAGCACCTGGGCACGGATCGTGCGCGTCGGATAGAGCTAGGCGAGCGAGGCGACGATGATCGCCATCTGATTGACCGTCAGGGTGCCTTTGATCGACACGGCGATGATGATCAGCACGAGGAGGCCGGGGACGGTCAGCCCGATATCGGCAACGCCGCGAATTACGGTGTCGATGAGGCCTCGGTAATAGGCGGCGATGAAGGCAAGGACGGTGCCGAGGCCGACCCCGAGAAAGCCGGCGATAAAGCCGATGCGCAAGGTCAATGGCGTGCCGGCGACCATCACCGCGAAGAGATCGCGGCCTTGCCGGTCGGTGCCGAACGGGTAATCCGCGGAGGGCGGCCGCAATGTCGGCGCCGAGAGCGGCCGAGCATCCTCGGTGTCGACCATTAGGCTCCCGATCAACACGAACAAGGCCAGCATGGCGAGCAGCGCGCTATGCCGAGCGCCAGCGACGGGTCGCGGCGGATATAGCGGAAGGCGGCGCGCATTACGTCCTCCGATAGGAAATGCGCGGGTCGAGCCAGGGATAGATCACATCGAGGGCGAAAGTGGTGAAGCCGAGTGCCACGATGACGGTGAAGACAATGCCCTGGATTACGAAATGATCATTCTCTCGGATCGCCTGGTGCAGCAAGGTGCCGATGCCGGGATAGCCGAAGATCACCTCGACCAGAACCGCGCCGGAGAGGATCTGGCCGAGAGCCAATGCGAGTGGCGTCACCTGCGGCAGAACCGCGTTGCGCACGCAATAATGGAGGAACACGGTCGGCGCCTTCAGCCCCTTCGCTTCAGCGAAAAGGACATAATCCTCGCCCATTGTTGTTACCATCATGCCGCGCATTCCGACCGCCCAGCCGCCGGTTGCGACCAGGATGATGGACAATGCGGGGAGCAGCGCGTGCTGGACCACATCCCAGGCGAAATGCCAACTGAGCACCGGGCCAGCGCCCGCGGAATAACCGCCAAAAATCGGCAGGAGCGGCAGCTGGAAAGCCAGGAGATAGGTCAGGATCAGCCCGAGCAGGAAGAACGGGATCGCGTGCAATGCCCAGAGCGGCGGCATCAACCATCGCATCCAGCGCGGCGCCCGCGGCCAGGCGAGCAGCGCTCCGAGCAAAGTGCCGATGCCGAAGGAAAGGAGCGTCGTCGTGCCGAGAAGGCCGACGGTCCATGGGACGGCGTCTGCGATTAGCTCGTTGACGGTGCGCGGGTAGTTGGCGATCGAGTAGTTGAAGTCGAGCCGCGAGACATCGCGCAGGTAGGTCAGGTATTGGCGCCACAACGGCTGGTCGAGGCCGAAACCCCGCTCGTATTAGCGCGTCATCTCTTCGATCCCGCCCTGCACATAACCGCCCAGTGCAGCCTGCTGCAACAGCTTGGCGCGCACCGGGTCCTGACCCGATAGGCGCGGCAGGAAGAAGTTGAGGGTCGCGGCGAGCCAAACAATCAGCAGGAAGACGCCGAACCGCCGCGCGATATAAACGGGTTGCATGGCTAGCGATGTCGTCCCGTCGGAAGCCGGGACCCATTCCCCCGCTCCGCCTGTCTTCTCCTGGAGGGGGTGACCATCCGAGCAACGCACGAGCAAGAATCGGCGGCATGACCGGTCCCGACACTCGCCGCGAGAACCGTTTTGTTAGTCACCGTGCAGCGCCCGGGGAAAGATCGATCCAGTGCGGTTTGTCACTCTCGATCAGACTGATTTTCCAATCGCGCATCCACTCCTTGATCTGCTTTTCGCGGCGGATCGCGGCCTCGACCGAGTCGTGGGCTTCGAACCACACGAGGGTGTCGACACTGTGTCGAGCAGTGAAGCCAGGTACGGCCTTACTCTTGTGTTCCCAGACGCGCTTCGCAATCTCGGAAGTTAGGCCGACATACAAGGTTCCGTAGGGTTTGCTGGCGAGCAGATAAACGTAGAACATGCGGTGGTCACGCCCTGCTATTCGTAGCACCTATCCATTGTCGTCCCGGGGAAAGCCGACTTATGCTGCGGCGCGCAGAAACACGAGGAGTTGATTGGAGGCTAGTGGTTAAAACCTAACGCTTGGTACCCGCGTTTGACGGCAGCGATGATTTTATCGGGATCGGCAGTCCACACGAAGGGTTTGGGGTCATCGTTGGTTTCCTTCAGGGAGCGGTTGATGGCGGCCTGGAGATCGACGATCGAGCGGAAGACGCCGCGTTTGAGGCGGCGTTTGGTCAATTTGGCAAAGAAGCCCTCGACCGCATCATCGACCAGCTTGTCGTACTCGGCGTTCTTCCATCGCGCAAAATTGGCCTGGTGCGCGCCGGGCACCGCGATCGACGCGCCCTGGTAGAGCCGCAATGTCGCATAGGGCTCGTTGACCGAGCCACCATGGCCGTAGATTGCGCCGTCGAACTCCCCCTTCTGGAACCGGCTGTCGAAGTCGGGCGGCAATGCCATGCCGGCTTCGACGCCGCGGCGTTTGAGCATCTCGACCAATACCGGCCCGATCGCCGGCCCCGACGCGCCGAAGCCAATGATATTGACATTGAGCCGCTTGCCCTGGGCATCGACCCAGAACCCCTCGCCGTCCTTCTTGAACCCCTTGGCGGCGAGCAGGCTGTCGCTCCTCTTCGGGGCAAATTCATTGGTATCGTATTTCGCCAACAGATCTTTGACGGCGTCGAAATAAGGCAGCAGCGGCGGATAGGGCGGCAATGGCAATTTCGACGGAGTGTTGGCGCCGAGATAGCCGACCTCGATCAGCTGCCGCCGGTCGAGGTAATAGCTCAATGCCCAGCGCACATCCTTCTGGTCGAAGGGCGGGCGCTCGTTGTTGACGTAGAGCGAGATCGGCCACCAATCCATATAGCCGTAAGGCGACGTCTGGCCGGTATGCGTGATGATCTTGGGGTTCTGGCGAAACACGGTCGGGAAGGTGGCGGCTGCATGCCGGCATCGAGCTGGTTGGTGATCAACGCCTGCGCCGCCTGCTGCTCGCCGGCGGAGGGCAGGCATATATTGCGTTCGACCGCCGGCAACGGCGCCAGCTTGCGGTCAGCGGCCCACCAGCTCGCCCGGCGGTCGAACACCTTCTGCTGCTGCGAGGCATCGACAACCTGCCACGGGCCCGTAGTCACCGGCCACTTCTTGCTCAAGTCGAAGTGCTTAAACGTGGTCCAATCCTGGCCTTCGAAGATGTGCTTCGGCACGATATAGACGCCGATGTCGTATTTGTAGGTCATGAAGAAGAAGAACCGCGGCGCCGGGATCTTGAAATCAATCACCACCGTGTTGGCATCGCTCGCTGCCGCTTTCTCCACAGCCTGCTGCACATCAACGCCCCAGCGGACCTTGGGGCCGAGGTCGCGCAAGCTGTTGAGGGTATAGGCGACGTCCTCGGCGCCGAACGGCACGCCGTCGCTCCACGCGATGCCTGGGCGGGTCTTGATCGTCAGGCGTTTGAAATCAGGCGCGAACGAGTAGCTCTCGGCGAGCCACATATGGGTCTTGTCGGCAAATGCGCTGTAGTAGGCAAGCGGCTCGTAGATCAGGTTGGCGCCGTTTTGGTGGTTGGAGCCGATCGAATACGGGTTCCACAAATCCCAGTCGACCCAGCGGCCCTCGCGGCCGCCCCCAGACCAGGATCGTCGTGCGCTCGCGCGCGATCGGCGGCAAATCGGCCTGCGCGCGATGCCAGGGTAGCAGAGCAGTGGCGCCAGCGGCGAGGCCCGCCTTAATCAGGTCGCGCCGGCCGGTATCGAGGATCGCGGGACGATCGGACATGTCTCGGGTCTCTCCTGTTGGACTTGCGCACGCGGCTCGTGGTTGCGGGATTCCGCGCCGCCGGAATCCCGCTGTCAAGCAAGCCGCCGCTCGACCGGGCGGTGCTGGGAATTGGCGTCAGACCACCCGGTGCAGCAACGCTTCGCCGGTTCGCAGCCGGCGGCAGTTTTCGGCGATCACCACCAGGCTGCGTTCGAGCGTCTCGACAGTTAGCCAGGCGAGATGCGGCGTCACGACAACGTTCGGCAGCTTTAAGAGCGGGTCGTCCGCGCCGACCGGCTCGCGGCAAAACACATCGAGACCGGCGGCGCCGAGCTGCCCGTTCGTCAGCGCGTCGAGCAAGGCCTTCTCATCGACGAGAGGTCCGCGCGCTGTGTTGATCAGAATGCTGCCGCGCTTCATCCTGGCGAGGGCAGCCGAATCAATGATCCGTGCCGTCTCCGCCGCCAGCGGCAGATGCAGTGAGAGCACGTCGGCGAGCGGCAGCATTTCGGAGAACCGCACGAAGCGGATCGGCGAGTCCGTGGCGGCGTGCCGGCTGGTGTAAATTACCGTGGCACCGATCGCCTGCAATATCGGCACCAAGCGCCCCGCGACCCCCCCGAAACCCACCAGCCCGACTGTGCGTCCGGCGAGCTCGCCGAGATCGTCTGCCATCCCCGGCTCTATGCTCCAGCCCCGGCCAGCGCGGGTCAGGCCATCGAGCTGAGCCACCCGGCGCAATGTTGCCAGCATCAGGAGCAAGGTCATCTCCGCCACGGCCTGGGTGTTGGTCCCCGGCATATCGCAGACGGCGATGCCGCGGCGACGGGCGGCGTCGAGGTCGATCGTATTTACCCCGATCCCGATCTTCTGGATCAGCCGGAGCCGGGGTGCTGCATCGATGACCGCAGCGGTGACCGGCTCGAGCACATGCAGCAGCACTTCCGCATCGTGCACGGCGCGGAGGAATGCATCGGTGTCGGTTTCGTCGACAACAACGGTATCGACGTCCAGTGCCGCGATCCGTCGCTGCAGACCGGGACTGGCGCGATATTGCAACACTGCCTTCATCTGCGGCCCCACCCGGCGAAAACGGCGGCCGTTCCGAGCGCCTCTTCGATGCGCAGCCCCTCGTTCCATTTCGCCATTCGTTCCGAGCGGGCGAACGAGCCGACCTTGAGCTGGTCTGCACTCCAGCCGACGGCGAGATGGGCGATCGTCACGTCCTCGGTCTCGCCCGAGCGCGCCGAGACGATGGTGCGCCAACGCGCAGCTCTCGCCGCCGCCAAAGCGGCGTTCGTCTCAGTGATCGTGCCGGCCTGGTTCGGCTTCAGCAGCACCGCATTGCAGGCGCCCGAAGCCGCGGCCGCGGCCACGCGCTCGGCCGAGGTCACGAGATAGTCATCGCCGATGATCTGGATCTCCTCGCCGATCCGGGCAGTGAACGAAACCATGCCGGCATCGTCGTCCTCCGCCACTGGATCTTCGACGGATACGATCGGATAGCGCCGACACCAGCCGGTCAGCAGCTCGACCAGTGCCTCGGTGTCGAGCTCGATTCCATCTGCTGCGAGACAATAACGCGCGCTGCGGTGGAACTGCGAGGCTGCGACGTCGATCGCAATGCCGACTTCCTCGCCCGGAGCGAGCCTGGCGCGTTCGATCGCCTCCATCACTGCGTCGAGCGCTTCGACATTGGAACCGAAGGCCGGCCACCAGCCGCCCTCGTCGGCAACGCCGTAGAGTTGGCCGCGATCGGCCATGATCTCGCCGGCCGCCCGATACACACTTGCCGCCATCGCGATCGCCTCGTCGAACGAGGCGGCGCCGATCGGGATGATCAGAAAATCCTGAATGTCGACCCGCCGGCCAGCATGCGCCCCGCCGCCGAAAATCTGCACCATCGGCATCGGCAAAACCCCCTGCCCGCCCTCGGCCAACAAGCGCCACAGCGGCTCGCGCCGCGCCGCGGCGGCCGCATGCAATGCCGCCATCGACACCGCGATCATCGCATTGCCGCCGAGCCGCGACTTGTTCGGCGTGCCGTCCAGTTCGATCAGTTTGCGGTCGATCGCATCCTGATCGGCGATCGGCATGGCTCGGAGCGCCGCGGCGATCTCGCCGTTGACATTCGCCACTGCGCGCTCGATCCCGTACCCGCCAAAAGCCGGTCCACCATCTCTCAGCTCGACGGCCTCGTGCATCCCCGTCGAGGCGCCTGCAGGGGCGATGGCGCGACCGCGCGCACCGCTGTCCAGAAAGACCTCGGCCTCGACCGTGGGACGGCCGCGCGAGTCCCAAACCCGCCGGCCGACGATCCGTTCGATACGTGCCTCGGCCATTCGATGCCCCTGATCCGGCGGGAGAAGTTAGCGCACCCGCATCCTACGCCCGGGCGCCCACGGAAAAACGAGCGCTGTACCAATTTGAAATTCAGGCTCCACGGCGCAGCGGCCCTCGCACCCTTGACGGCACGGGCCGTCAGGGTTTACCTGACTGTCAGGATTCTCCTGACGTCGTGAGTGGAGGTCGATATGTCAGAAGCAGCCGGAGACACAGTAGAAACCGGGCAGGCGGCGGGCGGCTCGTCACCGACGAAAGCCCTCTACTGCTCCTTCTGCTTTAAGTCACAGCACGAAGTGAAGATGTTGATTTCCGGTCCCGCAAGCATCTTCATCTGCGCTGAATGCGTAGCGTTGTGCAATGAATGCCTCGCTGGTCGTTTTCCAGACCAATCGAAATTCCCCTCCGCCAAAGAGTTGCCGACAGAACGTTTGCTGGAGCACCTTCGATCAATCGAGGAGACGGTCCAAGGCAAGGGTAATCAACTCCAATCGGTCGTCGAGCTTCTTCGCTCTCGCAAGGTGAGTTGGGCTCAAATTGGCGCTGCGCTGGGTATCTCGCGGCAGTCCGCGTGGGAGCGGTTTACCTGAGTGGCTTCGGTTAAACGAGGCGTCAAGGCGGCGCCGGATGAAGAGCTCGGGCAAGCTTTACGTCATCCACCGGGCTGGATTGCCCTTACCCAGGGCCGGCGGATTTCGGCCAAGCGATCGGGCCGGTTGGCGAGAAGCGCTCGCGCGACGCGGCGAACGACGGCTTTGTCCCGCTCCTCGGTCAAATACTCTACCGGTGACTTGCCGTCGACGCGCGCCAAGAGGAGCCCGGGCAGCAGATGGGCGGCCCGGCTCTCGATCGCCGTGGCGCACTCCCAGTCGACCCCGCCGAGGTAAGTTTCAGCGAGTGTGCCGAAAGCCGCCAACAGCCGTCCGGCCGCCGGGGGCACCCACAGGCATTTGAGCAGCAAGTGATTGAGGCAGAATGCAAGATCGAAGGCTGGATCGCCGAACCAGGCGCATTCGGCGTCGATGAAGACCGGGCCTTCGGGCCCGACGAGAATGTTCTTCGGGCTGACATCGCTATGGACGACGGTCAGCCTGGTGCGCGCGGTCGTCTCGGCGAGTTCTTCCAGCGCTGCGGCGCGATCGGGATGCGCCCGGGCCGTCGCCAAGAGATAGGGTTCGAGGCGCAGGGAATGGAAGATCGCGTCGGTCGCGAACTCCGTCGCGGCGGCCGGCGATCGCGCGAGAACGCTGTGGATATATGCCAGGCGCCGGCCGATTTCGGCTGCGGTCTCCGGGAGGACATGCCCTTGCCGCAGCTGCTCCTTCCAGCCCTGATAGGACTGAGGCGGCAGATATTGCATGGCGAAAATCCCGGCATCGGCGTCCTCCGCTAGCAATTCCGGGACGGCCTGCGGGATGAAGCGGGCGACGGCCATGATCCAGGCTGCCTCCTTGGCGTTGCGCTCGACTGGAGCCCACCAATCCGCAGTGACCCGCAACCGCGACAAGGCCCGCTTGACACAGAACGAGGCAGCGCCGGCGCGCACCAGCCAGATGTCCGAGGAGACCCCGCCAGGCAGGCGCTCGAACCGCGCGGCAGCGCCAGGCGCCACCAGCCCCGAGCGCGCGACGAAAGCGGCGATCGTCGGATCCGGGCTCGCCTCAGCCGGCCGTTTCGGG
>Ga0306922_10005931_pt1 | contig 11691 bp, 7 predicted proteins | sample sta12Cox44000082_FD_203758 | JGI IMG/M metagenome (GOLD analysis project Ga0306922, IMG submission 203758) | Lab enrichment of tropical soil microbial communities from Luquillo Experimental Forest, Puerto Rico - statoxic.12C.oxic.44.000.082 (v2)... | ecosystem: Environmental > Terrestrial > Soil... | reverse complement strand
ACTCTCCTCATTGGTGAAGGGCCGTGCGGTCTGCATTCAGGCGATGCTGCGAGCCCCACAGCCTGTGTGGACGAAGGTATAAGCGAACGTGCCCGTAGAAGTCCTTCGCTGAAACTGATATTTTTCTTACCGACTTCTTACCGCGGTAATACGCTGTGGCTGAGCATGCAGACCGATACGTCTATCGATTCGGGCGGTTCTGCCTGGACCATGCCGAGCGCGCCCTGTTCCGCGACGACCGAGCTGTCCCACTCCCGCCTAAGGCTTTCGACACCCTGCTATTGCTGGTACGGAACGCGGGCCATCTGGTTTCAAGACAGGATCTGCTGAAGCACATCTGGCGAGACGCGCTTGTAGAAGAGGGCAGCCTCACTCGCACGATCTCAATCCTTCGCAAGATTCTCGATGATGGCGCCGACCGGCAGGAGTTCATCACTACCGTCCCTACAAAAGGCTATCGCTTCGCCGCACGGGTGGAAGGATTGTCGTCCTACCTAGCGCCGCCGCATCCCTCAAGAGTCATGTTGGCGGTGCTTCCCTTTGAAAACATGAGCGGTCGGAAGAGCCAGGAATACTTTAGCGACGGTCTCACCGAGGAAATGATCACTCAACTCGGGCGCATAAACCCTGAGCGCTTCGGAGTGATCGCACGTACCTCTGCCATGCAGTACAAGAACTCGACAAAGACGATTCATCAAATCGGACAGGAATTGAACGTGACACACATTGTCGAGGGCGGTGTGCGTCGTGCAGGTGGGCGGGTTCGCATTACTGCCCAACTCATTCAGGTCAGCGATCAGACCCACTTGTGGGCCGAGAGCTACGAGCGAAGCACTGACGACATCCTTGCGTTGCAGAACGAAGTGGCCCAAGCAATCGCGCGACAGATTCAGAGCAGACTCGTTCCTCAAGAGCAGGAGAGATCTGCGCCTTCGGGTTGCATCTCTCCAGAAGCCTACGAGGCCTACTTGAGAGGCCGGTACTTGTGGAATCACAGGACGCTCGAGGGCTTGCGGAAAAGCATTCAATACTTCGAGAAGGCCATTCAGATTGATCCGACGTACGCAGCGGCGTTTGCCGGAATGGCTGATTCGTACCTTACATTGCAGGACGACGGCCACTTGCCGACTTTAGAAGCCACTGCGAAGGCGAAGCGCGCCGCCTTAGAAGCTCTTCGCTGCGATGAGGTGCTCGCCGAGCCTCACATCTCGATGGGGCACGCTTATTTCCACGAGTTCAATTGGCATGCGGCAGAGAGAGAATTCAAGCGCGGGCTTGAGCTGAACCCGAATTATGCCATCGGCCATTTTTACTTCGCTAACTACTTGCTCGCTAGAGGGCAGTTTCAAGATGCCGTCGCGGAAGCGCGACACGCCAAAGTTCTGGACCCCGTCTCATTGCCGGCACGCTCAAATATTGCAACGGCGCTCTACTATTGCAGACAGTATGATCAGGCGATCGAGGAATGCTTGCAGGTTCTGGAGATTGACTGCAACTTTGCCAGAACCTATGAGGACCTCGGTCGCATTTACAGAGAAAAGGGAATGCGGCGTGAAGCCATTGCAGCCTTCAAGAGGGCGGTTACGTACTCAGGTCGCGGTTCGGCGTACATAGCAGAACTTGCGCACACATATGCCTCCGCGGGCCGGCGCAGAGACGCGCTGCAGCTGTTGAGGGAGCTCACCGAAAGGGCGCGCAAGCGACATGTGTCATCCTATGCCTTTGCTCTGATCTACATAGGCATGGGAAACAAGGATCAGGCGTTCGCATGGCTTGACAAGGCCTACTATGAGCGAGCCAGCGCATTGCCCTTTTTGAAAACAAATCCAAGCCTTGCGAAGCTGCGTTCAGACCCTCGTTTTTACGACCTCCTTCGACGTATGAGTCTTGAGACATGAGGCTGCTGCGTGTCGCAATCAGAAGCAGTCGGACACAGCATGGAACGATTAGGGGCGGCAAGGGCTTACGCAGTCGTGAACCGCGTAACGGAGGTTCATCGACCCTACGACTGTGCCTCCCGAAAACATCATCGCGGTCGGCTAGCCACAGAATCAACAATATCCCCCTCGATTTTCTGTGGTGGAGTAGCCCGCGAAGACTAGGCCTGTAACAAGACTAGACATTGTTACATTCGGCCGGAAGCAACCCTTGAAGAATCAGACGGGGTTTTTGGCAGGCACAGGTAAACGGCATTCGCGGTAACCTGGGGACCCTTACGCAAAGGGACGATTTGCGACGGATCAACAAGAAAACGGCGTAGTACCGCCGCCCTATTCCAATTGGAGCCTTTTGGATCCGAATACATTATCCTGTCGCTATAAGAAGACGACACAACCACTTAGAAAACCTTTTTTCACACCGCCAAAATTCACCGGGTGGGTAACCAGGTGGGCGCGAGGAAAGAACCTGGGCGTCGCTAGTCGAGTTGGAAGTTACGAGAAGGGGACCTGGTATGTCGCCAAGGGGAATTATCCCGCCGTCAATTCTTGCTGCTCTGTTGGTTCTGCTGACCGGCTGTACGAGTACGAAGAACAGGGCTGTGGCGCTGCGTATCAGCATGATCCCCACGATGAACCCAGGAAAAATCATTCGTGAAAGCACGCCATTCATCGATTACCTGGAAAAAGAGACTGGAGCAAAAGTGGAACTGACCGTTCCCACAAACTATGCTGCCGTGGTGGAGGCCATGGCCAGCGACCGAGTGGACATAGCGTATCTGGGCGGTTTCACATTTATTCAGGCTTGCGCTCGCGCGGGCGTCATACCTCTGGTGCAGCGGGAAAAGGATCAGACGTTCCACAGCTTATTCATCACCCAGCACGATTCTGCCATCCGTTCGCTTGGCGACCTCAAAGGGCACAGCTTCGCGTTCGGTGACGTGAATTCCACATCTGGCCATTTGATGCCTGCTTATTTCATGCGCCAGCGGGGCGTGGACCAAGCGGTAATCGATAAGGCCATCTACACGGGTGGACATGATGCAACTGCTCTGGCTGTCGCCAACAAGAAAGTGGATGCCGGAGCTATGGACGAACAGGTTTTTGCCCGGATGATCAAGGAAGGAAAACTCAGCGAGTCCCAAGTGAGGATTTTTTACACCAGTCCGTCATTCTTCGATTATGTTTGGGCGGCGCGGCAAGGACTAGATCGCGGAATGACAGAGAGATTTGCGAATGCCATGCTGAAGTTGAATCAAGGGACCCCGGAACAACAACCCATCCTGCAATTCTTGAACGCATCCAAGTATGTTCGTGCCGTAGATGCCAGCTACAACCCCCTGCGCCAAGCAGCCAGAGACACTGGACTTTTGAAATGAACTATCGGCTCGAGGGCGTCGTAAAGAAAACGTGGTGCGCCGTGAAACGGTATACACCCTGGAAAGCGTGTCCCTATCGGTCCGAAAAGACGAGGTGATGGTCATCCCGGGAAGTTCGGTGGCAGGCAAGACCACACTGTTTCGGCTCCTGAACGTCACGCAGCGTTCCACTAGCGGTCTCTGCCTGGAGCGATGGTCGCTGGCGGAAACGATACGTAGTATCCTGAGTCCCGCTTAAACCGACGTGGAGCAGGCTTTGCATGCTATGGAACTGGTGGAGTTGGCCGGCAGGTTGTGTCGAGGACGGGCTAATCCCGCTAATCCGGAGGTAGGCAAGAAAGCCAACTGCGTTGACTATTGAAAGGGTAGCGAATAAAGACGAAAATCGGGCGTTCAGTCGCTCCAAGTATCCTTGAGTGGCGGAGTATGCTGCGAGAATGTGCAACCTCATTTTGCAGGCCGATTCAGCAAGCGAGGACAACCACTCGGTTGGCCACGTCGCAGAGCGGAGTTTATAGGTTCTTCTGGCAGTTCATGTCTCTCTGGTTAGGGATTTTCCTCGTCCTGCAAAGTCCTGTCGCTGCTCAAGTCAATCAAGTCCGGCGCGTACTCATTCTTGATGACCTTGGTACTATCTCATCCCCCGGCTTCGCCGAGGTTGGTCAAGCAATTTTCCTTGGATTGCAAGAATCGCCTCACCAGATCGAGCTTTATCAAGAGAGTCTTCAACTCACGTTGTTTCCAGACAAACTTTCGCAACGCCGGTTTCGTAAAGAGTTTATTCGAAAGTATTCAGCTCGCAAACCCGACGTGATCATTGCCGTTGGGTCGGCATCCCTCAAGTTCATCTCTGAGTTGCACGAAAGGTTCGTCCAGGACACCCCAATTGTCTTCTGCGCAGTTCTTGGGGAAATTCCGGAGCTTGCAAACTCCGGCAAACACTTTACTGGTGTTTGGGGTAGGCTGCACCCCGAGGAGACGCTAATTGCGGCGCTGCACATGTTACCCGACACCAAGCACGTGGTGGTCGTGGGTGGGGTGGGCGAGCTTGACGATAGATTCGAGACAGTCGCTAAAGAGGCTTTTCACAATTACGAATCGAAGCTTGAATTCACGTATTTGACCAACTTGACCATGCCGGATCTGCTTGAGCGGCTCAAACACCTGCCGAGCCATACCATCGTCTATCACACGGCAATCACACAAGATGCAGCGGGAGCCCGCTTTATCGATTCAGCGCAATCCGTACCGTTGGTGGCCAGGGCCGCGCAGGCGCCCGTATTCGTCATGGACGATTTGGATCTTAGGGCAGGAACGGTAGGCGGAGACTTGGTGAACTGGGCCGACGATGGTCGTGTTGCTGCGGAAATGGCGGTGCGGGTTCTCAACGGTGAGAAGCCTGAGTACATGCCCATCGTTACGAGCAACCACAACTACACGTTCGATTGGCACGCCTTGCAGTGCTGGGGACTGAATGAGAGTAATTTGCCGCCGGACAGCGTCGTGCTCAATAAGCCGCCGAGTTTTTGGGAAATATACGAGCGATACATTGTCACAGGGCTTATTTTGCTCGTGGCACAGGCGGTAGCCATCTTCGCTCTTCTCCGGCAACGGGCACACAGGAGAAAAACGGAAGCAAGCCTTCGGCTAGCAATGGAGGCCGGTCAATCAGTCGGGTGGGAATGGGACATCGCGAGCGGCCGCAACTACTGGTTCGGCAATCTGCAAACCATGTTCGGCATTCCATCAGATGACATCCCTGGGCAAGTGGGGGAGTTCTATCGCTATATACATCCGGAAGATCGTGAGGAGGTCGAAAATGCCCTCGCTGACGCGAGACAAAGGCGCAAGCCTTTCATTGCCGAGTTCCGTGTCGTCCGAGTGGACGGGACCACGCGCTGGGTTGCCTCGAGGGGTGAATTCGACAAGGAGGGAAGGGCCGGAGCACGTATGCGCGGCGTGGCTGTCGACATCACCGAGCGGAGGCGAGCGGAAGAAGCCCTTGCCAGCGTGGGTCGTAGGTTGATCAGGGCGCAAGAGGAGGAACGCACCTGGATTGCCAGAGAGCTTCACGATGACTTCAACCAGAGAATTGCTTTGCTGGCGATGAATCTGGAAGCATTGAAACAAGATCTTCCCGGTTCCAATGGCAAAGTGATTCGTCGTATCGAAGATGCCAGTAAACAAACCAGTGAGCTAGCGAGCGACATCCAAGCGTTATCCCACCGTTTGCACTCTTCGAAACTGGAACTCCTGGGGCTCGTAGGGGCTTGCCAGAGTTTTTGCAGAGAGCTTTCACATCGGCAGAACATCGAGGTTACCTTTCATTCCCAGGATTTGCCGAAAAATCTCCCCCAACAGATTGCGCTTTGTTTGTTCCGAGTCTTGCAAGAAGCACTCCATAATGCCATCAAGCACAGCGGAGTGCGGCGGTTCGACGTGTCGCTGAATGGTACGTCCAGCGAGATCCTACTAGCTGTGCATGATTCGGGAGTCGGTTTTGATCCTGAAAAAGCAATTAGCGGGAAAGGTCTCGGCCTGATAAGCATGAAGGAACGATTGAAACTGGTCGACGGACAGCTTTCCATTAATTCAAAACTGCGGTCCGGAACAACTATTCATGCTAGGGTGCCTCTCAATCTCAGAATGAATTCTGCAAAAGCAGTCGGACAACCGACGGTATCGCGTTAGTGCGTGCTTGCGTTCGCGTGCTGCTCTAAATGCAGCATGAGGGACCAGGCAAAGAGAAGGGAAGCAGGACATCCTTCCCGCGAATCCCTTCTGACTGTGTGGGTTTCCGAGGCCGCGGCTGCGACAGATCCGCGTTATGGAGCGTTTCAGGAAGCAGCCAGCGCCGAGGAATATTGTTGCGGAGCTCCTCGTGGCCAACGAGGCGCTCCCAAGCTAAAGTGCGCCGGCGCAATCACTTGGTTCGCCGACAGGCTCGTTTTATGGGCAAAACGAGGATTAGCTACGTTCGATTTATCATGCAAGTTGAACGAGATTTGGTGGATGGGATTCGAACCCACGACCTCCTCATTGCGTACGAGAAAAATCTAAGAGTAAGACACGGTGCGGCAATCACTTAGCCTTTCGAGGGGGCCTTACAATTGGACTACTTGGACTACCGGGCTATTAGCGTTCTTCTTCATTTTAAATTCTGCGTTGCGGGTTGCCGAAATTTGTACCATACTGAAAAATATAGTACGTCTTCCCTTGACCGATCCATCGCCGAACGATTCGCTCGGAAATTTGCGTAGCACTGAATTGCAAATTGCAGAGACACCGAAAACAAACTGGTCCCGGGTCGTAGTTTCCCTGTGAAATTATGGCCTGGTTGCGGAGTTCTTCAGCGTCGTTGGGATTCACGTTCGGACGCAACTTCACGCGTGTAGTGCGTGTGCAGATGACCACGCTGCAATAATTTTCCCGGTTTCAGATGGGACGAAGTTTGACAGCCCAGCCTAGCGTTTAATTACTTTGCTACAAACGATCGTCGGCGTCCCATTTACCTTAAACATCGGCCCACGAACAGATACGGTGTCGCCCATAGCCATCGCCGCAACGTTGACTACGTTCTCAAACATCGTTTGTCCTGACGTGTTGACGGTCATCGTAGAGAAGCCTGCCGATCCCATCATGCCCGGTAAACTCTGCACGGTGAACGTCTCCGCATTGAGGGTCGATGCGACCTTGGCGGTCATCCAGGCCTTCATCAAGCGTACGTGACTCGTGTTGAGCTGGGGAGGAGTTCCGCTCGCCAACGCAGACGTAGGCTCGATCTGAACCACCTGCCCGACCATCATGTCCGAGGAGCCGTCAAAGCTCATGCCGCTAACAGGCAGATCGCTGTCATCGACATCAAACATTCCACCGGCTTGCATGTTGACGCGGACCAATGACCCAAGATTGAGCCCTTGGACCGCGGGCGCGTCGTTTGTCATGACCATGTCGAATTGCGTGGGATTGTTCACTGCGACGATCATGCCGTCAAGCACTTGCGAGTTGCTCTCGAAGCGCACCTTTTCGGCGACCAGGGTTCCACCGGCCATTAACTGCATCCTGGCCATTACGACCTGGCCTTGCGCGAGACCCGCGAAGCTGTTCGATTTGCCGATGGCATCAAAGTCCATAAAGGTCGTGTTGGTATCGGTCGTAATGGCCATCGAAGGCACGCCTTGCACAAAGGACATCGTGAATTGATTGCTTCCGACAGAGCTGATCTGGCCCATCATGTCGTCTATGTCATCGAGGACATTCGAACCTTCCTCGCCAATCGGTAAGTCCCAGAGCGCGTTAAATCAGTAAGAAGGGTCGTAAGAAAAACGAGCATCAGTGAGAATTATGAAGGAAGGACAAGCCACATCCGCTTAGAGATTTCGAGACTTTCGGGAGGCACAGAGCGGAAAGGCAGTCCGGAGATTATCGGTGTCGGTAGCCGCCGAACCGGTAACCAAACACCGCTGACCACTGCCGGTAATTCAACGAGGTGCCCTGATACCACCCAAAGTTTCCGTCGAGGAAATAACGGGAGCCAACATTGCAGTCGGCCACCGCATTTACGAAATTGGAATTGAGATTGCTCGACAGATTAGTGTTGAGAATTTGATGGCCTGCGAGCACCTGAACTCTCAATCTGTCCGTAAGGCTCCGCGAAAGCGATAGGGATTCGTACTGTCCACCGCCAAAGCTGCTGTCGAATTTTGAGTAGTGCAAGTCGGCAAACAACCCGGTCTTCCAAATCTGCGCGAAGGAAATACCGTACGCCTGATTCAGGGAAGTCTTCGGATCTGTGCTGACGTTGCTGCGGCCCAGACTCGAATAAAGAGCGATATGCGCTGGCAATTCCACACGCACATCCCCGCTGAACCCTTGAAAGAGATATTGGTCCAGCAAGCCGGTGCCAACCAATCTCGGGTCAAACGTCGGGAGGTTCCGAAAGTAATTATAGTTGATGCCGAAGATTACGCGCGTGACGGGCTGGAAATGGACCGAGGTATAGCTCCGAGAAACACCCGTTGGGCTGCTTCCACCGTTGGGCAACGGCGACGTGCGCGCCGCGTCCACCTGCATCGAGTTATAAAACATGACGTAACGCTTCCAAGAGAAATCGTTTTCGAAAAATACGAACTGCCGGGCAGCCCGCCAGTGAACGGTGGTAATCGCAATTCCAGCGGTGCTATAGAGACGTGCGCTATCGAACCTCCCGGTCTCATAATTCACGAACGTGCCTGCAATGTGCTGATTCGGTACATAGCTCCAGGACGTCGGATCGGGTGTGGAACCCCCAAATACTCCGGCGGTAACGTGCTCCGCGGTCTTCCTTCCGAAATAGCCGCCGTCGATCGTGCTCAAGCTTGGTGCCCATGGGAGAAACACGCGGCCCACTCCGATGATGTTCGGCGAATAAGGGCTCTGGTACGTGAAGCCCAAATGATAGGTTCGGTTGATGAGATCGGTTAGCGTCTGAGTCTTAGATGCCGTCACGCCGGAACTGCTGGTGGTGAGAATGCCACGCCAATAGCCTGTGAAATTCCAGTACGTCCCGCCGAGGTTGGACATGTCCGCATCGATGACTAGACCGACTTGCTTGCTGTTGAATCCTCCCGATTCGGTGGTGCCGCCGAAGTCGAACCCGAACCGGCCACGAATTCGGCTCATTGGAGATTCTCGAGTGACCTTCGTTTCTTCCTTCTCGCGAATCTCTTCGTCCAGCGGGTCACCATTGGTAAAGGTAACGATAATCGGATACTTGTCTGCTTCCGCTGCGGATTCCGCCTGTTGGCGCTGCTCCAGACTGTCCGGAACGAGGAAAGCCAGTTGCCCGGCGCGGAGCTCGCCTTTCTTTTCCAGCACCTCGCATACCGAGGAAGAATTGGCCATTGAGCTTACGCGAAGTTCCGCAATGTGCCGGTCTCCACGGTATCGCACACCCTCGGAAGGGGTGCCATCGGCGGGCGCTTCGACGACCGACAATTTCATGCCTTCCTGAAGATCGGCGTCGCGTCCCCCATCAATGTACACTGCGTCCTCGGCAGCGTACTTCACTCGGAAGACGGTTGGTTTCTGTGCTGGTGGCGCAGTTTGTGCGCGGCCTGGCAACAGGGATAAACCAAGCTGAATGCAGGCCAAGAACACCAAAAACGGAAGACGGGTTCCCACCGAATTCACGGCTACCCCCCTCCGCCGCCCTTGTGGCAGTTGTAACAGGTGGTCGCGCCGTAAACGTACCCGCCTACACCGTCGTGCTGTGGGTCAGTTTGTGCCTGGGTATGGGCGGGCTGCGTGTGGCAATTGATGCAGGAAAAGGTCGCGTAGTTCGTGGAAACCAGGTGGCAATCGCTGCAAACTGAGCCGTGATGCGGAATCGGGAAAAAGGTGTGGTTGAAGGTCGCGCCGAGCCATGACGTGGTGTTGTGGCAACTGTCGCACGTCGTGGGATAACCGGCAGCAATGTGATTTGGAACTGCTCCACCCAACGAAGTCGTACTTTGCCATGCGGCAACGTGGCAACCGTAGCAGGCCGTATTCGCGGTAGTCAGAGTGTAGTTGTTATTGGTGTGGCACTGATTGCACGTGGTATTCGTCAGGTGGTATCCCGTTAACGGCCAACCGGTGGTGCTGTGATCAAACTTGCCATCCGACCACTTCGTGATGGGATGGCAGGACGCGCACATAGCCGCGGTATTCGGGAACCCTGCCACCATGTGGTTGGGTACGGACCCGCCAAGCGTGGCAGTGCTGTTCCAGGAGGACGCGTGGCAACTCATACAGTCGGTAGAGCTCAAGGTGTAGTTGTTATTGGTATGGCAGGCGGTGCAGGGCGTTGGTGTAGGTGAGGAGTGCGTGCCCGTCAGCGCAAATCCGGTCAAGCTGTGATCGAACGATGCCGTGTCCCATCCTCTTGTGGTGTGGCAGTGGGCGCAATTGGCCGCGGCGAAGGCAGGACCCGCTGTCGCGTGCACCGGATTGTTCGTTTGCAGCCAGGTCGTCAGATGGCACTGAGCGTTGCCACAGTCGGTTAAGGCAATTTGCAGATTGTAGTTGTTGTTGATATGGCATGAGAGGCAAGGCACGTTGGCGTGCCCATTGGTGAGCGGGAACCCTGTCGCGTTGTGATCGAATTTCGCTCCCAGCCAGCTGTCGAAGGAGTGACACGAATCGCAAGTGGTTGCGAAGCCCATCGTGACGTGGTTTGGGCTCGTTGCGATCCGGTAATCCTTTAGATGGCAACTTATGCATGCAGTCGGTAGCCCTTCAAAAACGCCGACTGCGCCGCTCTTGTGGCACTCCTCGCACGGCACGGCGGCATGGGCGCCGAAGAGGGGGAAGCGGTTCTGGTGAGCTTTAGTTTGCTGCGTGACGATTCCCCAGCCCGCCACGGTGTGACATTGCGCGCAATCGGGGCCCATTTTCCGTTGATGAATGTCGGCGTGACAGTCCTGGCAATTCTTGCCGACGTCATTGAACACCGCCTTCGTGTGGCATCGCGTGCATTCCACCTTTTCGTGCAATCCGCGCAAGGGGTAGTTGGTCGTGTTGTGGTCGAACTCGAGGACGCGCCGAATCGGACGCCAGGCTACTGCTGAGTGACAGTTTTCGCACGGGATATTCAACGCCCCATGGGGACTACGTGTAGTAGCTTGAGGAGGAAAGTGCCCGGACGGAATACCGGCGGGCTGGGGAAAACACATAACAAGCCAGCAGGCGACCCGGAGCAACGTGAGATACACGACCACCGGAACCCTCTCTCCACAGAGGTAGGGCCACAAATCAGCACTTGTAAGCTGGATTCCGCCTGGGGACCGCTAACCGGCCTCGTCGGTCCTTTGCTGCAGCCGGTTGGCGTGCGAGTTTTCCGTCCCAGCTCCGCGAGTCATCTGACAAGAGGGGTGACTCGTTATGAAGTTGTTAGTTGCTCCCTGCTTAAACAAGGTTGTCTTGGACCGGCTGTGTTTGACGTAGCGCAAGGTACCCAGGCGCGCACAGTGACAGCAGTAATGGTTGGAGTAGTACGATTTCTTCGCTTGAATTCCGATTGCCGCCTGATTTTAGCGCGGGCCACACCGTTGGGGGTGGTTATGGGACCCTGAAACCCTGTCAGAGCTCAACAGAGGTGGTGCCATAAGCCGGGCCCAATTGGCGCTGCTAGAGTGTCAGTCACAACCTGGCTCGGCAGGCTAAGGCCGCAATTTCTTTGGTGCGTTTGTGCCCGAATTTTAGCATGGCTCCGGTATTGACGATTATGTACATGGTGGCGGGCGTTTTCCTGAAAAGGAGAGCGGCCCGACCCCGCTGGGGAGTTTGAGTAGTTTTCACCAACCGGGCCGGGCCAAGTTGAATTTGACATGGGAAGGCTAGCATGAAATCCAAGC
>Ga0306922_10005929_pt1 | contig 11692 bp, 18 predicted proteins | sample sta12Cox44000082_FD_203758 | JGI IMG/M metagenome (GOLD analysis project Ga0306922, IMG submission 203758) | Lab enrichment of tropical soil microbial communities from Luquillo Experimental Forest, Puerto Rico - statoxic.12C.oxic.44.000.082 (v2)... | ecosystem: Environmental > Terrestrial >... | reverse complement strand
GGTATTGTCGATCGGCTGCCAGGTCGCCTCGCGATCAGTGGCCGGGTTTTCATCAATGTCGCCGTTGCGAATAGCGGTGATTGGTCGCCAGAAGTTGTAATGGTACTTAGCATCAAACACCGCGATAAGGGCGTCGTTGAGCCCGACCGTCACCAACGCCATGAACCGCGCGCTGTCAACGACACTCATGCCCTTTGTTGTCACGAGTTCGCGGACGAGAGGATGATAAGCCCGCGGGCCGGTCATGAGCCAGAAGCGCGCGATCTCAGTCTGCTGCGCGGACCGCTTCGTGCTGGTCTTGCCCCCATAGTCCTTGAGTTCGTTGAAGTCTGCAGCCCACTCATTACTATTCAGCGCAATTGGCGGGTCCGGTCGAAATTGCGATCCTTTAATCATGGCAAATGGCTTCATGTTTGGCCACATGGAACCTGCCGTGATCGGTGTAGGCACATAAACGCCCGGCGTGGTTCTCGGCCGGTAGGCATCGGGCTCCTCCGAGCCGTCGTTTATCCGCGCCCCAAAGATTCGTACCGCTACGGCCTCGCCAAGTTCGACACCATTCAATTTGTCCTTCCCATCGGGGATCGAGGCGAGATAGGTCGCCAGCGCGGTTTTCATGTCGCTGGCCGTCTTGGGATCGAGTGTCGCTAAGATGGTCGCAGCCGCGGCGGCGGCCGCAGCTTCCTTGGAGGTGGTGGGCTCCGCTTTGAGCTCCACCAGATACGGACGATAACGTCGCTCGATCGAATTGACCGCATCGAACATCGCGAGGTGAACCATCCCGATAAGGCGCTGAGCATTGTAAGGCGGCATGGGTGCAACGACAGCGAGGGCTTTTTCGTCCCAGTCAGTGATCACATTGGCGCGTGCCTGCGCGAAAGCGCCAACCACAATCGAGGCTGCGATCATGACTACCGGAATAGAACGGGTCATCGCATAGACAGCATGCATGTTTCCCTCCTCTTACCGAGATCACTTTGCTGCTCTATCGGCCGCGATAGCAGCGTCCTGTACGCCCCAGAGGCTTGGGCAGGCGATAAGCGACCTGAACGCTAAACAGTAAAATACCTGCCGACGGAGAACGAGCACTGCCGCTAGAAACCAGGCCTTCCGCACGTTCTGCAGCAGGCTCTGAAATCTACATCAGACTAATCTACATCAGACTGACGTCTACGCGGAAGGTGCACTTAGCGTCAGGTAGTATGGTTCTCGTGGACGGAACCTGACTGTTAGCGAGCCGAACTGCTGGCTCATGGCCGGCTCTTATCGGACCTAACTCACCGTCGCAAAACTCCGCTGTTGAGCGGCATCGCCGGCATTTGAGGCAGCAAGGCTACCGATGGCCCCTATCAGTGCGATCGTTTGGGGCGCACGATCCGCGACATGACGCCGAAACAGAAGCACGACAACCCCATCCTTGTGACCGGAGCAGCTGGCGCTGTGGGCGGCATCGGCCGCAACCTCACCCAGTTCCTGCTCGCAAAGGGGTACAAAGTGCGCGCCATGGTGCGGCGTCAGGACGAGCGCGCGGAATCCCTGCGGCGGCTCGGCGCAGAGGTCGTAGAGGGCGACCTGACGGACCTTGCCTCGATGCATCGCGCCATCAAAGGCTGCCGGCGCATCTATTTCGGAATGTCTACCTCGGCGGCTTACCTGGAAGCCACGGTCAACACCGCTGCGGTGGCTCGCCACTACGGCGTCGAGGCGTTCGTGAACATGTCGCAGATGACGGTCTCGCAGATGAGCATCACCGAGACCACCGACAGCCCGCAACACAAGCTGCACTGGTTATCGGAGCAGGCACTGTCCTGGTCGGGACTGCCGGTCGTCACGGTGCGGCCGACAGTCTTCCTCGAGGGCTTCTTTCTTCAACTCGTCGCCCCCGGCGTGCGGGCTTCCGACGAGTTGGCGCTGCCCATGGGCGGCGGCAAGACCTCGCCGATCTCGGCAGTTGACGTGGCGCGTGCGGTAGCGGTGATCCTCGACGACCCTGCACCGCATATCGGACAAATCTACGATCTAACGGGCGCGGAATCGGCTGATCTAAACCACCATGCGCGTGTCTTCTCGGAGGCGCTCGGCAGGCCGATCCAATATCGCGACGTCCCACTCCCGGCGTGGAGTGAAAGCCTTCGTCAGATGAGGTTTCCTGAATACGTCGTCAGGCATCTCTCGGCCATGACCGAGTTGACCAAACAGGGACGTTACGACCGCATGACAGACACCCTGCATAAGCTGACTGGCGAAGCACCGACGAACTTGCGCGACTTCGTGAAGCTCCATGCCGCTGAGTTGAAGCAGCGTCGACCAGCGAATTCCTAGCCACTAATGTCCGCTATTGATGCTGTGGACGGCTCCTCCACGGGCACGTGAGTGCCATTCAGTCCAGCCTTGCGCATACCCTGGAGGAAATGCTGCATAGCCCGCGCCGACAAGGTGATCGAATGAGGCGCCCAGTTTGCTGCGACGCACTCTGTCGCTAATGGCACAAAGCGTCATTTCGCGGCAGCGCAGCAAACGGTCGCTATTGGGGCCAAAGCGGACATCGCCACTGGGGTCGAAAACGTCGCTTTTGACCCATAGACATCGGCAGCTCACGATTGCTGCACTGCGACGTGACCCCGAACCGCATTCCATCGGGCGCAATTCCCTGCTGCAATTGCCTCGTGATGTAATCCTGACCCCGGGGCGGGCAATGCAACGGCGTAATTTCATCAAGGGAATTGCTAGTTCAGCGGCGGCATGGCCGCTTGCTGCGCGCGCGCAACAGGAGGCGATGCCGGTGATCGGGTTCCTCAGCAGCCGGTCGCCGAGCGAGGCCGCCTATGTCGTCGCGGCATTCCACCGCGGCCTCAGAGAAGGCGGCTATAACGTAGGTCAGGATGTCCGGGTCGAATATCGCTGGGCTGAAGGTCAATACGATCGGCTTCCGGCGCTAGCGGCTGACCTTGTTCACCAGAAGGTGACGCTGATCGCTTCAACCGGCGGCATCGGCGCGGCGGTTGCGGCTAAACAGGCAACGCCTACGATTCCGATCGTGTTCACCGCCGGGGATGATCCGGTCAAGTACGGTGTTGTGGCCAGTCTCAACCGGCCGGGCGGCAACGTAACCGGAATATACAATTTTATTTCGGCGATGGAGGCGAAGCGGTTCGGGCTGCTGCACGAGACTGTTCCGTCCGCCAGGTCGATCGCTGGGCTTCTGAATCCCAGCTATGCGGGTTTCGATGCTCAGTTGAAAGACCTTCAAGAGGCAGCGCGCGCTGTCGGCCAGCAGATCCACGTCTTCAACGCGAGCAGCGAGGCTGATATTCACGCCGCCTTCAGGGCTATGGCGCCGTTGCCGGCCGCAGCCCTCCTCGTCGGCGCCGATCCGTTTTTCAATGGCCGGCGGGAGCAACTGGTCACGCTCGCCGCCCATTACAGCATCCCGGCGATGTATGAATTGCGCGAATATGCCCTGGCCGGCGGGTTGATGAGCTACGGAACCAATCTTGCCGACTCATATCGTCAAGTCGGCAACTATGCAGCACGGGTTCTCCAGGGCAACAAACCTGCTGACCTGCCAGTCGTGCAGTCAAGCAAGTTCGAACTGGTCATCAATCTCAGGACTGCGAAGGCCCTGGGCCTTACTATCCCACCGGGCGTACTCGCCATTGCCGACGAGGTGATCGAATGAAGCGGCGCGAGTTCATTAGGCTTGTCGGCGGCGCGACGATTTGGCCTATCGTCGCGCGCACACAGTCGGCCATGCCGATAATTGGATTTTTGAATGGTCAGTCATCCGTCGATTATGGACTTTTCTTAACTTCGTTCAAAGACGGACTGAAAAGAGCAAGGGTACATCGTCGGTGAAAACGTTTTGATCGAGTTTCGTTGGGCCGACGAACAATATCAAAGGCTACCCGATTTAGCGGACGAGCTCGTGCGCCTCGGCGTGAAAGTAATTGTCGCAAATGCGCCGGCTGCATTTGCGGCAAAGAATGCAACAACAAAAATTCCGATTATTTTTAATGCCGGCTTCGATCCAGTGAAAGCCGGTCTAGTAGCCAGCCTTAATAACCCAGGCGGTAATGTAACCGGTGTAACCATGCTGGGCCCACAACTCGGGCCAAAACGACTAGAACTCATGCATTCTCTGAAGCCCGAGGCTACACAATTCGCTTTCCTCTTAAATCCGACGGGCTCTAACGGGCCGACCCAGCTTGAGGACGTGGTAGGCGCCGCACAGGGTCTGGGACTTAAACTTCGCACATTGAAGGCGGCAAATGACCCCGACCTCGATCAAGCCCTAGCAGAATGTGCGGCGATGAATGTCGGCGGGCTCATCATTGCTGGTGACGCGTATTACAACACACGAAGCCAGCGGTTGGCAGAATTGGCCCTGAAGAATGGTGTGGCAGCGATCTACCAGTATCGAGAATTTGTATCGTCTGGTGGATTGCTGAGCTATGGGACAAGTCTCACCGATGGGTTTCGCTTAGTGGGTAACTACGCCGCTCGAGTTTTAAAGGGTGAAAAACCAGCTGCCTTGCCCGTTCAGCAATCCACCAAAGTCGAATTGTTCATAAATCTCAAAACAGCAAAAACGCTGGGCGTGACATTGCCACTGTCGCTTCTGGGTCGTGCCGACGAGGTGATCGAATGAGGCGGCGCGAGTTCGTTGCGTTCATAGGCGTGACTGTCTCGTTTGTGCCACCTGCGCTGTGGGCGCAGCGATCAGTTATGCCGGTGGTCGGATATCTTGGCCTCGAAGCGCCCGAACGGTACGCGAGCCGTCTACACGCTTTTCGCGAAGGCCTTGCCTCAACCGGTTTTGAGGAAGGTCGAAACGTAATGATCGAATATCGCTGGGCAGGAGGCCACAACGATCTTTTGCCGACATTGGTAGAAGATTTGGTCGGCCGCCAAGTCAACGTCATAGCGGCGCCAGGTGGTATCCAGGGAGCGTTGGCAGTCAAGGCTGCAACATCGACGATACCGACCGTCTTCGAAATGGGAGGCGACCCGATTGCCCTCGGGCTAGTTACAAACCTTAATCATCCTGGCGGCAACATCACCGGCGCGACCTCGCAAAACGTGGGGGTCAATCCCAAACGTTTGGAATTGCTACACGAGTTGATGCCTACGGCTGGCGAATTTGGTTTGCTTGTGAACCCGACCAATCCGACGAGTGCTGAGGCGTCAATCAAGCTGCTGAAGACGGCCGCTGACGCCCTTGGACTGCGGCTTCAAATTTTCGAAGCCAGCAGCGAACGCGACTTTGATATTGTATTCGCTGAACTGGCTAAGCAGCGCGTTGCTGGTCTTGTCATCATCAGCGAGGCGTTCTTCGCGACCCGTAGTGAAAAACTTGCGGCAGAGGCAGTGCGCCATGCTGTGCCCGCCGTCCATCAATCACGCGATTTCACCGTAGCAGGTGGATTAATGAGCTATGGCGGTAGTTTTACGGAAACTCATAGGCAGGCAGGTGTCTACGTCGGGCGTATCCTCAAAGGCGAAAAACCGGGCGACCTGCCGATCGTGTTATCGACCAAAGTTGAACTGTTCATCAATCTCAAGACCGCAAAAATGCTTGGACTTGCCATCCCACTCGCACTGCTTGGTCGCGCCGACGGGGTGATCGAATGAAGCGGCGCGAGTTCATTGCGTTGCTCGGCGGTGGCGCAGCGGCCTGGCCGTTCGCTGCGCGGGCGCAGAATGCGGCGAGAACTGCGCGCATAGGGTACCTGAATTCGATTCGGTCTCCGTCAGTTGATGCTGCATTGGTAGAGGGTCTGCGCGACCTTGGTTGGATTGAGGGAAAAAATCTTTCCATCGAGCGCAGAGTTTGTTCCGGCGACGCCGAATGCCTCGTGAAGTCTGCCGTGGAACTGGCCAAACTCAAAGTCGAAGTCATCGTCGCGGAGGCGACGGCATCAACGCAAGCCGCCAAGGCCGCCACGTCTTCGATCCCCATCGTTTTCGCGGCGACCGGCGATCCGGTCGGTCAAGGTTTCGTCGCTAGCCTCGCGCACCCAGGCGGCAATCTGACCGGCACCTCGTTCGACGCCGGCCCAGAGATACCCACCAAGCAACTGCAATTGGTTATTGAGACGGTTCCGAGGGTTTCCCGGGTCGCTGTCCTATCGAATCCCACTTCTCCATTCATCCGCACTTATTGGCAGTTCCTTCAGGATGCAGCGTCGACTTTGCGCGTGCGTCTACACTCCGAGCAGGTGAAGGAGTCTAAAGATTTCGTACCTGCATTTGACGCCATCGCTCGCGAGCACGCCGACGCGCTTATTGTCCTCTCGGATGCTTTCATTGTCTACGACCACGCTCGATCACTAATCATTCCGGTCCCGGCTGGTGGACGAGGGATGCCGGCGGTCGAATTGTACCCGAGAGGATAAGAAAATTACCGGAGCATCCCCATCATGAGACGAGACGATCGTACCGGCCGGGCTGGCTCGCGAAGTTCCAAGGTAAGCCAATCATTTAGCTGCTGAATGTCCCAGCCCCGTTCTTCAATAAGATGGGAAGCGAGCAGCCAGTATTTTACCCTGCTTTCCTCGAAAGGTCCATAGTTTGCGACATATGTAGCGAGCATCTTAACATCCAACCGGAAATTGTTGTGTTTCCCAACGTCTTCATCGAAATATTCTATGTAGTCGTTCGAAGTGTGGTGTATGAACTTTCCTCCGGGGAGGGACAAACACAGTGCTTCGTATTCTTGTGTCTGAAGAATCCAAAAATGCCACACCTCATCAATATCCCGCGATACTGGTATGGCGCCAGAACAATCACTTGCGATAGCCAGAAACTTTAAAGTCTCTTCAATCCTAGCGCGCAACTCGGCTTCGGTTAAGCATGAGAATTTTTTCCGAAAATAATGCAGCATTGGTGCACTCAAATAAACATCGCAAAGCTGATGGCCGGTGATCGTCATGCGGCGTAATCTGTTTTTTTTGGCTCGTCGCGAGTGAACGAGCTCCCGGGCTCGATCCTCCAAGGGCACATGGTCCACTTGTGCTTACTTCTTATTCACGCAACAGGTGCCACCATCCGGTTTGCAGCAGCCGTCGGCGCGCGCCATCGTGGGGGTAACACCGTGCATGGGAATTACCCCGTGCGACTGTAGGTGGTTCAGCGTCTGTTCAGTCACCAACATCAATCTATTTTTGAGTTCAGTCATCAGTTCTTCGACGCGCTCCGGAGATACTGACACCGTCGAAACCTTGTCGCGATCAGTCATGATATTCTCCCTTCAACGGACATCGGCCTAACGGTGCCCAACGAGCCAGGGCACCTCGTTTTCGATGTCACGGCTATAAGCAAGCTGCTGGCACAGACTGTAGCTTCTGTCTTCCCGTTAGAATACAACCGACGCGACCACCCTGCAACCAATTGCTGATCAGTACAGCGCATTGGCAATACCGCCAAGCTGCCGCTCATAGGCCCACGCCAAACTGCAAAGGACCTCGCCGATGAGGGCATCGAGTAAGTGCGCCAGCCGCTACCCCGCATCCCCACGCCCGCGATAAGAATGATTAAAATAATGTCGGAAACGCACAACATGTGATGGGGATCACACCTATTGGCTGCGATCCGACATATATGCTCATCGAGCGCCTAGGGGGCAGCAGCAGGAGGCCGCCATGCGTAAACACATTGCTTTCGCAATTGCCGCCACGATGTTGGGTTTGGCCATCGGCTTCTGGACCATCACCGGGGTTGCTGAAACGATCGAAAGGTCCAGCCCACCGCATTCCCGGGCAGAGAGATAGAGCCGGCAATTCTTCCTGTCGCCCAGCCTCCATGGCTGCGTGCCGATTTAGCCTGCAACCAACCACGGAGGCTCCCATGCGGGAACAAGTCAGTTTCACAATTGCTGCTACGGTGCTGGTTTTGGCCGTGGTGTTCTGGACCCTCGGCGTTGCAGGATGGAATGCCGCCAATCAGGCGAGCGTTGCTCCTCCAACGAAAAATTTGCAAATGATGTAGGTTTCAGAGATTTTGGCAACAGAGCGCGACTATTGCTCAGCGCATATCGCTTCGCCCGAGAGATAGAGCCCGCAATTCTTCCTGTCGAATTCCCCAACCTCATCCATCGCCTCCAACAGGCTGCGGTTTGAGCCGGGTGAGTGTTGACAGCCGCTTGTCCGGCTCGTTTGCAGTTCGCAATTGCGCCCCACAGGCGGAATAGCCATATCTAAATTCTACAACCTAATTTGAGGAGTTTAATTTTTCGATGTCCAAGAGAAAGCCGACCGTGAAAACCGAAGCTGAGAGGCGCAGCCGGGTCATCAAGCATTTGGAGGATGCGCTGCATCTGACCAAGGAATTGAACGATCCCGCGACTGAGCACCTTATCGAGCGCGCATTGACCGAAGCGAGAGCGCAGCAATTCCGCCCGCCGAATATTGCCTAAGCGTTACCCAGACTAGCCTCCTGCGGGCAACCGAAACAACTGGGCTCGCGCCTCATCAAGAGCCCTCTCAATCAGATATCCCGTCGTCCCTTCCTCTAGTTCGTCAGCAATCGCCATAGCATCTTCAAGATGCTTTATGAGTTCGCCGCGCTTCGCAGCTACATCGATCATGGCTGTTCCTTCGATTTCAAAATGACCCTCGCGTCTTGACGCATTTCAAGGTGATCGTTCGGATAAACGAAGATCGCCTTCTCGAATGCATACGTTACGGCACGAATATTGTCAGATGGGGAATTGCAACGTTGGCAACGTATGGCAAGGTCGCAATCGTAACTGCGATCATTGCCAGATAAAAAAGCAGCAAGCAAACACCGATCACTTTTTGCCAGTTGGTAAGGCTTACTGTGTCCTCTGGTTTTGCTCGCCATGGCACTACGGTCCTGTTCGTGACCATGACCATCCTCCAAGTTTGACGGACCCAGAAATAGCGCCCCGCTGAATGCAAGTGCGGGCTGACATAGGGGCAGATTCTCAGGCCGAACTGCATTGCAAAACCCTGACTGGTTATTGCCTCACGGCTACGTGACACACTGTCCGCTTTCCAAACAGTGCGATGGCACCGACCGGAATGATGAAGCTCAGCGCCACGGCCCAGATCAGCAACGGCCCAAGCTCGGCATATTGTCCGCGCCCCACCACAAAGATCTCATTGAGATATTTCGTCTGCAGCTGTGACGCTACCACCGCGATGTTCATCAGCGAGGCCATCAGCGCGAACCAGGTTGCGCGATGGCCCGGAGGCGCATAATACGCGGTCAAAGTAAGTAGCGGCACCATGCTGAGCTGCGCAAACGGCGTGGATGCCGCGGCATCGACGACGGCGATAGTGCGGGCGCCAAAGCCAAATACGGCTTCGGTCCATTGGTGCACGCCGTAAATCAGCGCGATATTGGGTAGTGAGAGCACCGTGCCCACCACCGCAAGCCAAAGCAGCGTCTTGGTTACGGACGCTTCGGTCAATTGCCGGCTGAACATCCACATCACGGCGATCGACAGGATGGCGCCGGTCTGGCGCAGCGTGCCGTAGAAGGAGGCATCGAAATTGAGCTCGTCGAGCGTCCACCAGAAGTAGCCATCGCCGACGGTAGGCGTCGCGCGGAAGGCGAACACGATGATCGTAGTGAACAGAATGCCCATCCTCGTGTTGTGGTCGAGCTCGGCCGTCACCAGCACTAGCATGTAGCAGACCACCGCCATCGAGATGATGAAGATGATCTCCTGCCCGAACGGAACACCGCTGAAGCCGAGCACCACCACGACAACGCCGAATACGATGCCGCCGCCGAGAATCCGCCAGTCGATCGGCCGCCGTTCCATGGTTTCGGCGCCGCGCAGGAACACGCCGGCGACCGAAATTGCCGGGATAATCAGGCCGATCAAGAAAACGTCCTGGCGCGGCATGAAACTGGCGAGCCAGCCGGAGAGGCCGGCGACAGCGAGGACGCCGGCCGAGACCGCGAGCCGACCCAGCACCTGCACCATGCCGAGCTCCACGCGCACACTGTCGTCCGGGCGCTCGTTGCCCCCCGTGTCGGTGCGCGGGACCACTTCCGTGGACATCGCATCCGCGACTACATCCTGAAGGACGGTGCCGATCACCACCAGCATTGCGCCAAGCACATACAACTGGTCGGGGCGGGCAAAGGTGAGCCAACTGCCGGCGGCACCGGCAAGGATCAGCAGGCCCGTGGCCATCAGCAGCGCGCCGATGAGGATGTAGGATTTTCGCTGTGAGCCGAACATCGGCACGGTGTCGACGAGCTCCCCGAACACCATTTTCACGGTCCAAGGCAGTGTGAGCCAGATGCTGATCCCCGCGAGTTGTGAGGGCGTAAACGACAGGCGCTCTTTGATCCACAGATCGCGCGTGACGTCGATCAGGCCTAGCGCGCCGTATGCGAAATAGACCACCACCACCGGCACGTAGTTGAGTTGGAACGCTCTGATTGGCCGTGTGAAGCTTTGGCGCCACTGCCATCGCACGCTTATTACGGGCGCGGCTCCTCCGGCTGGCTCAGGCGCAAAGGTTTCGATCATTGGGGTCGCGACTTCATAAGCGCAACACAATATTAGCCGCAAATCGGTGACAAATATTTGAATCGGGAGCCGATACTGAACACAGTAAGATTACGACCGAGCCATACCGACCACTGCGCGCGCAGGGATTGGCCACGCCGCCGCGCCGCCAGTGAGCGATATGAACTTTGGCCTGGCGATCAGGGCTGCCTCCGATGGCTGCCTCGGGTTCGACTGGCTCGACTCTCGGCCCTTGGCCGGCTTACAAGGAAATACTTCAAGATGTCATCGCCCTCGGTTGGAGCCAATTCGTGCTGGCAGACCGTACATTGAAGCATCCGGTGGGCCGTTCCGACCTCGGACTTCATACGGACGATCTTGTAGCCTGCCTTGCAATGCGGGCAGGAGAAGGCGCAGGGTCGTCGCGATTCATGCCCGCAATATGCATTGAATTTCTCTCGATGTCATGAATCCTCTGCGATAAGATAGGTAAGTAGTTGCCACGAGCCCTGTCACCAAAGCGCATGGTCCATTCTAAGCCTTGGTGCGGAGTGAGGACCAATGAGGCGAAGGCAATTCATCAGGCTGCTTGCGGGTGCGGCACTGGCGCCGCCTCAAGCATTGCGCGCGCAGCAGATCGAGCGCGTTTCAAGGGTTGGTGTACTCATTCCGTATCTTGAGACCGACACCGAAGCACAAGCTCAAATGGCTGCGTTCCGCGACGGGCTTGAAAAGCTCGGCCTTGCTCCCGGGCGTAGCGTGCGAATTGACGAACGCTGGACAGCTGGCGATTTTGGCATGCTGCGGAGAGCAGCAAAGGAGCTTGTTGCCCTGCGGCCTGATGTCATCATCAGTCGCAGCACTGCGGCTACCGCTGCTCTCCTTTACGAGACCCGCACAAAACCAGTCGTGTTCTTGCTCATTTCCGATCCAGTGGGCGATGGCTTCGTCGTCAGCATGGCTCGCCCCGGTGGTCACGCCACTGGGTTTGCGGATGCTCCAGCTTCCATAACAGGAAAATGGCTGGACTTGCTCAAGGAAATGGCACCGCGCATCAACCGGGTTGCGGTCATGTACGGAACCGGCACTGCGCCCGGTGACGGTTTGTATTACCTGCAGTCAATCAAAGCCGAGGCTCACGCGAAACATTTGAAGGCGATTGGCATTCGGGTCAAGAATCCCGGTGAGATTGAACAAGACATC
>Ga0306922_10005928_pt1 | contig 11692 bp, 6 predicted proteins | sample sta12Cox44000082_FD_203758 | JGI IMG/M metagenome (GOLD analysis project Ga0306922, IMG submission 203758) | Lab enrichment of tropical soil microbial communities from Luquillo Experimental Forest, Puerto Rico - statoxic.12C.oxic.44.000.082 (v2)... | ecosystem: Environmental > Terrestrial > Soil... | reverse complement strand
ACACGCACCGGTCTTTCGAGACCAGCAAAAAATTTCGACCAAAGAAAATTTTCGAATTTCCCCAGATTTTGCCTTCCCGAAATGTCCAAACTGCAGGGAAAGTATTCCGTTAACGGAATACTTTCCGTTTCCTGAGCTGACCCGTTATAGCGCCCGTGGACAATTTGGGATCCCACTATCATTCGAACCAAAACGTAACGCACCGCGAGGCAGGCGCTGGCTTTCGGAGCCTCACTGAGGCGGTGGATACGACAACCGCGGCGGGCCGCATGATGATGCAAATGCTGGGAAGTTTTGCTGAATTCGAGCGGTCGATGGTCCGTGAACGGACTAGGGCCGAGATCGCGGGTCAAGGTGGGTCGCCCGGCCAAATTGAGCCCGCACCAACAGCAAGAGATCATTCGCACCGTTCGCGAGGGCTCCAAGACAGCCGCGGATGCGGCCAGGCTCTTTGGGCTCCATCGCTCGAGCATTACGCGCTTATTGGCGTGCGCTCGCGCAGGTGAGGGCGAATGCAACGCCAGAAAGAAGAATGGTCGGGTCCGATAGAACATTCCCAGTTTTATGTGCGGCCGCTATCGCCGAACCACCAAGGAAGAGAGCTGTCACCAAGGGGCAAAGTAGCGCTGAGAAGTTTGGAACGCGCAAACATCACGCTTGCAAGACTGGATCTGAAACCTCGGCGCCGCTTAACGGGTTCATTCACCTGCGAGCAATGACGAGGTTGGCCTCGATCGGAAATGTCAGTTCCAGAAATATCTGCGAATGTGAGCTGATCGTGCAGAAATAAATGCGAATGTAACAATGCTATTTGCGAATAGCTTTGAGAGCGAGATCTGCCTCGGGGCTCCTTGATGCTCTCGGACTCGGTTATGATCTGCCAGTGGGCCAAGCTGTTTTGGAGACGTTTGTAAAGGCGATCGAATTGTTAGCGGAACAGCGGTCATGTCAGGCCGGGCTCATTGGCTTAGGCCGTGAGATTAGCCGGAAGTTTTACTTCAATCTTGCGCCGCCGCCAGATTCCCTGGAGGGGATCACCATGGGTCCGAAGTTCGTCTCCCTGGCCGACTTCATAGAAGACTTTGATTGGAAGTACTCCGATCTGGATATCATCGACCGGCTTGAGATCAAACAATTGGCTTTGGAGAATTTTTGGCGCTACATCGCGAAATCCGAGGTGCCCATCCAAGAGCCTGGGCACCTGTCGCCGGTCACAGTGGGCAAGGGCATAGAGTACGGACTGAGCCTGCTGGGCTGTTTTATCGAAGTATATGTAGGCTCCAAGCAGAGCGTGGGTAAAGATGCCGATTTCGGCACTATGACGCGGGCGGCCTTGGAGACCGCCCGGGGCACTTTCGCCGGCTCTTCCGAAGAGCATAACTGGTACGAACATTTTGAGTTGCTAATGAAACATCCGGTGATCAATGCTGGGGTACAGATCGCCGCCTGGCATTATTACCGGTTGCCAGAGGATCTCCTCAGTACGTGATCCTCGCTCCTAAGGTTAAGCGAGACACAAGGTCACCGGATAAGAACCTGAGAAGGTGCCAAAAACGGTCACTGAAAAATAGTTGAGCAAATAATTCCGTGATTGCATCCGGCAAAACGATCCATTCAGCGTACAACTGCTGGTCGGGTGAAAAGGACCGATACCACGTCGCGGCGCGAAACGTCGACGTTGAGACTACAAACACATGGTACAGACATCTTTCGCGCACGACGCCCATTTACACTTGAAGAAATTCGGTCGGTTTTGGAGATAGCCAGTCCCGAATGGCAAAGCCTGATCAAGCTGGGGCTATATACCGGGCAGCGGTTAGGCGACCTGGCGAGGATGCAGCGGCTGCTTTGGGTCGTCACTGCATGAAAGCGAAAGGAGATGATCGCGCAATCCCCCAGCCAGCGGCAGCTTGATTTGGGTGCCGGCTCGAATCGGAGGCCGACCGCGTCACCTTGCAGTTAGAACTCATGTTGCTAGACCGGCAGTTGCGGCTGTTCTCGGCAAGGCCGTAAAAACCAGCACGAGGGTAGCCCTAGTCCTTTGATCCGGATTGGCGCTTCAACATGAAATGGGAGACCATTACGTCCGGTCTCTGAACCGCTTGCTCTATGGGCCGTGGAAACTTTGCCGCTGCTCTTTGTTCCGATCGCAGAGACTCAACTGCACACCAGAGGTCCTTTACGAGATGCTGCTTAATTAAACGGCTGGAACTAGATCCTTGAAGGGGCCTCCAGCGCACAAGGCGAAAAACGTCAGGATTCCGCAGGGAAAGCTTGCTTGGTCAGCAGGCGGATTTCGGAGCAATGCTAGGAAACATAAATCGTGATTCTAACCGCGGATGAATACGATCAGTCTGGTTTTTCAAAACTTTGTTGACATTGTGGTTTGTACTTACAATCATGGTCGCGCTTTAACTGAGAGAGAATTTTTTCATCCAAGGAGGTTCCATTGCAGAGACGCATTTTTTACCTGCTTTTTCCCATCGCAGGCGTTCTTCTTTTCCAATCCGCCCAGGCACAGAGCATCGTATTCCCACCGGGGCCCATCGTATTCCCCCCGGGCACTGCCACGGGCACCGTCACCGCGGGCACCTACGCAGGTAACATCAACCTCGACGGCACCGGCATCCCAACTCAGCCATTGAGTCTCACACTCGAGTCTGGTGTCATCGTCAACAGGCCAAGCGGCAACGCCGTCAATGCTGCTAACATCACGCTTCAAGGCCCTGGTAATACTCCGCCCAGCGCATCTGTCACGATAACTGCGACTGATACAACTATCACCAATTTAGCCACTCCTTCTGGCAATAACCAAAGCGGACTCCGAATACAGTCCAGCGGCGCTGCCACCATTACGGCAACAAACACAAATATTGATGTGAACGGCACTAACACCAACAACGGGATATGGGCGATCGTCCAGGGAGCAAACGTTCCTCCTCTTGCTCCGGTGAACGCGACGGTAACTTGGACCGGCGATCACATAACCGTTATCGGAACGAATTCGACCGGCATCCAAGCGGAGAACCGCGGCTTCGGCAACGCCAGCGTCGATGCGTCCGGGAACATATCAGGCAATGCGGGCGCACCGGGCAATACACTCCTTGGCATAAAGGCCGGAGCCGGTTCCACTGTGACTGGAAGTTTTGGCCAGACGGGTGATGCGTCGGTGATCTACCGCAGCGGCACGATCAACCTGGTGGGAGCAAGTTTTTCCGCCGGCATCTTTGCAACGGCCCCAGGGTCGGCAACAATCACCACCCTGTCCGGCACCACCATCACGGTGAGCCAGGGGTTCTCCGCAGACATAGCGCAGGAGGGGATCGAGGCCTTTGCAACCAACGGCGCCACGCTGGTGACCGCGGCGTCGACCATCCTAGTTAATGGGAACCCGACTTCTCCGGTGGCTGATTTCAGGTCCCAACCCAAAGCTATTCAGGTCCAGAGCAATTCCGGGGGGCCAGCTGAGGTCGACTATACCGGCCCAGGCATTACGGTTCATGGTGGGGGCGGCCTCGGCATCGCTGCTGTATCCAGAAGCGGCAGCGTCACCGTGAATGCCTTCGGGGGGATCGTGGCAGACGGTACCGACGCAGTCGGTATCCTGGCCGACAGTGGCACGCTGCGCAATGCAATTTCTGGGGGGCTTCCACCAGCCTCGATCACCGGGCCGGTGCAGGTCACTGCAAGCAACGTGTCCGCCCCGGGGCAGTTCGGCACCGCAATCAGCGCGAACGGCGGCAGCGGTGGCGTCACAGTAAACATCCCGTCCGGCGGATCGATCATGGGCGGCTGGCAGGCTACTCCCTTTACGCCTCCCGCCACCTCCCTCCTTCCCGGCAGACCCCCTGCTTCCGTCACGCCCGCCGGCAACATCAGCTCGATATCGGGTCTGCCGGCTGCTGGCATCTTCTTGAGTGCGAACGGCGGCGGCACCGCGATCCTGACCAATGGCGGCAGTATCGGCGCACTGTCCGATCTCGCGATTGCAGGTGATCCGCAGGTCACTAACAACGGAACCATCATTGGTTTCGTGCAATTCGCTGGGGACAACAACAGCATCACAAACAACGGCACGTTTGACCTGCGGCACTTCGCCGATACCAACGGCGACGGTGTGCGCGATACGGTCCGGGTGGCGGTAGCGGATCTCGGGGCCGGCCCCAACAACAGCTTCACCAACAACGGAACGCTGGCGCTTGTCCAAGTGACAGGCGCTACGACGCTGAACAGCACCGGGCAGTATCTCCCGCTCGGACAAGCCAGCAACACAATGGCGCTCAATGGCCCGCTACAAGGCCAATTGATCGGCGTGGCGACATTCACGAACTCGGGCACGATCAATCTGCAGGCTAACCCGGTCCCCGGCGACGTGTTGATGATCACTGGCGGGCGCGGCGGGTCCACACCGGGAACCGGCGGCGGCGGCACCTTCATCACCGGCGGCAGGCTGTTGCTCGACACGGTGCTTAACGAGGGCGGTGCGGCAACGCGCTCGGATACTTTGGTGGTAGACGGCACGCAGGTCGGCCCCAACGGGGCAACGACGATCGGGATCAAGAACGCCGGGGGCACCGGTACGCTGACTGTCGGCGACGGGATCCTGGTGGTGCAGGTGCTGGACCCGGCCCGGTCCGCGGCCGGCGCTTTCCAGCTTCCCCCGAATCAGGAATTGCGGGCCGGCGACTTCGACTACCGCCTGTTTCACGGCGGCATCGGCGGCAGCAACCCGGCCGATTGGTTTCTACGTAACGATTTCGTCGTTGGGCCGCCGGTCGTGCCGCCGGTCGTGCCGCCGGAGACTGGGCTTCCAGCCGACCCGCCGCCGAGGCCGCTGCCGCCAGGCGTCTTTCCGATCATCGGGCCGGAGATCGCGACCTACGGCGTCGTGCAACCGCTCGCCCGGCAATTGGGGCTTGCGATCCTCGGCACGCTCAACGACCGGGTCGGCGACACCTACGAGCCAGATGGTGGCGTCGTTGCGCCTGCGCCCGCAACGATCCCTTCAGGGATATCTAAAGAAGGCGGGAAAGAAGTTGTAGCCCCACCTCCTCCGGTAGCGGCGGCGCCCTGTCCGTTCGTGTTTGCGCCCTCGGTCTGGAGCCGCTTCTTCGCCCAAGGGGTCGACACCCACTATCGCGCCTTCGCCGATCCGGGCGCCAGCGGCAATCTGTGGGGCTTCCAGCTCGGCGTCGATCTTCTGCGCGGATCGCTGATCGCCGGTCACTATGATCGCATCGGCGTCTACGGCGCCTTTGGCCGCGTCAATTCAGACGTGCACGGCCTCGTCACCAATCCGCCGGCGACCGCCTACAGCTTTACCCGCACCGGATCGGTGAGCCTCAACGCAGGGTCGGCGGGGGGCTATTGGACGCATGTCGGGCCCGGCGGGTGGTATCTCGACCTCGTGCTGCAAGGGACTGGGTATTTCGGCTCGGCCAGCACCCAATTCGCCAGCCTTAACACCGACGGCACGGGCTTCATTGCCTCCCTGGAGGGCGGAGCGCCGCTCTGTTGGCCGCAATCGTGGCCGCAATTGGGGCCAGGCTTCGTCATCGAGCCGCAGGGGCAGATCTTATGGCAGAAGGTCTCCTTCCGCAATGGAAATGACGGGCTTGGCGATGTCGCGCTCGGCGACACGACGGGGCCGAGCGGGCGGATCGGGTTGCGGACCAAATGGACGATCGCGACTGCGGGCGGTCAGGTCTGGCAGCCGTATCTCAGGGCCAATCTCTGGCGGGATTGGGGGGCTGATGCCAACACCGTCTTTTCGGGGAGGGACGTCGCGCCGCTGGAGAGTCAGGCCAATGTGCTGGAGTTTGGCGGCGGCCTGACAGTAAGGATCAACGCAAACGTCTCTGTCTACGCCAATGCCGACTATGAGTTCGCCGTCGGCAACACCGACGACAACAAGCGAAACGGCGTTCGAGGCGCGTTTGGCGCCCGATATAGTTGGTGAAAGGACAGTCTGTGTGGCCGCCCGTGATTCCCTGGGCGGTAGATGCGGGTTTTAGATGGGTATGGTTAAAACTCTTATGTGGGCGAGGCTTTAACTCATGTCAAAGCGTGGTCCACGCTTCACTGAAAAAGAAAAGCTGGCGATACTCAAAGAGGGGGAAAAGAACGGCGTAAAAGCAGTCTGCGCTAAGTATGGGGTCAGCGACCAAACTTATCGCGTCTGGCGCTATAAGACTAAGGGAATTGAGCACAAGAAGCAGTTCTCGATAAAAAAGAAGCGCGAGATCCTCGAACAGGGGTTTCAGAACGGCATCGAGCAAGTTTGCGCCGCTTACCGGATCAGTCCCAGAACCTTTTATAGGTGGAAGAAACTAGACTTTACCAAATCGCTTCGGTGCTCGTTCACTGAAAAAGAGCAACTCCTGATCGTTAAGGATGCCATCAGAAATGGAATTTCCAAAGCGTCCAGGAAGCACAAAGTAAATGGAGCCAAAATCCACGGCTGGGCACAGCAGTTAGGGTTGCAGATCCCCAGAGCGGCGGGCAGGTTCAGCGCGCAGGAGAAGCTCCGGATTCTCGAAGAGGGTTACCAGAATGGGATCTTAAGAGTTTGTAACGCTTATCAAATTAATCATAAGACCTATTACTATTGGAAGAGGGTGTTGGGCTACTCCAAGCAGCGTTCTTTTACCGAAGGAGAACGGCGTGTGATTGTTAATGAAGCAATCAGAGATGGAATCACCAAAGCGTCCGATAAGCACCAATTATACCGACGTACAATCCATCGCTGGGCACGGCGGCTAGGGCTTGAGATCCCATGGCAGAGGTTCAACACCCAGGAAAAACGCGCTATTCTACAAGAAGCTATTCGCAATGGAACTGGTGTGACTTGTCGAGCCTACAAAATCGCCCCAGGGACCTTACGGTATTGGCGCCGGAAATTGGGACTATAAGTTTTATCTTCGGCAAGCCGATACCTCTCTTCACCGGTCAAAACATAGCGAAGCGTTCTCCCCGGATTTTTTCTTCCACCAGCATTTCCACACCTGTGAATAAACCGAAGCTGGCGGAAAGAATTTCCGTCACACTGATTCCCGAGCAGGCGAAAATAATTGAGCCGTAATCAGGGGGTAGGGGAGCTTAGCCTCCCGGAGCCTCTTCGTCGGCTGCTTGGGGCGCCATCCTCGAGATAACGCTATCGTCTTGTTCGTAGCACGCTCCGCAAATCAGCAGCGCATTGGGCTTAGCCCACGCATTCTGACCACACTCCGGGCAAGTGTATTTCGTTTTGCTCGCCTTCTTGTTGGCTCTGGCTTCTTCTTCGCCGGGAGTTGACTCCCAATGAAGCTGAAACCCACGCTTCTTTAGCTGCCCATAGGCTTTCGCATAAGCTCCGCCATCGACGATGTAATGAGTGACGCTCTGACCGGTTTCTTTCCCCCCAGGTGAGCCGGTTGTCGATGGTTGCAACCCGATTTCTTTCATCTTCGCAGCCCATTGACGATCATGATAGGCCCGTCGCGGGACGCGGCCATAGGTCTGTTGCCAAACATGCGTCATTTCATGCACGAGCGTTGAAAGGATTTCTTCATCGGTACGGCCGATGAAACTGTCCGGGTTCAGCGCTAGCTCATGGACCGCTACCTTGTCGTTGAGTCGGCCGCTAAAACGCTCCGGGCTAAAATAGCCTTTGGCTCTGGCGTGACGCTGCAAGGTGACGAGAACATTGGGGAGTTTGCCGCCGAACAGTTCGGCGTTAAAAAAGTCGTAGGCCTCTTGAAAGGCCTGGTACTCGGCTCGCGTAATATCTTCAGGGTTGGATCCCGTTTTCATGGTTCAGATGCTGTCGCATTTGATAAGGTACGATACACTATTGTAACGTACGACGCAAAATTCCTTTTCTGGCGTTCAATATTTTGTGGAATTGGTCAGCCCGAAGGGCTGGTCGATTGAACTGCGTTAGCAGTTTTGTAGCCGCAGCGAAGGTGCAGCGGAGCGGAGCCGTAGCGTTGAGCGGCTTATAGCGAGCGTTAGCGAGCGACTTTAGGGGGAGGCGCGGTGCGCCTGGGGTGGTCTTCTTTTTTTTCTTTTGTTCTTTGTTCTTCTTATTTCTTTCGGGCAGGTGTAGTTGCCGCTGAATCCTGAGGTTTCTCGCGGTTTGCGTTCTAGAGTCTGTGAGCGTTATAAGGGCCACGAGGGTAGGATGTTATAAAATACACATTGAGACGATCCTGAGATTTTTCGTGGTCAAAGCGGATGTGACACTCTTGCAGCCCTATCCTGAGGTTTGTCGCGGTTCATCCTGAGGTTTGTCGCGGTTTAGCGCCCGGTAGCATGAGAATTTACGCGGTTAGTCCGGAGGTTTCTCGGGGTGCATTCCTGAGAAATTTGTGGAGAACAAGGCGATCCTGAGGTTTTACGCGGTTTGTCAGGATCTTGAGCCCGTCCCTTGGACGTCATCCTGGGAGACTTGGGAGGTATTTCACCAATTCGGGCGCACTTATCCTGAGGTTTTGCGCGGTTCTATGGCGCTCTAATCATGAGATAGCTTGTATCACCGCAGGAATGCAGGGTATTCCTCGAGCGGTACATGTCCGAACTAGCGACTTGGCAAAAGCAGCCTGACGGCCGCGCCGTGGTGTGGCAGCACAACCAATTGGCGGAAGCACGATATGAATTAACGGCGCGGGAGCAAAAGCTACTGCTGTATGTCGTGTCAATGATCGAGGCTGAGGACGATGAACTAAAACGCTATGTCGTTAATATCGCCGAGTTCGCCGAGCTTGCGAAGCTCGATAAAGATCATCTTTATCAAGAGCTGCGCGAACTGGCAGCGAACCTCAAACGAAAAGCGTTGATCATCCCCAACCACTACGATTCATTGACCGGTCGTTACGTGGACCTTGTGACGAGTTGGTTTGATTCGGCGATGATTGGAAGGAACGGGAGCGGTTATTTTGCTGTGACAATTTCGCCGCAACTGCGGCCTTACCTGCTGCAGGTCAAGCGGGAGTTCTTTCGATTCCGCCTGGTACATGTGATGCAGATGAGATCTGCCTATGCGATCCGGCTCTACCAGTGGCTTAAGCGCTGGGAATTCCGGCACGTTGTCGAGGTCAGCGTTGCTGATCTCCGTGTACACATGGGGGCTGTAGGGTTCGACGAAAAGGGGAAACGGAAAGAGAATTTGGCCTTGTACCCCGATTTTAAGCGTTGGGCAATAAAGCCGGCAGTAAACGAAATCAATGACCACAAGGACACCGATCTACGCGTGTCATTTGAGGAGATTAAAGCCAAGGGATCGCGGGCGGTTGAGAGATTGCGTTTCCGGATGGCGAGCCTTGGGAAGGAATCACCCGGTTTCAGCTTGCCCGAGCCGCAGCCGGAATTGCTTCTAGGCGACGTAGAACAGTTGCACCCTGATTTGATCGACGAGCTGGCTGCGCGGTACGGGCTCAACGAAAAGCAGCGCCAAAAGGTAGCAAACTACCAGGACCAGAAGGGCATCGAGTACTTGCGGCAAAAGGTAGTAGTGGTCGAACAACAGCCGCGGAAAAATAGCGCGGCAGCGTTTCTAGCCGCGCTCAGAGACGATTGGCAGCCAGCCGTCGAAATGAAGAAAGCTCAACGCCAGAAGAAGGAAAAGGACGGGGAAGTGGAAGAGAGAAGACAAATATCTGTGGAGGAGGCTAAGGAAGCGGCTAAGGCATTGAGGGAACTTCGGGCCTCTCTGGCTTGAACGATCCTGACATTTCTCGCGGTTCGGTCACGTGAGTGGCTCCTAGCCCTGAAGCGGACTACCTTGCTCGTCTACCCCATCGGCGGTACTCTTGCGAAATGCGACCCCTTCGGTATTTCATCAACGTCACATTGGACGGGTGCTGCGATCATCGAGCAATGATCGCGGACGAAGACTTGCATCGTCATGCGGCCGAGAACCTCGACCAGGCCGATGCCCTCCTCTTTGAGATATCGGTCAATGGCCAAATGGTGAGAATATTTATTCTGGCGATTCTGGCTTTCGCGCTCTGCTCGTGCGCAGAGCTCTTTCGGGCAAACCCAAATGCCCTTCCCGATGACTATGATTATTTCGGTCACACTCCTGGCGCAGGAGATCCGGAATAGAGGCCAACTCGATCGAAGCGTACAAGAAATCTGCTGGCTCTACGCCTTTTGGTCGTCGCGCTGGTCCTCGAAACGCTACCGACGATTGACCAACGCCGCGACTTCTTGTCAACGCATTCGGCCTTTCCGTCGCGGCCATTTATACTTATAAGGGAGCCAAGGCTATTCGTGGCGTTCCTCGGCGCGTTGGAACCGTTATGAAACCAGTCATCTACCAAATTGTGGTCCGTTATTTTGGAAATACGAATACGACGAACCAGCAGGACGGCACGATCGAAACCAACGGGTGCGGCAAGTTCGCTGACATCACGGAGACCGCGCTTCTGGCGCTTAAAGACCTCGGGGTGACCCACGCCTGGCTGACCGGTTGTTTGCGGCAGGCGACTCTAACGGGCTATCCTGAGGATGGGCTGCCGTCGGACGATCCAGACGTGGTCAAAGGAAGGGCGGGGTCGCTCTTTGCCGTGCGGGACTACTTTGACGTGTGCCCGGATTACGCTCGGCAGCCGGCAAACCGTTTGGACGAATTCGGGTCCCTGGTGGACCGCATTCACCGCGCAGGACTAAAGGCACTGCTCGACTTTGTTCCCAACCACGTCGCCCGCGGTTATCACTCTGTCGTTAAGCCGGAACTCGACTTTGGAACGGGCGATGATACAGGAGAGTTTTTCGTCCCTACTAATCACTTCTTTTACCTAGTGAACCTTCCCGGCCAGAAGCTAAGGCTTTCTAAACCCGCGTCTTGGAATCCTTCAGGGGTGAAGTTCGATGGCGAGTTTCCACCTGAGGATGGCGGCGTCGGACGTCCGCCCAAGGTAACCGGGAATAACGTGACGTCGCCGAACCCCGGCACCAACGACTGGTATGATACCATCAAGCTGAACTACGGGTACAACTTCGTAGACCGCACTCGCCACTATGATCCGAGACCGCGGACCTGGGATGTTATCGACCAGATTCTTGCCTATTGGCAGGCGAAAGGAGTGGATGGGTTCCGGTGCGATTTCGCTAACTACGTACCGGCCGAAGCCTGGACCTTTCTGATCGGCCAAGCGCGGCAGCGCGATCCAAATGCATTCTTCTTTGCGGAGGCGTTCGTGAACCCCTTTGCTGGCAGCGGCGACCCGGTGGCGAGCTTGCAGCAACTGATCGATGCCGGCTTCGACGCCGTCTACCATGACCCCGCGTACGATCTGTTGAAGGCGATCTATCAAGGCAAGGCGAGTCAGGACGACTACCATCATGAGATGGCGTTTCCGCCGATTGCCAAGGAGCATGTAGTTGAGTACTTGGAGAATCATGACGAGCGGCGTGTGGCCTCCCCGATCGCCCTCGATGCAGGACCTGACAATTCTGGCTTCGGCTCTGCGGAAGCAGGTTATCAATTAGCACCCTTGCAGTACCTTGCTAGCTCGGGGACGGTGCTCTTACTCAATGGCCAGGAGGTAGGCGAGCCCGGCGCTCAGGCCGAGGGTTATCAGCTAGCTGATGGTCGCACGACGTTCTTCGACTACTGGGCCATGCCGGAATTCGTCAAATGGGTTAACGGCGGCCGTTGCGATGGTGGCGCACTGTCGAAGGCGCAACTGGCCATTCGCCAGTTCTACGC
>Ga0306922_10005926_pt1 | contig 11693 bp, 10 predicted proteins | sample sta12Cox44000082_FD_203758 | JGI IMG/M metagenome (GOLD analysis project Ga0306922, IMG submission 203758) | Lab enrichment of tropical soil microbial communities from Luquillo Experimental Forest, Puerto Rico - statoxic.12C.oxic.44.000.082 (v2)... | ecosystem: Environmental > Terrestrial >... | reverse complement strand
GCCGCGGGTGTGATCGCGAATCCCGGCGACGGCTTCGTCGTGTCCGCAGGCGGGAGATCTGCGCCCGCGCGGCTGCTGTATGCGGGCACGAGCGGCGTGATCGCCGGCTGGTCGCCCGAGGTCGAGGTGGAAAGCGCTGTGATCGCCTACGCCGCCGACGACGGAGCCCGCTACACGGCGCTCGCGATCGCGCTTTCCAGCACCCCCGGGGAAAGCCGGCTGTATGCAGCCGATTTCCGCAACGCCAAGGTCGACGTGTTCGACGGCGTCTTCAGGAAGCAGGCACGCGCGCAATTCGTCTTTGTCGATCCGTCACTGCCGCCGGGCTACGCGCCGTTCGGCATCGCTGTCATCGATGAGCTCATCTATATCGCCTACGCGCAACGGCTTGCCTCCAGCGGTGATCCTGTCAGCGGCCCTGGCCTGGGTCTGGTTGCCGTCTTTACCACGAGCGGCGAGTTCATCTCTCGTCTCGTCACGACCGAAGGTGCACTCGATGCTCCCTGGTCAATGGTTCGCTCTCCCGCCGACGGCACGGTACCCTTTCCGGGCGCCCTGCTCGTCGGGAATACCGGGAATGGCAGGATCAACGCATTCGATGCTACAACCGGAGCGCTGCTCGGCTCCTTCACCGACGCAACGGGCGCGCTACTCGTCATACCGCACCTGCACGCTCTCGCCTTCGGCAATCACTGGGCGAAGCAACCTCGGACGACGCTGTTCTTCTCAGCCGGCGCACACGACGGGGCCAGTGGCTGGTATGGGCGTATCGACTTCAGCGTGCCAATGACTGGCGCTGTGGCGGTGCGATAGCGGCAACACCTACGGCTGTCGTGGCACCCGCACGATCAGTTGATTGCGATCCTCTGCGGTGCGCAGATACTCGAGCGAGCTCGCCGCGTGGCGCACCAGCATCAGGCCAAAGCCTCCGACCTTGGCCTCCTCCAGCGACGTCGGCTTCACCGGATCGGGGCGACCGCGCGGATCGAACGGCACGCCGTCATCGTCAAAGATCAGCACGATCGAGTCAGGGCGCGCTTCCAGCGTAACGCGCACGTCGGGCTCGCGGCCTTTCCGTGCGCCGTGGCCGACGATGTTGGCGACGATCTCCTCAAAAACCAGCTCGGCGTTGTAGCGCGTGCTTGCACTCAGCGCTTCCCGGTCGAGAGCGTGGCGCAGCCGTCTGAAGGCGTCCGCAAACCCCTCGTGGCTACCCGGGAATCGAATCTCGACGCGCCGTGCGTCTATCGGCGATGCGGGCAAGCAGGGAGTCGTCAGCCGCGTGCCACGCTGCCGGCGGTAGTAGCGTCTGCCCGTACCGGGACGATGTTGTTCAGCGAGGTGGTTTCCAGAACCTCGGCGACGAGCGGTTGCGCTCCGTAGAGGACCAGCCTGCCGCCCTTCCTGCTGAGCGCGCGCGCGATGGTAATGAACATGCGGATCCCCCCCGAGGCGAGGAATGTCACCTGGGAGAGATCTACCATCGCGCGAGCCCCGCGTGGCACGAGGTGGGCGGTGAGCCGTGTCTCGATCTGGTCGACGCCGGGCGTGTCCAGTCGGCCGATCAGTGCAAGGTTCAGCACTCCATCGACCGTATCCCCTAATTGCAGCTGCATGGTGAACCTCCAGCCGACCACCGCGGTGCAATGTGAATACTAGGGCCGTCGCTGCGCGGTGTGCAAACGCGGCGCTCAGGCACATTGCCCCACGAGTCGCGAGCCTTCTCATTACTGCCGCAGCAGCGTCAGCTGCCAGATCTCCTTGCCGGTGGCCATCATCAGCGGCCGCAGCGCCAGCATGCCGGTCTTGCCGATGGCACGCTCGAGTTGCCCGAGCTCGGCGAGCTTGGCGCCCGTCTCGGCGTCGATCGGCAGGTCGGGCATGCCCGCTTCGCGCAGGAGCAGCACGCCCTTCGCGCGCACCGCGAGCTCACCGTGTACCCGCAGATAACACAGCATGTCCGCGAGCTGCTCGCCTTTGAAGCGGTCACGCAGCGCCTGCAGGTAGCGACCCGAAGCACTGTCGAGGAACCTTCCAGTGCTGATCGCCTCGAGTCGATTGACATCCGAGTCGAGGTCCACCTCGATCCACTTGCGCAGGATGCGCTCGCTGTGGTCGAACACCAGGTAGATCACGAACGGCAGCACGAGCAATGTCGCAAGCGTGGCGAGTGCCGGGCGCACGAGCAGGTAGTTATAACCCGTGTGCAGCGCGACGGCGGCAAATAGCCCCGGCAGGAGCAGGTGCAGGCCGCCGCTCGGCCGTCGTTCGTAGAGCGTATTCGAAATCATGGCAAGGATCGCTGCCGTGCCGCCGTGCATGATCGCCGTGCCGAAGCCGCGAATCACCTGCACGGCGAGCACCGTGTGCGGGCGGGCGGCAAGGTAGTAGAGATTCTCGACGACCGCGAAGCCGGTGCCGATCGCGAAGCCGGCGATGCCGGCATCGACCGGCAGCCCAACGCGCCGGGTTCGGATCAGAAAGACGAGCAGCGCGGCTTTGAGCGATTCCTCGATCCACGGCGACACGTAGCGCGAGTAGGTGACGAATGAGCCGTGGAAATGCGCGAAGGCTATGTTGTTCACTACGTAGGCCACGCCCGCGGCGAGCGCGCCCGTCGCCACCAGCGCGATCATCATCCGCATCCGTACCAGCTTGTAGCCGTCGAGCTGCACGAGGCCCGCGAGGAACAGCAGCACCGGCAAAAGTGCGATGGGGGCGCGCGTCAGGAGGTCCGCGTTCACGATGCCGACGGTCCTGACCGGCCCATCACAATACCTGTAACGACGCCATAAATTCGGTCGTGGCAAAGCCACCGCCGTGGAAGCCCTGGGCCACGCCAACCGAGAACATCATCGGCCAGCGGTGCATCACGTGCAGCTGAAAGTCGAGCTGCCCACCCACGTCGTACGCCTGCTGCCGGAACTCTGCATTGGTGACATCGGTCTCGAGTGCCGTCGCGAACAGCGAGGGCCGCGCCCAACCGACGTAGAAACCCGGAGATCCGAGGTCCTCGAAACGCCAGGGCGGAATACACCATTCGAGCATGCCCTTGACCAACGATTTGCCCTGCAACGCGTCGATCTCGAACCCCGGCATGCCGAGCAGCTCGCGGTAACGCTGCGCGCTGCCGTTGGCGCCACTGTCGACCCAGTTGTTGCCGAACCCGCCGAGATAGAAATTCGAGAGTGGATTGTCGCGTGCGCCCGCCGACACACCTGCACCGGTGCGCAGCCAGATTGAGGAATGGTCGAGCGGCAACGGGAAGCCGACATCGAACGTACCCCTGATTGACGGTATGAACTCGCCCGGTGCCGAATAGGTGTGCACCTTCAGCGACCAGCGGTGCCCGGTCTCATCGTCGACAGCGCCCGGCGATCTCCGCGTGTCGATGGAGGTGAGTCCGACGTCAGTGGTGAACAGGTTCGACGTCGGTGAAAGTACGTTCTGAAACCCTGGCAGCGTCACGAGATCGCCGTAATAGGCCACCTTGGCCATGACATCCATGCTCTGCGGTGGATCGTAAGTCAGGAAATGATCGTAGGTCACGTAGCCGTTGTAACCCGCGAGGCTGCGCTTGGTCGGGCCAAAGAGGTCATAGAAGTCGGCTCGATTCCAAGCCACTCCGGCCGTCCATTCCGGGATGTGCGCCGTGACCATGGCGTGCAGCCGCTCCTTGGACGGCAGGCTGTCGTCGGGGCTGTAGCTCGTGTCCACGTTGATCCCGGCGAGCCCGGTCGGATCGCTGAAGCGCGCATTGACGCCGAGCGCAACAGAGTCGAAGTAGCCCTGGACCATCGGGAACAGTGAATCGAATTGCAGCTCGCGCGCGGGGCGGTAGGGGCCCTGGCGTACGATGTGCGATTCGTACGGGATCGTGGAGGGTACCTGGGCGACCCAAGTCTGTACCTCGGGGTACTTCTCCGCCACCTGCTCGCCGAGGAACGTCACCGCACTGAGATCCTCTGTGGGCTGCGCCTCGATCTGCGTCGGCACGAAGCCCTTGGCACCGTAGCGCAGCACGATGAGCTGAGAATCATCGAGCGGCAGCGGGCGGAAAAAGCCGAGCGCGGCGTTGCTCACCGCCTCGAGCTTTTCGGTCGCGAGCTCGTAGCGGTAGATGTTCGACACGCCGGTATAGTAGCTGCTGCCGAAGAGATAGCGGCCATCCGGCGAGAACACGAACCCCTCCGGCACCGCTGATCCCATCGTGAATGTGTGCAGCGGTGTCGCGTCGCCGTGGACGAGGGCGTCCGTGCGCATGACGCGGACTTGCGTCACGTACGGCGCGCCAACTCGCGGACCGCGACCCGAGACCGACACGGATGCGAGCGTACCGTCGGGAGACAGGTCGAGATCGAAGGCCTGCTCCTCCGGCCGGAACGTGTAGAGCCGGTCCCCACCCCTGTAGGGAGGTGGGAGCCGCACCAGCACGTCGCGTCCGTTGGCGAACATCAGTCCCCACAGCGAGCGATCCGCGGAGTTAAAAACGATGTCGCCGACCCGCTGGGCGTGCAACAGCATGCGCGTCTTGCCGGTGCGCAGGTCCAGCGCCTCGAGATTGCGGTAGGCAGTACTGTTGTTGCTGGTGTAGAAAAGCGTCTCGGTTTGCGGATCGTAGGCGAGCGAGGTGACCGTGTAGCCTTTTGCGCCCTTGATCTCCGCGAGCTGCGTGACGCTGCCGTCGCGGCGCGAGATCGCTACGACGTGCGCGACCTGGCCCGGGTATCGCACGGCCGTGTACAGCTTCGAGCCGTCCTTTGACACGAAGCTGCGCGAGACCGCGCCGAGGTCCTTGTGCGTTATGTCATGAAACTCAGTCAGAGGGTGCTCGTGCACGGACTGCAGGTTCTTGCGCTGATACTCGTGCTCGAATTCGACCCAACGGCGCCACGATTCATTGAGCGGCAGCCCGAATACCTGCTGGAACTGGTCGGCGTAGTAACGGCGGCTGCCCGCGTCTCGCCGCCACCACGCGAGCAAGCGGTCTGGACCGTAAGTGAGGGCGAGGTAGTCCATGAAGCGCGTGCCATAGAGATAGGCGTTCGCCCCGGTCTGGAAGTCGATCTCCGTGCCCTTGGAGACGAGCCCCAGCGGGTCATAGAACTTCGCGCCATCCTGCACCATCGCGCGGAACACCATCTCATCGTAGCCGCCTTGCGCGCGGCCGACGCCGCCCATCATCCATGTCTCCATGAACACTGCGCTGCCTTCGAGGTACCAGCGCGGGCTCGCGTCGCGCGGTACGGTCAGGTAACTGTAGAGCAGCGTCTCGGGGTGGGCGGAGGCTACCCCTACCTTGCCCAGAAAGAAGTGCCGCCAGCGGTAATCCTCCGGACTCGCGCGATCCAAAGTGGCGCTATGCGTGAGCTCATGCATGGCCATGCCTTCGAAGCGGTCCGTGGGGGAGATCGTTTCGTACGGGTCGTAAGACGGGGCGAGATCGAAAGTGATCACATTGTGGGGTGCCCAATACGTAGTGGCATTGCCGAAGTCCTGCCAGTCTCTCAGGAACACTGTGAGGCCGTTGTTGGGCACGTAACCCCACACGCGCTTGTGGTTGGCGAGCGCACTGAGGAAGCTCTGCGTGGTGTACGGGACGAGCGCGGACTCGGCCGGATCGTAATAGACGATCCGCAGGTCGTTGTCCGTCTCGACGAACGCACGGCCCGCCGGAAACGCAGGACCGTATGCGAAAGCGAGGACGATGGTGGCCGCAAGTTGCGACCACCACCCCCAGGTGTTTCTCTTGTTATCCAGCGTTTGTATTGTTATTCAACTAGAACGGCGAGCGGCCCGACACACGGTCGGACCGCTCGCCGATTGCCTTAATCAGGCGGTCGCAGTCCTCGTCACTCGCGCATATCCGCGCCATTCTGCAGCATGTGGTCCGCACCGCTGTTCAACTGGTGATCGGTGCCGCTGTTCAACTGGTGGTCCGCACCGCTGTTCAACTGGTGATCGGTGCCGCTGTTCAACTGGTGGTCGGTACCGCTGTTCAACTGGTGGTCGGTACCGCTGTTCAACTGGTGATCGGTGCCGCTGTTCAACTGGTGGTCGGTACCGCTGTTCAACTGGTGGTCGGTACCGCTGTTCAACTGGTGGTCCGCACCGCTGTTCAACTGGTGGTCCGCACCGCTGTTCAACTGGTGGTCCGCACCGCTGTTCAACTGGTGGTCCGCACCGCTGTTCAACTGGTGGTCGGTACCGCCGACTGCGCCGCCGCTGCGATCGGACGTGTTGCCGCTGCTGTCGGACCCCGTGTTCGAGCTGCCTGTCTGCGAACCTGTGCCGGACCCGCTCGTACCATCCACGTAAGCGCGCTTCGCCGCGACGATCGTTCCCGCGGCGTCCTTGCCCGAGGGCGTCTCGTGATAGCTCAGGTATGCGACGGCACCGACCGCGAGTACCAGTCCGCCGACTACCCACACTGTTTTGCCAGACATCTTCAGCCCCCTCAGGTTTGTTTGGATGATTCGATGGTTTCTTGAAATACGTACAGTCGAACTTCAAAAAAGTTGGTCTGACCTCGCGCCTCAGTGTCCTGCCGGAGCACGAAGCGTGGCGCGACTCAGCGTGCGCTCACCGACCAGGAACGACAGCTCGATCTCCTGTCCCTGCATCTTGACGCCCGGTAGTGCAACCGTCCGGTGGGCGTGCCCGGCGGGCTCCGGGCGCCCTAGGCCATTGATTCGGAACGAGTAGCCCGCGGTTGCGACGATGACGTCCACAGGCTCCGCGGTGGACACTTCCAGCCCAAGCGCAAGCCCGTTTTTGTCACGGTATAGGGTGGCCCGTCCGGTGATAGAGCCGCCGCCCAGCGCCACCGAGTCGACGGTCGTCGGTGCGTCCGCCGCCATCGTGCCGGCGGTCTCCTTGCTGCCGGGCGCCGGCCCCTGCACGGTCTCGTAGACGATCGTTCCGGCCATCAGCAACCCCGCGACCATCGCGGCAAGCCGCCACCGGCCGAGGGAGGCTTTGCGGTAGGTCGGCGCGACGGGGACCGACCGCAGCCGGTTGAGGATCGAATCCCTCAGCTGGGGTGGAGGCTCCACTTGCCCGATGGCGTCGAGGCGGTTGCAGAGACCCTTCAATTCATCGCGCAACGCTCGCAGTTGTGGATCGACGAGCAGAAGCCGCGCGAGATCGGCGCGCTGCTGACTGCTGAGATCGCCATCGAGCTCGGCATGAATGAGCGCCATGCGTTCGTCGTCGGTCACGTCAGATCGCTCCGCACCGCCGCAAGTCGTCACGCAGTCGCTCGCGTGCGCTGTGCAGCCTCGATTTCACGGTCTTCTCGGGCAGCCCCAGGGCTTCGGCAATGTCCTCATAGCTCAGCTGCGCGATATGGCGCATGACTGCGACGGTGCGCAGCTCCGGGCTGATTCGCATCAGGGCATCCTCGATCGCCTGAAGCGCCTGGTCGCCCTCCGCATCGCGGTCGGGGCCCGGCCTCTCGTCGGCGGCGTTCGCATCCAACTCGCCGCGCGGCTTGCGCAGCGCAAGCGCGTTGAGGCTTTCATTGATCGCAATGCGGTACAGCCAGCTGTAGAACCGGAACGCCGGATCGTAATCTGCGAGGTGCTCGAAAGCCTTGAGGAAAGTCGTCTGCGCGACGTCCAGTGCGTCCTGCCGGTTGCGCAGCATCCGCAGCGCCACGTTGAAGACCGGCTTCTGGTAACGAATGACGAGCCGTTCAAAGGCATGCCGATCACCTTCCCGACAGCGCAGCACGAGTGCCGGGTCGTCCTCTTCCTTCACGAAATACGGTCCCGCACTCAAAAAGTTGGTTCTCCCGTCGCGAAAGGCGCCGCTTCTAATCAGGCGCGGGGACCATCGACGATCCGAGTGAGGCCGGCGCATCGGAAAACGCGGTGGATCGGGATGATGTGCGCTCGGGGAGGGCAGGCAGGACGCCCGCGCCGCACTGCGTGGCGTAGAGCCGCCCGATCTTCACAGCTTCCCCCTAGACAGATTCAGCTCGCTGCTCTTGTTATGTAAAGGGCATCGCCCGGACACAAGGCGTTCCCTTCGTGGATACGCTACGCGATTTTTCTTCCCACTGCACGGGGCGGCGGCGTGGAGAGGGTGAGGCGCCCGCGGGCCAGGCTGCGGATCACGCTCAGCCATCGAAGCGCTTGCTCATGCGCAGCTGGTTGCGCCCCGCAATGCGCGCGTAGCTGACGCTGTCCATCATCTTCCGCACGAGGAAAACGCCGAGTCCCCCCACCTTCCGGTCCGCCAGACTCGCCGTCACGTCGGGTGGCGGGAGCGACAGGGGATCGAACTGCGGGCCATCATCCTCGACGATCATAGTGACAGACTCAGCATCCCGGTGGAGCGACACCTCTACCCGCGGCGCGATGCCCGGCCGCGAGCCGTGCATGACGATGTTCATGAAAATTTCCTCGAGCGCGAGCTCGAAGCTGCGCGCCTGCGACGCATCCAGGGCCACAGCGATCGCAAATTCCTGCAGGGACCTCATGAGTACGGTGAGCTGCGCGGCATCGGCCGGAACGGCCGTGCATCGCGTGGTCACGCGCGCCCTGGCGGCGTTTGTGCGAGCGCTGAGGCCCGGTCTGTGTGCACCGGGATGATACGGCTGAAACCGCTCAGCTCGAATACTTCGCGCACCGCCGGCTGCAGCGCGCACAGCGCAAAGGCGATCCCCGAGCGCTGCGCCGCCCGCGCCGCGAGCAGAAACGCCCGCAGGCCGGCGCTCGAGACATACTCGAGCGCGGTGCCATCGATGATCACTGCCGCAGATCGCTCCCCGGCACCGCCCAATAGCCGCTCGAGCGCCTCCTGAAAACCGGGTGCGGCGTCAAAATCCAGCCTGCCGACCGGCGCTACGTAGGTGACATTCCCCGTTGCCTCGATCCGCAGGTTCATGGCGCGCCCCAGGTGAGAACCGTGAGAGTTATGTCATCCGACTGCGGCGCCGTGCCGGCGAAATTCGTGACACTCTGACAGATGCGCTCGACCAGCGCCGCGGGCGTGCCGCCGCCGTGAACGTGCACCTCATCGGCCAGCCGTTGCGCGCCGTAGAGCTCCTCGGCGGGGTTGAAGGCTTCCGTCACGCCATCCGTGAAAAGCACGAGCCGATCACCGCGCACCAGCTGCACCGTGTGAGTTGGATAGCGCCCACCCGGCATCGCACCGAGCACGAGTCCACCCGCACCCCGCAGGGTCTCGACGGTGCCGGCGGCGCGCCGGATGTAGGGAGGGTTGTGGCCGCCATTGGCGTAGCGCAGCACACCGCTCTTCGGGTCGAGCACGCAGTAGAAGACCGTTACGAACAGATCCAGCGGATTCTGCGCGCACAAGGCATCGTTGGTCTGCGCCAGGCATTCCCCGGGATCGATGTGGTGGAGCGCCAGCTCGTGCAGGTTGGTGCGCGCCACCGCCATGAAAAACGCTGCCGGCACGCCATGCCCGGAGACATCCGCAATCACCAGTCCGACCTGTCCGTCCGGCAGCTCGATATAGTCATAGAAATCCCCGCCCATCGTAGTCGCCGGAATCATGCGCGCCGCGGCCTCGCACCCGGATCTTGCGGGAAAAGACGCCGGCAGAATCGCGAGCTGCAGCGCGCGGGCGACCTCGAGCTCGGCTTTCAACTGTGCCTGGGCTTTCTCCAGCGCGGCATTTTTCTCGGCGAGCTCCCGCGTGCGCTCCTCGACCACGGTTTCGAGGAAGTGCGTCTGCAGCTTCAGCACTCGCAACAGTCGCAGCAGGCGCAGCGCCCGCAGCCAGCGCGCATCAACACCCAGTACGTAAAAGGGTGCGATCGCGAGCAGATCGACCAACCCCTGGTAGCTGAAGATGAATCCGAACTTGTTGCGGGCTGCGACGAGACGCAGCAGGTACTCGAAGGTGAATATCGCGACGACGACGATCTCCGCAACATACAGCGCCCGTGTTGCCCACTCCGGCAGGCCGGGAATCGATTCCACGCCAATGGAGGCGATGCTGAAGATGACGAGCGCCACGATGAGATTTTCGAAGGCACGGGCATAGGGGCCGCGGCCTTCCACCAGCGACTGCGCGACGCCGCGGACCTTCGCTCTCACGGTGTTCACCCACCGCAGCACCGGCGTCAACACCACCGGCAGCGTCAGGCTCGCCCGGGCGGCTCGTGCTCGCGGTGAAACCGGTGGATGGTCCACAGGTAGCTCTCCATCAACGAGTCCTTGCCGAGCGCAGCGAGAATTTCCAATCGGCGGCCGCCGGCGAACGTGCGGGCCAGTTGTGCCCGCGCGCGCGAGAAGTGCTTCAGCTGATTGCGGTACTGCCACAGCAGCTCGCGATTGGCCATCTTGTTCTGGTGCAGCTCCCACGATGCCAGTGTCACGGCCATGAGCCCTATGAGGAACGTGAATGCATTCTCGAGTGGTATGCCGACAACGAGGTGCTCGCGTGCCTCCTCCCCGAGCAATAGCAGAATCAGTACGACCACGATGATCACGCCGAACAGAATGCGTTTCAGCCACTTAGTGCGCACGCCGCTGCGTTGCAGTTTAGCCACTTTCCGCACGAAGTACTGGCACTGATTCTCGATCCAGGCCCGGTCGACGGCATCACGCTGGGCGCCCCCCGGATCAACCTGTAGCCCCGGCGCTTCGACGCCGATCAGCACGTGGCCGATCCAGCCAAAACCATGGAAGCGGTTGATGCCGGAGAGCGATAGGACTTCCTCGGCGTCCACCAGCTGGTCGCAGTGGGCGAGGCGCAGGTAGAACTTGACCCGAAGGGTTTCCGCCAGCGCACGGCACATCAGGTGCTTGGCGAACCAGCGCCGTTCGTGCAGCACGTAGTACACCAGGGCACTCCAGGTGAGGATCACCAGGTACACGAACAGCAGCAGTCGCGTGCTCATGAACTTCTCGTAAGTGAGATAGGCAAGGCCCATCGCAAATGCGACGAGATTGAGGAACGTAAACAGGCGGTCGGAGCGCTTCTGGAAGTGCAGCGCGAGCGCATCGGCCTTCCCGTACTGGGTATCGATGCGCGCGAGTACCGGAACATCGTGCGGGTCCACCTGCAGTGTCGTGGGGAGGCTGCTGAACAGGGAGTCTGTGGCAGGCCAGCGACTGCTGAAGCGCTGGTATTCGTGGTTGTAGACATTCAGCGAACGCAGCTGAACGTGCAAACGGTGAGGCATCGTTGGCAGGCGCTGCAGAGCGTTGTCGCCGAGCCCGGCGAGAAAGCAGGGCGCTGCGGCGTTCAGCGCCGCGGCAGCGTTCTGGCCCGCGCCGGCTTTCGCACGTACGGTGGGAATCCAGTACACGAGCCGTGCCGGCGGGTCCGCATCGGCCGCAGCCTCGGAAAACTCGATGCGCTCATCATCCTTGTTGCGGTCCGTACGTACGCCGAGATAGCGCAGAACGGTGTCGGCAGTGCCACCGGGCAGGGGCGATGGCTCTCCGTCCCATAGCGCAATGAGCAGACTGCACCCACGGATGAGATGGCGCGTGAGCAGCGAGTAGTGGGCGTCCCGATCCGCGATGGCCGTGCCCGCCTCCCCCGACGCCGCGGTCAGGGGCAGCTCGCGGCAACGGACACGAGGGTGCGCCAGGAGTCTCTTGAGCAGATCGAAGGAATCGGCATCGAAGTCCGCGGCATAGTGCTCGAGCGGCATCGGCAGCATCGCATCGACACCGAATCCGAGCTCGAGGGCGGTCTGCGCGACG
>Ga0306922_10005922_pt1 | contig 11695 bp, 8 predicted proteins | sample sta12Cox44000082_FD_203758 | JGI IMG/M metagenome (GOLD analysis project Ga0306922, IMG submission 203758) | Lab enrichment of tropical soil microbial communities from Luquillo Experimental Forest, Puerto Rico - statoxic.12C.oxic.44.000.082 (v2)... | ecosystem: Environmental > Terrestrial > Soil... | reverse complement strand
GAGCTCGCGCTCACCGCCGGCGCGCCGCTCCCGCCCGGCCTCGTGGATCGCGTGGCCTTCGAGTCGTCGGGGAGCCCGCACCAGGTGGCCCAGCTCCTGCGGACCTACCAAGAGCTCGGGGTCCTGGTCCCCGACAGCGCGGGCCGGTGGCGCTTCGACGACGCCGAGGCGGCGCGTCGGGGGAGCGCGGTGTCGGGCGAGGAAGCGGCCCACGTTCGGATCGCGGGGCTCTCGCCGGCCGAGCGGGACGTCCTCGCGCGCGGCGCGATCTTCGGGACGGTGTTCTGGACGGGCGGCGTGGTGGCGCTCGGGCGGCTCACCGGCGCGCCCCCCGACGAGGAGGCGGTGTTCGCGCCCGATCCGGCGATCGTCGAGACGCAGAACATCCTCCAGGGGCTGCTCGATCGCGGCTACATCAAGCAGGTGCCCGACCCGTCGGTCCCCGACGAGACGGCCTGGGGGTTCCGGCACGCGCTCGAGGAGCAGCAGCTCGCCGCCGGCGCCGTTCCGGAGCTGACGCGCCGGCGGAAGGCGTTCGCGGCACAGTGGCTCGAGAGCCGCGGCGGCGAGCCGCGCGAGCAGCGGCTCGAGGCGCTGGCGGCGCTCTACGAGCAGGCGGGCGACCGTCGCCGGGCGGCCTACTGCATGATCACCGCGGCCACCGCCGCGCGCGGGCACCTGCTGCTCGACCGCGCCCACCTGCTTTACCTCGCGGCCATCAAGCTGCTCGACCTCGAGGACGCGGTTGCGAAGATGGACGCGCTCTACGCCGCCGGCGACCTCGCGGCGCGGCTCGGGCGGACGCGCGAGGCGATCGGCCTGTTCCAGGACATGCTCCGGCTCGCCTGGCGGCTCGACCTCCCCAACAAGGGCGGGGCGGCGCACGGGCGGATCGGGCGCCTCTGCGGCACGCTCGGCGAATACGCCCGCGCGCGAACCCACCTCGAGCTCGCGCACAAGCTCTACGAGGTCGCCGGGGACACCCCCGGCGTCGCGGCCGCGCTCGACGACGTGGGGCGGATTCACTTCCTCATGGGAGCGCCGGAGCAGTCGCTGGAGTGCCACCGGGCGGCGCTGGCCGTGCGCGAGCGGCTCGGCGACCCGCGGGGGCGGGCGCTCACGCTGTCCCGCATGGGGCAGGTGCAGCACGAGACCGGCGCGCTCGCGCTGGCCGCCGATCAGTTCGCGGCCGCGCTGGCGCTGCGGCGCGAGCTCGGGGATCACCAGGGGGTCGTCGCGTCGCTGCTCGACCTCGGGGCCCTCGAGCGCGATCTCGGCCAGCTCGACCGGGCGCTGGCGCTGCTCGCCGAAGGGCGGGAGCTGGCGCGCGCCGTCGGCGAGCGGCTCTACGAGTGCAGCCTCGGCATCGAGATCGGCGACTGCCACCTGGCGGCGGGGCAGCCGCGCAAGGCCCTCGAGGAGCTGCGCGGCGCGCGCGAGATCGCCAAGCAGTTCGGCGCCCGCGTGCTGGTCTCCGAGGCCACCCGGGGGATCGCCGAGGCCGAGCTCGCGCTCGGCGACTCGGCGCGCGCCCGCGACGACGCCCGCGCCGCCTTCGAGATCGCCGAGCGGGCCGGCTCGCCGCCGCTGGCCGGCGCCGCGCTGCGCGTGATCGCATCGTCGGTGGGGCTCGGCGCGCCCGGCGAGGCCGATCTCGGCGGCGCGCGCGAGATGTTCGACCGCGCCGTCGAGGTCCTGACCCGCGCCGGCGCCGAGATGGAGCTGGCGCGGACGCTGGCGGCCTATGCCGACTTCGAGGAGCGGGTGGGGCGCACGGACGTCGCCGCCGACCTCCGCCGCCACGCCGGCGAGATCGGCGCCCGCGCGCGCCGTCCGGGCCGCGGCGCCCCGGGCGCCGGCGCGCTCGCCTCTCCGGCGTAGGCGCGGCGGATGCCGAAAAGGTTCGACAGCTTCGCGGCGTTCTACCCGGTCTACCTCCGGATGCACGACGACCCCACCAATCAGCGGTGGCACTTCGTCGGCAACGTCCTCGGGCTGCTGTCGATCGGCGCCGCGATCGGTGCGGAGACCTGGTGGGTGGCGCTCGCGGCGCCGGTCTTCGCCCAGGCCTGCTCGTGGGTCGGTCACGCCGTCTTCCAGCGCAACCGACCCGGCGTGTTCTCCTATCCCTTGTACGGCATGCTGGGGAGCTGGCGGATGTCCTGGGACATCGCCCGGGGCCAGCTCCCGCCGGACTCCGGCGTCGGGCGGGCTACTTCTTCGCCGTCACCGTCTTCTTGAGGTCGTCGACCTTGACCAGGATCCGGTCGATGGTCCACTTGGGGGCCAGGTAGACGTCGGGGCCCTTGCCGGTCATCACGAAGCTCGACAGCTTGTCCTTGGACTCGTCGCCCACCTTGACGAGGCAGGCGTCGCCTTTACCCTTCCCCTTGATGGCGATGACCGCGCGCGGCTTGATGAGGCCGGCGTCCTTCGGCGCTTCGTCGGCGAAGCTGCTGGCTTTCCAGTCCTTGAACGCGCCGGTGATGGGCGTGACCTTCGAGGTGTCGAGGTCGAGCTTGGCAGGCTTGACCGCCTTCCAGTCGCTCCCCGACTTCGACAGCGTGTAGGAGTTCTCGCCGCGGGTGACGGCGATCTCGGCGACGTCGGCGTCGGCCAGGTTGCAGAGCGTCTTGTCGCGGAACTCCATCGGGCGCTTGTTGACCCGATCGACGTTGAACTTCTTGGCAATGTAGACCTGCGGCGCGTCGGGGACCTTGACGTAGACCTCGTCTTCCTTGGGCTTGTTGCCGAGCAGGACCGTCACCTTCTTCCCCCCCTTGACCGTGACGGTGACGTTGAGGGCCGCCGGGTCCAGGCCGGCGCTGGCCGCCGTCATGCCGTCGCCGAAGTCGTTGGCTTTCCACGAAGCCAGCGAGGAGACGATGCCGTTCGGGACGCTGTCGTCGAGCTTGTCGATCTTCACCGACGAGTCGACCAGCTCCCACTTGTCCTCCGCCCCCTGCTTGGTCCCCGTCTTCTTGACCGCGATCTTGGCGCCGTCGCGGGTCGTGACGTCGATGCGCTCGGCGTCGGCGGCGGTGAAGCTGGTGATGCTCTTGTCCCGCCAGTCCACGACCCCCTTGTCGAAGATGTAGCGGTTGATCCCCATGGCCTGCCAGATGTCGTCCTTGCCGCTCGGGCGGACCATGGTCCCCGACCCGACCGCCTTGCCCACGATGAAGTCGGCGGCCACCTTGTCCCCCTTCTTGGCGACGACGTGGACCCCCTTGTCGTCGACCTCGAACTCGGCCTGCTTGGCCTTGTTGTCGGTGACGATGTCGGCGAGGCGGAGCTTGCCGAGCCCCTCGAACGCGGCCTTGGCCGTCGCTTCATCGGCGGGGTAGGCGACGGGGGCGGTGACCTTGTACTTTCCCCCGTCGCTCTTGATCACGGTGGTGGCGCCCCCCTTCGTCACCTCGAGGGTGTCGAACTGGCTGGTCTCGAGCGCGGAGATGGGCTTCGGCTGATCGGCCGTCCGCTCCCCCTTCTCCGGCTGGCGGCGCGCGGCGAGGGCGATGAGGGCCAGGCCGACGAAAACGACGAACGCGATGCCTGTCTTCTTGTTCATGGGTCGAGTCCTTGGAGCCTAGAGCTTTTGACCTTGGCGGCGCGCGCGCCGCACGCGCCAGCCGAGCAGGCCGAAGCCGACGAACACCAGCGGCACGCCCGCGATGTTGACCGCCTTGAGCGCGGTGACCTTGGCGTTCGAGTCGATCTCGATGGGCCGGGCGGTGAGGGTCTTGGAGCGCACCGGCGTGAGCGCCTCGTCCTCCATCGTCCAGCCGATGGCGTTGAGCAGCATCCGCGCGCCGCCCTCGTAGAGCGGGAAATACCGCGCCATCTGCAGGAACTCGTCAGAGGCGAAGTCCGAGTCGCCCACCACCATGAGGCGGACGGGCTTCTTCGACTCCGAGGGCGGCTGACTGGGGTCCGACATTCCGGCCGCTGCTGCGGGCGCGAACGCGCTCTTGAGCGGCCCCTGGTACGCGTAAGCGAGGCCGAACGGCCCCTTGTCCTTGGTCGGCTCGGGCTTGTTCGTCCCCGAAAAGAAGTAAAAGCCGGTCTGCTTCCACGATTCGACGGAGCTCGCGGCCAAGGTCCAGAGCTTGCCGGCCTGCGCCTTGCCGCCCGCGAGCGGCCCCACCAGCTCGACGGAGCTGCTGAACGGAAACACGACGGCATTGATTCCGGTGATCACGGAGAGGTCCTTGTCGTCGCCCTGGGTCTTGACCCCTACGAATTCGGGTCGCGTGCTGAGCATTTTCCTGCCGCCGACGTCAATGGGCCCTGGCGCAGCTTGCATGTCGAGCACGAAGTCCTCGCCGATCTTGAAGCCGTACTTGTCGAGCAGATCGTTGAGGCCGTGGTCGTTCTTCTGGCCGATCTTCGGCTGCGATGGCATCTCCGGCATTCCGCCGCGTGGTGCCGACAGCGCCATGCCGTCGACGAGGAAGATCGCCCCGCGCCCCTTCATGAGGAACGAATCGATCTCGCGCCGCCCCTTGTCGTCGAAGGGCTGCTTCGGGCCACCCACGACCAGCGCGTCGATGTCGTCGGCGATGGGCGTCGTCGACGGGTTGACGGTGGTGGTCTCGAACTCCTGCTCCAGGATGTGCTTGAGGAACGTGTAGCCCTGGTTCATGTCCTGCTCGCCGTGGCCGGTGGTGAAGGCCACCTTGCGCTTCTTCTGCGTCATCCGCTTGATGAGCGAGGAGACGTTGTACTCGAGCCCCTCGGTCTGCGCGACTTCAGGGATCGCCTCGTCCTTCCCCTGGTAGTGGAAACACAAGCCGAGGTAGTGGGTGCCGACCTCGAATTTCTGATCGCGCATCACCTGGACCTGCAGCTTCTGGACCTTGCACGCGCCGGCTTCCTCCTCGATCTTCTTGTCGCTCGACGGGTCATAGGACTCGAAGCGGAGCTTCCCCTTCGAGTAAGACCGGTACTCGTCGAGCAGATCGCGCACGTAGTTGGCCACGTTGGCGAGCTCGGGCGGCATGTCCTCCTTGGAGATGTAGGCCTTGACCGTCAGGTAGTCCGGCAGCTCCTTCACGATGTCCTTCGACGCCTGGGAGAGGGTGTAGACCTTGTTCTCCGTCAGATCGAGGCGCCCGAACACGCGCGTCGCGATCAGGTTGACGGCGACCACGGCGCCGATGGCCAGGAGCACGTAGGCGGCGGCGTTCGACGCCGAGGCCCGCTTGCGCTGGGTCATCCCCGCGACGGGCTTTTCCGGCGTGGGGCTCTGCTTGTCTTCGTTCTCGGGGGCCATGGCTACTTCCACCTCCGCGACTCGAGCGACAGCGTGGCCACGAGCAGGCAGACGCCGATGACCGAGAAGTAGTAGATGACGTCGCGGCTGTCGATGACGCCGCGGCTGATGTTTTCGAAGTGGCTGTCGATGCTGAGGAACGAGGTCAGCGCCTGCAGCGACGGCGGCACGAACTGCGTCAGTCGACCGATGAGGTAGAGCGCGAACGAGATCGCGAACGCGACGATGAAAGACACGATCGAGTTGCGCGAGAACGACGAGGTCATCACCCCGATGGAGACGTAGGCGCCGCCCATCAGCACGAGGCCGATGTAGCCGCCGATCGCCGGGCCCCGGTCGAGCGGGCCGAGCGAGCGGACGGTGATGGCGAAGACCAGCGTCAGCGCGAGCGCCGTGCAGAGCAGCGCCATCGCCGCCAGGAACTTGCCGACCACCACCTGCCAGTCTTTGACGGGCAGGGTGATGAGCAGCTCGATGGTCCCCGACGACTTCTCATCGGCCAGGAGCCTCATGGTGATGGCCGGGGCCAGAAACATGAAGAGGAGCGGCATGATGCCGAAGAAGCCTCTGAGCTCCGCCTGCTTCTCCACGAACAGCTGCGTGAAGAACAGGTAGCCGGTCAGGATGGTGAACACCGTGACGACGATGTACGCCACGGGCGAGTTGAAGTAGGTCCGGATCTCGCGCCGCGAGATCACCAGGGCGGGGCTCATTGCTTCGTCTCCTCGTCGCGGGTGGTGAGGTTGCGGAACACGTCTTCGAGGCTGGCCGACTCGCGCGCCAGCTCCAAGAGCGTCCAGGCGTTGGCGACCGCTGCGCGGAAAATCGGCTTGCGCAGATCGTCCGACGCGCTGGCGTCGATGGCGAAGGTGTGCGACCCGGGCTCGCCGGTCGCGAGCTCGCAGCGCGCCACGCCGGCCAGGCTCGCCAGCCGGTCGCGGATCGCCTCCTTGGCGACGCCGTTCGACTCCACGACGACGCGGTAGCGCCCGCCCTTCTCGCGGGCGCGCAGCGCCTCCGGCGTGCCGTCGGCCACCAGCTTGCCGCCGCTGATGATGACGATGCGGCTGCAGGTCGCCTGCACCTCGGGGAGGATGTGCGTCGACAGGATGACTGTCTTCTCGCGCCCGATCTCCTTGATGAGCGAACGGATCTCGACGATCTGGTTCGGGTCGAGGCCGCTCGTCGGCTCGTCGAGGATCAGGATGTCCGGGTCGTGGAGCATCGCCTGGGCAAGCCCCACGCGCTGCCGGAACCCCTTCGACAGCTCGCCGACCAGCTTGCCGGCCACGTCGCCGAGCCCGCAGCGCTGCCCGACCTCCCGGATCCGCGCCTCGACCTGGTCGGGGAGCATCCCGCGCATCGCGGCCGCGAACTCCAGAAACTCCTTCACCGTCATGTCCCGGTAGATCGGTGTGTCCTCCGGGAGGTAGCCGATGCGGCGCCGCACCTCGATCGACTCGTCGAACACGTCGTGTCCGGCCACCTTCGCCCGACCGGCGGTCGGCGACAGGTAGCAGGTCAGCATCTTCATCGTGGTCGACTTGCCGGCGCCGTTCGGCCCGAGGAAGCCGAGCACCTCGCCCCGTCGGACGTCGAACGTCACGCCGTCCACAGCCCTGGTGGTGCCGTAGTCCTTGGTGAGGTCTTTGACCTCGATCATCACGTCGTCGGACATCGCGTTCCCTTGGTGATGGGTTGGATGTGCACGGGCCCAGAACCGCGGGCCCTGCGCCTATATTCCCGTTCGCGTTCGGGTACATACGGCGGCCGCGCGCGCCCTGTCAAGGTCCCGCGTTCCGGAAAGCCGGGCTCGGCCGTGCAAAGCTCAGGGGCGAAAGCGGACATCCGGCCCAGCTCTCCGGGCCGTATCCCGGAGATGAACCAACCGACACGTTCGAGCTTCGGAGCGATCATGACGGCCGCTGTCCTGCTGGGCGGGACACTCTTCGGTGGTTGCGGCGGCGGGGGCGGCGGGCCCACGGATCCCGGCACGCCGGGCGCTCCCGGTACGACCGGAAGCCAGACCTCGAGCACGACGGGCGGCTCGACCGCCGCCTCGAGCTCGAGCAAGGCGGGCGGCTCTGCAGGTGGCTCGACGGTGACCCCGGGCGTCTCCACCGGCACGCCGGGCTCCTCGGCCGTTCCGGGTGCGACGGCGCCTGCGGGCACCGCACCGGCTTCCGCGCCGGCCGCGGCGCCCGGCACGGCGAGTGCCGCGGCGCCCGCCGCCGGAGCCACCGGCGCGCCGGCCGCGGCCGCGCCCGCTGCGGCCGCGTCGAACCCGACCGGTACGATCATTCCGCTCTACAGCGCTCCGGCGGCGGGGACGTGGGCGGCGGTGGAGGCGGCCAAGCGCGCTCACCCCGCGGTCCCGGTGCTCGCGGTCATCAACCCGGCCAACGGTCCGGGCACGGCGGCGCTCTCCGACTACATGACCGGCATCGCGCAGCTCACCGCCGCCGGCGTGAAGGTGATCGGGTACGTCCACACCTCGTATGGGCAGCGGGCCGCGGCCGACGTCCAGGCAGACGTCGACCGTTGGCACAGCCTGTTCCAGGGGGTGAGCGGCATCTTCTTCGACGAGATGGCCAACACCCCCGGCTTCGAGGGCTACTACCAGGGCCTCACCGCGTACGCGAAGGGGCACGGTTTCGACTTCACCATCGGCAACCCCGGCGCGGACGGCTCGGCCAGCTACGTCGGCAGCGTCGACGTCATCCTGGTGTACGAGAACCGCGGCCTCCCGGCGCTCGCCACGCTCGGCGGCTGGCACACCGCCTACGATCGCCACAACTTCGGCATCATCCCCTACGCGGTCCCGTCGCTGGACGCCGGGTTCGTGAAGGCAGCCGCGCAGAGCTGCGGCTACATCTACGTCGACAACGACGACCTCCCCAACCCCTGGGACACGGTGCCGCCCTACCTCGACACGCTCGTGGGCGCGCTGGGCTAGCAGTCCGAGTCCGACGCCGGCGTGCAACCCGTGGGGCAGCACCCGTCGCTCGCGGCCCCCGAGCAGGTCGTGATCGGCACGTGCTGGCAGGCGCGGGTGCACGTCGCCGCGTCGCCCGTGAGCTGCTCGCGCGTGCAGGGGTCGCCGTCGTCGGGGCAGGTGGTCGGGCAGCTCGCCGGGGGATCGCACGTCTCGCCCGCGCCTACGCGCCCGTCGCCGCAGGTCGGGCTGCAATCGCCGTCGTTGGCGGAGGTGCAGCCCGACGGGCAGCAGCCGTCACCGCCCACGCAGGCGGTCACCGGCAGGTGGCTGCACCGGCGCGTGCAGGCCTCGGGGGTGCCGTCGGTGACGTCGGTCGTGCAGGCGTCGCCGTCGTCGCAGCTCTTGGGACAGGCGCCGGCGAACCCGGCGGTGATGGCCCGATCGCAGGTCTCGTTCCCCTCGACGGCGCCGTTGCCGCACACCACGGGGCAGTCGGCGTCGGTGAGGGCGGTGCAGCCGGGCGGGCAGCAGCCGTCGCCGCCGAGGCAGCCGACGATCTGCTGGACCATGCAGGTCGCCGTGCAGTCGCCGCTCATGCCCACCTGCGTGACCACGGTGCAGCCGCCCGGGGCGGGGCAGTTGGACGGGCACGACTGCGGCGCGGCGTAGTCGCAGGTCTCGGCGGGGGCCTCGACGACGCCGTTGCCGCAGATCGGCTTGCAGTCGGGATCGAGGGTGAAGTTGGCGCCGGGTGGGCAACACCCGTCGCCGGCGCGCGGTTCGGTGATGGGGAGGACCACGCACTTCGCGGCGCAGGTCCCGGCGCTGAGCAACATCTCCTGCGTGCAGGGGTTGCCGTCGTCCGGGCAGCTCGTCGGGCAGGCCTTCTTGTTGCTGGGGGCGAAGGCCGTGTCGCAGACCTCCCCCAGCGTCGGCTCGAGCGCGCCATCGCCGCAGCGCGGGGAGCAGTCCGGATCGTTGCTGTTGTCGCAGTTCGCCGGGCAGCAGCCATCCGCCTGCGGCGAGCAGGTGGTCACGGGCGTGGTCACGCAGCGCGCGGAGCAGTCGGAAGCGTCGCCAACGAGCTCCACCTGCAAGCACGGGGAGGGCGGGGCGGGGCAGCTCGTCGGGCAGGCGCCCGGGAGCCCGGCCGCGATGCCCTGATCGCAGGTCTCCCCGGGTTCGAGCACCTGGTTGCCGCAGACGGGCGGACAGTCGGTGTCGGAGGCGTGGGTCGAGCCCTTAAGGCAGATGCCGTCCCCGGAGATCGGCATCGTGGTGAAATAGGAGCAGTGGACCTGGCACCCCGAGCCGACGAGGAAGCCGGTGGCGCCGTCCTTGACGCAGCTGACCGGGCAGCCGCCGTTCACGAGCGGCGAGAGGCTCACCTCGCAATTCTCGGCGAGATCGTGTTCCCACACCCCGTCACCGCAGACCACGGGACAGTCGCTATCGGTCTCGGCGTTCGCTCCGGGCGGGCAGCAGCCGTCCGGGGCCGCCTTTGACGGTGCGACGACCTGCGCGTGAACACAGATGGCCGAGCAGGTCCCCGCGGAGATCAGCTCGTCGACGGAGCAGGGGTCGTGGCTCGCGCAGTCCGCCGGGCCGGCGGGGCAGGCGCCGGGCGTCCCGGCCGGGATGGCCGTGTCGCACGTCTCCCCCAGATCGACCACGCCGTTGCCGCAGCTCGTCGGGCAGTCGGGGTCGGACCCATTCGTGGCATTGGCGGGACAGCACCCGTCGCCGGGGATGGGCGTCGTGATCTCCTCGCAGCGCGCGGTGCAGGGGTTGCCGGTCGAGACGGTGTGCAGGCAAGGGACCCCGTCGTCGCACCTCCCGGGCGGGCAGGCGCCCGGGGTGCCGCGCGGGATCGCCGTGTCGCAGGTCTCCCCTTGATCGACGAGCCCGTTGCCGCAGCTCGGGCTCGCGTCGGGGCCGCCGTCCTGGCTCGGGCCCGGACCGCCGTCGGCGAGGCAGGGCGAGCCGGCGCAATCGAGCTCGACATAGACCGTCTTGTGGGAGCCGGCCGGCACGTCGATCGCCCCGAGGTGGCCCGTGGCCACGACGGTGCCGACCGCGTCTTTCGCCTGCACGTCGACGCTGATGTTGCCGACGGCGTTCGCGGGGACGACCGCGGTCAGCGTCGTCGGGAAGTCGAGGGGCATCCCGTCCGAGCGCGCGTAGCTGGCAGTCTGGCTGCCCGCAGGTCCGGTCAGCATCACGTCGAGGGACGACACCGTGGGCGGGGAGCCTGACGCGGTGACGACGACCAGCAGCACGGCGTCGCCGCTCGAGTGGGGGCAGCCGCTCACCGAGGCGAGGAGCGCGGCGGCCGCGGCGACGGCCACCGGCCCGGCGAGGGGCCTCAAAAGTACCTCCGCTCGCCGAGGTCGCTGTTCGGGACGGAGGTGGCGTCCTGCCGCGACAGCAGCGCGGCGGTGACCCCGGCGGCGACGACGGCGGCGACGGCCCCCCACACCCACCAGCGGCGCCAGAGCGGCGTCGGCGGGGCCGCGTCGGACTCCATGACCATCCGGGGGCGCGCGCGCAAAAGGCGAGGACCTTCGAGCTCGGTGATCTTGTCGAGGACCTCGTCGCGTTCGGGCGCCTCGGGGGCCGCGGCGAGGTAACGCTCGTAATAGAAGAGCGACTGCTGCTTGGCCCCCAGCTCCCGGTAGCACTCGGCGATGTGGTAGAGGAGCCGCGGATCCGCGCGCAGCTCGTAGGCGCGCCGGTACTCGGCCACCGCTTCGTCGTAGCGGCCGAGCTTGAACAGGCGCTCGCCGAGCGCGGCGGCCGCGGCGACGTGCGCGTCGGTGTCGGAGATCGCGCCGGGATCGTTCGCCGGCGGCGTGGCGTCCGGCGCCGCCGCCAGCGCCACGGCCGGCGTCAGCGCCGCCGCGAGCGCCAAGGCTCGAACGCAAGTCAGGAGCGCGCCGCTAAGCACTGGAATCTCTGGCGATTCTGCGCCGCGGTCGGACGGCGAGTCAATCGCCGTCGCGACCTCGTGTTCAGCGCTTGGCAGGGCGGCCCCGGGCCGGCGATCGGTGACCGGCGCGGGCCGGCTTCTTCCCCGTCTTCCGCTTCGACTTCGGGGTCTTCGCCTTCGCCTTCGCCTTCGCCTTCGCCCTTTTCGCCTTCGCCCTTTTCGGCTTCGCGTTTTTGGGCTTCGCCTTCTTTTTGTCGGCGCGCGTCTTCGTCGCGGGGATGGGGGGCCGCTTCGGCTCTGCCAGGAGGGTGGGCACGCGTGCCGACGACGGCCGGGGCGCGCGGACGAGCACCGGCTCGAGCGGGGCGAGGCTGGCTAGCCAGCGGTCGATCACTGCGCCGGCGGCCGCGGCCGACACCGAGCGCGGGGCGGCGGCCTCGAGCGCGGCGCGCGCACGCGCCGCGAGGGGCGCGGGGAGCTGCGGGGCGCCGCCCGGCGCGGGACGGAGGCCGGATTCGAAGGCGGCGACCTCGCGCGCGTCGAGCGGCGCCAG
>Ga0306922_10005918_pt1 | contig 11697 bp, 11 predicted proteins | sample sta12Cox44000082_FD_203758 | JGI IMG/M metagenome (GOLD analysis project Ga0306922, IMG submission 203758) | Lab enrichment of tropical soil microbial communities from Luquillo Experimental Forest, Puerto Rico - statoxic.12C.oxic.44.000.082 (v2)... | ecosystem: Environmental > Terrestrial >... | reverse complement strand
GTAACGCTGGAGGGCGCCGCTCTCCAGCAAGTCGCGTGTAATGTTGTCGAGCCAGAGACTCTGGCCGAGGTTGTGAAGTAATTGTGTCGCTTTCATCGTGTCACCTCCGTCGTTGACGGGATCGATCGTTGGCCCGCGAGCAAGCTGGGCAGGTCATACTCGAGCAAGTCGGCGATGCTCTCGACGGTAATGTCTGGCGGACGAATCGACGCCAGCACCGCCGGGCGGTCGGCCGCGAATTTTTCGTGGCACCCGAACGCCGTCGTCCCATGCTCGCCCGAAGCTTTCTTCATTGCTGTCAGAATGCGCAACTTGTCGTCGACCTTCACGCGGTAGTCCGCGGGTAGCGTCGCTGATTGTCATCCCGCGCTTCTTCCTGATGGACGTGGAAAAGCACATGGCCCTCCCGTGGCTTCCGGGATGCCGGAGCGCCCAAGCTGGCGTGGCCGGAATACGATGTCGCCATCGGACTGCAGGCACGTCGGCGGTCCCCAGGCGCGGAAGCGCTCCAGCACATCGAGTGTCGCTCGGTACGGGTGATCAAATAGGTAGTCCGCCCGGTACCAGGACATCGACAGCAAGTATGTGTTGTTGAGGCGTTCAACCCGGTAGCGCTGCGAAGCTCTAAGATCCTCGATTCGGTCGTTCTCCAGTAGTGTGTCGTCCATATCGACAAGGAAAACGACCGGGACCTCTTGATCGGCCTGACCCTTCCCGTCCGTCCGCTGACTATGCTCATACGGTTTTCGTGTCACTCTTCAACGTGACGCGTCTCATTCCACAACCGGATCACCGGTCTTTCGAGGCTGTCTTCATAACCCACCGCACTCAAACTGGCGGTGCTTAGCATGAACAGCCTGGCATTGGTCGTCAGTTCGAGGCCAATCCAACGCACGGCCAACACGCGGAGGAAGTGTCCACTGGAGAAAAGCAATACGTCCCCCTCGACTGCGCGCAGGCGGCACACGGCGCGGTCAGCCCGCGCGGCGACCTGCTGCGGCGATTCTCCGCCAGGGCAGCCGTCGCGGAAAAGTTGCCAATTGGGGCGCTCAGCACGGATCTCGCTCGTCCGGCGCCCCTCATACTCGCCGTAGTTCCATTCCAGCAGATCGTTATCGATTTCAGCCACCGGCCCGAAGCCGGCTAACTCGCACGTCCGACGGGCTCGCTGCAGTGGGCTGGTAAACACCTTGGCGAACGTCAGACCCGCGAGGCGTTGACGAAGCCGGCTGGCGTTACGCTCGCCGCGTGCGGTCAGCGGCAGGTCGGTCAGTCCGGTGTGCTGGCCCGAGAGGCTCCATGCGGTCTCGCCGTGCCGGGCCAGGTAGATGATCGGGTTGGTCATGCCGCCACACCCTCGACTGCGTCGGCCTCGTCGTGCCTGAGCCGTCCCCACGCCGCTGCGGCGAGCGCGAGCACAACCGTCTGGAGTAGCGCGAACACGAGCGCTGCGGTGACGGCCGGAGTGTTCGGGAAGCTGCCGGTCGCAATGACCATGCTCACGCCAACATTGCGAACGCCAGTGCTGAGCGCCACGGCCCTACGGTTGTCTGCGCCCGGCCCACCGAGCAGCCAACCGGCCGCGGTGAACGCGACGACGAGCAGAAGCATACCGGCGAAGCCGGTCACGTGAATTTGCCTTAGCAGGTGGAACTGAACCGCCAGGATCGTGATGAAAACCACGATGTTCAGTACGATGCCCATCCGCGTGCCGGGCTTCTTCAGTTTCTGGGCGAGCCGGGGCCGTCGCTCGCGTAAAACCAATCCGATGAAAAGGGGAGTCAACTGGCAGACCAGGAGTGTGGTGACGATCTTGAGTGTGTCAACCCTAAGATCTCCGCCTCCCGCCACCAGCGGGAGCAGGGCGGAGAGAAGCAGTGGAGCGAGGATTGCTGACGAGCCCGCGAGGATCACCATCAGCCCCACCGCCACAGGTACATTGCCTTTCGCCAGCGCAGTGAAGGGCGCGCCGTAGGGCGCGCCGGGGCACACCGCAGCCAGGAGGAGTCCGGCCGCCACCAGGGGATGAGGATGGAAGACCATGATCAGCGCAACCGCAGCGGCGGGCGCCAGGAGGTAATTGGCGATTGTGGCCTTCGCGACCAGGTGAACGTTTTGCGCCACCCTCGCCACCTGGGCGAGGGTCACGCCGAGCCCAATGGTTACCATCATCTCGATCAGGGTAAGAGTGACCCCGAGATTGATCAGCTTGTCAACCGACATCGTTCCCCCTCACGCCTCCGGCTCAAGGCTTGGTCGCGGAATGCTTCCTCGCCAACTTCCCCGCTGGGATGGGGAAGCCGAGATTGCGCGCTTGAGCGCTTTGGCCGACGCATCGCCGCCGCATGCGTTCTTCGCCGGCAATGCTCGCGGGATTGAACTTCAAGTTGATCCGAGCGGCGGTGGTTTCGATAGCCCCGGTCGCGCGCCCGGGCCATGGAGGTCGACGCCACCGTCAGAACGATCGCGTTCATCGGTGTCTCTTTTTGTCCTCTCACTTTCTTTCACCCTGCAGTGTGATCTGTACCGAAATGAAATTCTTTAACCCCCATTCCTCTCGATGATTTCCGCCACGGCTCATGTGCCTAAAACCTCGGCTGCTTGAGGCGTTCCCGCCTTTGCAGGCCAATAGCGCTCAGAATGGATCTGCCCTAGCTGTCTCGTCTTGTGCTCCCGGAACCCCTCCTGGACCAGAATTTCGATCATGCTCTCGATCATTTCTGGACTGCCGCATAAGAATACATGTGTATTCTCAGGGCGGGGGCGGCAGGCCCAGCCATGCCGGATCGCATCGCTTTGCCATAAGTCTTGAACGTGACCGGTAGCGCCCTTCCACGGAACGTATTCATCGTACGGGCGGCTGACGACGGGGAAATATTTGAAGTTGGCGCGAAGGCGTTCCATGCTCAGGAACACTGATCGGTAGCCCAAATCGCAGGAATGTCGCACGCCGTGAACGAGTGCGACCTTGCGTTGTCGGAGGAAACTCAAGTGCGTAGTGAGCATGCTTATATAGGGTGCAAGGCCAGAGCCGTTGGCGATCAGGACCACGTTGGCATCCTCGGGAACTCGGTCGAAAGTAAATGTCCCGGTAGCCCTGGAAGAGAGCCAGACGCGGTCTCCCATTTTCAGATTGAATAGACGCGGCGTGAGCACTCCTGCCGGCACCAAGTTTAGGTAGAATTCCATGAATTCGCGGTCCAACGGAGATGAGGCAATGGAGTAAGCGCGCTGGATGAGCTTGTCCGGGGCGGGCGCGCGGACTTCTGGTTCGGCCAAGGCGCACCGGGAGGCGGAACCATACAAGCCTACGCAAATGTACTGACCTGGCACGAAGTCTGGTAAATCCCAGCCTTCCGCTGCGACCTGAAGGATCATTAGCCACGGAGACACTTCGTTCCGAAGTGTGACCACTGCATTCAACTTGGGTTGGTCCATGACGTTACAACGCAGGGGTCCCTCACGGGCAACGGATTCGCCAGCGGAGCGGGCTGGTGGCTGTGGCCAAACGCCTTGTCGATGATGCCTCGCAGCCGGTCGTTGGTCTCGGTGACGGACACTGGAAATCCTCCAATTCGTAAATACGCCCGAGAAAATTCGCACTTGTACCCACCGGAAGGGCAATACGGCAGCAACTCGTGATCAACTACTTTCTGGTAGGGCCGGGTGAACGCTACGATGGCACGGATCCCATCGTCATCCATGTCTGGGATGAACGGTGTGCGAGCGATGAGAGTTTGCCTTGGCCACGTTTCATAGGCTTGCTGGAAGTTGGCGAGGACGCGCCGGTTGTCCGCGCCCACCCACTCTTTATCGAGCTCGGAGTCGGTCACCTGGTGGTCATCAAGCACGGCATCCACGTGCGGCATCCCCTGCTCAACCTCATCGAGCACCTGGTCCACGGTCATCTCCTGACCAGATACGTGGAGCGCCCCGGTCGGGCAGGCTGCGGTACATTCCTCGACGCACTCGGTGGCCAGGTCCCAATTACTGCGGACCCTATTGTCGGTCCGGTCCAGCCCGTGCGTCTTGAACCCGTTCGCACGCACATAAAATCAGGAATATTGATGACGGTGACGATCCGAAGACTTAAAAAGTGCACGTCAAAACGGAAGTGTGGGTTGAAATACGTCCATTTCGCCTACGCCGCTACCGCTGCAACCACCAGGTCAAATTTGGCCGGCAAGACGCGGCAGGGCCTGTTTTGCCGAGTCACCACCTATGGATTCGGAGTCCCAGCGCAGCGAGTCGTAAATCGGCGGACTGTGCAGAAGCGTCGTTACCAGTATGGCTGCAAAGCAGGCTCCCAGCATTGGCAGGAGCAAAGTGAAAGTGCCCGTCAGTTCGATCGCAAGAATAATACCTGTGACTGGAGCCCGCACCACTGCGGTGAATAGAGCTGCCATTCCGACAACAGAATACTCCGTTGGATTTGTGGCGACACCGGGAAACCAACGGTGGCATACGGTCCCAAAAAGAAGGCCCACCTGGGAACCAAGGACCAACATGGGAGCAAACAAGCCGCCAGGCGTGCGCGCTGCATACGATACCGCACCAAGCGCGAAACGGAGGATGAAGATGAAGACGAGCCCAACCATGAAGACAGCCTCTCGTCCGAGCATCCGTTGGGTGATTGCATCCCCGCTGCCCACCAGACCGGGCGCAAACCATGCCAACAGCCCTACTACGGCTCCAATGGCCGCGGCACGGAAATCCAACGGATGCCACCCCAGGTGATCCGTCGCCCGTAGCGCGCCAAGGATGGCTCGGTTGTAAGCGACGCCAACAAGGCCGGCGGCTATGCCCAGGGTAAAGTGGATCGGGAGTGTCGCAAGCCCTGGGTAAAGTATTGGTGCGACTTGGAAGTCGGGAGCCTGACCCAGAAGAAAACGGGCTGCTCCGATCGCGCTCGCTGAAGCACCCAGGGTGGCAATCGTGGTAGGAAGTTCGAAGTGTCGCACTAGTTCTTCCAGCACAAACACAGCACCCGCGATCGGCGCATTGAATGCCGTAGCGAGTCCGGCCCCGGCACCGGCCGCCAGAAGCGCCTTGCATTCATCCTCGTTGCGGTGTGCCACTCTTCCGAGTAGATGGGCCAAGCTCGCTCCCATTTGCACACTAGGACCCTCGCGGCCCAATGCCAGGCCCGTGCCCATGGCGAGAAGCCCTCCCATGAACTTGACAGGGATGATGAGCAAAGGATCGCCTGACCACTTCCCGTTCAACTGGGCCTCGACGTGAGGGATGCCGCTGCCAGTCGCATGCGGGGATAGGCACCGAACCAGCCATGCCGCAAGTGCCGTCGTAATCGCAGAAACCCCAAGAATGACGAAAAATCCGACGATTCCGTAGCTATGTGCCCAGCTCAGGGCCGAGTCTCGAAAGCGATCGGCTCGCTCGAGAGCGAGCCGAAATACTGCAGCAAGGAGGCCGGCCGCCCCTCCTGCGATGAGTGAGAGGGATGCGAGAACCGACAGATTGCTGGATTTGGACATGGCGGTCGGATGCAGCAGTGAGCTACCCTTTGTAGGTCATGTGACTGGCCGTGACATCGATTTAAAGATTCCTAGATTTTTAGGAGGAATCATTTTTTCGCCGGCCGCACAGTGATCGTCTCACTGGTCTGGAACTAAGCTAGCCCGGCGACTCTTCTAAGAGGAGTCAGTGCACACAAGCAAATGGATCTTCGCCGGGGCTTCGCCCATTTAGCTCTTACGCTCACGATTTCCGTCAGATCAACCCAACCGACTGCCTATCCGACTGGTACCCGATTCTCATGCTGTCAGATTAGAGTCGCTGACGTTGTCCAGGTGCACACTCGCCGTTTTGGAGCGCGCCGGAGGGGAATCGCGGAGAGAGAGTGATGCTGGTTACTCAACTCCTTCAGAATCAAAGAGGGGGATTCAGGAGAGAGCTGCCTATCGGCCCCGTCCCACAGTGGTCTTTTCATGATGCTGGCGCATTTGATTGACCGAAATTCCTGACGTGGTCTTAGGGAATCGGCTCGCTCGCAATTAGCAGGACGGCAGAGGGGTTACACTGTCAGAGATATTTAACGTTGCACGAGCCGGCGCGGCAGCTTACGCTTCAAGTCCGGCCAGAATTCTTTCAGGACATTGGAAGCGGCATCAAAGCCCAACTGCAGAGCGTACCTTCCCATATTATTTCCGACGCTGCGGCCGTCCGGGTAGTACGTGTTCGAGATAGCCAAAGAGGTCGCACCGCCGACGACCTCGGAGAAATTGAATTGGCCCCTTCCTGAATCGGTGCGGGTGACGAAAAGCCGGCTGATCGCATAGCCGAGTCTTAACCGCCCGGTACCTTCGCGGCGGCGGAAGTAGCGGGGGTCCTGATGCAGTAACGTCGGGAAGATGCCCTCCGTCATCATGTTTTCTACGGCAAAATCAGCGTAGGTCGTACCAAATCTTCTGGCGTACCCTTCCATTCCTTGTCCGAACGAGGGATTCGCGTTGGTAGCCTGTCCAAGACCTGAGATGAAAGCAGTTTGGAGGAATATCGCGCGATCAGTCGCATCTCCAAAGGCAATGCCTAACTTGCCCCTGGGCGTGAGCTTCGGCAAGGCCCCCGAATCGTCGGTCGTCCGGTGATTGGTAAAGAACCACAGGATGCGCTTGTCTTCGGTTCCAGACTGGGGGCTCTCTTGCGCGCTGAGACTAAGAGCAGCCGCCGCCAGCACGGCGAGCCGGCACAGCGGCGAGCGAAGCCTGGGAAGAATCGACGAGTGTATGAGTTGGCTCACTTTCTCCTCCTCTTTGCAGTAGCTGCCGGTAAACGCATTCGGTTGCTGTAATCCACCAGACCGCGGACGTTCATTATTGCCCCTCCCAGCCACCGCCCAATGCTTTGTAAAGCTGGACCACACTCACGAACTCGTTGTAACGGAGCTGGGCCAAGGCGAGCTCGACTTGAAAAAGATCACGATCGGCATCCAACGCGTTCAGCTGCGTGTCGACGCCTCCCCGATACCGAACATATGCAAGGCGCTTGCGATCTTCGAGCGCACTGACCAGCTTTTCCTGTTCGTGTCGGCTTTCGTGGGTTCGGTGGTGGGCAATCAGCGCATCCGAAACTTCTCGGAAGGCGGTCTGTACAGCTTTTTCATACGCGACTTCCGCCTGGTTCCGTTGGGCTTCGGCTAGCCGGACATTCGACTTGATGCGTCCCCCTGCGAATATCGGCTGTGTGATCTGAGGCGCGAAGGTCCAGTTGCCGTTCGGTCCGGAAAACAGACTCGCCAGTTGGGAACTTTGGCCTCCGATGAGGCCGGACAGGCTGATCTGCGGAAAGTACGCCGCTTTGGCAACACCGATGTTCGCGTTCGCCGCCACAAGCGCCTGCTCAGCAGCGCGGATGTCAGGACGGCGCTCTAACAGATTGGAGGGCAGCCCCGAGGGCACATCCGGCGGAAATTCCTGCTCCAGGAACCGCCGCCCTCGAATCACGGTTTCGGGCGGACGGCCAAGCAGGAGAGAAATCTGATTTTCCGTCTCTTCGATCTGCTGCCGGATCTGTGGAATGGTCTCCGCCGCGCTGCTGACAAGCTGCTCGGCCTGTCGCAGATCGAGCAGCGTGGCCACACCCCCTGCTCGGCGGTTCCGGACGAGGTTGAGCGACTCGATGCGCGTGTCCAGAGTGCGCTGCGAAATTTCCAATTCGTAGTCCAGCTCCAGCAACTGGAAGTAATTCGTGGCAACCTCGCTCACGAGCGTGCTGACCACCACTTTGCGGTTCTCTTCGGCGTTCAGCAGGTTCGCTCGCGCCGCCTCGGTCGCGTGGCGAAGACGTCCCCAGAGATCGATCTCGAAAGAAAGAAGGTTGATTCCGGCCTGACCGTAGTTACGGTTCTGGTTGATCGAAAACCCCGAGGGCAGCGGCACTGATCCGCCCTGGGACAAGCGAGTGGAATTGAACGAGCCTGACGCGCCCAACTGGGGCGCCTGGTTGGAGCGAGTAATGCCCAGGTTTGCGCGCGCCTGTTCGACGCGCGTCACGGCGTCGCGCAGATCGTAATTCTGCGACAGCGCGACGCGGATTAGCTCCTGAAGGGCTTGGTCGCGGAATACCTCAAACCACTTGAGGTCAGCCAGCGAAGCGGCCTGCGGTTCAGGCAGAGGCTCCGGCGCGCGAAAGCTCGTCGGCACCGGCAACTCCGGGCGTTTGTACTTTGGGCCGACGGCACATCCGCTCAATAGCACGTGGGCCGCGACAATCGCTAGATAGGAAGCACGCATCTCAGTCTCCCTCTGCTGGCGACGGCGTCAACCCGACTGCGGGAGCGGTCGCGCCAGACAGTTTCTCGACGACAACGAAAATCGCTGGTATCAGGAACCGAGCGATCAATGTCTCAACCAACATGCCTCCGATTACCGCCGTGCCCATGACTTGCCGGGCAACTGCGCCCGCACCGGAGGCGGTCCATAGCGGCACGCATCCGAGGATGAACGCGAAGGACGTCATGAGGAGTGGCCGCAACCGAAGCCTCGCCGCGTCCAGTGCGGCTTCGACCAGCGGTTTACCTTTGTCGTACTCAGCCTTGGCAAATGCGACTATCAGAATCGAGTTCTTGGCGGCCAGGCCAATGAGCATTACCAGCCCGATCTGCGAATACACGTCATTTTCGATTCCGACGCGGTACGGCGGCAGGTACAGTCCCATCGCCCACCTCCGCAGCCATAACGCCGCGAAGGCGCCAAAGACCGCCATCGGTGTGCTCAACAGAACGCTGAACGGTAACGACCAGCTCTCGTACAGCGCGGCCAGAATCAGGAAAACGAACACGAGCGAGACCGTGAAAATTGCCCACGAAGGGACCCCTTGCTGCGATTTCTTCTCCTGGAACGACATACCCATGTAGTCGTAGCCCATCTCGCGCGGCATCGTGCGATTGAAGGTTTCTTCGAGCGCTTTCATCGCCTGCGCCGAACTGAATCCGGGCGCTGCCGATCCGATGATCTGAGCGGAGCGGTACAGGTTGTAGCGCATCGTGAACTCCGGTCCATAGCGTGTTTCAAAATGCGCCAGCGCGGAGAGTGGCACCATCGAGCCCCGCGAATTGCGCACATAGAATTGGTCGATGTGGTCCAGATCGGCGCGATAATCGCCTTCGGCCTCGACGTAAACCTGCCACTGGCGGCCAAACCGGTTGAAGTAATTCACGAACAGGCCGCCCATGTACGCCTGAACGGTGCGGTACACGTCGTTGAGCGGGACCCCCTGCTTGAGAACTTTCTCGCGGTCAACGCTCAGAAACTGCTGCGGTACGCTCGGCAGGAACGTGCTGAAGAGGCCGGGCGCGATCTCGGGCCGTTTCGATGCGGCGGCGATGAACTTCTGAACGTTTTCCGCAAGGAATGGCACGTCTTTGCCGGCACGATCCTCCAGCACAAAGGTGAATCCGCCCGATGTGCCTACCCCGAGAATCGCGGGGGGCGGAAAGCTGAACGCCAGGCCGTCCGGCATCTTCGAAATCTCGTGGTTCAGGTGCTGCACGATTTCTAGGTATTGCGTCTCCTGAGTGTGGCGGTCGCCCCACTCATCCAAGGTGACGAAGAAGAAGCCCGTATAAGTCGTGGCAACCTGGTTCAATAGGCTGAACCCAAGGACGCTGGTGGTGTATTTGACCCCCGGAGTATGCGCGAGTACCTGCTCGACCTTCTCCGCTGCTGCCTCGGTCCGTTCGATCGACGCTCCGGTCGGAAGTTGGAGGTGCATAAAAAGGTAGCCCTGGTCTTCCACTGGCAGAAAGCTGGACGGAACGTGCTGGCTGATGAGAACGGCTCCGATGCCGGCCACCGCCAGCATGGCGAACGCAACCGCGCTCTTATCGATCAGTATGCGGGACCAGCGGAGGTATCCCTCGGTCGAGCGGTTGAAAAAGCGATTGAACCAACCGAAGAAGCTTTGTAGGATGCGGCCATTCCCGGTTGTGCGCGGTTTCAGAAGCATCGCGGCAAGGGCGGGGCTGAGCGTAAGGGCATTAAACGCCGAGAGCATCACCGAAATGGCGATTGTGGCTGCAAACTGTTGATATAGACGGCCGGTAATCCCGGGGATGAAGATGGTCGGTACGAACACTGTTGCGAGCACCAGCGCGATGCCCACCAGGGGTCCGGAGATCTCTTGCATCGCTTTCAACGAGGCGGTCTTCGGATCGAAGCCTTGCTCGATCTTGTGCTCTACAGCCTCCACGACGACGATCGCATCGTCTACTACGAGCCCGATCGCTAGCACCAACCCGAATAGCGAAAGCGTATTGATCGAGAAGCCGAACAAGGGGAAGAACACGAAAGCCCCTATGAGCGAGACCGGTACAGCCAGCAAGGGGATCAGTGTGGCGCGCCAACTCTGGAGGAACAGGTAGACCACAATCGCAACCAGGACGATCGCGATCACGATCGTGGTGAAGATCTCCTTCATTCCCTGGGTGACGGATGCGGTAGTGTCAAGTGCCACGACATACTCGACATCCCGCGGGAATCGCTTCTTGTTCTCCTCCATCACCTTCCGAACCCCGCGCGCCGCGTCGACGGCATTGCTCCCGGGAAGTTGATAGATGGCGATGATGGCGCCGGGTTTGCCATTGATGCGGCCGAATTGCGAGTAGTCTTGAGATCCTAGCTCGATCCTCGCGACATCGCGCACTCTAACGATGCCCCCGTCTGTGGACTCGCGTACGATGATGTCGCCGAATTCTTCGGGGGACGTCAAGCGGCCCTGAGCGCGCACAGCCCAGGTGTATTCCTGTCCTTTGGGAACGGGTGCGCCGCCGACCTGGCCCGCCGGATTCACGGTGTTCTGCGCCTGAATCGCAGACGTGATGTCCGCGACTGTAATTCCCAGCTTCGAGAGCTGGTCGGGCTTCACCCAGAGACGCATCGCGTACTGCCCCGCGCCGAACACCTGCACGTTGCCGATGCCTGGCACACGCGTCAATTGATCGTTCAGATTGATGTACGCATAGTTAGTAAGAAATTTCGCGTCGTAGGTGCCGTTCGGCGAGTACAGGCCGATCGCCATGAGCGGCGCACTCGCAGACTTCTGCACCGTCACGCCGTAGTTGCTAACGTCCTGGGGCAATTGCGAAGCGGCCTGCGTTACGCGCATCTGCGTCAGCATCAGGTCGTTATTGGGGTCGCTCTTCACGTCGAAGTTCACGGTCATCAACATCTGTCCGCCCGTGCCAGCGTTGAGCGAATACATGTAATTCAGGTTGTCTACACCGCTCACCTGCTGCTCGATGGGTGTGGCCACTGACTGTTCGATCGTTTGCGAATCCGCCCCAACATAGGTTGCCCTGATCTGAACTTCCGGCGGCGCGATCTGCGGAAATTGCGAGACGGGCAACTGAGTGATGATGACCGCTCCGATGATCACCGTCAGGATCGAGATGACCATCGCGACGATCGGCCGGTTGATGAAGAATCTCGACATCACTTGCCTCCCTTCGGATTGACTAACGCTCCGGGGCGGATTTGGAAGAGGCCGTCTGTGACGACACGCTCGCCAGGTTTCAGTCCGTCCTCGATAATCCAATTCGAGCCGACGCGATCGCCCGCTGTGACGCGCACGAACCGGACGGTGTTGTTCGGATCGACGACCGGTACTGTGTACGTACCCTGCGTGTCGATAACTGCCCGCTGCGGAACCATTAAGACTCCTCTACGCACGCTAATGGCG
>Ga0306922_10005917_pt1 | contig 11698 bp, 14 predicted proteins | sample sta12Cox44000082_FD_203758 | JGI IMG/M metagenome (GOLD analysis project Ga0306922, IMG submission 203758) | Lab enrichment of tropical soil microbial communities from Luquillo Experimental Forest, Puerto Rico - statoxic.12C.oxic.44.000.082 (v2)... | ecosystem: Environmental > Terrestrial >... | reverse complement strand
GGTGGCGATTATCAACGCCCGATCGCTGGGTCAGAACACCCTGAAATACGACTCACCCGAATAAAACAATTACCTATTGGCTCGGCCGGCTGCTTCGGATCAGGCCCCGCGACGCTTCAAATCACTTGATTGCGCAATTGCGATTCGCCGCGCCACAGGCGCCCCAGATTGTCACGCAAAATCTCGATCACATTATCTTCGTAATGTCTGGTCTCACCTGCGGTGTGAGGGGTGAGGAGCACATGCTCCATTCCCCAGAGCGGCGAGTTCGGTGCGAGCGGCTCTTCCTCGGTCACATCGATCCCGGCGCCGGCGATACGCCGCGCGGCAAGCGCCTCGATAAGTGCTGCTTCGTCGACGACACGTCCGCGAGCGACGTTCACCAGGTAAGCGGAGGGTTTCATCCGACCGAATGCCTCGGTGTCGAGGAGTTTCTCGGTCTCCTCCGTGAGGGGACAAGTGAGGGCGACAAAGTCGGCCTCGGGCAAGAGGGTCTTGAGCTCGGCCATGGTATGCACCGTATCAGCTGCGCCGCGGCCGGCGGCCGGATCGCGCCGCAGCCCGACGACGCGCATATCGAAGGCTTTGGCAAGCTGTGCAAGGCGTCCACCGATCTGCCCCAGGCCGATGACAAGGAGCGTTTTTCCACCGAGCTCGTCCTCCCTCTGAGAGGGATCGCCGATCATGCCGCGCCAGAGGCGCTTCCCCTGGTTGTCGCGCGCCTCGGGAAGCCGGCGGCTCAATGCAAGGATGAGGGCCATCGCGTGCTCCGAGACCGCGCGGTAGTTGACGCCGCGCGCGCTGGCGAGGCGGATGCCGCGCTTTGCCAGCTCTTCGTGCGGGAACTGGTCAGTGCCGGCGCCAATTGCTTGTATGAAGCGGAGCTTCGTTGCACGGTTGAGGAGGCCATTCTGCCACAACCCGGAGATCACCAGCACATCGGCCTCGCCCACCCGATTTTCCAAGGTCGCGGGATCGCGGACGACGAAACTATGGATGCCGGTATTGAGACTCGAAAACCGCTCATGCAACCGGTAGGCGACATGGGCGAAGCAGATCGCAAGCTTGTTCGTGGAAGGAAGCATGGCCGCGCTCCGTTCAATGACAATATAGGGATACGGCCGCAACGCCGGCGGGCCGCTACAATCCACGTTCCGGCATCGGCGTCTGAGCCCGTTTCGTTCTGATGCCGGCTGCCCTGTGATATCATCGCCCTGCGGTATGATGCATCCTCCCGAGGCCGCACGGTGTGGTTGCTGCCGCGAGTTACGAGGCGCGCAAATTTGGCGTGCGCTCTGCAATGTCTTCGGTCAGCCCGGCGCAAGTGCCCGGAGCGATGTTTGTGTCGCCGCGTTTTGACGTCTACAGGGCCTGTCGGAGCAGCCCCAACCATCTTCGCACGTTACACGTCGCTTATTACAGCGAGGCTGTCACGTCACAGGCGATCATCGAGCAGCCGCTTTGATCTTCTTCAGCCTCGTTTCCCGCAGTCACGGGGTCGGAGACATGCTTTCGAACTCCGATCCCACTGCAGTGCCTGAGGACCGCCAAATAATACCGCTCGCCCAGCAGGCGAAATTACCGGAGGCGAGCTCGTCGAAGCGCGCCCAGTCGCTCGCGACGTCGGACCGAGAATGCCGCTGCGCAGCCCGTAACATGATGCGCAGCGCTCCGAACTCGGCGAGACGGGCCGCAACCTGCGCCGGTCCGACCGGGACAGCGGCGGCGATCGCCGCCGTTGTGCTGGTGCCGGCAATTTCGAGGAGGTGCGGCAGATGCGCGACCTCGTCCCGCCCGGCGTCCAGCGCCAGCTCGTTATCGGCGATGTTGTACGCGCGGCAGCAGCGCTGCCCCACCAGGTGCCGGAAATCGGGTCTGCGGGCTGAGCGGCCTCGAAACGCCGCCGTCGCTCGGCGGAGTTCCAGCCGTTCCCGAAGCCGGGTTGCAGGTTGCGACAAGCCCCTTCGCCGGCCTTCAACCCGCAGCGGCTCGCGGCTCGTTGCCAGGATTTGGACGCCTGCCGCACCCCTGAGGATGGCCACGGCGAGGGTGGCGGCAGCCTCGATGACGTGCTCGCAATTGTCGAGTACCAACAACAGCCGGCGATCCCTGAGCGCACCGACCAGGCCCGGAACCGGATCATCGGAGCGAATATCGAAACCGATCACCTGCGCGACGGCACTGGGGACCAGCCGCGCGTCGGCGAGCGGCGCCAAATCGACGAACCAGACTCCATGTTCATGGGTGTTGACCGAGGCCTCGGCCACGGCGAGGGCGACCGCGGTCTTGCCGATGCCGCCGGGCCCGACAATGCTCAGCAACCGGTGTCGTTGCAGCCGCGCCACGATCCGGCTGACGGCATCGGCGCGTCCGATCAACCGGGTGAGTTGCTGCGGCAGATTATGAAGTTGCCGCGTCGGCGCGGCCGGCAGTGGTGCGGCTGCAGGCGCCTGTGCGACACTGACCGGGGCGACAAAGCGATAACCCTGGCCCGCAGACGTCGCGATGTACCGCCTGCCGCCGCGGCCATCGCCCAGCGCCCGCCGCAAGGCGCCGACCTGGAATTTGAGATTGCCCTCCTCGACAACGGTGCCCCGCCACACCCGGGCCATCAGTTCGTCCCTACCGACCAGCCCCCGGGGCGCTCCACCAGCGCGGTCAAAATATCAAGCGCGCGGCTGCCCGCACGCACAGGGTTATCTTCCTTTCAAGTCGGCCAGCCCGAGCGTTAACGGCTGTAGCGATCTCGATGCACGGCACCTCGGTCATGCCGAGCTTGCGCGCCGCCAGCACGCGGCCGTGGCCGGCGACGACGCCGCTCTCGCCGTCGACCAACACCGGATTGGTGAACCCAAACTCGCGGATGCTGCCGGCGATCTGCGCGACCGGGGCGTCGCTGTGGGTCCGCGCGTTGCGCGCGTAGGGGCTCAATGACTCGACCGAGCGCAGCACGATCTTGTCGGCCATCTGCATCTGGGAGCCTTATTTTTATGGGACGGGAAAATCGCGGGCGGCCGGCGTCTACACAGCCGGGCCGGGGTGCTCGAAGAGCGGCGGTTTCCTTGGGTTTCGGGTGTATTACGCGGCGCGGCCGCGGGCCGCGGATCGGGCCAATTTCCCGCCGGGGTCGATGCCAGGCGGCGCTGCCGTCCGCCGCGTGTTGCCTTTTAAGTCACAGGTCGAGATCAATGCCAACAACATGACCCTCCGGAACCGCTTCGGCGAGGCCCAAAGTGATCGTCCCGGTGCCACAGCCGCAGTCGAGAACCATCGCGTCCGGACGAAGGTGCGGTATCAGGAAATCCGCGTAGACGTCCGCGCCGCGCAGCTTTATCGCAGCGTTTAAATCGTTTTGTGTTGCTTGTCCCACGAGCGTCAGATGTTCACTCAGTGCATTTGTCCGATCGGATAGCGGGTGCCGGAGGCGGCACCGGGCGGCACGGTGCGGTCGATTTCGGCGAGATCGTCTGTCGTGAGCACAATATCCGCGGCGCGTACATTCTCCTCGAGGTGTTTGCGCGATTTCGCTCCAGGTATCGGTATAATGAAGGCTCTCGCATGCGAGCCCTGGGCCATTGGCCAAGCAATCGAGAGCTCGGCGAGCGTGGCGTTCTTCCGGCGCGCGATGGCCTCAAGTGCTGTGCGCAGCTGCAGGTTTTTCTCGACGTTAGCGCTGTGAAAGCGAGGCAGCCGCGCGCGAATGTCGTCCGCTGCCATGTCCTCCAGCTTGGGCACCTCGGCACTCAGCATCCCGCGCCCGAGCACCGCATAGGCCATCATCGCCACGCCAAGCTCTTTGCATGCGTCGATTTGGACCTGCTCTTCCCCATCCCGCGAGAACAACGAATACTCCATCTGAAGCGAAGCGAGCGGGTGCACGGCACTGCCACGCCTTAGCGATTCGGCCGAGCACTCCGAGAGCGAGATGAACCGTGTCTTGCCCTCCCTAACGAGCTCGACCATTCCGCCGACGCTTTCCTCGACTGGCACGTTCGGATCGACGCGCGACATGCAAAAGACGTCGAGCGTCTCGATGCCGAGATTCTTCAAGCTCTGTTCGCAGGTTTGACGCAGATAACGCGGATCGCCGCCGCCCCGCACCCCGTTTGGGCTGCCATCGCGCGGGCTGCCGCTCTTCGAGTGAATGACCACATCATGTCTGCGGCCGCGGATCGCTTCGCCGATCAAGCGATGATTGTGGCCTTGGCCATAGCTGGCCGAGGTGTCGAGAAAATTGACGCCAAGATCGAGCGCCCGGCGAATGGTTGAGATTGATTCCGCATCGTCGGCCGGCCCATAGGCGCCCGACATGCCGTAACAGCCGAGACCGATGATCGACACACTGAGATCTGTGTTGGCGAACCTGCGGCGTTCCATGAACTATCCCCGTGCTTACAGGCGCATCTCAAAGCATATCAGAGCTGTACCCTAACCAAAGATGTTTAGGAGCGGACGCGACCTGGTTATGCGCGCTTGTTCATAGGTGTGATCCGGCAGGTCGCTTGATTGCCGCTGCTGGCGTTGCGGTCTTTCTCGGGTTCACCCACTGAATCCTAGTTATCACCGAGCCACTCCCTTCACCGGGTTCCATGCGAGCCAGAATATTTGTTTGGCGTCGGTGATTGCCAACCGGCCAACGCTCTCTCGCGCGGCCGATGGATCTCGACCTTGAGCGGATAGCATTTGGCAGTGTCGTCGGAGTGACTGGCGCCACAGTCGCCGCCGGGACAGGCAGAGAGCGCAACCAACAGATCAATCTCGGCGAAAAATTCGATGAAGTCGCCGGGCCGAACGGGGCTTGCTTTCATGAAGTACTGATGCGTGTCGCGTATAGCCAGTGCACATGAATACGTTCATCACGTCGTGAATATGAACCTCAGCTTCTTCGAGCGGCAGATCCTGCTCGGTCGCGAGGGCCCGCGTCAAATTCGAGTGACAGCAGTGGTGGTATTCCATCCCGTTCAATAACAGGTTGGTATAAGGGTCGCATCGTGTGCCGATGACATCATGCACCCCAGCGCCGTCTTCGTCCCACCCATACCAGTCCAGTGTATCATAGGTGATGGTGGCCATCGGACGCAGGGCCGGGAACGTGCTCCAGAGACGGTCACCAATGCTTAGATGTGTCGCGTGAAGGGCCCGCGTCTTGCCACTGTAGAAGCGTTCTGTCAGGTCATGCGCGTTCCAGAGGTTCAGGTCCCCAACTTGCGGGCCCTCGACGCTCACAATGCGGAAGAAGTATCCCGCGGGTGCCTCGAATGCCTTGGCGTCCCGCGGCGGCACCGTGAGCTCGGCAACTTTGGACAGCTCAGCCTTCGCCGTGTTGTAAAACGCGGCGTCAAACGATGGCAGTTGCTCGACCGAATACGTCAGCACCGGGGGTGCTCTGCGCCGCGCCGCCGCGTCCGGGGGTGGCGTCGTATGTGCGGGCTTCGTCATACTTTCAGTTCCTCAGAAAGTCAGGCAGCGACGCGGCCAGAATACCGGTCACTGGCTCGCTTGTCGGCCTTTTCGAAGCTTAGGTGATCGCCTCGCCCTTCATAACGACGATTGCGTAAGCAACTCTAGAACCTTGCCTCGACGCACCAACGGCAAGTAAGCGTGTGGCAAGCGGTCATTCAGCGATGCTTGAACGAATGGCGAGGTTGCGCCGTAAGCTGCCGTTCGCTGGACCAGTGGAACCCACGGGGTCGCCCGGATAGCAGTCATTCCCTGGGCGTTACGGTGATTGTTCCGATCGAGAACATGTGGTGGCCTGTGTCGATCACGGTATGATCCGCCCGGAAGGTCGGTCCTGACGAGGTCCGCAAATGAGCGTGACGCCCGACAGCACGTTCACGAATCCCGAGCAGCTCATAGCCGATCTGCGACGTCAGCTTCTCGAGTGCCAAGCCGAGCGTGACGAGGCGCTCGAACAGCAGCTGGCAAGACGGAGGGCCTTGCACCTGCATGCTTGCCAAAGCACCCATTGGTGCGCCCGCCGGCTCCTTGGGGGAGCTCTCGGGGTACTGGCTTGGTCAAAACCCAACAGATATACGTCTCGGCCATAGGGACGAGAGTATCGGGACGGGGCCCGCGGCCGTAGCTACCGAGGTGATGGGATGAGGCGCCGGAAGTTCATATCAGTTATCGGCGGCGCGGCGCTCGCCTGGCCGCTTGCCGCGCGCGCAATGCCCGAGAAGAAGTGGCTGATCGGGTTTATCGCACATATGCACCTGAGGAGTTACGACTCGTTGTTCGATGGGTTGCGGGAACTCGGTTACGTGGAAGGGCAGAATATTGTCGTCGAACGCCGATACGCAGAGGGAAGTGCAGAGCGCTTCCAAGATTTTGCCCGGGAGATGGTCCAGCGCAAAGCCGACGCGATCGTTGTCGTAACCACACCGGCAGCATTGGCCGTCATGAAGGAGACCACGACAACCCCCATTGTCCTTCCTGCCGCTATTGATCCAGTGGGACGGTTGGTAGAAAGCCTGTCCCACCCCGGCAAGAACCTTACCGGCGGCGCCATTCTCTACGCCGAGCTGAGCGCAAAGCGTTTGCAGCTGCTCAAGGAGATGGTCCCAGGGCTTTCCCGGACGGCTGTCCTTTGGAATGCGGCGAATCCTGCAAACGCGTCCGCCTGGAGAGAGACGGAAAGTGCGGCCCGTGTACTCGGTGTGTCGCTTCAGCCACACGAGGTGCGAAGTTCATAGGACCTCGAGGCCGCATTCGCTGCCATGGCTGAAGAGCGCGCCGACGCACTTCTCCTCTTGGAAGATGCGCTTACCGTTCAATACCGGCAAGAGATCGTGGACTTCGCCTTGCACAATCTCTTGCCGAGCTCCTTTGTGGGAAGGGAAGCAGTCGAGATGGGTGGTTTGATGTCCTATGGCGCCCGTCTTTCTGACATGTACCACCGCGCCGCCGCCTTCGTGGATAAGATCCTGAAGGGTGCCAAGCCGGCAGATCTGCCAATGGAGCAGCCTACTCGCTTTGAGCTGTACATCAATGCGAAGACCGCCAAGGCGCTCGGCCTCACCATCCCGCAATCGGTTCTTGCTCGCGTCGACGAGGTCATCGAATAACCGCTTTCCGTCCAACTTACCGTCCGCGTTCGGCTAGGGCAGTGGCCGGATTGGGGCACTTTGACCCGTTCCCGCCGCTGAGCCTGAGCGACCGTTGTGGGTTGGGTGAAGAGACGTTCGCCAAGGACCCACCGGAACGGGCAAGATACGCCGTAAACGGCCATTCGTCGGATGAGGGGAACCAACGGGGCTGGCCATAGCGGTCATTTGGCCGCGCTACGGTGATCGCCCGATCGACCTGTGGTGACCGTGCCGAGTACGGTATGATCCGCCCGGAGAGTCGGTCCCTACGAGGTCCGCAAATGAGGGCGACGCCCGACAGCACGTTGGCCAATCCCGAGCGGAGGATAGCCGATCTCGAACGTCAGCTTGCCGAGTGCAGGGCCGAGCGTGACGAGGCACTCGCACGAGAAACGGCCACCGCCGAGGTCCTGCACGTCATCAATTCCTCGCCCGGCGACCTTGCGCCGGTCTTCGACGCGATCCTAGAGAAAGCGCATACCTTATGCGGCGCGACACACGGTGGTTTGAACATCTACGATGGCGAACGCTTTCGTAATGTCGCCGCACATGCAATACCGCAGCGGTTCGTGGAATTGATGCGTCAGCCGTTTCACGCGCGTCCCATCCAGCAGAGATTGCTGCGTGGCGAGCGGTATGTTCACGTTTCCGACATGATGGCCAGAGCACGGGAGGATCCGGACGATCCGATCGGGCGAGCATCCGACGAGGCGGGCATCCGCACTCTGTTGGTGGTGCCCTTGCGCAAGGACGGCGCATTGCTCGGCTACATCACCGCCCACCGGGAGGAGGTGCGCCCATTCAGCGACAAACAGATCGCGCTTTTGGAAAATTTCGCGGCGCAGGCGGTCATCGCGATGGAGAACGCGCGGCTCTTGACCGAGACGGGCGAGGCGCTTGAGCAGCAGACCGCTACCGCCGAAGTGCTGGGGGTCATCAATTCGTCGTCCGGTGACCTCGGGCCGGTGTTCGACGCGATCTTGGATAAGGCGCACAGCCTATGCGGCGCTGAACACGGTTCGCTGTTTACCTACGACGGCGAGCTGTTCTGGCGGGTTGCAACACAGCGCCCGCCGCCGGCACAGTACAGTGAGTTGGTTCGGGATGGCTTTCGGCCCGGCCCGGGCAACCCGTTTGTCGGCGTGCTCGAACGCGAGCGGCTCGTCCATATCGCCGATATCAGGCAAGGCGCTGGCGAGCAGCCGGACGACCCAGGACTGCGCGTCGCCCTCGAAGTAGGTCTCCGTACCTTCCTGATCGTGCCATTGCGCAAGGATAAGCTGCTGCTCGGCGTCATCACCGCCGTTCGCCACGAGGTACGGCCGTTTTCCGACAAGCAGATCGCACTATTGGAGAACTTCGCCGCCCAGGCGGTCATCGCAATGGAAAACGCGCGCCTCATCACCGAGACGCGCGAGGCGCTCGAACAGCAGACGGCGACTGCGGAGGTGCTCGGGTCATCAACTCGTCGCCCGGCGATCTCGCGCCTGTCTTTGACGCGATATTGGAAAAGGCGATGCGGCTGTGCGGCGCCGCGTTCGGTATCCTCAATACCTACGAACGAGAAACATTTCACCACGCTGCCACGCGCGGCGTGCCTCCTGCTTACGACGAATGGCGGCGACGTACTGAGATGTCAGGACCGGGAACGGGGCACGCCCGCGTCATCGCCGGCGAGGACATCGTACACAGTCTCGACCTGATGGCCGAGCGCCCCTACCGCGACGGTGACCCCTATCGCAGGGCCTTTGTCGAACTTGCCGGGGCCAGGACCGGCCTTATTGTCGCGTTGCGTAAGGAGCGCGTGCTGCTCGGCGTCATCAGGATCTTTCGCCAGGAAGTCCGGCCGTTCAGCGACAAGCAGATCGCGCTGTTGCAGAACTTTGCGGCGCAGGCGGTCATTGCGATGGAGAACGCGCGGCTGCTGGACGAATTGCGCCAACGCACCGATCAAGTAGCGGAATTGAACCGCGGTCTCGAAGCGCGTGTCGCGGAACAGGTCGAGGAGTTAGGGCGTGTCGGGCGCTTAAAACGGTTTCTAGCGCCGCAACTGGCCGAACTGATCGTCTCCTGCCCACACCCGGAATGGGGAGGTTCGACCCGATAGCAGCCATTCTTCGAGTAGGGAACAACGAGGGGCACGGGATCATCCGGCGGAACCCAGGTGTTGAGAACGATGCGTTATCTCCTCGCGTGCTCCCGCCGCGCTTTGATGGCTCCATGCGCCGTGCGGTCTGCTCGAACTCGTCGATCCACGTCCGTAGCCGTCAATAGACGTCAGGCACGAAGCGCTGACTCGTTATCTTCGGACGCTTGTAGTCGCTATCGGATTGGCGCGGAGGCAGCGCAATCTCGACGGGGTTCAGGTCATTGTAAGGGACTCGCGACAACAGATGTGTGATGCAGTTGAGCCGGGCTTGTTTCTTGTTGTCGGAGTTCACCACGTACCACGGGCTCACTTTAGTGTCGGTTCGGGCGAACATAAGGTCCTTTGCCTGTGAATAATCGACCCAGTGCCGGCGGGATTCTATGTCCATCGTGCTGAGCTTCCAGCGTTTGATCGGATTGCGCATGCGGTCATGGAACCGTTTCTCCTGCTCCTCGTCATTCACTGAAAACCAGTACTTAACGAGGATGATGCCCGAGCGAACCAGCATTTCTTCGAAGAGGGGGCACGATCGCAGGAACTCCTGATATTCGTCGTCTGTGCAGAAGCCCATGACGCGCTCAACACCGGCGCGGTTGTACCAGCTCCGGTCGAACAGAACGATCTCACCGGGCGAGGGCAATTCCGCTACATATCGCTGGAAATACCACTGCCCGCGCTCCCTCTCGGTCGGAGTGGCGAGGGCGACGACGCGGCAGACGCGGGGGTTCAGCGGATCTGTAATGCGCTTGATGACGCCGCCCTTGCCCGCTGCATCCCGCCCCTCGAAGATGACGCACATCTTGAGATGGTTGTGCCTCACATACTCCTGCAATTTGATCAGTTCGATTTGGAGATGTATGAGTTCTTCCACGTAGTTGTAATTCTTCGGAGGTTTGTGCGGTTCGGATCGGTCACCCACAATCCAGTACTGCTCAACTTTTGCCGTCTCTCTCGCTAACTCCATCACTTCGCCGCGAGCGCGTTGGTGTTTCTTCTTCGCCTTCATGTCGATCGCCCCCTTCTTATCGCGATGGCGGGCAGGTTGTCTTGCCGCGTAATTACCGAAACCCACAGGTTACGCCGTTTCCTCAGAGGTTCAACCAACTGCCTGTGGCATTGAGGAGATGATGGACGGTGAAAGGTAACTGACCTCGCTGTTTTCTCCGGGACCCCGAAACGTATCACCAACTGTCCACACGCGACCGCGCGGTGGCGCGGCCTCCGTTGATCCCGACCCGATCATTGCCGACCTGCGGCCCCGGCTTGCTGAGCTGGATGAAGCAGTAGAGCAGCAAACGGCGACCGCCGAGGCATTGCAGGTCATCAATTCTTCACCCCGCGATTTCGCGCCCGCTTGTTGTAATGATCTGCGATGTGCATGCGCACTACACGCCGAAGAATTTCAGCGAGTCCATGGGCGACCGCTTTGCCTCGCCGACGCATCTGGCGGTAAAGCGCGGGCTGGCGCGACACCCGTTCTCGGACACGCAGGAGGACATCGAGGCCCGTTTCCGGCTGATGGAAGACGCCGGCGTCGGGCGGCAGGTGCTGTCACCGAACCACCCGCCCTATCTGCCGGATGAGACAGAGTGCGTCACCGCGGTCAAGATGCTCAACGACGCGTATGCCGAGTTCGCGCGTCGCTGCGTCAGAGTGACCGCCTGCTGGGTAATATCGTCGCCGCGCGGCCAGAGGCACGCCCGTTTACCGAAAAGCAGATCACGCTGCTGCAGAACTTCGCCGCACAGGCGGTCATCGCGATGGAGAACGCGCGGCTCCTGACCGAGACCCGCGAGGCCTTGGAGCAACAGACCGCGACCGGCGAGGTATTGCAGGTCATCAACGCCTCGCCGGGCGATCTAGCGCCCGTGTTCGAAACGATGCTGGACAAGGCGATGCCTTTGTCATCGACCAGGTACGGTGGGTCGGCCGCGACCGAGCGCAGCACGATCTTGTCGGCCATCTGCATCTGGCAGCCCTATGCCCTATTTTATGGGGCGGGAAAATCGCGGGCGGCCGGCCGCCGGGCGACGATCTCGACCGGCTTCTGCGTCGGGGCATGCCCGAGACGCCATCTTCGATCTTTCCGTCGATCTGCCACATGGTCTGCTCGTTCGGCGGTCGACGATCGACCGGCGGCGCATGGCCTCCCAGCCAGCCATACAGGCAGGACTCGTGCTCGCCCGCGTCGGCGCCGATGGCCCGTCGCGGTAGGTATCCGACCGGTCTTTTCGTTGAGAGCCCGCCCTTGGTGGCGCGTCGCGTTCTTCGTCGTTCTGCGGACGGGCACCGTCGAGGCCGCGATGTAGGCGGCCTTTGCCGTGGCGGCGCTGGTCGTGCTCTATGGTCGCTGGCGCGGCCGCTCGGCAAAGATCCTCGAGATCGGCGGTGTCGCTCTGTTCGGGCTGCTGGCGCTGTTTACCGCGGTCTCGCACTGGGAATGGACTCTGACGGCGGTACG